>Ga0302201_10001624_pt1 | contig 18905 bp, 6 predicted proteins | sample II_Bog_N3_2_FD_194586 | JGI IMG/M metagenome (GOLD analysis project Ga0302201, IMG submission 194586) | Peat permafrost microbial communities from Stordalen Mire near Abisko, Sweden - II_Bog_N3_2 | ecosystem: Environmental > Terrestrial > Soil > Wetlands > Peat | place: Sweden: Abisko, Stordalen... | reverse complement strand
CCCTTGCCACCAATGCAGATCTCACCACTGACGCCCAAAGGCAGCAATTGCTGACGGGCATCGAGGACATAGACCTGGGTATTGCCGATGGGACGGCCGATCGGCACGCTTTCGGCATCCTCGGCCACTGCGGTCACGTGATAGGTGGTCGCGTAGGTGGTGGTTTCGGTCGGTCCGTAGCAATGCACCAGGCGCAACTGCGGCGCCAGCGCCAGCAAGCGACGGAACGACGCCGGGTCACTGCGTTCACCCCCGCAGAGGAGGATCCGCAGGCCCTTGATCGCTTCCGGGATCAGTTGCACGTACTGGTTGAACACCGCCGTGGTGACAAACAGCACCGTGGCCTTGGCGCTGATCAGCAGCTCACCGAAGCGCGCCGGTTCGAGCAGCGTTTCATGGTCCACCACCAGCACCTGGCCGCCATTGAGCAAGGCGCCCCAGACATCCATGGTGCTGGCGTCGAACGCCGGGTTGGAGATAAAGGCGATGCGGTCCTGGTCGTTGAAGTCGGCGTAGCCGTTGTTGATCACCAGGCGCGTGATCGCCCGGTGCGGCACCACCACGCCCTTGGGCACCCCGGTGGAGCCGGAGGTGTACATGATGTAGGCCGGGCTTTCGCTCGACTGTGGTAATTGGCGGTTATCCGTCGGCAAGACTTCCAGCGCCACGGCGTCGAGATCGACCCGGGCCGCCGGGCCGCTGGCCAGCGTGAAACCGCTCTGGGTCAGCAGGACCACGGCCTGGCTGTCTTCAAGCATGAATTGCTGGCGCTCCAGCGGCGCCTTGGTGTCCAGCGGCACATAGACCGCCGCGCACTTGAGAATCGCCAACTGGCTGACCAGCAGGTCCAGGGAGCGTTCCAGCAGGATCGCCACCCGCGCTCCCGGCTGTACGCCGAGACCGAACAGATGGGCGGCAAGCTGATTGGCCCGGCTGTTCAATTGCGCGTAGCTCAGGGCCTGGCCATGGTGCACGGCTGCCGTCGCCTGTGGTCGCAGGCGGACCTGGTCCTCGAACAGGCTGTGCACGGTGCGGGTCATCGGGTAATCGGTCGTCGTGGCATTGAAGTCCTGCAGCAATTGCCGACGTTCGTCCTCCGACAGCACCGCCAGGTCGCGCACCGCGGAATCCGGCGCGGACTCCAGGGCCTCGACCAACTGGCTCAAGGCAGTCTGCATATAACCGCAGACCCGCTGGCCATCGACTCCGGCCGCCACCTGCACGCTCAGCAGGAAGCCTTCGCCCTGGTCGTCCACCGACAAGGTGCAGGGATAGTTGGTCCGCTCACGGACGCCGAGTACCTGGGTGTCCGCCCAATAATCGCCACCGCTGGCTTCAAGCGCCGGGCTGTGCCGGTAGTTGAGCAACGCGCTGAACAGCGGCGACGAAGCCGCCACCGCGCTGCAACGCTGGGCCAGCACCAACGGCGCATGCTCGTGGCCGAGCAGCGCGGTCAGCCGGGCGTGGGTCTGGCGGACTGCCTGGCGTACCGCGCAGGCACCGACGTCGACTCGCAACGGCAAGGTGTTGATGAACATACCCAGTGCGCGATCGGCACCCAGGCCGCTTTGCATACGGCCCAACAGCACGGTGCCGAAGACCACGTCGTCACGGCCGCTGGCGCTGCCCAGTACCCGGGCCCAGGCCAGGTGATGCAGGCTCGCCGCACTCACCCCCAGTTGCCGGGCCTGGGTGCGCAGGCGTTGACACAGATCGGCCGGAAGATTGTGCCGGACCTCCTTGACGCCCTGCCCGTCGCCCTGCACCTGCAGCAGACCGAACGGCAGGGTCGGCTCATCGACATCGCCGAGCATTTCACGGAAGAACGCTTCATGTTGCTCGCGGCTGACGCCCAGGCGGGCCTGGCCCACATAGTTGCGGTACGGCATCGCCGCTGGCAGTTGCCCGGCCGTGCCATGCAGATGGGCGAGCATCTCTTCGCTCATCACATCCAGGGCGGTGTGATCGAGGGCGATATGGTGGAACAGCAGGATCGCGACCCAACGCTGGTTGGCCGAATCCTGGGCAAAGGCCAGGTGCATCAGCGGCGCCTTGCCGAGGTCCAGGCGACACTCGCGGGGATCGAAACGACGCTGCAACTGGCCGAGGATATCGCCCGCGGCCGGGTCCAGCGCAATCTGTTCCAGCGGCAGTTCGACGCGGCGCAGCACCACTTGCTGGGGTTCTTCCAGGCCTTGCCAGACCAGCGCCGTGCGCAGGATGTCATGACGGTCGATCACCGCCTGCAAGGCGTCGGCGAAACCGCGCAGTTGCGCCAGGTCCTGCAGGGCGAAAGTTGCTTGCAACAGGTACGGATCGCCCGTTTCGGCAGCGATATGGTGATAAAGAATGCCTTCCTGCAACGGCGCCAGCGGGTAGATATCCTGCACATTGCCGGTGCCACCGGGCACGCCGGCGACAATCCGGTCGATACTGGCCTGGTCCAGGCGGGTCAGGGTCAGCATGTCCGGGGTGATGCGTTCGCAGCCGACGGGAATGCCGTTGGCCGGAACCACGATCTCGATCCCACCGCCCACGGCCGCCGCCAGCGCCGCCAGGGTCGGCTGGCCGAACAGCACGCGCACGTCGGCACTCAGGCCGGCCTGGCGCATGCGTTCGATCAACTTCACCGCCAGCAGCGAATGGCCGCCGAGCTCGAAGAAATGGTCCTGGCGACCGACCCGCTCCACGCCCAGCACTTCGCACCAGAGCGCGGCCAGGGTGGTCTCGGTGTCGCCAAGCGGCGCCTGGTAGTCACGGCTGACGAAGGCGTCGGCCGAAGGCTCCGGCAGCGCACGACGATCCAGTTTGCCGTTGGGCGAAACCGGGAGTTTTTCCAGGTGCACATAGGCCGCCGGAATCATGTAGTCGGGCAGCAACGCCTGCAAATGCAAGCGCATCTGGTCGGCTTCGGGCGCCGCCTGGCCAGCCTGCAGGCTGAAATAGGCCACCAGGCGTTTTTCCCCCGGGCGGTCTTCGCGGGCCAGCACCGCCGTGTCCCGCAGGCCCGGGTATTGACCCAGGCGCGCTTCGATTTCACCCAGTTCGATACGGAAGCCACGGATCTTGATCTGGTCGTCGTTGCGGCCCAGGTAATCGATCTGGCCGTCGGCCTGCCAACGACCCAGGTCGCCAGTCTTGTACAGCCGCGCCCCTTCGGCAGCGGCGAATGGATCGCGGATAAAGCGTTCGGCGGTCAGTTCATCGCGGTTCAGGTAGCCGCGGGCGACACAGGCACCGCCGATGTAGAGCTCCCCTGCCACACCCACCGGCACCGGGCGGAATTGTTCGTCGAGCAGGTAGACGCGGGTATTGGCCACCGGCTGGCCGATGCTTGGCAAGGTCGGCCAGGCCTGCGGGTCGCCCCTCAGGGTCAGTGCCGTGACCACATGGGACTCGGTCGGACCATAGTGGTTGTGCAGGCGCGCGTCATCCAGGCGTTCGAAGAAACGCCGCATCGGTTCGGTAATCCGCAGCTGTTCGCCAGCGGTGATCACGTCCTGCAGCACGCACTCGGGTTGCGCGGCTTCGGCAACCATGGCTTCGGCCAGGGCTTGCAGGGCAATGCACGGCATATACAGGCGTTCGATGCGCTGCTCGCAGATATGCTGGAACAGGCGACGGAAATCCAGGCGGATATCGCCGTGGATCAGCGACAACTCGCCACCGGCACACAAGGTGCTGAAGACCTCCTGGAAGGCCACGTCGAAGCCCAGGGCGGCGAACTGCAAGGTCCGTTGTCCGGGTCGGCCGTGCTCGAAGGTCTGGGCGATCTGCCAGTGCATCAGGTTGACCAACGGCCCGTGGGGCATGGCCACGCCCTTGGGCTGGCCGGTGGAGCCCGAGGTATAGATCAGGTACGCCAGGTGTTGCGCGTTCAGCCCTTCAATCTGCGGATTGTGCCGGGGCGCAGCGTCGATACCACTCTCGATCCGGGCTTCGGTTTCCAGCAGCAACACCGGCATCAACGCCTGCGGGAAGCGTTCGCGCAAGCCGCGCTGGGTCAGCAACACCTTCGGCGCGCTGTCCTCCAGCATGTAGGCCAGGCGCTCGGCCGGATAGGACGGGTCCAGCGGCACATAACCGGCGCCGGCCTTGAGAATGCCCACCAGGCCGGCGATCATTTCCAGGCTGCGTTCCACACAGATCGCCACCCGATCGTCGGCACCAATACCCTCGGCGATCAGCCGATGGGCAATCTGGTTGGCCCATTGGTTCAGTTCGCCGTAGCTCAGGCGCTGGCCTTCATAGGTGACGGCCACGGCGTCAGGCTGGGCCGCCGCGTGGTCCTCGAACATCTGGTGCAGCAGCCGATCCGTCGGGTAGGCGCAATCGAAGGCGTTGAAGTCTTCCTGCAACTGGCGGCGTTCGCTTGCCGGCAACCAGTCGAGGCTGTGCAAAGGAGCATCGGACTGGCTTTCCAGCGCCTCGGTCAGTTGCTCCAGCACCCTGTGCATATAGCCACAGATACGTTGCGCACCGATCCCGGCCACGGCCTGGACCGTCAGGCCGAAGGACTCGCCGAGGTCGTCCACCGACAGCGACAACGGATAGTTGGTGCGTTCCTCGCCGCCGAGCACCTCGACACCGGCCCAGGTCCGGGCCTGGCCGGCGTCCTGCGGTGCCTGGGCAGCCACGGCGACATGCCGGTAGTTCATCAGGGCGCTGAACAACGGTGTCGGTGCCGCTACGCCACTGCAGCCCTGGGCCAACGCCAACGGCGCGTGTTCATGACCAAGCAGTGCCGCCAACCGCCCGTGGGTGGTCCGCACCGCCGCCTGGAGGCCCTGCTCGCCCGCGGCGACCCGCAGTGGCAAGGTATTGATGAACATCCCCAGCGCCCGTTCGGCGCCGTGACCACTGTGCAGGCGGCCCATCAGCACGGTGCCGAAGACCACATCGCGGCGCCCGGACAAGCGCGCCACCACCTGGCCCCAGGCCAGATGGTGCAGGCTGGCATTGCTCACCCCGAGGCGTCGGGCCTGGGCCCGCAGGCGCTGGGCCAGGTCCGGGTCCACCGGCAACAGCGCTTCCTCGACGCCGCTGCCATCGCCCTGCACATCCTGCAGGCCGAAGGGCAAGGTCGGCTCGTCGACATCAGCGAGCATTTCGCGGAAGAACGCCTCGTGCTGCTCGCGGCTCACTCCCAGGCGGGCCTGGGCAACATGGTTGCGGTACGGGACCGACGCTTCAAGTTCGGCGCCACGGCCCTGGCTGAACGCCTCGATCTCCTTGCCCAGCAGGGCCAGGGAGGTGGCGTCATCGATCAGGTGATGGAACAGCAATACCGCGACCCAGCCGCCGTTGTCGGCATCCTCGGCATAGTGCAGGCGCATCATCGGTGCCTGGCGCAGGTCCAGGCGAATCCGCCGTGGATCGAAATGTTCCTGCAACTGAGCCGCCACATCACCCTGGTCCGGATGCGGCAGGAAGGCTTCGACCCGCAGCCGCGCCTCGCGCCAGACCACCTGGACCGGTTCGTCGAGCTCTTCCCAGGCCACCGCGGTGCGCAGGATATCGTGACGGTCGATCACCGCCTGCAACGATTCCGCAAACCCCAGCAACTGGTCGAAGGTGTCGACCCGCAGCAAGGCCTGCAACAGGTACGGATCGCCCTCCTCGCTCGACAGGTGGTGATAGAGGATGCCTTCCTGCAGCGGTACCAGCGCGTAGATGTCCTGCACATTGCCGACACCGCCCGGGACAGTGGCCACCAGGTGGTCGATCTGCGCCTGGGTCAAGCGCGCCAGGGGCAGCATGTCCGGGGTGATGTGCTGGCAGCCGGCCGGAATGGCATTGGCCGGCACGACAATCTCGCCGCCCTTGCCACTGGCTGCCGCCAGCGCGGCCAGGGTCGGCTGGCCGAACAGCACGCGGACATCGGCACTCAGGCCGACCTGGCGCATGCGTTCGATCAGTTTCACTGCCAGCAGCGAATGCCCGCCCAGTTCGAAGAACTGGTCGTGACGCCCCACCTGCTCGACACCGAGCAGCTCGGCCCAGAGTCCGGCCAGGGTGGTTTCCGCCGGGCCCTCGGGGGCTTCGTATTCACGCCGGGCATAGGCATCGGCCGCCGGCACCGGGAGGGCCTTGCGATCCAGCTTGCCGTTGGCGGTCAGCGGAAAACTTTCCAGGCTGACAAAGGCGCCTGGCAGCATGTACTCGGCCAGCGCCAGACGCAGTTGGTCACGCAGTTGCGCGGCGTCCAGTTCGACGCCGGCCTTGCCGATGACATAGGCCACCAGGCGCTTGTCGCCCGGTTCGTCCTCGCGCACCAGCACCACGGCGTCACGTACACCTTCGCAGGCCGCCAGTTGCGCTTCGATCTCACCCAGTTCGATACGGAAACCGCGAATCTTCACCTGTTCGTCGTTGCGCCCCAGGTATTCCAGGCTGCCGTCGGCCAGCCAGCGACCCAGGTCGCCGGAGCGGTACATACGCGCACCCGGGGTGGAGACAAACGGATCGTCGAGGAAGCGCGAAGCGTTCAGTTCCTCGCGGTTGAGGTAACCCCGGGCCACGCCCGCGCCACCGACATACAACTCCCCCACCACGCCGGGTGGCAACGGCTGGCCGTAGCCGTCGAGCAGGTACAGGCGCAGGTCGGGAATCCCCCTGCCGATCGGGCTCACGCCCACACGCTGGGCGTCTTCGGCCTGCAACGGGTAATAGGTCACATGCACCGTGGTCTCGGTGATGCCGTACATGTTCACCAGTTGCGTGGTGCTGTTCAGTTCCCGGGCGTACCAGGGTTTGAGCATCGCCGTGTCCAGCGCTTCACCGCCGAAAATCACCTGGCGCAATGAGTGCGGCTGGCCGCTTTCACCTTGGGCCGCGATCAGTTGGCGGAACGCGCTCGGGGTCTGGTTGAGCACCGTGACGCCGGCACTGCACAGCAGCTCGTAGCAGTCTTCAGGGGAGCGGCTGACCAATTGCGGCACGATCAGCAAACGGCCGCCATGTAGCAGTGCTCCCCAGATTTCCCAGACCGAGAAGTCGAAGGCGAACGAATGGAACAGTGCCCAGACGTCTTTTTCATTGAAGCCAAACCAGGCGTCAGTGGCCGAGAACAGCCGCGCGACGTTGCGATGCTCAACCATCACGCCCTTGGGCAGACCGGTGGAGCCGGAGGTGTAGATCACATAGGCCAGGTGCGTGGCGCTCACCGCGACCTGCGGATTGCGCACGGACTCGTCCCGCAGATCCGCATCGTCGAGATTGATAACCGGTACCTTCACCGCCGGCAGGGCTTCCTGTACCGAATGCTGGCTGAGCAACGCCACAGGGGCGCTGTCGCCAAGGGTGTAGGCCAGGCGTTCGCGCGGGTAAGCCGGGTCCAGCGGCACATAACCGGCGCCGGACTTGAGGATCCCCAGCAGGCCGATGATCATTGCCGGACCACGTTCGACACAGATGGCGACCCGATCATCCGGGCGTACACCGAGGGCCAACAGCCGATGGGCAACCTGGTTGGCGCGGGCGTTGAGTTCGCCGTAGCTCAGGCTTTCATCCTGGTACACCAACGCCACGGCCTCCGGCCGCTCGGCGGCGCGGGCTTCGAACTGCTGGTGAATGGTGCGGTCTTCGGCGAAGTGCTGCGGCTCGGCATTCCACGCCTGCAACTGCGCGGTTTCGCCGGCATTGAGCAGGGAGAACGCGCGAACCGGCAACTGTGCATTCGCCAACCCCTGGTCCAGCACGTGCTGCAGGCGCTCGGCCATGGGCTCGATCTCGCCCGCCTGGAAATACGCCTCGTTGTAGATGTAGTGCAGCCGGGATTCAGTATCGTAGGCGTTGGTCCGCAGATGGATCGCCAGCGGTGTCTGTTCGTGATTGTTCGAACACTTCACCGCGCGGGCGCTGGCAGGTCCGAAGCGCAGCAGGGAATCATGCTGTTCGTAGGAGAAGGTCAGGTCGAACAGCTGCGTACGCTCGGTACGGCGCAACTCCAGCAGGCGGTTGAGATCGCTGACCGGGAAACGCTGGTTGCGGTAATCCTGCTTGACCGCCCGACCGATGCCCTGGACCAGTTCGGCAAACGGCAGATCGGCACTGAACTGCAGGCGCACCGGACTGACTTGGGCAAACAACCCCAGGGTCTTCTTGAAGCTGGCGTTGGTGCGGTTGAGGATCGGCAGGCCAATCACCAGCTCATCGCGCTGCTGGGTCCGGGTGAAGTAGACGTACAGCACGGCCAGCAGGACATGGAAACGCGAGGCCTGCAGCTGCCCGGCCAGCTCGTCGATACGGTTCTCCAGGTCCCGGGCAAAACCGCGGGCGAAGTGGCCACTGCGGCTCGAAACTTCAGCCTGGGCCTGGCGATAGCGCGGGAGCAGCAACCGCTCGGGGATATCGCGGTACTTTTCCAGCCAGTAGGCCTGGTCACGAACGAAACGCGGCGACTGGCGATAATCGCGGTCGTCGTCAATGAAATCGACATAGGACGGCGCCGACAGATCAGGCGTGCGCTGATCGTGCAGGGCGTTGTAGATCTGGCAGAGGGACGCAAAGAGTTCGTCGATGCCCCAACCGTCGAGCACGATATGGTGGGCGTGGACGACAAGGTAGAAACGCTGCGCTTCGAGCTTGAGCAAATGCAGCCGGAACAGCGGGCCGCCATCGAGTTTGAAGGCCCGTTCGAGTTGACGCTGCATCCAGCTCACAGCGGCCCCACGCGGGTCCGCCTGCCCTTGCAGGTCCAGCGGCGCGACCCACACCGGCAGCGTGTCGGCGAAGGCCTGCAACGGCACACCCTGTTCGTCACGCTGGTCGAGCAGGACCATGCGCAAGGCATCGTGCTTGTCGATCAACAGGTTCACGGCCTGCTGGAACACCTCGGGATCGAGGTGCCCTTCTATCTCCAGATAGCCCCCGATGTTGTACAACGGCGAGTCGCCCTGGGTCATCTGGTCCAGCCAGATATTGCGTTGGGCAGCGGTCAGGGCAAGTGCCATACATTTCTTCTCGCAAAGGGTCAGCCTCGCCACGCGCAAAAGGCGGCGACAGCCGGAAATTGAGTCAGGTCCAGGGGCCGGCCAACCTCGCTCAGCTTCGCGAAGGGCCGGCCCTGGAAAAGTTAAACAGCGCTGGAAATCAGGCGCGCTTGCCCTGCACCGAGCAATTCACGTCGGAGACGATCTTGCCGTCCACCAACTTGATGATGCGGTCGGCCAACTGGAAGTACTGGTCGTCGTGGGTGATGATCAGCACCGTCTTGCCGCGACGCTTGAGGTCCGGCAGCAGTTCCTCGTAGAAGAAGCGCTTGAACGGTGGGTCCTGGTCGGCGGCCCATTCGTCCAGCAGGTAGATCGGCCGGTCTTCCATGTAGGCACAGACCAGCGCCAGGCGTTTCTGCTGGCCGTAGGACAAGGCCTTGGTGGTGGAATAACCGAGCCCTTCGATCTTGATCTTGTCTTCCAGGCCCAGGGTCGTCAGGTATTTCTGCGCCAGTTCGGTGCTGGCGTCCTCTTCTTCGTCGGGACCGATCAACCGGTTGAACAGATGGAAGTCGGAGAACACCGCGGAGAACAGGTCACGATAGTCGCTGCGCGACTCTTCGGTGATCAGCGTGTCGTCGAGCTGCACCTCCCCGCCCTGGGGGATGTAGAGGCCACAGATGACCTTGGCCAGGGTGCTCTTGCCGCAGCCGTTGCCACCGACGATGTAGATCAGCTCGCCGGCACGCACCGTCAGGTCGATGGGCCCCAGGCCAAACCCGGTGCCGGTGAGCGGGTCCTGATAGTTCATGTGCACGTCGCGCAACTGGATGCGGTCCCAGGATTTCTTGTGGTCCAGGCGCAGCACATTGGTGGATTCGCTGGCGAGCGCTTCCGGCTCCGGGTGCGGGTCGTTGATCGAGAAACCGAAATCCGCCAGGCGGCTGCCGGCGATACGGCCCTGGGCCAGCAACGGCATGGCGCCGATCAGCAGCGACAGCGGGCCCATGATGTACAACACCACCAGTACGCTGGCGGTCATGGTATTGGTATCGATCACCCCGAGCATGGGCGCGACGAACAGCAGGCAACCGATCAGCAGCGACAAGGTCAGCTGGCCGACGTTGTCGGCGGCGGTGTACCAGAGCCGTTCGATAAAGTTGTAGCGCGCCACCTGGGTCGAGGACTCCTGGATCGCCGAGCGGCTGAACCAGCGGCGCCGGATGCCGTTGAGCTTGAGTTCCTTGAGGCCGAACACCAGGGCGTGGGTGTATTCGTTGAACGAGGTGAACTCGTCACGCACTTTGTGCGAGAAGGTGATACCGCCCAGGAAAAAGAACAGGTACAGCGCAACCCCCACCACCATCAGGCCGACGGTCACCGCGAACACCACCCAGGACAGGTAGGCCAGGTAGGCGATACCGAACAGCAGCACCGCCAGTTCCACCAGCACCGACGGCATGATCACCAGGGTGCTGTTGAGTTGCGGAATATCGCTGGTCAGCATCGTCAGGACATTCGGCGCCCCGCGGCGGTCGACTTCTTCCAGGGGTGTGGCGAGGATCTTGCGGCACAGGGCAATCCGCAGGCGGGTCATGATGCGCATGCTGGCGTAGGCCGGAAACAATGCGGCACCGTTGCGGAACAACAGCGACACCGCACTCAGGCCGACGAACCAGTACAACGACTGCAGCTGGAAGCTTTCCTCATGAATCGCCTCGTTGATCACCTTGATCACCGCGATGGACGCCACCCCGCTGATGATCCCGGTCAACAGGGTCATCAGCGTCAGCCAGGGATGATTGCGCCACAGCAGACGCATGACCGAGCCAGGTTTGGCCTTCTTCTCTTGCTCGTTTTTCATTGGTTGCTGTCCTTGAATGCATTAGCCCGCGCAATGGCCGGTCGTTGAAAGTCCAGGGTCACTCGATTGCGATCACTCAGGTCGGTTGCCAGACGTCATCCCGGGCAGTCATTTCACCCATGGCAACGACGATCAGACGGGGTTCTTCATAGGGGTCCCGGGCATGGGCGGCGAGCATGTTGTCGAGCATCACCACATCGCCCTTGCGCCAGTCGAAGCGCACCGCACAGGCTTCGTAGGCTTCGCCGATCAAGGCCATGACCGAGTCTTCGATGTCCGAGCCGTCGCCGTAGCTGACCAATCGTGGCAGGCGGTCGGCGCCGAACATGTCGAGCAGGTCCTCGCGCATTTCTTCGCCCAGGCAGAACGGGTGGTGCAGTTGCACCTGGTTGAAGAAGCAACGTTCACCGGTGAACGGATGGCTGATCACCGCCGGGCACTGGGTGCGGATCTGCAGGGTGTCGCTGTCGAGCCATTCGAAGTCGGTGCCCTGTTCGCGGCAACGCTGTTCGACGACGCTGCGTTCAGTGGTGCCGAAGAACGATTCCCAGCTCGGCTCGACGCCGGCGGTAAAGGTACGGCTGTACATCAGGCCCTTGCTTTCAAAGCGCGCGACCACCTCGGCCGGCAGACGCTGGAGCACCTGGCGAATGTCCGCCAGCGGCGTCGCGCCACCGACCCGTGACGGCTGCTCGCAGAAGAACCATTGCTTGCGCGGCCAGCTTTCCAGGTGCGAGCTCTCGTTGTGATAGAGGATCATCTCGCGCTCGGGATAAGGCGTTGAGCGATAGACATTGCGTCCGCCTTCTTTCTTCGGCAGGTCGCCATAAGTGCCGTGCAGCCCGGGCGACAGCGCCTCGGCAAAAGCCTCGAAAGCCGCCACCGAGCCCAGCTCGAAACCACGGAACAGCACCGCGCCGTGACGGCACAGCAACGCCTCGATCGCCTCGCGTTGCGCGCTCGCCCACTGCACCGGATCCAGGCCGGCCACGGCCGGCTCGATCACCACGGGCAAACTGATACCGGCTGCCAGCAAGGACAAACGTACCGACGGATCGCCAGCCCGGTCAGGCCAGGCCGGTACATCCGGCAGTAGGTCAGCGGTGAAAACCGGCGAAGCATTAGCTTGAAGATTCATGAAAAAACTCCTGGACCACAGCCCCTCACATCCACGTTGTACGGGGCAAGATCAACAGGCTCCGCCGCCGCGCAAGGATAAAAACACCGATGGCGGGGGGCTGTCTGTCACCGCAAACCGGGACAGAGGTCACGCGGCCCGCGGATCCGTCGCGATCGTGGCCAGCACGCTTTTGTCCCCATTTCCCGCGACAGACGCCAGCAACCGGTCGGTGCTGAAATGCGGCAACTGCGGATCGTGCCGGCTCTTCGAATGGATCCTCCAGGCCGCAGGGATGTCTCGAGTGCAACGCCTTTCGCCACGGCGAAAAAACGTTGCACCTGTTATTACACAGGAGCGTTAGTCATGCCGATCAAGAACACTGGCGAATCGGTTAACACCCCGCCAGCCCCTCTCACGCCCGGTGCCTTCCTGCATGAGATATTCAGTGCCCGGGCCCGTGAACTTCCCGAGCGAACGGCGGTGTCCGACGCCACTCGGACATTGAGCTATGCCCAGCTCGACGCGCTGTCGTCGAAGCTGGCAGCACGTTTGCGTCACGAAGGCGTCAAGGATGGCCTGCGGGTGGGCATGTACCTGCCGCGCAGCGCCGACCTGATTATCAGCCTGCTCGGCATCCTCAAGGCCGGCGGTACCTATGTCCCGGTCGACCCGCAATACCCGGGCAAACGCGTCGAGCACATCGTCCGTGACAGCGGCCTGGGCCTGGTGATCGGCGATGCCGAGAAACTGCCGAAAAGCCCGTCCCTGCGCGTGCTGTCCCTCGACCAGTTGCTGTCCGCACCCGCGTTGGAACTGAGCGTCGACGGCAGCCGCCGCGACCCGGACCAGGCCAGCGCCTATGTCATCTACACCTCCGGTTCCACCGGTGAGCCCAAGGGCGTACTGGTTTCCCACGGCAACGTCAGCCGCCTGCTGGAAAGCACGCAACGGACCTATGGCTTCAATGCCCAGGACGTCTGGTCGATGTTCCACTCCATCGGTTTCGACTTCTCGGTCTGGGAAATCTGGGGTGCCCTGGCCCACGGCGGCCAGGTCAGCGTGGTGCCGTATGACGTCTCGCGTTCGCCCGCCGCCCTGCGCCAATGGCTGTCCGACCAGCGCGTGACCGTGCTCAGCCAGACCCCGTCGGCCTTCCGTGGCCTCGACGAGGCCGATCGCGGCGCCACCGCGCCCCTGGCCCTGCGTTATGTGGTCTTCGGCGGCGAAGCCTTGCCGGCCACCGTGCTGCGTCCCTGGGTTGAACGCCATGGCGACCAGAAACCGGCCCTGATCAACATGTACGGGATTACCGAAGCGACGGTGCACAGCACCTTCAAGCGCGTGCTCGGCCAGGACCTGGAAAGCAGCGCGATGGTCTCCATCGGCAAGCCGCTGGACGGCTGGCACCTGCACCTGCTCGACGCCAACCAGGTCGCGGTGCCCCAGGGCACGGCCGGCGAGCTGTACATCGAAGGCGCCGGCGTGGCCCAGGGTTACCTGAACCGCACCGCGCTCAACGCCGAGCGTTTTATCCAGTTGCCCGGCACCTCGACCCGTGCCTACCGCACCGGCGACCTGCTGATCCTCGACAATGACGGTGAGTACCGTTATGCCGGCCGTTGCGACGAGCAACTGAAGATCAGCGGTTTCCGTATCGAGCCGGGCGAGATCGAGGCCTGCCTGCAAACCAGCCCGCACGTGGCGGCCGCCCATGTCGGCGCACACGATTACGGCGATGGCGACCTGCGCCTGGTGGCCTATGTGGTCCCGACCCAGGGGCTCGGCGCCTGGACCGAGCAGACCCGCGGCGAAGTCGCCGCCCTGGTGGCCGGCAGCCTGCCGGACTACATGCGGCCTTCGGCCTACCTGGCGCTGACCCAACTGCCGGTGACCGACCACGGCAAGATCGACAAGAAACAGCTGCCCTCGCCGACCGCCGATGCCACCCGGTCGCATTCGGAAGGCACCCCGGGTCTCAGCGAACCGGAGCAGTTCGTGCTCAAGGTCTGGAGCGAAGACCTGGGTCTGAAGAACATCGGTCTGAATGACGACTTCTTCGACTTCGGCGGCACCTCCCTGGCCCTGATCCGCTCCCTGAGCAAGCTCAAGGCGCACTACCAGATCAACCTCGACCCGGCAGTGCTGGCGAACGGCGCGACCGCCAAGGTCCTCGCCGACTACATCTCGCGCATCGTTGCGCCCGGGCAGTTCGTGCTCAAGGTGTGGAGTGAAGACCTGGGCCTGAAGAACATCGGCCTGAACGATGACTTCTTCGATTTCGGCGGTACCTCCCTGGCCCTGATTCGCTCCCTGAGCAAACTCAAAAGCCATTACCAGATCAACATCGATCCGGCGGTCCTGGCCGACGGCGCCACCGCCAAAGCGCTGGCCGATTACATCTCCCGCACTCTTGTTCAAGCCCATTGACCGAAAAGGAAAAGCCCGTGAGCAAAAAATTCGCCTTGACCCCGGAAGAGCGTGCCTCGTTCGAAAAGAACGGTTTTATCGGTCCGTTCGATGCCTACTCGCAAGAAGAAATGAAAGAAACCTGGAAACGTACCCGCCTGCGCCTGCTCGACCGTAGCGCCGCGGCCTACCAGGACCTGGACGCCATTTCCGCCGGTACCAACATCGCCAACTACGACCGCCACCTGGATGACGAATTCCTCGCCAACCACATCTGCCGCGCGCAGATCTGCGACCGCGTCGAAAGCATCCTCGGCCCGGATGTATTGTGCTGGCGCACCGAGTTCTTCCCTAAATACCCAGGGGATGAAGGTACCGACTGGCACCAGGCCGATACCTTTGCCAACGCTTCCGGCAAACCGCAGATCCTCTGGCCGGACGCCGAAGAGTTCGGCGGCACCATCACCGTCTGGACCGCGTTCACCGACGCCAACATCGCCAATGGTTGCCTGCAGTTCATTCCGGGCACCCAGAACAGCATGAACTACGACGAAACCAAGCGCATGAGCTACGACCCCGAAGCCAACAACAGCGAGGTGGTCAAGGACGGCGTACGCCGCGGTTTCTTCGGCTACGACTATCGCCAGTTGCAGATCGACAAGGACTGGAAGCCCGACGAGGCCGCCGCCGTACCGATGCAGATGAAGGCCGGTCAGTTCATCATCTTCTGGTCGACCCTGATGCATGCCTCCTACCCCCACAGCGGCGAAACAGAGGAAATGCGCATGGGCTTCGCCTCGCGTTATGTGCCGTCGCACGTACAGATCTACCCGGACTCGGACCATATCGAAGAGTACGGTGGTCGCATCAGCCTGGAGAAATACGGCGCGGTGCAGGTGATCGGTGAACAGACGCCGGAATACAACCGTCTCGTGACCCATACCACCCGCGGCAAGAAATTCGAAGCGGTCTGACCCACAGCTGCCAGGCGACAGTTGTTGGCCTGGCAATGTGCCTACAGGAGTTGAAATCCATGACTATTTCCACCGACGCAGCGATGCGCCTGTGCGAGACCGTGAGGATGCTTAGGCACCTTGCCATCCATCTGCCCGATCCCATGTGCCTGAGCTTTCTCGCCCCGGACAACGGCCTGCTCCCCGAGCAGGCTTCCCCCAGCGTGAGAGCCACGGAACGGGCGGTCAACGCTGCCTTCGCGCGGATCGGCGTGCGTACCGTGCAGTACCTGCACGGCGGCGAGGCACAACTGTCGTCGTTCGAGTTTTTTATCAGCCGGAAAATCTGCCAGGCGCTCGATTACCGCTACGACCACTTCGACGATGTCGAAGAGGTCAAGGCGTTCGGGCGACTGCTCAAGCATTTCGAATTCAGTGGTGCAGTGCCAGAAGTCGAGACACTGCACCTGACCACCCGTGACAACGTTTCCCTGTCGGTGCACGCGAGCACTGACCGGGAACGTCCGGCGATTGTCCTGGCCCTGCCCTGCGGCATGCCCTTCGATCTTTGCCGCGACTGGTTCAACGCCCTCAGCGAGCGTTTCTTCGTGGTCACCTGGGAGACCCGCGGACTGTTCGGTTCCTGCGCCTCCTTCGACCAGGTCGCGGTGGACACCGAAGCCCAGGTCGCCGACCTGATCAGCGTGATGAATCACTATGAACTGTCGACGGCGCACCTGATGGGCATCTGCGGTGGTGCGGTGATCGCCCTCAGCGCGGCCGCCGCCCACGACAACCGGGTCACGTCCCTGAGCCTGTGGCACGGCGACTACAACCTGGGCGACAACAACCTGCGCACCACCCATCAGCAGAACTTCGAATGGCTGATGGAGGCCGCGGCCCTCGACCGCCAGGAAGCCACCGACCTGCAGGCGATGTTCCTCGACCAGGCGACGCTGGCCACCACGCCGGAGCCGATCGCCCATGTGGTGCTCTACCCCTACGTCAACCCGGAGCTGTTCTATCGTTATGCGCGACTGAACGATGCCTTGAACAAGACCGAGCTGGCGTCGCGGCTGGCACGCATCAACGTGCCGACCCTGGTGGTCGCCGGCGATGCCGACGAAACCACTCACATCGGCGGTTCACGTTATATCGCCGCGTCGATCGACGACGCCACCCTGCATGTCGAGCACAACGGCAGCCACCTGGCGTTCTTCGCCTCCACCCAATACTCGAAACAGACTGCTTTCCGCTTTCTCGAAGAAACCCTTCAGCCGGCTGTCGCCTGACAGGCCGAAAAGGAACCTCCGGGACATTCTGTAGAGACTGTCCTGGCCCCGGTGTCAAACGGCAGTCTGCCTCGAGCTCGTAATACCTTCAGCCCTGCTCCTGTAGGGCTTTTCTGTTTTTTATAGCCACTATTCATCTCGACCAAAGCCGCAAGCAGAATCATCCGCCCCCTTTTGGTAAAAGGAACAGCGGATGTTCAGCGCGACCAATCAACAGCGCTTCAAACTGACCCTCGATGCGTGCGAGCACCACCTGCACGTACTTGGTTTCAAGGGTAGCGAAGGCCTCAACCAGCCCTACCGCATCGCGATCGAACTGGTCAGCGAAAGCGCCGACCTCGATTTGGAAAGCCTGCTCCACCAGCCCGCTTTTCTATCGTTCGGTGACGATAATATTGGCCTGCATGGCCATATCCACAGCGCCGGCCAGGGTGAATCCGGTTCGCGCCTGACCCGCTATCAGCTGACACTGGTCCCGCGCCTGGCGTACCTGGAGCACAGCAGCCAACAGCGGATCTTCCAGAACCAGAGCGTGCCGGACATCATCGCCCAGGTCCTCAAGGAGCACGGCATCCTCGCCGACGCTTTCCACTTTCAACAGAGTCCGAAGCCTCATCCCGAGCGCGAGTACTGCACCCAGTACGACGAAACCGACCTGAATTTCATCCAGCGCCTGTGCGAGGAAGAAGGCCTGAGCTTTCACTTTCGACACAGCCCCGACCAGCACCTGCTGGTGTTCGGTATTCATTCATCGATCTTTCCCCGGCTGGAGTCGACGCCCTACAAACGGTCCTCTGGCCTGGTCGCACAGGGCCCGGTCATCAAGGCGTTCGGCGTTCACGTGCAAACCCGGCCCACGCGCACAACCCTGCGGCACTACGACTTCGAACAACCCCATGTGCAATTGCAGGCCGATTGCCGCCCCGGTTCGATCCCTGGAGCGGATCTGGAGCATTACGCCTATCCGGGCGATTTTCGGGACGAGCGCCAGGGGAAAAAAATCGCCGAGCGAGATCTGCAACGTCACCGCAGCGACTATCGCCTGGCCCAGGGCGAGAGCGATCAACCCACCCTGCGCAGTGGACATTGCCTGTTGCTCAGTGAGCATCTGCGCCAGGACTGGAACAGTTATTGGCTGCTCACCGAAGTCAGCCATGAAGGCTACCAGCCCCAGGTGCTGGAGGAATACGCCGGCCATCAGGTCCCTTGGCAGGGTTACCGCAATACCTTCAGTGCCATTCCCGCGGAGGTGGAGTATCAACCCCCGCATCGGCATAAAAAGCCCTTTATTCGCGGCAGCCAATCGGCCCGGGTCAGCGGCCCCGCCGGGCAGGAGATTCATTGCGACGCCTATGGCCGGGTCAAGGTGCAATTCCCCTGGGACCGTGCGGACCGCAACGACGAACACAGCAGTTGCTGGTTGCGCGTTGCCTCCAGTTGGGCGGGAGCCCGCTATGGCAGCGTGGTCATTCCCCGAATCGGGATGGAAGTGGTGGTGTCGTTTTTCGAGGGCGATCCCGACCGACCCTATGTCTCGGCATGCCTGCACCACAAGAACAACGAAGTGCCCTATCCGCTGCCCGAGAACCAGACCCGGAGTGTGTTCAAGACCCGCAGCACGCCGGGTGGCGAAGGTTACAACGAGCTGCGCATCGAAGACCGTAGCGGCGCCGAGCAGATCGCCCTGCGCGCCCAGCGCGACTTCACCGTGCATGCACTGAACGACCAGCGGCTCCAGGTGGATCGCCAACGCAGCGTGCAGGTCGGAGGCGACTCACGCCATGAACTGCAAGGTGAAGAACAGCGCATCACCCATGGCAACCGCCTGACCGAACTCCGGCAGGACGATCACCTGACTGTTAGCGGCGAGCAGCACATACAAGCCGCCAGTCACCTGTTGCGCACCACGCGAGATATCCATCTGAGTGCCGGAGATAACGTGGTGATCAATGCCGGCAGCAGCCTGACCCTCAGGGCCGGCGGCCAGTGGCTGACCCTCAATCCGGCGGGCATTTTCAGCAGTACAGAGATCACGCTCGGAGGCAATCCGGTTTCCATCATACCGGCAACACCTTTGTCACCGGGCACACAACCCTCGGTTCCAGAGATACCCGACCCGCTGCTGGCACAACAACTCAGCGACACAACCCGCGCCATTGTCGAACTGTGCCAGAAACCCAAGGGCGCCACGCCACAAGCCTGCCCGCTCAAAGACTGTCCTTGCCGCGCGGCGCAAGAGGAGCGCAGCCGATGAATACCTGGCTGCTTCTGGAACATGGCGAAGAGCTGCGCCCACGACTTTACCGGCAGGTCAGGCAGCCTAGTCCCATACGC
>Ga0302201_10001617_pt1 | contig 18924 bp, 13 predicted proteins | sample II_Bog_N3_2_FD_194586 | JGI IMG/M metagenome (GOLD analysis project Ga0302201, IMG submission 194586) | Peat permafrost microbial communities from Stordalen Mire near Abisko, Sweden - II_Bog_N3_2 | ecosystem: Environmental > Terrestrial > Soil > Wetlands > Peat | place: Sweden: Abisko... | reverse complement strand
GGCGCGTCCGGCGGCCAGCTTCGCCACGGCGCTGGGCGAGGCGCATGGCGGCGTGGGGATCGCGCAGGCCAGTTCGTCGCTTCTGCTGGATGTGAGCCCGATGCCGGGCGCGCCGGACGATGTGGTCTTTTCTCCGCGCGAAGTCGTCGAGTCGGAAGGCGCGCCATCGGCGGACGGTGTGGATTCATTTATGCTGCGCGCGCCGGTTGTGCCGCCGTCCGCGGGGCGGTTTGCGTTCAGCGACCAGGGCATTGCGGTGGGATACGAGACGGAAGCGGGCGCTGGCTCGTCATGCGGGAGCGAAGGCGCGGCGGATTTGGACGCGAGTGGAACGGAAGCAAGTGGAACGGGCGTGGCCTACGCGGGAGCTGCGGGTTCAGGTGCTGATGGGACGCTGAATGCGCTGGCGACGCTGAAGCCGCTGGGGCAGTTGCGCAACTCGTTCATCCTGGCCGCGAACGACGAGGGGCTGTGGATCATCGACCAGCATGTGGCGCACGAGCGCGTGCTCTTCGAGAAGATACTACGCGCGCGCGAGGTGGAACAGGTGCAGCGGCAGCGGCTGTTGATGCCGCTGCTGGTCGATCTGCTGCCGTCGCAGATGGTGTCGTTCGCGTCGATTGCGCGCGAGCTGGACTTGAACGGATTTGAGGCGGAGCCGTTTGGACCGCGCACGCTGGCGATCAAAGCAGCGCCGGTCGGCCTGGAGGGACGCGAACTGGAGCGGATGCTGGAGGAGGTGCTGGCCGTGCCGGAGAAGGAACAGCAGGCGGAGAACGCCGAGGCGCGGCGGCGGCGGATTGCGGCGTCGATTGCCTGCCATGCGGCGATCAAGATCAATATGCCGCTGGAGCCGAAAAAAATCGCATGGCTGCTGGCTGAGTTGGCCAAGACGGAGCATCCAATGAGTTGTCCGCATGGGAGGCCCATCGCGCTGCGATATTCTCACAAGGACATACAGCGCGCCTTCCAGCGCATTTAGAATGGAAGTAGAGAAGGTTTACTTGCAGCAAGAACGAGAACAAAAGAAAATGCGGGGATTCTTCCCCGTTCGCTGCGCTCAGGGTCAGAATGACAACTTCTGTGGCGCTTCGCACAGAAAGACGGCTTGTGACGGCGGATTGAACGATTCCAATTTTTCATCATTCTTTACGCAATCCCGCACCTCGCTCTTTGAAAATTGTCCGCAACCGGCCTGAACTATGGCCCAGAACCCCAGGTATCTCTCCGACGCACATGCGCGAAGGATTGCTGCCGCGCCGCCTTTACACCGAAACGAGCGCGCCGCCCAGCAGGAAGGCAACAACCACTTTGACCACCCCGAGCAATCCGACCAGCCCCGAAACAGCAAGCCCAAGCATTCCGACCGCCGCGCAGCTTGCAGAGACGCGCCTGAGGCAGTGGCACCAGCAGGGCGAGGCGCTGCTGACGATGGAGAACCTGCGCAGTTGGATCAATACGGCGGGGCTGGTTCTGTTTGTGCCGCGTCCGCAGATCGTCGCGCCCGCGCCATCGCTGGTGGAGGCGGTGCTGGGTGAGCCGGTTGCAACCCCCACAATCGAACAGACCACGGAGGCGCGCAGCCTGCTGGCGCGGCTCGTCGCGGAGGGACTCGCCGTGCCGCTGAACCTGCTGGGTGCAGGCGCGGGGACGGTCCATGCGGGCGCGCCGGGCGATACGCCGGACTTTGTCGCATCGACGGCGGTTTTTTCGTACGTCTTCACACTGCGCGGAGACAAGGCGTGGAAGCAGCCGCCAACGACTTCGGGCGCGTTCAAGGTGTCGCCGCTGGCTCTGGCGACGCATGAGGCGCTCTCGCAGCGCGGGCCGCTCTCCGCATACGATTTGACCACCGAGGTCGGCAAGGAAGTCACCGAGGCGGCCGTTCTGCGCGCTCTCGGCGAGCTTTGGACGCACCTGCGCGTGCTTCCGCTGGCCCAGGCAGGAGAGAACGCGACGCTGTGGGAGCTGACCGGCGCGCGATTCACCAAGCAGATGAAGGCGGGCGCGAATGCGGGACAGCCGTCGGCGCTCTCGGCGCTGATCTCGCTCTACCTGGGCCAGTCTGTCGTCGCAAGTGAGGATGAGATTGAGAGCTTCCTCTCGCCGCTGGCCTCGCGCTCGCGCATCCGCGACGTGATCCATGCGTTGCTTTCGGCTCGGCAACTGGAGACGGTGGCGGTGGAGGGACGCACCATGCTGCACGTCGCGGGAGAGTTGCCGGCGTTCCTTGCGCCGGAGGCGGCGACGGTCGAGGGTGAAGCACAAGCGGCAGATGTTGTTGCGGGCGAGGGTGCGGTCGAAGCGGACACCGCCGCCGACGCGGAGGTCGCAGTCGAAGGCGCGCCGCGGATTACGAAGTTTATCCCCAAGCCGCGCAAGATCGGCACCGGCTACCTGGCCAAGGCGAAGCCATCGAACGTTGGCGCAAAGCCTGGCCCGTATGAACGCGGGACAAAGACTGGATTCGGTGCGAAGACGGCGTTCGGCGCGAAGCCGGGATTCAGGGCTGGATTCAAGGCGCGCGCAGGCGCGGGGCCAGCGCCCGACCGCGAGCGAAGGCCGTTCAGCAAGCCAGCCGCTGGCTTCGACAAGCCGTGGGAGGAAGAGAAGGCGCGCAGGCTGGCAGCTGCGGCGCGGCCGTCGGAGGTGCCGGCGGAGTTCGACGGCGCGCAGGTCGATCTGGCCGCTGCGGGAGCAGCAGGAGAGGCCGCTCGACCAATGCAGCCCCGCGAGCCGCGCGTTGCCAGGCCGGGCTTCACCAAGCCACGCGAGTACAAACCGCGTGAGTACAAGCCGCGCAGCGCGGAGAGCGATGGGCGTCCGCCGCGCAAGACGTTCAGCAAGCCGGGAACCTTCGGGCGCAAGCGGGAGGGATTCGGCGAGCGGCCTGCGTCTGGCAGCCCACGCGCGCCGGGCTCCTACGCACCCCGTCCATCGGGCGGACCGGGTTTCAGCGGCAAGCCGCGATTCTCCAAATCCAGATCCTCTTCCAATTCCAATTCCGAAGACAAGTTTGCCGGCAAACCATTCGCGGGCAAGCCGAGAGATGGCGGCGAACGAGGCTCCGGCACGGAGAGCGGCAAGCGCGTCTACAGGAAGTTCGATGCGCCGCGCGAACGCACTGCTCGACCGTTCTCGTCAGACCGGCCCGCACGGCCATTCTCGCCTGATCGCCCCGCACGGTCCACTTACTCAGACCGGACTGCGCGGCCAGCGCGCGCGGAGGGGGGCGGTGGATTTGCCGGAAAGCCGGCTGGAGAGTTTGCGCCGCGCAAGTTTGCAGGCAAGCCATTCGGCAAGCCGGGGGGATTCGCGGGGAAGAAGCCGTTTGGCAGGTCTGCGGGCAAGCCGGGCGCGGCGTTCCCCGGCAAACCCAGCAGCACCTTCGCCAAGTTTGCGGGCAACAAGAAGCCCTTCGGCAAGCGGGCACCCGCACGCAAGTTCAAACCCGGAAAGGATGAGTCCGCCTGATGCGCCTCCAACCCAAGCCCACGGAAGCAGCCGCTCCCATGCACGACGAAGCACCCAGCGGCCCGCGCCGTCCTGTGATTGCCATCGACGGCCCGGCCGGCGCCGGAAAGAGCACGCTGGCGGCGCATCTGGCGCGTCGTTTCGGTTTCCTCAACATCGAGACCGGCGCGATGTACCGCGCGCTGGCACTGAAGGCGATCGAAAGCGACTATTCGTTCGATGAGGAGGGGCCGCTGCTGGCGCTGGCCGAGGCGACCCGCATCCAACTGGAGCCGCACCTGGATGGCAACCGCGTCCGGCTGGACGGCATGGACGTCTCGCAACGCATTCGCGATGCGGATGTCACCTCGGCGGCGTCGCAGGTCTCCATTCATCCCAACATTCGCGCGTGGATGGTCCAACAACAGCGAGTGCTGGGGGCCAAGGGCGGCGTGGTGATGGAGGGGCGCGACATCGGGACGGCGGTCTTTCCCGACGCCGATGTGAAGATATTTCTGGACGCCGCGCCGGAGGTCCGCGGCAACCGGCGCTTCCGCCAGGCCGCTCCCATCGAGCAGACCACAGCGCGCCAGACCGAGTCTCGCCAGGAGCCTGCGCCGGAGACCGCCGCGCAGCATCTCGCGACCGAGCAGGCGATTGTGGAGGAGATGCGCGAGCGCGACCGGCGCGACCGCAGCCGGGCCGAATCGCCGCTGCGCCCAGCCGTGGACGCAGTGATTCTGGACTCGACCGCGATGAATCTGGAAGAGGTGCTGGCGCGGGCGGAGGAGATCGTCCGCAGCCACCTGCCGCCGGCCTGACGCGGTCCCGACGCTGGGTTTTTGGGTTTCCTGACGCGATTCAACCGAGGTCTTCCGTGCGGCAGAGGAACCGGCGCTGTCATTGCCGGCAGGAGCTTTAGCCGGTTGCTGAGCATTGCAAATAAAATAGTTACAAATTTTCTCGCATTATTTGTTGCAATGTGTGCTAACCTTCAAACATCGTTCGAATCAGATTGGTTTCAACGACGCTTGTATGATCTCGATCCCCGATTTGGATCTTGCGGCAAATTCATTTGTACTAAGGAAAGAAACAACATGGAACAGGGAACAGTGAAGTGGTTTAACGATGCCAAGGGGTTTGGCTTCATCAGCCGTCAGAACGGCGAGGACGTGTTTGTTCACTACTCGGCGATCAATTCGAACGGTTTCAAGAGCCTTCAAGAAGGTCAGGCAGTGCAGTTCAACGTAGTCAAGGGGCCCAAGGGCTGGCAGGCGTCTGACGTTCAGCCTCTCTAGTCTTTGGTACAGACTCTAGTACTTAGCTGCATTCTATAGCCGTACCAACGGCTAAACAAAGATTTGCGGGAGGGATGGCTGCGGCTGTCCCTTTTCGTCGTTTAACGGCAGCAAGTCAGCGAATTAGTAAGTCAGCGAGTTAGTGAGTTGGCGGCAGGCTCAGGGCTGGGGTTGGTTTGGCTCGGCAGCTTGTGGAGAGCTGGGAACCTCGGCTACACCGGGAAGAATTGTCGAGCTTGCGCGAAACTTGCGGTAGTCCGACTCATGCTCGTCGATCGCGCCGCTGTGATTGAAGAAGAGGGCGATGCGCGCTGAACCGCGTCCGCTGAACGACGCAGGCAGCCATACCTCGTCGTTGACCTTGGTCCACTCCGATTGGAACGATGCGCCTTTGTGGACATCGGCGAGCAGACCGCCGGCAACTTTGTAATCCTGAAAAAAATGGGCTTCTATGCGCACCAGTGCGTGGTCCTGCTCGTCCACCCAGACGGTTCCCGCGAGATTGCGGATGGCCCCTTCCATTACATTGCGAGACTTTGCGTGAGGATCGCCTGCGTAGTCGATGGCGATAGTGTCGCGACCGTGCAGTTGCAGCCGGCGGGGATTGGAGAACGTGCCCAGTTCGAGAAAGCGCGCAAAGGTTATCTCATCGGAATCCTGCTTCTTCGGTGGCGGCTCGCCGGCGGCGATCTTTTCGCTACGCTCCCTGGCCTCCGCGATGCGTTGGTCGATGCGTTCATTCTGCTTCTTCAATTCGTCGGTGGATAGAGGTTTGCCATCGCGCGATAGCAGCTTGTTGAAACATGCGACGTTGACACAGAAGAACTGCCTCTCGACGGTTGTGGTCTTTTTCACGGCCCCGTGAGAATCAAGGTCCTGCTCCGTGCTGATCGTGCGATAGATGTATTGCTTGATCGTCTTCCGCGAGGCCTTCTCTTGCGCCTCCACCTGCACCATCAGCGAGTTGATCTCGGGCAATGGCCGTTCGCTGGCACTCCCAATCGCAGGTTGCGGCCTGGCAGCGTGGAGCGACTGGGATGTGGGTGCGGTCTGATCTGAGGCTGGCGTTTGCGCCTGCGCGTTGCATAAGCCGCAGTCCAAGAGGAACGTCGATAGAGCCAATTGCAAGAGAACCCGGGTTCTAATCGTTCTGGGACGCAAGTCCATGAAATAACTATACGGGCCGAGCATGGCTGCTGTTCCCTGCGCCCGAGTCTGCATTGCAGAGTCTGGCATCTAAAGGATGACAGAGGAGACGGAATGGCCGGCAGTTCACAGATTCAACCACACGCCGCGACGGCGGAAACAGCTACGAATCATTCAGAGCAGCGCGAGGCGATCTTCGACGTCTTCCGCCGCTGGGGCTACATGCAATCGTGGCTCGACCCGCTGGGGCAGTACCTGCCGCCGGAGCCGTTTCCCGTGCCCATGCCGACGGGCCCCATCGCCGACGAAGCACGCGAGTTCTACAGCAAGACCTTCGGCATCGAGTTCATGCACATCGCAAGTCAGGCCCAGCGGCAGTGGCTGGCCGAGCAGGTGGAGCAGCCGGCGCGCTACCCGGACCAGCCGCATGTTCTCTCTCTGCTGATCCGCGCGGACATCTTCGAGCAAACCATCCAGTCGCGCTATCTGGGTACCAAGCGATTTTCTCTGGAAGGCCTGACTGTCCTGATTCCCTTCCTCGACGAGGTTCTGCGGGGGAGCTATCTGGCCGGAGTGACCAGGGCGCTGATTGCGATGAGCCATCGCGGGCGGCTGAATGTGATGACCAACATCATCGGCCGCGCGCCCGCGGAGATCTTCGCCGAGTTCGAGGATGTGGACCCGCGCAGCGTACTGGGCGGGGGCGACGTGAAGTACCATATCGGCGCGACCGGCGAGTACCAGGCCGAGGACGGCGGCGCGATTGAGCTGCACCTGGTCTCCAACCCGAGCCATCTGGAGGCGGTCGATCCGGTGTTGCTGGGGCGGGCGCGCGCGCGGCAGGCGCGGCTGGGCGAGGATGGAGCGCAGCGCGTGCTGCCGATCATGGTCCACGGCGATGCGGCGTTCGCCGGCCAGGGCATCGTCGCCGAAAGCCTTGTCCTCGGCTCGCTGCCGGGCTACGACGTGGGCGGGACGGTGCATGTGATCGTCAACAACCTGCTTGGATTTACCGCGCTGCCCGAGGAGGGAAATGCCTCGCGCTACTCGAGCGACCTGGCCAAGCGGCTGCCGATTCCCATCTTCCATGTGAATGCGGAGGACCCCGACGCGGTGGTTCGCGTGGCGGCCATTGCGGCGGAGTTCCGCCACCGCTTCCACAGCGATGTGCTGGTGGACCTCATCGGCTACCGGCGGCACGGCCACAGCGAGGTGGACGATCCGACGGTGACGCAGCCGCTGCGCTACGCAAAGATCAAGGACCGGCCCTGCCTCTACCAGCTCTACGCCGAGCAGATGCGGGTTGATCCTGCCAAAGAAGTGGGGCAGGTGCGGGAGGAGTTTCTGTCCGACCAGAAGACAGCGAGCCTTGCCAGGAAAAAGCCGCGGTTGGCGCAGATGCCGAGCTACTGGAGTGCATACAAGGGCGGGCCATTCCTGGCGGAGTACGACGTGCTGACCGGCCTCGCGCCCGATCGCATAGCCGACCTGTGCCAGCGCATGACACGCGAGCCCGAAGGCTTCCACGTTCATCCCAAGGTCGAGAAGCTCTACGAGCAGCGGGTGAAGATGGGCGCGGACGAAGTGGCCTTCGACTACGGCGCGGCGGAGCTTCTGGCGTTCGCTTCCCTGCTCGACGCGGGCACACCGGTGCGGTTGAGCGGGCAGGACTCGCAGCGCGGAACATTCAGTCAGCGCCACGCCGTTCTGGTGGACATCGAGAACGAGCAGCGCTACTTTCCGCTGCAACATCTCAGCGCGAAACAGGCGCGCTTCGAGGTTTACAACTCGATGCTGTCGGAGGCCGCGGTGCTTGGCTTCGAGTACGGCTATTCGCGCGACAGCCCGGAGGCGCTGGTTCTGTGGGAGGCGCAGTTCGGCGACTTCGCCAACGGCGCGCAGATCATCATCGACCAGTTCATCGCGGCGGGCGAGGCCAAGTGGAATCTGCTCAGCGGGCTGGTGATGCTGCTGCCGCACGGCTACGAGGGACAGGGGCCGGAGCACTCCAGCGCGCGCGTGGAGCGCTACCTGCAGCTTGCCGCGGGCGAGAACATCCAGATCTGCCAGCCCTCGAACGCCGCGCAGTACTTCCATCTGCTGCGGCGGCAGGCGATGCGCGCGTGGCGCAAGCCACTGGTGGTGTTTACGCCAAAGAGCATGTTGCGCAACGCGGACGCGGCTTCGCCGCTCGCGGAATTTTCCGCGCCGCATTATCTCAATGTGATTCCCGACAGCTCGGTGCGTGAGCCGCGGCGTCTGCTGGTCTGCTCGGGCAAGATCGGCCATACTTTGCGCGAGGAGCGCGAAAAACGCAAGGACAGCTCCGTCGCAATTATCTTTCTCGAACAGCTCTACCCGTGGCCGGAGGAGGAGATGCAGGCCGCGCTCGACCAGCATCCCCGCGCCAGCGAGATCGTGTGGGTGCAGGAGGAGCCGGCCAACATGGGCGCGCTGACTTATGTATTGCCGCATCTGCGTCGAATGAGCGCGGACCGCGCCGTACTCAGCGTCAAACGCAGCGCAAGCGCAAGCCCCGCCACCGGCTCCGCCAAAGCACACGCGCTGGAAGAGAAGACGCTGGTAGACATCGCATTCGGTGCGTAAAGCGGATTCGCTGTATTCGAGAAGCGCGCTATTGGGCTTTCTTCACCTGCTCCGTCACCCAGTCGGTCCAGATGGCTTCGCCGATGGGGCAGGCCAGCGGCGCGCCGTCGAGGACAGCGGCGACGAAGTTCTCCACAGCCGGGTAATGGACGTTGGCGTTGGCGGGGAGCTGCTCCTCGGTCAAGCTGCCATCGCTCGCGAGCAGGCGAAGCGCGGGGCCGTTGAGCGGGTCGAGGCTGATCTCGCCCTCGCTGCCGATGACGCGGAACTGGTCGCGTGGCATGCGCGAGTTCCAGCGCACGTCGATGACGGCGTGAATGCCGCCCGCGTACTCGATCAGCGTGGTGGCCGAGTCCTCCACAGCCAGCTGATGCACGGCGTTCGAGAGCAGGCCGGTGGCGCGCAGCGGCCGGCCAAACAAAAAATTGCATGCGTCGATGCGGTGCGAGCCAACGTCGTAGAGCGGGCCTCCGCCGGCGATGGCGGGGTCCTTCAGCCAGGCGCGGTCGGGGCTCTCCAGCCATCCGTGGTAGTTCGCCTCCACTAATACCGGCTGGCCGATGGCGCCCTCACTGATGAGCTGGCGAGCGCGAAGCAGCTTGGGATATAGCCGCCGGTAGTACGCAATGCCCAGCAGCCGACCCGATTGGCGCGCGGCCTCTGCCATGGATTCTGCCTGGGCAAAGTCGAGCGCGACGGGCTTCTCGCAGAGCACATTTTTTCCGGAGCGAAGACTGGCGATGGTGTGTTCTGCGTGCAGCGCAACGGGCGAGGCGACGTAGACGGCGTCGATCGCAGGATCGCGCAGGGCGTCGCTGAGATCGGTGTAGACGAGCGCGCCGGGATAGGCCGCAGCCTTGGCGGGCGAGCGCGTCAGCAGGGCGTAGAGGCGGCTGCGCGGCTGGGCAAGTACAGCGGGCAGAACGCGCTTTCGGGTTATGTCTCCGACGCCGATGACCAGCCAGTTGAGCATGTTTCTACCCTTTCATTGCAGGCGATGTAGTGTATTGATGCGCGGAGCGAGGTACTGGGTTCGAATTGCGGTCCCTATCGAGCGATTGCCGGCCTGCACGCTTCGAATCCGCGCCTCAACGCTTCTCCGCGGCCTCGACGAGCTTCTCCACGCGCTTCTGGCGCGCCTCCGGCGTCTGGTAGTAGAAGACCGCAAGCAACTCGCCGCGCCGTTGCGTTGCAGTCATGCGGGCCCATCCCGCGCTCGCCCTGGGATTCGCGCGAAACGCCGCTTCGATGACCGGCGGAAGCTCGCGCTCGCCCTCCATCGTAGCCAGTAGCCGTTCCGCCATCTGCTCGGTGCGTCGCATGCGCGTTGCTTCGCTCTTGGGCTCCATCACCCACTTGCCGATTTCGCGTCGCATATACTCCGTCAGCTCGCTATACCATTCATGCAGCCCCGGCTCTTCATCCAGCAGCACGGCCAGCTCGTCGGGCAACTCCGCCTCGCGCGGGTCAAGGTCCGGCTGCAGATGGAACTCGGCCGCGTCTCCCAGGCCCACTCCAGCGCCCGCCTGCATCTTGCGGTTCACCAGCAGATGGAAGCCTCCGCGCGCATCGGGAAACAACGAAGTGCGAAACGAGAAGCCGTTGACCGTGCCGCGCACCCGCAGCCGCACCATCGGCTTCCCTGCTGCGGCCTGCAACTCCGCCAGAGTGAACGGCACGCGGGCGATGGTCCAGCCCAGCGCACGGCTTCCCTTCTCCAGCACCGCCTGAAAACGCTTTGCACGGTTCGCCACAGATGCCTCCCGACCCATTATCGTACCTCCGCGACGTTCCGCTGACGGTAGCGATAAACTCATAGGCATCGCCACCTACTCCAATTCGCGCGTCTTTCTCTCCGCTGGCGAGGCCTCGGGCGACCACTACGGCGCGGGGATTATTGCGGAGCTGCGCGCGCGACTTGTCGGCGCGACGTTCACCGGACTGGGCGGCACAGCGATGGCCAACGCAGGACAGGAGCGCATCGTGCGCGCCGAGGATGTGGCGCACATGGGCTTCACCGAGGTGCTGCGCCACGCGCCGTACATCTACGCGCAGTATCGCAAGCTGGTGGCGTCGATCCAGCGCAATAGGCCGGACGTTGCGATCCTCATCGACTTTCCCGAGGTCAACTTTCGTCTCGCGCGCCATCTTAAGCGGCTGGGCGTTCCCGTGCTGTGGTTCGTCAGCCCGCAACTGTGGGCGTGGAAGCGCGGACGGCTACGGCTTGTGCGCCGATTCGTGGACCGCATGATGGTGATCTTCCCGTTCGAGGCCGCGTTCTATCGCGCGCGTGGAGTGGACGCAGAGTTTGTCGGCCATCCGCTGGCCGCGCTTCCGCTGCCGGCCATCACGAGCGAGGATTACGCCGCCGCGCATGGTCTCGACCCGGCAAAGCAATGGGTTGCGCTGTTGCCGGGAAGCCGCCAGAGCGAGATTCATCAGAACCTGCCGCAGATGCTACAGGCCGCGGCCAATCTGAATCTGGACCTGAATCTGGAGCAGAAGAGCAGTTGCCAGTTTCTGCTGCCGGTGGCATCGACCATCGACCTTGCGTGGATCAAAGATGAGATTGCCGCACACGAATCTGCCGTGAATAAGAGGCTGACCGGCTTTGCAGTACTGCCGCGGATCGTACTGGTGGACGACGCGCGGGCTGCCTTGTTCCACGCGCGCGCCTCGGTCGTCGCCAGTGGCACGGCGACCGTGCAGGCACTGACCATCGGCACGCCATTTGTCGTGGTCTACCGCGTTTCGGCGCTCACCTTTGCGCTGGCCAGGCGGATGATTCTCTACCCCGCAGAGATCCCCTCCGAGCCGGACGCTGACGGCCATCTGCCGGTCGCGATGGTCAATTTGATTGCGGGCAAACGCATCGTCCCCGAGCTGCTGAACCGGCGCTTCACGGCCGCCAACCTGATCGCCGCACTGCGCCCGCTGCTGGACGAGACGCAAGAACGCCGGGAGATGATCGCCGCACTCACGGAGGCCCGCGAAAGGCTGCTGCCCGCGCCTGGCAAAGACCCCATCCGCCGCGTCTCGGATGCCGTCGTCGAGCTGCTGCAATCCACCCCCATCGACGCGCTCCGAAGCGCCTCCAGCAGCGTCTAATCGGTAGCGTTCAGAATTGCCTCACCGTGCAGTACCATAAGCAATTAGAGGATGAACGCAACTTGAGGACACCCGCACGCATGACTCTTCGACCGCAATGCCGCCGACGAATCCAATCCTTCTTCCGCGCGCTCGCCGCCGCGATCCTCACCGTCTGCGCGCTCACTCAACCAGCGAATGCCGCGCCCGCGCGCGCGCAGTTGAATATTACCGGCTACGTTATCACCGCCGACCTCGATCCGACGACCGGCAGGCTGACGGCCACGGCAGACGTCAGCTTCACCGCGCTGGAAGACCTGACCACGGCGACCTTCGAACTGAACAACGGCCTCAACATCACATCGCTTACAGACAACGGCGGCGCCGCGCTCAACTCCGAGCGGCTGGCCGCCAACTTCACCGTGCGCGTGACGCTGCCCGCGCCGCTGGCCAAAGGCTCCAGCAACACCTTCCACTTCGCGTATGCAGGCGTGCTGACCGGCTCGGACACCAGCCCGGTCGATGGCATTAAACTCGCCGCCATCGCCGACCCCATCAGCATGTTGCTCTACGCGGGCCGCTGGTTCCCGCTCTCGACGCCCGGACTGTTTACCGACCGCTTCACCAGTGAGATGCACATCCGCGTGCCCGCCGATTACACCGCCGTCGGCAGCGGGACGGCGACAAAGAAGACGCTGCCCGACGGGCGCAACGAGTTCAGCTTCGTATGGTCGAAGCCGGGATTTCCCGGAACCATCGTCGCGGGCAAGTTTCTGCCGCCGATCACCGCCTCCGGCATCAGCAACATCCACGTCTATGTCACGGAGAAGCGCAAGGACGGCGCGCCGGACTTCGCCGCTCTGGCCGGACGCGAGTTCGAGTATATGACCAGCGTCTTCGGCCAGCCTGAATCGGGCCGCATCAACATCGTCGAGATGCCGGAGGACGCGGTCAGTGCCGCATGGGCGCCGGAGATGGCGTGTATCGCGGGCAACCGCATCGTGGACCGCACGGCAGCCTCGCAACGCCTGCTGAGCAACACGCTGGCGCACCAGTGGTGGGGCTCGGAGGTATCGCCCGCAACGCTGAACGACGCGTGGATCACCAACGGAATGTCCCGCTACGGCGAGCTCATGTACATGGAGGATTCGGCGGGCAAGAACGCATTTCAGACCGCCGTCGGCGATGTCTCCGCCGGCGCGCTGGCTTACGATACCGAGCCGCTGAGCACGCTGGGACGGCTCGATCCCTTCTCGCCGCAGTTCCAGTCGATGACGCTGGAAAAAGGCGCGATGGTCTTCCACATGCTGCGCTGGGAGATGGGCGACGACGCATTCCGGAGCTTCCTGCGCGGCCTGCTCTCGCAATATACAGACAAGGGAATTCGCAGCTCCGATGTGGAGACGGTGGCCGAGGCGCAGGCGATCCATAGCGCGACCGACGGAGACTCGCACCTCGAACTGACTTCGTTCTTCTCGCAGTGGATCGACAGCACCGGAGCGCCCGCCTTCGTTGACAAGTACTCCGTCTACCGCCTGAGCAGCAACAAGGGATTTCGCACAGTGGGGTCGATCGGCGAAGACCTCGACCTCTTCCGCATGCCGGTGGAGCTGCGCATCGAGACCGACGGCAAGACGGAGGACCGGCGCATCGACGTGGCGGGCAGCGACTCGCCCTACACCGTCGAGACCTTTGGCCGCCCGCGGCGCATCACCATCGACCCGGAGAACTGGCTGCTGAAGAGCACGCCCGACCTGGCCATCCGCGTGGCCGTGCTGCGCGGCCAGCAACTGGTGGCGCAGGGCGACCTGATCGGCGCGCTCGCGGAGTACCAGAAGGCGCTGGACGAGAATAAGTCCAGCTCGCTGGCCGCCTACCGCATCGCCGAGGTCTTCTTCATGCAGCGCAACTACCAGGCCTCCGCCAACAGCTTCCGCGACGCGCTGCGCGGCGACGGCGACCCGCGCTGGACCGAGGTATGGAGCCACATCCACCTGGGCTACATCTTCGACGTGACCGGCCAACGCGAGCGCGCAGTCAACGAGTACCGCCTGGCGGTGCAGACCAACGACAACACGCAGGGGGCCATCAACGAGGCCCGCGCGCGCATGGCAACCCCCTACAAACGCGAGCGCACCGACTGAACGCCCCGCACCGGCGCGCTGGATTCATCCGAGGGGGCGTGCGATATACTCAGCCCCTGTTTATTTCATTCTTCCAAGGAGACTCTTATGCTCAAGGGATTTCGCGACTTCATCCTGCGCGGCAACGTGGTCGATCTTGCTGTCGCCGTCATCATCGGCGCGGCCTTCGGCAAGATCATTACGGCGTTTACCACCAACATCATCAGCCCTCTGATCGGCGCGATTGTGGGCAAGCCGGACTTCTCCTATCTGGTGCTGACGCTGCACGGCGGCAAGATCGGCTACGGCAGCTTTTTGACCGCCGTCATCGACTTCCTCATTCAGGCTTCGGTGGTGTACTTCCTGCTGGTGCTGCCGGTGAACTATCTTCTGGCGAAGATCAGAAAGCCCGCAGCTCCGACCACCAAGACCTGCGGCGAGTGCCTCTCGGAGATCCCGTTGCCCGCCAAACGCTGCAAGTTCTGCGCGCAGCCGGTGGCGTAGCGCGTTCGCAGCCTCAGGCATCCAGGATAGCTTTGCAGAATCGCGCCCGCGGAGTTATTCCTGTACTCTGCAAAAAAATTATCAGCAACGGGAAGGAAATCCACAGATGCGTTCCTGCCTACAACTTGAGCAGCACTCCATAGTGCGGAAGTGCTATGTATCTTCGTGATTGCCGCGCGGATCATTGTTTCTGGAAGCGGCCAGGCCGGTGGCACGGAGTTTGCAATGGTTCCCACTGCATCTCTCGCATTGGTCTTGCCGGAATGATACTGCTGCCCAGTCTGATTGCCCTGCGTTCGGACCGGGATGAAGGGAATTTCCTATGATCCGCTGGTCGCGAGCCTTGGAGCCCTCCATGGATTTGTGTAGCCTGCCATCGCCATACCGCATTCTGCAAAGTGTGGCCGGCATGGCGTTCAACTTCAGCAAGATCGAGCTTTCAGCTCCTGCGGCGCAGCACAATGTCGCCAGACCGGCGGGGATCCCAGCAGATCCAGAAGCCTTCGCACGCGTCGAAACCCGCGGGCCCTGCTTCGAGATTCCTGAATGTTCGCTGGCCAGATAGATTTAGAACGAGAGTAAGAGCAGCCTCTCCCATAACACAGGATCGACGGGTACTCCCAGGCGGAGGTTCTCTTCGCGCAGGCGAAGCGTCTGTTGGCCGGGGGTGCGCACCGGGTGGGCGGGATCGATTGCCACGGCTGCGTGGAGCGAGTCGAGAATGCCGTTGGCGATGCGGTCGAGCTCGGGACGCGCGACAAAGCTGGACGGATCGATGGCCAGAAAAATCTGGCTGAGGCCGGACTCGCGCGCGGAATCGCGTGGGAGTTGGTGGGTGGCGAGGCCACCGGAGAGCATCGCCGCGAGCATGTCGAGGACCAGCGACAGCCCCGAGCCCTTCCAGTAGCCGATGGGCAGAGCGCGCTGCGAGGCTTCGATGGCGGCGGGATTAGTGGTCAATTCGCCTGCCGCGTCGTATCCTCCCGCAACCGGCAACTGCTCGCCGCGTGCGGTGTAGGCGGAGATTGTGCCGTAGGAAAACTGCGAGACCGCCATGTCCAGGACGACGTGTGCTCCGTCCGGGCGCGGAATAGCAACCACCAGCGGATTGTTGCCGAGCGTGGGCGAAATCGCGCCCCAGGCGGGCAGGTTGGCCAGCGTGTTGGTCCAGCAGATGGCGAAGAGGCCAGTCTCCGCGGCGAGCCATCCGTAGCTGCCGCCGCGCATCCAGTGGTTGGTGTTGGACAGTGCGACGCAGCCCAGGCCATGCAGGCGGGCAAGCTCGATGGCGCGTTGCATCGCTGCGTAGGCGTTCAGATTGCCGGGACCGAGATGTCCGTCCCAGCGCTCGATGGCCGCGGCACCGGCGACGCGTGTGGGCTCGGCGGCGAGGTCGATGCAGCCGTTGGCGACCATCCCGGCGAAGCGTGGAAATCGGTTGAGGCCGTGGGTGTAGACGCCGTCGCGCGTGGTCTCGGCGAAGAGGCGGGCGCAGAGTGCTGCGCGATCTCCATCGAGACCAAGGTGCAACATAGCGCGGTGCAGTGCGTGGTCGAGGTCGGCGTACGGAACTCGCAGCATGGCAGTGTCCCAAAAAAAACGTTGGCCTAATTGTTCAAGGATGATTCGTCTGTCTCGGCTTCTTCTTCCCCTTCTTCTTCCTCCACCTTGTCGCCCTCGCCGGGGGCCAGAAAGAGGTTCGTCTCCAGGCCGTGTTGGCGCGTATAGAGGTCAAAGTAGCGCCCACCCAGTTGATAAAGCGACTCATGCGTGCCGCGCTCGACGATCAGGCCGCCCTCGATCACCAGGATCTGGTCCGCGCGGCGTATTGTCGAGAGGCGGTGCGCGATGACGAAGGTCGTGCGGCCATGCATCAGGTGATGCAATCCGCTCTGGATCATCGCCTCGGACTCGGAGTCGAGCGAGCTGGTCGCCTCATCCAGAATCAGAATGCGCGGGTTGGCCAGGATCGCGCGCGCAATCGAGATGCGCTGGCGCTGGCCGCCGGAGAGCTTCACTCCGCGCTCGCCGACCACCGTCTGGTAGGCCTCGGGAAAGCGCTCGACAAACTCATCGACGCGCGCGATCCGGCAGGCCTCCATCCACTCATCGTCGGTCGCATTGGGACGCGAGAACTTCACATTCTCGCGGATGGTGCCGTCGAAGAGGAAGGTCTCCTGCAACACCACGCCGAGTTGTTCGCGGTAGCTGCTCAGGCGGATCGTGGCCAGGTCCACTCCGTCGATCAAAATCTGCCCCGTTGTTGCCGTGTGGAAGCCGCAGACCAGGCTGATGATGGTCGATTTTCCCGATCCCGACGAGCCGACCAGCGCGGTCACTGTTCCGGGCCTCGCCTCGAAGCTGATTCCGTGCAGCACCGGCTTGCCCTTCTCGTACTCGAAGACCACATCCTCGAAGGTGACATCACCGCGCACATCGAACGCATGGGTGCGCGCTGGCTCGGAGTCCTCCTCGCGCTCGCTCAGTATCTCGGTTGTGCGGTCGAGGCCGGCCAGCGCCTCGGTCAACTGCGTGCCGATATTCACCAACTGCGCAATGGGCGCGACCAGAAATGCAAGAAGAAAGGTAAAGGTGAAGTAGGAGCCGGTCGAGAGGCGGCCCAGCGCATGTTCGTGCGCACCGAGATACATCACCAGTCCGCCTACCAGTCCCAGCACTACGGTCGACGATAGCGTCATGACGGACTGCGCGGTCAGCGAACTGAAGACGTTGGCCAGAAGCCGCTGCACACCGCCAGCGAAGACCCGCGCCTCGCTCGCCTCGGCGTGGTATCCCTTGACGACGCGGACTCCTCCGAGCGACTCGGTGAGCCGTCCGGTAACCTCGGCGTTAATCTTGGCACGCGCGCGGAAGATGGGCCGGATGGTTTTGAAGGCGCGCTGCAGAATCAGCCCGAAGACAGCCATGATGCAGAAGGTCAGCAGGGTCATCATCGCGTTGATGTGGATGAGCAGGACGAAGGCGAACAACGCCGAAAGTATGCCTCCGACGAAGTCGACCACGCCGGTTCCGACCAGATTGCGCACGCCTTCCACGTCGGTCATGATGCGCGCCACCAGAGTGCCGGTGCGGTTTTCGTCGTAGAACGCGACGGGCAACCGTCCGATGTGTTGCTGCACCTGCATGCGCAGCTCGGAGATGAGCTTTTGTCCTCCCTTGGACAACATCTGCGTCAGCGCATACGACGTGATGCCCTGTAGTAGGGTGGCCGCAACGACTGCGGCAATGATGCGTGGAAGCAGACTCATGTTGCCATGCACGCCCATCACCTTGTCTACCAGCGGACGGAAGGAGAGAGGAAGCACAAACGCGGCCAGCCGGTTGACTACCATCAGGAGAAAGCTGATGGAGAGCAGGAGCCGCCTCGGCTTGACCAGCTTCCAGACCTCGGGAAGCACTTTTTTGAGCTTTGGCTTGGGCCGCTTGGCGGTCAGGTCGGCTGTCAGCGCGCGCCCCGTTCCCCGGCTTGGCCGATCCCCCGAAGGCATTCCACCACCCATGCCTGATGATCCAAACGACGAAGCCATATTGAGTTAGTGTACCCCGATCCGCGGCACGACTGGCGGAGCCTGCGATAAGATGGAGCGGTTCAGCAAGAGAAAGCGGTTTAACGGCATACGTATTGGGAAGCTGTACGTCTGAAGGAAGATAGGCAGGTGAAGACCTTGTTGACAAAGAGTATGGCGGGGAACGCGCGTGGATTGTTTCTTTTGTTGATCGCAGGGGCGCTGTTGACAGCGGCGAGTGCGGCTGCATCGGCGCAGGTGGCTCCGCTGGCGCCGCGCTGGCTGGCGGGAACGCCGCCTCCGACGGTGGAGACGTTCGCCGATGGGCTGGCGCGGCACCACATCGACGTGACCGAGACGGCGTTGAAGGCCGCGCTCGCGGACCCGGACGGCGAGGTGCGAAGCCTGGCGGCAGCGCAACTGGCGGCCATGGACGACCATCCGGCGCTGACCGCGATTCTTGACGCGCTGGATGCTGAACCAGATCCCCAGGTGCAGGTGAATCTGGCGGGAGCGGCGACCTGGCTTGGCTCGAACCGCGCTCTCGACCGGTTGCAGCGGCTCTGTCAGAACCTGAATGTGCCTTCTACGACGCGACTGGATGCCGCGCGCTACGTCTCCAATAAAGAGCTGCCAACATGCTTCTCCGCGGTGGAGCAGATTGAGCGGGACGATCAGGAACCAAGCATACGGGTCCTTGCGCTACAGGCCGCGGTGGACTACCGGGGGCAGAGCGATCATGCGCAAGCCCTGGCCGTCTCGGCGCTGGCGGACCGTGATCCAACGGTGCGCATTGCGGCGATAGAGGCGCTGCGGTTTCTGCGCGCAACCGGTGCAGTCGATGCGCTTGGCCGCGCGCTGCAGGTCGAGGGAGACGATACGGCGCGCGAGCACCTGCGATCGGCAATCCGCGCTCTGCAGGCTGACATCGCGGAGAAAAACGCGGAAAAATAGCTGGAAAAAGGTGCGGAGAAGTAAATACCAGATAGCGCCTGCGCGGCACTCGATCGATCAACCTCAACGATCAACCCGAACTGTACGGAATCTCTACGCAGCAATCTTGCGCGACCTGCGCACAGCGATGAACGAACGCACGCAGAGAAGCACGAAGACCAGGCAGATCACCGCCATCGCCACCTGGTCCTCGACCGCGATGGGATAGGCCAGTGGCGCGCCGTG
>Ga0302201_10001616_pt1 | contig 18925 bp, 12 predicted proteins | sample II_Bog_N3_2_FD_194586 | JGI IMG/M metagenome (GOLD analysis project Ga0302201, IMG submission 194586) | Peat permafrost microbial communities from Stordalen Mire near Abisko, Sweden - II_Bog_N3_2 | ecosystem: Environmental > Terrestrial > Soil > Wetlands > Peat | place: Sweden: Abisko... | reverse complement strand
AGCATAGGCGCCGCCGTTATAAGGCACCTTGACAACGGCCGGAGAGTACAACCCGCCAATGTAAAGGTTGTTCTGGCTGTCAATGGTAACCGGGCCCGGATTGCTATACGAGCCAAGAACCGTCACCGCGCCCGTCTGCCCGTTCATCATCAGGATCTGGTTGCCCCACGCATTGCTCACCAGGACATTGCCGTCGCTATTGACTGCCATGCTGGTTGCTGCCGAGGCCTCGGGAGGGAGGGTACCGCCATAGGCGCTTTCGGCGCCCACGCCGCCCAGAGGAGTCAGCCAATTCACCTGGCTCACAAGGACCATGTCGCCCGCGGGCGGATAGACCGGCACGGAGCCTGATCCTGAAATCGCGTAGGTTGCCGTAGCAACCGCACTCGGAGCGTAGCCTGTAGCAACAGCAACCGCCTCGACTATTTCCGTCGACGAGACAACCAGCGGAACACTATAAACACTCGAGCTCGCAGTCGGCGTGGCTCCATCCGTGGTGTAGTAAATGGTTGCGCCGCTGGTAGCGTCGGAGATGGTCACCGTCTGCGTTCCAGCATAGCTTCCTTGCGCAACACTGAAGCTGGGCGTGGCCGCCGGCAGCAGAATTACGTTGAAGGTCCCAGCAGCCACAGCGCTGTTCGAGTAGCCGCTGGCAACCGCAACAGCTTCAACCGTCTCCGGCGACGAGATCGTGATCGAACTGCTATAAACCGGCGAATTGATATTGGGCGCGGTCCCGTCTTGCGTGTAATGGATAATCGCACCCGATGTCGTATCGCCAATCATCAACGTCTGTACGCTGCTGTAGTTTCCCGGCGTCAGGTTGAAGGTGGGCGTTGCTGCAGCCGGCGACGCGTCCGTATTTGCCGGAGGATACTCCCATAGGTCGTCGAGGCAGTCTGGAACATCGCTGATGTTGAAGCCGCAGCCGCCCATCATCCAGAAGTTGCCGCTCATGTCTGTCCAATATTCGGCGTCAGCCCGTCCTCCGGGGATGTTCCCAGCTGCGGGCATACCCAATGTGCCGTATATTCCCGGCTGGCCGCCGTTAACTCCAACAGTATTGCTGCCTCCCATCCATCCCCACTGTCGGGTAAATGGAACGAACACCCAGAGCTCATTCAGATCGCCATAGGTTCCCGTGGAGTCGTATCCAGTGCCGCCAAAGAGCCATAGGTTGCCGGTGCTGTCAGTCCATTCGGCCGAGTTTGCGCGGCTTCCCGGCATGTTTCCTGGTGCAGGGGTTCCAAGCGTACCGTAAACGCCAACTTGACCGCAGGTGTAGCTCCCCGCGCTCTGGCAGGTGCTGCCAATCCTTGCGCTTCCGCTCATCCACGTCCACTGATTCGTGGAGGGGTTGAACTGCCAAAGGTCGTTGAGACGGCCGAAGCTGTAATTGCCGTCGAACCCATCGCCGCCAAACAGCCAGAAGTTGCCGGCGCCGTCAATCCAGGTCAACGAGTAAGTCCGTGCTCCGGGAATATTCCCGGCCGCAGGCGTTCCCAGGGAGCCATAGATCCCCGACATCCAGACAATGTTGCTTCCGCCCATCCATGTCCATTGGTTCGTGGAAGGATTGAATTCCCAAACATCGTTGAGGGTGCCATTGGTGCCCTTGGAATCGTAGCCACTGCCGCCGAATAGCCAGAAATTGCCCTGCTTGTCAGTCCAACTGGCGGCGCTGCTGCGGCCTCCCGGCATGTTTCCGGGCGCAGCGGTACCCAACGTGCCGTAGACACCGGGCTGTGCGCCGCTCTGGAGCGAACTTCCGCCCATCCACGTCCACAGTTTCGTGGTCGGATTGAACTCCCACAGGTCGTTGAGATTGCCGAAGGTGCCGCCGGAATCGTAGCCCATTCCGCCAAGGAGCCACAGGTTGCCGCTGCTGTCGATCCACGTTGGTGCATCTTGGCGGCTTCCAGGAATACTTCCGGCAGACGGCGTTCCCTGAGCCCCATACACTCCGGGGTTGAAGCATCCAGCTGCAACGCAGTTGATGGTGCTGCTCCCGCTCACCCACTCCCATTCGTTGGTGGCCAGGTTGTATTCCCAAAGGTCGTTCAGATAGCCCCAATTGTTTGAAGAATCGGAGCCATTACCTCCAAAGAGCCAGAAATTGCCGCTGGAATCGGTCCATTGGGCTGCGTTCTGTCGATCTCCAGGAATGTTCGCGGCCGCCGGCGTTCCTAGTGTGCCCCACACGGCTCCGGAGCCGTGGGTATTTCCCCCCGCCCAGGTCCACTCGCCGGGCTGGGTGCTGACAGTTACCTGGCCAAAGGCCGCGGCAGGCATCAGCATGCAAAGCATGGCAAGCGCAACCTGGAGAAACAGGCGAATCGGCGTCGGCAATAGCTGGGCCGGGCACAAGCAGCGGGAAGCGAAGTTATCCAATGGACCTCTCCACGATTTGAAACAAGTTATTGGCGGCCAGAAGCGCTCGCGCGTCCTCATCGACCATAGAGTCAAGAGTTTCAGCAGCCCAAGCAACGCAACAACTTGATGCGAATCCGGCAGCCGGCCTTAACATCTCATCGAATAAAGGGAGCAGAGAGAGCCATGCGTACGGCGCAAACACTCCACGGTAAAAAGCTGAATAAAAAGGAAGGTCCCCATTTTCCACGAACGCCGGTTCGGAACGCAAGCTAAAAATCCTCAAAACGCGATTCTCGGTGGATTCCATGGCGGTTGGCCGGTGGTCCGGGCGGCCCAGGCCGGGCCCCTCGGACAGGCGGGTACCGGGGTACCCTTGGTCGGGCGGTCCGTGGGGTGGAGAGCCGGCCCTGAGCCAAGTCGATGAGTCCGGATTCTTAGACCTGGGACACAGGATGTCCGCGCGGGACGGCGAGTGGGCGGGCGGCCCCGGTCTCTAACAACAAGGAGGGTGCCTCCGGTCCCTCGCTTTTGGGAACCGGGGAGGGTGGACGCAGCCACGTCCTGCTCGGAAGCCGCCGGTCGAACCCGTTCCCGAGCGCAATTGCACAGCAAACAAAATCAAAATAAAGCGCACAGTATCAATGGTTTACAGCAATATCCCTTGCAGAATCAGCGCGTTTCCGGAAAAAGTGGCTAATTCTCTGCAACCCAAATGCTCGATTAGTTCAATTCTCAGCAATCAAAACAGCTGAAAAGGTTGCCCCGTAGGTTCATGTCTCGAAGAATCGCAACCTTATAAGCGCACCTTTGCCCCTGTTTGTAACCTTGCAAGCAGTCTTTCACCCTATGTAGCGCACCCCTCCGAGCGAACCTTTCACACCTGAGGTCTAACCACTAACCCCTAATCACTAGCCACTGCGTCTCTGTCGTACCATGGAACAGGGAGCCCATCCACCCACGCATGGCCGACGAAGACCAGAAGAAACCCAAGCCGAAGGACGAAGACCCGGTCGGCAAAGTCTATGACGCCCGCCTGGTCCGCCGCCTCGCCCATTACTTGCGCCCCTACTGGATTCAGGCCACCGTCTCCGCGCTCTCCGTTACCCTGAAATCCCTCTCCGACGTCACCGGCCCCTACCTCGTCAAAGTCGCCATCGACCGCTACCTCACCGGCACACCCGGCCCCTCAACCAACTGGCTCACCCGCCGTCTTCCCGCCGATCCCTACTCCGGAATCACTCGCCTTGCCGCAATCTACCTTGTCGCGCTGCTCTCCGCCTATCTGTTTGAATTCATTCAGGTTTACCTGATGCAGTGGACCGGGCAAAAGATCATGTTCGACCTCCGTCGCGACATATTCCGCCACATGCAGCGCATGCACATCGGCTTCTTTGATACCCATGCCGTCGGTCGCCTCGTCACCCGCCTCACCTCTGACGTGGATGCCATCAACGAGATGTTCACCGCCGGCGTCCTGGCCATCGTCGACGACTTCTTCAACCTCACCTTCATGGCTGTGGTCATGCTCACCATCAACTGGAAGTTGGCGCTCATCGCCTTCGCCGTTCTCCCGCTGATCCTGGTCGTTACGCGACTATTCCGCGACAGCGTCCGCGAGAGCTACCGCCGCGTCCGCGCCGCCATTGCCCGCATCAACAGCTTCACCCAGGAACACATCTCCGGCATGGCCGTGGTCCAGCTCTTCAACCGCGAGCAGCGCGCCTACGACGACTTCGAAGCGGTCAACAAGCTGCACATGATCGCCTTCAAAGACACCATCTTCGCCTACGCACTCTTCTACCCCGCCGTCGAAATTCTCTCCGCGATCGCCATTGCTCTCGTCATCTGGCGCGGCGGCTTCGGCGTCCTCAGCGGCACGGTGCTTATTGGCACGCTGGCCATGTTTATCCAGTATTCGCAGCGGTTCTGGCGGCCCATCCAGGACCTCAGCGATAAATTCAACATCCTCCAATCCGCCATGGCCGCCTGCGAACGCATCTTCAAGCTCCTCGATACCGCTCCCGAGATCGTCAATCCGGCCCATCCCATTACCGGCGACGGCAGCAACCGAATTGAGTTCCGCCACGTCTGGTTTACTTACCAAACACTCACGGACGACCAGATAGCCACCATCGCCGCAGCGGTCGAGACCACTGAAACCGCTCTGAAGCTCGCCGCGCTCAAAGACATTGAGTGGATTCTGAAAGATGTCTCGTTCACCGTCGAGCCCGGCCAGACCGTCGCCATTGTCGGCCACACCGGCGCGGGAAAAACCACTCTCACCAGCCTCATGATGCGCTTCTACGACGTCACCGCAGGCCAGATCCTCCTCGACGGAGTTGACCTCCGCCAGCAGGATCTCAACGCGCTCCGCAAGCACTTCGCCGTCGTCCTGCAGGACCCTTTTCTCTTCACCGGCACCCTCGCCGAAAACATCCGCCTCGGCAAAGAGGAGATTACGGAAGCGGAGTTGCGCCAGGCCGCCCGCGATGTCAACGTACTGGACTTTATTGAAGGCCTGCCGGCCCAATTCGACGAGCCCGTCCGTGAGCGCGGCAACTCGCTCTCAACCGGCCAGAAGCAGCTCATCAACTTCGCGCGCGCGCTGGCCTTTAATCCCCGCATCCTCATCCTCGACGAAGCCACATCCAGCGTGGATACCGACACCGAACTGCGCATTCGCGGCGCGCTTGAGCGCATGGTCGAGGGGCGCACCAGCGTCCTCATCGCCCATCGGCTCTCCACCGTGCAGCGGGCCGATACCATCCTGGTGATGCACAAAGGCCAGTTGCGCGAAATGGGGTCGCATCAGCAGTTGCTTGCCAACCGCGGCCTCTACTGGAAGCTCTACCAGCTTCAATACCAGGATCAGGAGCAACACATTCTCGCTCCACCCTCACCCGAGCCTTCCGCCGCGCCCGCGATCTAACCCGCAAAGAGCGCCCGATTCGTTTCGCAGCACCGCCCGAAAAGCAAAATGCAGCTCAACTTGAGCTGCATTCTTGCCGTTTCATCCAGGGGCGTTTCATTGCTGGTGAGGCTGTCTAATTCCTCCGCGCCCGAACTGCCTCTTTCGCTTCAGCAGGACCTGTCGCAGGGACTTCCGGCACATCGGCCTTCACCGCGCCAATATTCAATTTCTTCCGCAGCTCGGCGTCCATCTTCCTGAAGATGTCCTTGTTTTCCTTCAGGAACCCCCGCGTATTTTCCCGCCCTTGCCCAATCCGTTCGCCGGAGTAGCTGTACCATGCGCCCGACTTTTCAACGATGTTATTGGCCACCGCCAGGTCCAGAACGTCGCCCTCGCGGCTGATGCCTTCCCCGTAAAGAATGTCGAACTCGGCTTCGCGGAACGGCGCGGCCACTTTGTTCTTCACGATCTTCACCTTGGTCCGCGATCCCGTCACCACGTCGCCTTCTTTTACGGCCGCAATCCGTCGAATATCCACGCGCACCGACGAGTAAAACTTCAGTGCCCGCCCCCCAGTCGTCGTCTCAGGATTCCCAAACATGACGCCGATCTTCTCGCGAATCTGGTTGATGAAAATCAGCGCTGTCCGGGACTTTGAAACCGAACCTGTCAGCTTGCGCAGGGCTTGCGACATGAGACGCGCCTGCAGGCCCATGTGCGAGTCACCCATTTCGCCGTCCAGTTCGGCCTTGGGAACCAGCGCGGCCACTGAGTCCAACACCAACACATCGATCGCGCCCGACTTTACCAGCGCCTCGGTAATCTCCAGCGCCTGTTCGCCGCTATCCGGTTGAGAAACCAGCAGGTTATCCACATCCACGCCCAGCTTCTTCGCATAGCCCGGATCCAGCGCATGCTCCGCATCCACAAAGGCGGCCAACCCACCAAGCCGCTGCGCCTCGGCGATAATCTGCAGGGTAATGGTCGTCTTGCCCGACGACTCGGGACCGAATACCTCCGTTACGCGGCCGCGCGGAATCCCGCCCACGCCAAGAGCTGCGTCGAAGCTGATGGAACCTGTGGAGATAACCGCAATGGGCAGAAGGGCTTCCTTGGAACCAAGGCGGACGATGGAGCCCTTTCCAAACTGTTTTTCGATCTGTGCGAGGGCTAGTTCTACAGCTTTTGTGCGGTCATCTGCGATGGCCATGGGAAGGGCTCCTTCAAAATGCTCACTTTAAACGAGTCTTTCCGGTTTCTTCACAGGAAATACGCGGCGAGCTGAAATGGTTTTCGATGGGATTGTAGCAGGCTGAAGGTGACATTGACAGCGAAAAATGGCGAAGAAATGGAGAAAGTCGGGTGACCGCCGGTACAGCTGTCATTCTCATAGGTTTGGCGAGGGAACTATAAACGCACCGATGCGCGTTTCACGGCTCGTCAGGGCGTCGCAGCCACGGTCCATCGCTTCGTACTCCGAATCGTGCTCCCTGCGAAAAACACGGAAATCCTCTTCGCTTGACCAGCGGTCGATCGTCAGGTAAGCACCAGGAATGTACGAGTCACGCAGCAGTTCTGTGCCGAGATAGGAAGGCGAAGTTTGGAATAGCTGCGCCCACCCGCCTGCTGGGCCATACGCCGCCTCAAAGGCGGCAATCTTCTCTTCGGCAATTTCAAATTGCCATACAACGACAAACATGGGTTGCTCCGGTTCCGTGTACTTATGGTAGCGCAGCACCCGTTCGGAGCGGGGCGAAGGAGTAAACGGATCCGTTATAGCGGTTCCAGGATTGCTGTACCCCGAAGGTAATGCAGTCGAGTCGACGCGACCCCAAGCTCCGGGGTCCCCAGCGACAGGTTTTCGTCGCTGGGGTGGAAGGAGCGGCGACCCTGCACAACACAGGAAAGGGTATACCTATCCTGGAACTGCTCTAGATACAACCACAGAGAAGCTGTCAATTGGCTCCAAGAGCGAATCAGTCCGCGCCGCCCGCTGTCGTTTGGACTTCCGCCATCTTCTCCGCCTCCACCAGCGTAGTGCTGTCGGGAATCTTTCGAAAGTGACTGTCCACCTCGTCCTGCTGGACGGCAATCGTCTTGAAGAACAGTATTTTTCCGTTCATGTTGACCTTGAGTTTTGTGATCGCCCAATATCCCGGCGCTACCTCCTCGCGGCGCACGTCGAAAGTGCCGCCGGGGTCCAGGTGGCCCAGAAGGCCTCCTCCAAATTCGACGCCGTGTGTCAGTCGGCCAGAGATTTCAACCAGCCGGTCCGCCTTGATATTGAGAATCACAAATCCATCCATCTTGTGAAACACATACGCATCGCTTGAATGAGATGTGAACGCAGGATTTGGCTGAAAACTGAGTTTGACGTTGTCCCCAGCCGTCCCCGCATATTGGAAGAGAAAAGCGTCAGGCAGCATGGCGAAAAGCTTTGCACTCTTCTTGTCGTCGGCTGCCGCGGCCCTGCGGGCCTTCCTCTGTTCGTCGGGATCGGAGACGAATTGCTGAACTTTCTTGTCTTCCGCGCTCCGTTGTTCCCCCGTAAGCGGACTTCCGCCCACATCGTCGACGTAGTGGATATCGCCGTGGTCGGTCTCAATCACCGTCGTGGTTTTCTCAGGTGCTGGAATGGTGTTCACAGCCTGGTACATCCAGTGCGAGTGGTCCCGCTGTTCCGCATTGAGTTCGTCGGTCACAACTTTGCGGACCAGGTCGTTCGGTGGAACGCTCGGATTCGGCTGCTTCTGCGCTGCCAGGCTTTGTGCAGCCGCGTTCTGGGCCGCTATCAGCCATATGGAAAACAGCACCGATTGCAGGATTGCGGAGCGCATGCGTCACCTGATCTTCTGAAGCCAGGCGAGCGGCATTGGTTGCATAGAGAGCATACTGACTCGCCGCAGCAGGTTACACCTGGAATGAAACCACGCCAGACCAGGAATAAAAGCTCCATGCCCCGTCGGGTACCGGGGCACCCTCTGGGTCGGGGTGCGCCTTTTTTCTGGCGAAAGGGCGGGAAGCAGTACGCCCGTGCGAGCCTCCCGCGAGCGGCTGCCCCACCGCAGGTGGCGTCTGCCGCACCGCAGGTGGTCAGCGCTGCAGAAGGTCGATCGGCTGGGTGAAATCCGTGACCCGGATGTGTTTGGCAAGAGCCGGATGCTGGCGATCAATGGCCAGAAACATCTCCCAGGCCACGCGCCGGTAGCTGAAGTGGCCAGCCGGACCCGACCGAAGCTCAGTGATGTACTGAGCCTCCGCGAAATCCATCTTGAAGAGACTCCGGATCCGGGTCGCCAGCGGAAGCAGATAAAGCGCGGATTGAGCCGCCTCCGGTGCATCGCTGGCTGCAATTTGCGCGCTCACCCGGTGGGCCTCGTCGATTGAGTGAATATATTCGTTCAGGATGTTCGCTTCGGCCAGCAGGTCAACGTCGGCGCCCAGGTCGCCATTCGCCGGGATTTCGTATCCGTGCAGAGCTGCAAATCCCTGGATAATCTGCGTGCACCGCCTGTGACGGTGCATATCCCTGAATCCCCCGATATCCATCAGGATGTCGAATCGGAAAGCGGCGCCGGCGTGGAAGGAACGCAGGGCTTCGTCGTGACGGCCGCGATGGCGAAGACCCAATTCGATGATCTCGGTCACGCGAGCCTCGGGAAACTGCGCGACCAGGTCGCGAATCTGGCGGTAGGGGTGGTGCGAAGCGGAGTACAAAAGCGTGGCGGCCAGTTCCACTTCAAGCGACTCCGTACGCTCGACCAGGTCGACCAGGGGGGCTTTTGCGATTGGTTCGTTCGCGAGGATTTCCGCGGCCACCTGCGTAAGTTCCGCCTGCGTTTGAAGCAGATAGTTGTTGGGCTGGGCGTATTTCACCAGCGTAGGCGCGGTCCGGACTTCGCGCATGAGAAGATTTGCGGCTTCCGCGGCGAGAGCTGAATGGTCATCCATATCGATGGACGAAAGCTTGTTTAGCAGGGCAGCTCCGGATTGGGCGTTCACGTTCCAGGCGGGGCCGGTCGCGGCATTGCGGAGTTTCTGGCCCAGGTCGCGGATCTCGGCCATGGGGTGCGAGAGCAGCCGGGAAACCTGGGTCTCCAGAGTCCGCGCGTTCACAATTTGGCCGAGCGAAGTATTGGTGGCCAGGGGAAGAAGGTAGCGCGCCACGTCGAAGGCGCGCGCTTTGAGCGTGCGTTCGTATGCCTCGGGCTTCAGCGTCTCCGGGCACGGCACACGATGGCGAAGCACCTCAAGGACAGCCCCGGTTGTGCGCTGATAGGTCTCGAAGAGTTTGCCTATGGTGTCGGAAAAGGTCTGGGCGGAGTTTGAATCCGGCCCAAAATCCGGCAAATACCAGCCCGATTTAAGAAAGTTCTGGTAGCGGGTTGAACGCTCCTGGCCATCCCAGCGCTGCTCATCCACCAGCTCAATGGCGGCAAGCAGAGAAAGCCGCTCAACCGCAAAGGCGATGTGTGCCAGATCGGCAATGGAGCGATGGCCGTATTGGAAATAAAACGTGTTGAGAAACTGCTCGGCGCGCTGCGAACTGATTTCGGTCAGCGCCTCCCGCATGGAGAGCGAGGAGCGGGAGTATTTTGCCATGGCATACGCCAGAACCTCGGGGTCTGCCCCGTGGACGGCGAAAACATCGGTTTGATTCCGGGAACCTGGAGACAGAAAAGTTTCGCTGGACATGAAAGAGGGCTCGCGAACAGAATACGGCATAAGGGCGACGTTGCGATTGTGCATCCTGGAAGGAACTCCGCACGTCGAAATGACAGAAGCTTTAGCCGAAGGTCGTTCGAGGATTGGGCCATGCAGAAGTACATTGTAAGAACGTCGCACAGGCCGCGGCCATTGCCTTCAGGGCGCTGGGCTATGACCCAACGGTGGAACGACCTGCTGTTTGCGCACTGGCCAGTGCCTGTGGCGCAAGTAGCTGCGCTTTTGCCGGAAAACTTGCAGGTCGATACGTTTCAGGGGTCGGCGTGGCTAGGGATTGTGCCCTTCTGGATGGATCGAATCAAGATTCGGGGAGTACCCCCGGTGCCTGGCGCCCGAAGTTTCCCGGAACTGAACCTGCGCACTTATGTGGTCGACCCGAAGACTCGAGCCCGGGGTGTGTATTTCTTCTCTTTGGACGCAAGCAACCTGCTGGCAGTAGCGGTTGCGCGAACCTTCTACAACCTTCCTTACTACTGGGCTGAAATGCGGCTTGAGCAGCGGTCGGATCGCGAGTTCGAGTTCTATAGCCGTCGGCATTGGAGCAACAAGCCGGTTGTCTTCAAGGCCCGATACCGAGGGTTGGGCCCAACACGCAAGCTTGCAGAGAGCCAGAGCGGGACACTGGAATTCTTCTTGACTGAGCGCTATTGCCTGTTTACCCAAAACCGGGCTGGAGAAACATTGCGCGCAAATATTCATCACGTTCCCTGGCCGCTCGAAGATGCCGAAGCAGAGATCGAATGCAACGGTCTCGCGGAAGCAATTGGGATCCAATTGCCGGATGTCGATCCAGTGCTGCATTACTCCCGCCGCCTTGCGGTGTATGTCTGGCCGGCGGAATTGGTCAGGCCGGCAATGGCCAGGCGCCCAATCGCAGCCGCCGTCACGCCCTAATGTCCACCGTAGTTGCTGACCCAACGTTCGATGAAAAGCCGTCCGACAATGCGCCCGCGAGCCTGCCAACTCGCCATCCCCGCGTCAGCGGGGCCAACTCGCCAAATCAGACACAGCCGGCGGTAGGCTCCACGTCAATTGACCACAATAGAACGTTCAATGGTACGACGCGTCGCGCGGAGCGGTAGATATAAGCTGGAAAGGACAATGGATCCCCTTCCCCAAAGAGCGCCAAGGCGCGGCATGGATTCTTTCGCCTCTCGCGATTTCAGGAGATACCAGTTGGCGCGGGTCGCCGCGATTCTGGGTGCCGAAGCCCAGACTGTAGCCGTGGCGTGGCAGGTGTATTCCATCACGCACCGCGCTCTGGACCTTGGATTTACAGGTCTGGCGCTGTTCTTGCCGGGCCTGCTCTTCCTGCTGCCGGCAGGCCATGTCGCCGACCGCTTCGACCGCCGCGAGATCATCCTGGTTTGCTACGGGTTGCAGGTCCTGGCAACATCGGCGCTCCTGATGCTGACGCACCGCGGCTCAAGCGGCGTATTCCCCATCTATCTGGTTCTGTTCTTCATTGGTACCGCAAGAGCGTTTTCAGGTCCCGCGAGTTCCGCATTAATCCCCCACCTGGTTCCAGAACAGCACTTTGTCAACGCAGTCACCTGGGGCGGCGCCATCTGGCAGTTCAGCAACATTGCAGGACCCGCGCTCGGCGGCCTGCTCTTCACCCTCCCGCTTCTCAGTTGGATTCCAGACACGAAGTTGCAGGGGGCAGGCATCGTGTATGCCTTCAACCTGGCCACACTCGTCTGGTTCCTGGTCCTGGTTTCTAGCCTTCACGTACGGCCAGGCAGAATGGAACACCGTGCTGCGTCGGTAAGAGTGGTGTTGGCTGGATTTCACTACATGCTCCGGTCGTCCCTCCTTCTCGGGGCCAGTTCGTTGGATTTGTTTGTCGTACTCCTGGGCGGTGCAACGGCGCTGATGCCCATCTTTGCCCACGACATTTTGCACCAGGGACCGCGTGGCCTTGGCATGCTGCGGGCCGCACCGGCGGTCGGCGCGCTGATTGTGAGCCTGGTCATGACGAGATTCCCTTTCAGACGCCGCGCCGGCCTGCGACTGTTTGTTTGCGTGGCGATCTACGGTGCCGCCACCGTGGTATTCGGCCTGTCGCGCAGCCTATGGCTCTCGCTGGCAGCCCTGATGCTGGCCGGCGGGGCTGACTCCATCAGCGTCATCATCCGCGGGTCCCTGCTGCAACTGGGAACGCCGCCTGAGATGCGCGGGCGAGTGAGCGCGGTGAACTCGCTGTTTATTGGAGCGTCGAACGAGCTTGGAGAATTCGAAAGCGGGTTGACGGCACAGTGGTGGGGAGCGGTGCGCGCCACCATTGTGGGCGGGGTTGGCGCACTGGCAGTGGCCGGCATTTGGGCGGCCCTCTTTCCCGGCTTGCGACAGGCAGACGAGTTGACTGCGGAGGCTTTGCGATCGCCAGGGCCGCCGGAAGAAATTCTGCGACCTGCGGCAAGTGGATAGATTGGATTCGCCAGTCTGTGCCCCGTTCATCGCGGCCTTATGCGATGAGCGGGTCCTCAAACCTGCCGCACCGGAAGTGCTCTGCATCCAATCCGTAGACCAAACGCCGCTTTCACCCGCGGAAGGAGAACCATGAAGACCCTGAAGTTGATTCTGATCGTGACCGTGATCACGCTGGCCATTGGCGGCATTTATTTGTACGTTGTGTTCAAGCATCGGCAGGATCCGGGCGTGGTCCGCAAAACCGATCCCAGCGAAACACTCAGCAAGGACGACCTTGCGGTTGTCCGCACTTTCTTCCCGGCCCACTTTGAGGACACGCAGCGCCTCGAAGGCACAAGCGTCTGGATGAAGAACGGCTACACCATCCCTTACTTCCCGTATTCGGGCGGGAAAGTGGATTTCGCCAAGCGAATTGCGTTGATTCCAGCGGACGCGCAACTCGACGTCAAAAAGATTGTGAAGGCCGCCGTCCCGCCCAAGGTGGACGACGGCATAGAACACGGCAGCCGTCAGGCGTTCGCCGTCTTCGCGCTGCCGGGCGGAAAGGACCAGTTTGCCACTCCAATCGGCTACACGGAAGGCGATCAGGAAGCGTATTACACCGATCTGCTTTTCTACTATGACGACCCGCACAAGATCTACGACTTTTGGCCTGCGGACGTGTGGGCGGCGGTCGATGCTCACCAGGTGAAGCAGGGGATGAGCGAGTTGGAAACCCGCACCTCGATCGGCCAGAAGATGCATCCGGACGGCGAAAAGGAAGGCGACCGCACCGTGACGTACGACCAGGACGGAAAGCAGTACACGATTACTTATGTAAAGAATCGGGCGACAAACATTTCCACCGCGCCAGAAACACCTGATGCCGCGAACGCCTCCAAATGAGACGGCTCGCGCCCCATGCGGGCTCATAACTCGATCGCACAAAAGAAATCGGGCGGCGCCAGTGGCGCCGCCCGGAAGTGAATATTAAGACTTGAATCAGGAGACCCATTCAGGAGGTCACACTCAGAGTAGCGCGCTCCCAATACCGCGTCTTGGGCCATTGGAGTGAGCCCGAAGTCCATCAAAGGGTGGAGAGCAGCCTCCGGATCAGTGCGATAGCCTGTTTGCACCACCGTGCACACTCTGAGATTCACGACTACAGCGGTTTCGATCCTGGTCTTTGCAGGAAGCTTGAGGCTAAGTGGCATTTTTCCCAAGAAAATGCCACCTCGCATGATCTTCAAATGGCAAGATGTGAATCGAAACCGCTCGAAACAGCTTGGTGAAAAACGCGCATCAGGCACATCCCGCAGGTGCTTTGTAACAGGGCATTCCTTTAGCCAGGCCGATAAGGCCCACAAAATGGCATGGGCTTCAGCCCCTGCGGAATGTTTCTTAAATGCTTTGCCTGAATGTTCGACTTTTTCACCAAGCTGTAGAGTTGTGATGTGCGGCTTTTCAGCACTGTTTCCCGGCTAAAGGAAGTTGCCCACGCTTCAGTGGACCAAAATCATGCCAATTCGAACGACGCAGGAGCAGTAGGCATCCGCCCTACCCTCCGCAGCGCTCTTGCGGCCTTAATGCTCACCTGTGCAATCACGGCACCGGCGCTTGAGCCTTCCACACCGCTTGCCAACTACAGTCGCCAGGCATGGGGTCTGGAAAACGGCCTTCCGCAGAATACGGTTCAAGCACTGGTGCAAACGCCGGACGGCTTTGTCTGGCTGGGCACCGAAGTTGGCCTGGTTCGGTTCGACGGCAACAGCTTTCAGGTTTTCGACAAGAACTCGAATCCCGCTCTACCGGGAAACGACGTCCGCTGCCTGCTGGCAAGCAAGGATGGCTCACTGTGGATTGGAACCAGCGAAGGGTTGGCGCGGTGGAAGAATGGGGTCGTTACTGTATTTGGGGCGAAGGAGGGTTTGCCGGAGAACGAAATTCTGGGACTAGCAGAGACAGGGAACGGGATTTTGTGGGCATGGACGAACGAGGGATTGGCGAGAATGGATGACGAAGACCGATTTCAGCCGCCAGTTGCCGCAGCCGGGTCCCCGGCCGGCATGATCGCCACAGTGACAACAGATGGGCAGGGAGTGGTTTGGGCCATGACTCGCGATAGCACAGCGAGCACCAATGGCGAGCGTTGGGAACGAACTATGCCCCAGATATTCCTCTCGTTAGGGACTTTCAAGGAGGGCGCCGAATTCATCCAGTCCTTCCAGGGCGGATACGCCTTCGCGACAAAGAAGACCGCGTTGATGATCCATGGTGACAATGTCGTGGCGCGGTTGACGGCAGGCAAGGAACTACCTGGTAGCAGAATCCAAGCGCTTATCGTGGATCGCGAGCGGAGCTTGTGGATAGGCACCAACGTCGGCCTTGCCCGTTGGGCCGACGGCAAATTGCAAACGCTGCCTGTGACCGACCCCCTGGCTCATGCCTCAGTCCTCTCCATCATGGAGGACCATGAAGGCGATCTCTGGGTAGGTACCGAAGCAGACGGCCTGCACATCCTGCGTGACCAGCGCTTCAAGACCATAGGCGCGCGCGAAGGACTGAGTACCGACGCGACCACCACCGTGGTGGAAGACCGGCTTGGAAAGTTGTGGGTCGGAACCAGCGGCGGCGGCCTGAATGTTGTACGGCGCGCTGGAGTCGAGCCGGGAACCGCGAGCACCTATGCGGTCCCCGATGTGCTGTTGAGCAATGTGATTCTCTCGCTCGCCGCCGCGCCCAACGGCGACCTGTGGGTGGGCACACCCGACGGGCTCAACCGGATTCGCGGCAGCGCAGTGGACTCATTCACCTCCGCCGATGGCTTGCCCGACGACTTCATCCGATCGCTGCTCGCGGACTCGGACGGATCCCTGTGGATTGGTACGCGGCGGGGACTCGCGCACTGGGTGTTCCCGAATGGCAAAATGGGCGCGAATCTTTTCGGGGTCCATATTGAAACTTTCACGCAAGCCAACGGCCTGGGCAGTGACCTGGTGGGCGCCATGACGCGAGACAAGAATGGCGACCTGTGGGTAGCCACGTTTGCCGGGCTCTCACGCCTGCACGCCGGCAAGATTCAGAACTACACCACGGCTGATGGGCTCTCGAGCAACGTAGTAACGGCGCTGCTGGCGCGAAGCGATGGGACGCTGCTGATTGGAACGCAGGACCACGGATGGAATGCGTGGGACGGACAGAAATTTGCTGCGGCCAATGGCGATGGGCTGGACCGGACGACGATTCACGCGATCCTTGACGACGGTTTGGGGCATTTGTGGTTTGCGACGGGCAATGGGATTGCGCGGTGCGACTGCAATATGTCTGGCGGCTGCTCGCACTGGATAGACTTTGGTGCCGGCGATGGCCTGAGAAGCCGCGAAACAGCCACCAACAGCCACCCCTCCGCATGGCGCTCGCAGGATGGTCACCTGTGGTTTGCGACGCCCAAGGGGTTGGTTGAAGTCGATCCGGCGCGCTTCCCGGTCAATTCCGTCCCACCCCCCGTCGCACTGGAGCGGGTGACCGTGGACGACATACCGCGAGCTCTGCGCGGCGCGGCCACTACACTAAAGATTCCCGCCGGCCATGTTCACTTCGAATTCGATTACGCGGGATTGAGCTTCGTGGCTCCCCAAAAAATCCGCTACCGCTATAAGCTGGAGGGGTTCGACCACGATTGGACCGACGCCGGTGTGCGCCGCACTGCGTACTACACCAACATTCCACCGGGGCATTACACCTTCAGAGTGCAGGCCGCGAACAACGATGGGGTTTGGAATACGGAAGGCGCACAGCTCAACTTCGAACTGAGCCCCCATTTCTATCAAACCATCTGGTTCTATGCGCTGCTGGCCGCGTTGGCGGTGGGAATGATCGTGCTTCTCCAGAAGCGGCGGCTCATGCGGGCAGAGCGAGAATTCAACGCTGTGCTTGGCGAGCGCAACCGCATCGCACGCGAAATCCATGACACGCTGGCACAAGGCTACGTGGGAATCAGCGTACAGCTCGAGGTGCTTGCGGAGTTGCTGCGGCTCAACAAGGCGGAAGCCGCCACAAAGCATCTGGATTTGACGCGCGGCTACGTGCGCGAGGGGCTGGCTGATGCACGCCAATCCATCTGGGCGCTGCGATCGCAGGACTCCGGCGAAACAACCTTGCCGGTACGCCTGCGCCGAATCGTCGAAGCCGAAAATGCAAATGGGTTCGAAGCCGGCTTCACCATCTTTGGAGCTTACAGGTCGCTGTCGCCCGGAACAGAACAGGAGATTCTGCGGATAGCCCAGGAGGCCATTCAGAACGTGAAGAAGCACGCCGGCGCGGCGCACCTGTTTGTCCAGTTGGAATATCGCCCGGAAGCGATTGCGCTCGATGTGCGCGACGATGGGCGCGGATTCGTTCCATCCACCGCCTCCACCACAGGTCATTATGGATTGACCGGCATGCGCGAGCGCGCTGCCGCAATCGGCGGCACAATTGAGGTGACGAGCGAGCCGGGCGCTGGAACAACGGTGCGGATGCGTGCCGAACATCGGGAGGCAAAGAATGCTTGAGCGCTTTGAGGTATCACGCTTTTGGCAAAGAACGAGGAATGCCTCGCAGAGCGGCATTCTAAGACGAGCATGGCGTACTGCCCGGACAGGAGAGCAATGGTGACAAAGGAAGCGATTCGCGTGCTGGTTGTTGAGGATCATCACGTGGTAAGGCAGGGACTGGTAGCGCTGCTGAACGTGGCGGAAGGTCTTGAGGTTGTCGGCGAAGCCGCGGACGGCGTGGAGGCGATTACGCAGTTCAGGAAGCACCAGCCGGATATTACGCTGGTGGATTTACGTCTGCCGCGAATGAGTGGAGTGGACGTGATCCAGCGGCTGCGGATGGAAACGCCGCACGCGCGTTTTATTGTTTTGACTACCTATGACGGCGATGAGGACATTTATCGCGCCTTGCAAGCCGGCGCGCGCGCCTATCTTCTGAAAGGCATGACGAGCGAGGAATTGATTTCGACCATTCGAGCCGTTCATGCGGGCAAATCGCATATCCCTCCCGCGATTGCGCAAAGGCTGGCCGAGCGCATGGGTACCGAAGAATTGACTCCTCGGGAGTTCGATGTGCTGGAACAGATTGTGTATGGAAAGAGCAACAGGGAGATCGGCGCCGAGCTCGAAATCTCAGAAGCTACCGTGAAGACGCACATCAACAGTTTGCTTGGCAAGTTGGGCGTCGCCGATAGAACCCAAGCTGCAACAGCGGCAATTCAACGCGGCATTGTTCCGCTCGAATCTTTGAGGAAGCCGAAGCAATGAAACTCCTGACTGGTCTTGCAGTCGTACTGTTGATGGCGTCCTCGTTCGCACATGCGCAAAAGACTGCATGGCGGCAGGCAACGGATGCGGAACTCGCATCCCTGCTCCCGACCCGCGCTCCGGTCGAAAAGGAACACATCGAAACCGAGATGCGCACCGCATCGGGCATTGTCAACAGCCATGGGCGATTTATCGCTGGCGTTGTGCTTCTCACGGCAGGTTATTCGGCCGATGGCAAGTATTCGCACTATCTGGTGGTGCAGGTTCCAGTAAAAATCGGCGGCATTGCGCTGAAGCCGGGAGAGTATGTTTTTGGATGGACGCGGGCGCAGATGAATGAAGCACTCACCGTGCACTTCCACGTGGCCGCTACGGGTGAGTTGGTAGGAACGACGGATGCGCACCTGATCCAGGGGTCGAACCGGATCACAAGCCTTCATATCTGGCCGCCCGAGAATAAGGGCATGATTCAAATCGGAAGGTTCGGAATTCCCTACGAGATTGGCGAAGAATAACAGGCAAGAACTGAATGCCACTTGCCATGCAGATGTCCCGTGCCCCGTTCTTGCGCCTTTTTTCTGGCGCAAGGGCGGGAAGCAGGACGCCGGTGCGAGACAAGGGCCCGCGCATTACGCGGGCCTTGGTGCTTTTCGGCCTTCATCTTTCGTCGACGTTACTTCTGCGCGGTGAGCACAGACTTTTGCGCGCCCGGCGCTGCCGGGTTGACCTGCGCATTCAGGAAATTGGCGAGATCCTCGATATCTTGCTTGCTGCCAACCATTGGCGGCATGTAGCGGCGATAGGGAGAGTATGTCTGGTTTTCATGCAGCATGGTGATGAAGTTGCCGATGTTGGCGCGGTCGCGGCCGGCAAGCAGGTTATTCAGCGAGCGATACCCCCGCAGCGTGTGGCAGGAACCGCACTCCCCGCGGAAAATAGCCTCGCCGCGAGAGTAGCTGGAAACTGCCTCCTGCCCGCCTGCTCCGGCTTCGTGCCAAACCCACTCGGACTTTGTCAGGTACCCCTGCTCATTCAGATTTGCCACGTTGTTCACGCGAACTCCATTCGAGTACATCCAGCGCCCAATGACGTAAGGCTTGCGAAGCATTTCGCGCGCGTATTCGCCGGATCCGGTAGCCATGAGAGCCAGCAACAGCACCGCCAGGGCGTGCGAAAGATTGAAGTCTTTGGGGCTGCGATA
>Ga0302201_10001599_pt1 | contig 19039 bp, 14 predicted proteins | sample II_Bog_N3_2_FD_194586 | JGI IMG/M metagenome (GOLD analysis project Ga0302201, IMG submission 194586) | Peat permafrost microbial communities from Stordalen Mire near Abisko, Sweden - II_Bog_N3_2 | ecosystem: Environmental > Terrestrial > Soil > Wetlands > Peat | place: Sweden: Abisko... | reverse complement strand
CACTAAATAATTAAAAAAAGTTGGCATACTAGTTATGTCCAACCAGCTACAATTTAAGTAGAGATCAATTCAGGAGGCACACAAATCCAGTCCAACCCGCCGCGAATAAGTCCAGTAGAATCTATTTGATAGGTTCTAACCCGTTTCAATGGACTACCTTGCAGGTAAAATCCTGTAAACGATTGATTCTGCCTATTTTGCGTGTGGGGGGGGGAGGGGGGCTACCCCTTCGAATCCCGGATGTCTGTGTACTCTTTAGTAAACGGCGTCTTGCCGAAGATCGTCCAGAAGTAGTTGATCGTGTAGCGCAGCGCAATCCGCAGTGTCCCTTCCTTCTTCAACCGCCGCGCCGACGAGAACATCTTCAACTCGAAGGTGAACTTCACGTCGCCCACCTGGTTCATGCGCCGCGCGATGTCGGTGTCCTCGCCATAGAACGAGATCGACGTGTCGAAGCCGCCGATCTGCTCCAGCGCCGAGCGCCGCAGAACAAAGTTCCCGCCCTGCACCATCGATCCCGCGCGCAGCACCCAGCGGTTCAGCGCGTAAACCAGATACGCAATCGCGTAGAAGATGCGCACGCTGACGCGCTGGTTGGGCGACATATCGTAGTAGATGAACGGCCCGCTCAGCGCCACCAGCTTGGGCTCGGCGGCAAACTCCGCCAGCACCGTCTGCACCCAGCCCTCAGTCAGCCGCGAGTCCGAATCCACATTGGCGATCAGCTCGCCGCTGCTTGCCGCGAATCCTGCCTGCCGCGCAAACGTCAACCCCTTCCGCGGCTCGTCCACCACGCGCACGCCCTTGAAGCCCATCGCAACCTGGAGCGTGCGGTCGCTGCTTGCGTTGTTGACCACGATGATCTCAACCGCATCGCCCAGCTCGCCGGTCTGCGCCAATATCGACTCCAGACACGCCGGGAGATAAGCCTCTTCGTTGTACGCCGGAACCACAAAGCTCAGCCGCATACTGCCACGCTAGCCCCCGAATGTTACAGGACAGCGACAATCCACGCCGCGAATCCGCGCCGATACCTGCCTCTTGCCCCTGACATTTCGGATGCGCGATATTACGGCACGGTTGCTGGATCGTCCGGCATCACCGCGCCGGCCTTCACCCACTGCTCGATGGTCGCAATATCGGCGTCGCTCATCTTCGGTGCCTTGGCGGGCATCGGCATCGGATCGTTCGCCGGCCCCTCGTGCCGGATCAGCTTCACCAGCAGGCTGTTGGCCGCGTCGCCGGGTACAATCACCACGCCGTCGCGTCCGCCCTTCATCGTGGACGCCTTGGTCTGCAGGCTCAGCCCGCCCTTGTGGTTCACGTCGAAGTGGCACTTGCCGCAGTTCGTCTGCAGCAGCGGCCTCACCTTCTCCGTGTAGAACGCCGGTTTGTTGGCCGCATCCTGCGCCGCCACCGTTCGCAACCCTGAGCCAGCCAGCAGTACCGCACCAACCAGCGCCGCAGTCATCACACCAACACCTGCAAGAACTCTCCGCATCCATCCTCCTCGAAACTCATTCGCACAAAATTTAACTCCTGGCCCGAAGACAAACCTGTCCCACAAGCTCTATTAACCGATCAGTACACGGAACCTGCATGGTCACTTACTGCAAGTCTACGTTCCAAGTAAGGTAGAAGTTGCTCTGGTGACTCCGCACCTCCAAAAATTCTGATGCTCAATAAAGCCCCCGTGGCTGCAATGACGGTGCTGGTTTGCCTGCAACTCTGCGGTGTAGCGATGCTGGCCAAGCCGACGCGCTCGCTCAGCCGCCCCAGCGTCGGCCGCCTGATCTTCACCCCGCCCACGCAACGTCTCTCCCGCCAACGGAATCCGCGTGGGTCCGAAGACGTGCGTTCCGGCGCGCATGTGCAAACGCGCGCTGCTGCGCAGGCAACCGCGAGCAAGCCGCGCGTCGACGCCACTGCTTCGCGCCACGCAGGCCCAACGGCACCGCACATTATTGCCGTCCGCCGCCACGCATCCGTACTCCCTCTCGCCTCGAAGCCGCAGGCAGACCGCGTCCCCGCCCGGTTCCGAACGCGCGAAGAACAGCAGAGCTCGCTGGCCGCTCACAACGCCATCGCCGCCGCCGACCGCGGCATTCGCACGCCTCGCACCCAGCGAGCGGAGCGCATGGAAGCTCGCCACGCACAGTCCGCTGAACCCGCCACGCACTCCATTCTCGCCGAGCAGCGCAAGCCCGCCCTGTCGCATCTGGCCGCCGGCAGCCGGGCAACCGGCGACGAACCGTTTGTCGCCGCCTCCGACACGCTCACCAACCTTGCAAGCGGAAGCGCGCCTGATCGATCGCGCCTGCTCTCCATCGAAGAAGAGGCTGCCACGCCCGTCCTGCTGCCCGAGCTGCGTGTCTCTTCGCTCTACGACAGCCACGGCCACCTCATGGTCCCGCCGCCGCTCTACGGCTCGCACGAGAACCTGCTGCACCAGAACCAGATGGCTGACCTCGACGGTCTCAACCGTGTGCGCGACGACGCCGATCTGCTCGATCTGCGCCGCCAGAAGAAGCTGGTAGCTCTACCTGAGAACGAAGCCTTGCGCGTCGACGTACGCCTGCCGGAGGACCGCCGCTTCTCCCGTCCCTGGACCGCCGCGTTCCTCAGCGTATTGGCAAGCGACCACTACGCCGCCTTCCACCAGCCGTTGCAGGTCGATTCCGCCGTCCGCACCGTCCAGTTCCAGCAACGCCTCACGCACAGCAACGGCAACGCCGCGCCCTCCACCGGCGACACCGCCTCGCCGCATCTCACCGGGCAGGCCGTCGATATCGCCAAGCACGGCCTCTCCATCACAGAGATCGCTTGGATGCGCGCCTACCTCCAGCCGCTCATCGACCAGGGAAAGATCGACGTCGAGGAGGAGTTCCAGCAGGCCTGCTTCCACATCAGCGTCTACCGCAGCTACGACCCCGTAACCTCATCCCGCATCACCCTCGCCGCCGCCCGCTAGGAAACAACTAAGCTACTGATTGAATGGGAGTTATTGTTTGAAATACACCCTGTCATCCTGAGCGAAGCCACTCACAGTCTTATCGTGAGCGGCTGAGTCGAAGGACCCCGATAGACTTGGTCCCGCCACAACCGTCCGCTCTTTACTCCCAACAAGCCAGCCTTGGCTTCCGCGAGCCTCATCCTGCGCGCTCTTGGTGAATCGCAACACCCGTTCACGCGGACTCCAGCAAAGACTCTGGCCCAATCGCGTCCGGCACAGCAATCCCAACCTCTTCCACATACTCGAACAGCGGATAGCCCGCAGCCTTCCATCCGTCGAATCCTCCGCGCAGCGGCCGCACCCGCGTAATTCCGAGGCGATGCAGTTGCAGCGCGACCTTGGCGCTCGACTCCTCCGACGGACAGCTGCAGTACAGAATCACATCGCGGTCGCGCGGAATGCGTTCCGCGTGGCGCGCAACCTCATCCGGCCCGATGCGCACCGCCCCCGGCAGCACCCGCGGGTCGGGCTGGTAGTCCAGCGCATGCCGCAGGTCGACGATGTACGGCTGCGGGCTGCCGTCCAGCGCCGCCTCGTCCATCATTGCCTTCAGCTCTTCGGGTTCCAAGCGCATCTCGTACAGCCGTGCCAGGAAGCGGCGATGTTTCACAACGCGCCATACGAAGAACCCCACCACCATCAGCAGGACGAGAAGAACAGCAAAGTGGCCGAGCAGTTGGAAGAAGTGCTGGCTGCGTTTGGCCACATCCCCAAAGAACCGGCCCGCCAGCAGGAACGTGAGCGACCACACCAGCGATCCTGCCAGATCGAAGAAGAAAAATCGCGGATAGCTCATGCCAGTCTGTCCGGCAATCGGCGGGGCCACCGTCGAGAGCCCGGGGACGAACTTGGCAAAGAGCAGCGTTACTGGCCCGCGCCGCGAAAAGTAGCCCTCCGTCTTGGCAACGCAGGTCGTGGACTCCATCGACATCCTGCACAGCAGACGCACCACGCGGCCGCCGACGTTCCGTCCCAGCGCGTACCAGATAGAATCCGAGATGAGGCAGGCCGTAACCACCAACGCCAATGCCGCCGCCGCGCTGATGCGGTGCGCCGCGCTGAGCGTGCCCGCGGTCAGCAGTAGCGGCACGCCGGGCACCGGCAGGCCAAGCTGCTCCACCAGCACCCACACAAACAGGATCGCGTAGGCATGGCCGACGAAGAATCCGATAGCGATTGGCATGGAGGGGGCTCCCACTATATAGATGATCTTAGGCCGCAGTTAGATGCCGTTGTTCTCGATATTCCCATCGCCCCATGACAACCCAACTCCGTACCAAGTAGCATTGCAATCGCACTGCGTCGGCGAAAAAACACGCAGCAAAGGCCAGGGAGTAGTGATGCAAGCAATGCAATCCACCAGAGCAATCAGGGTTTCAGCCGTCCTGTTTTTCTGTGCAGCGTTGTGCGCCGTCGGCGCTCTCGCGCAGAAAACCGCCAACGCCCCCATCGACCGCCACGCGCTGGTCACCCGCCACAACGTCGTCGTCCACGAGATAGACCCCAACGGCGCAATGGCAGTCGGCAATGGAGACTTCGCCTTCAACTTCGACGTCACCGGCCTCCAGTCCTTCCCCGAGTACTACGCCAAGACCATGCCCATCGGAATCCTCAGCGATTGGGGCTGGCACAGCTTTCCCAATCCCGACGAATACACGCTCGACGACTTCCCCATGACCGTGATCCCGAAGTACGGTCGCCAGTTCATCTTTCCCTCCGCCAGCACAAGCCATCCCACGCCCGACGCCGCCTACCTCCGCGCCAACCCGCACCGCTTCGGCCTCGCCCGCATCGGCCTGGAGATGACTCACCCAGACGGCTCGCCAGTCCTCATCACCGACCTCAACGACATCACCCAGACCCTCGACCTCTGGGCCGGCCTTCTAACCAGCTCCTTCACCGTTGATGGCAAGCCCGTCCGCGTCACCACCTCGGCCCATCCCACGCGCGATGAGGTCGCCACGCACATCACCTCGCCCCTGATCGCCTCGGGCCGCCTCAAAATCCGCATCGCTTTCCCCTACGCATCAGACTCCTTCGGCCCCGACTATCAGGACTGGACGCACCCTGAGCGCCACACCACCATCCTCACCCGACTCAGCCCCACATCCGCCGACTTCGACCGCACCCTCGACTCCACGCACTACACCACCCGCGCCAGTTGGTCGCCCGGCGCAACCCTCGTCGAAACCGCACCGCACCAGTTCCTCCTCAGCAGCAACTCCGGCTACATCGAGCTGACCGCCTGCTTCTCCCCCAACAAAATCGCCTCCCCGGCAGACAGCGAATCCGCCGTCGAATCCGCCGCCAGCGCCTACTGGCTTCATTACTGGAGCACCGGGGGAGTCATCGACCTCTCCGGCAACTCCGACCCCCGCGCCGCCGAACTCGAGCGCCGCATCGTCCTCTCGCAGTACCTCATGGCCGTCCACGATTCCGGCCCGCTGCCCCCGCAGGAGACCGGCCTCGGTGTCAACTCCTGGTACGGCAAATACCACATGGAGATGTACTGGTGGCACGCCGCCCACTGGGCGCTCTGGGGACACCCGGAGCTACTCGAACGCTCGCTCGACAGCCTCACGCAGATGATGCCTCCCGGCCGCAGCATGGCCGCGCTCGAAGGGGCCAAGGGCGTCAAGTGGTCCAAGATGACAGACCCCTCCGGTGTCGAGAGCCCCAGTGGAGTCGGCCCCGCGCTGGTCTGGCAGCAGCCGCACCCCATCTATCTCGCCGAACTCGTCTATCGCGCCCGCAAGGACCGCGCCACCCTCGACCGCTACAAAGACATCGTCTTCGCCACCGCAGACTACATCGCCACCTTCGTCGATTACGACGCCGCGCGCAAAGAATACGTCCTCGGCCCCGGCCTCAACTCCGCCGACGAGAAGCACACCGACCTCGCCCACAACCTCAACCCCACCATGGAACTCGCCTACTGGAAGTGGGCGCTGGAGACCGCTCAGCAGTGGCGCATCCGCCTCGGCCTCCCTCCAGACCCGCTCTGGGCCAGGGTCATCGCCAACATCGCCACCCCCACCGTCCGCAATGGCATCTACCCCGCCATGGAGATTCCCGTCGAAAACTCCCCCTCCACCATGACCACCTTCATGTTCGGCGCTCTCCCCGGCCGCGGCATCGACAAGGACGCCATGCGCAACACCCTCCACCGTGTCGCCCACGCCGACGCACCTCAGAACGCAGTCACCTGGGGCACTGCCATGATGGCCATGACCGCTGCGCGCCTCAACGAGCCCGATCTCGCCATCCAGCTCCTCGTGGGCAAGTACGACCAGAATCCCTTCCGGGCTTCGGGATATACGGTGCGCCGCCCCGAACAGACCCCCATGTACATGCCCGCCAACGGTGGCTGGCTCTCTGCCGTGGCCCTAATGGCCGCCGGCTGGGACGGTGTAGTGGATAACGACGGCAAGCCCACCCACGCCCCCGGCTTCCCCAAATCCTGGCACGTCCGCTACGAAAACCTCCAACCCCTCCCCTAGCCCTCACCTTCCCCCCAAACCTCCGTCATCCCAACCGCAGTGCGAAGCCCCCCCTCCGTCATCCCGACCGAAGGCGGCGCACTTTGCCGCCGCAGTGGAGGGACCCCCGCATTTCGCCTTTGCCCTCGCCGTTGTCTGTTCTCTTCCGCACCTACCCACTCCGTCATCCCGATCGGAGCGAAGCGGAGTGGAGGGACCCCCGCATTTTCTTTCCCTCAAAAACCCCAGCAAATCCTCTTGTCAAGCCCCTCGACGCAAAAAAATCCCCCTAACTCCCACTCCATCAACCACTTCCCTCCGAAAAATAGTTGGCATACTAGTTATGCTCCGCTTGGTACAATTAATATATGGATCGAATTCAGCAAACCCCGCGAGCCCGCACTCTCCGCTCCCTCAATACGTCATAAACGATTCATAATAGATGTTTTAGATATAAATTATTTGCAATGACTGTTTTGGCGGCACTGACTTCCGCCAGACGATTGATACGAAACAAGTTCCGTGCAAGATACCCCTGGGAGGGGGAAGGGGGGTGGGGGAGAACAACTAACGAACAAATGACGAACAAATATCATCGTCATCCCTCTCTAAACTCCAGTTGTCGCGTGCCCTTTTCATCGCAGTCTCACAGAGATGAGTGGGTTGCAAGCAGCTTCACACATGCTTAAGGTTGGCGAGCCTATACTTGCTTTCCAGCATCGCGCAGGTTCCAATCCCAGCGCCGGACCGGCGTTGCCGCAAAGTTCACAGACTCACCAGGAGACGCACCCACATGTCACGCAAACTGCTCGTACTCGCCAGCTTCGCCGTTCTGCTTCCACTCGCCGTTCTTGCCCACGCGCAGTCCGGCCCATACAAGGTCCTCCAGACCGTCAAGGTCGGTGGCGATGGCGGTATGGACTACGTCGGCGCCGACTCCGCCAACCGCACCCTCTACGTCGCGCGCTCCGGCCCTGCTGGCCATATTGGTGTCTTTTCGCTCGACACCTTCGCCCAGGTCGGCGACATCCCCAACACCAGCGCGCACGGTGCGGTCGTCGATGACGTCACCGGCCACGGCTTCGCCACATCCCGTGCCATCACCATGTTCGACGCCAAGACCTTCGCCATCATCAAGACCATACCGGTCCAGGGCAATCCAGATGGCTACCTCAACGATACGGTGAACCACCGCTTCTATGACCTCTCGCACTCCGCGCCAAACATCACCGTCATCGACGATAAGGACGGTTCCATACTCACCACCATCGACATCGGCGGCGCGCCTGAGCAGGGCCAGTTCGACGGCAAAAACCGCATCTACGTCGACATCGAAGACAAGGACGCCATCGCCGTCATCGACGCCACCACCATGAAGATGATCGGCAAGTATGACATCTCCAGCAAGAGCGGAGGCTGCGCTGGCCTGGCGCTGGACGCCAAGAATAACATCCTCTTCGCCGCCTGCCGCGACAAGAACGACATGGTCATCCTCTCCGCCACCGACGGCCACATCATTACCGACCTGCCCATCGGCGTCGGCTGCGACGGAGCCACCTTCAACCCAGCCACCAACGAGGCCTTCAGCTCGCAGGGCGATGGCACCCTCACCGTCATCAAGGAGAACTCGCCAACCGACTTCGTCGTCGAGCAGACCGTCAAGACGCCCGTCCGCGCCAAGACCATCACCCTCGACACCAAGACCGGCCACCTGCTGCTCATCACCGCCGAGTACGGCCCAGCGCCTGCGCCAGCGGCCGCACCTGCAACGCCCCCACCCGCAGCCGCACCCGGCGCAGCTCCAGCCGAGGGTGGCCGTCCTGGTGGCCCCGGCGGCCCCGGCGGATACCGTGGCGGACGCGGCGGGCCAATGATCCCCGGCTCGTTCGAGATCGTCGTCGTCGGCAAATAACCAGTTCGCAACTCCGGGTGCCCCATCGTTTCGAAAATTTTACGAACCGGTGGGGCATTCGTGCGCCAGAGCGAACCATACTGATAACCAACAACATGCAACAATCAACCAGCAGCCTGCTACCTTCCACCGGCTACTATCAAGCTATATGCCCGACCTCGCATCCCTCACCACCGAAGCGCGCAACCCACGTACCACGCACATCGACCAGCTCTCGACTCTTGAGATGCTCACCCTCATCCACCAGGAGGATGCGGCTGTCGCCATGGCAGTCGAGTCTCAGTTGCCCGCCATCGCACGCGCCGTCGACGCCATCGCCCAGCGCTTCGCCCAGGGTGGCCGCCTCTTCTACATCGGCGCGGGAACCAGTGGACGCCTCGGCGTACTCGACGCCTCCGAGTGTCCTCCGACGTTCTCCGTCCCGCCAACGCTGGTGCAGGGCCTCATCGCCGGCGGAGACGCTGCCCTGCGCCTCTCCTCCGAGCACAGCGAAGACTCCCCCAAAGAGGGTGCCAGCGACCTCGCCGCCGCCGGCTTCGCCACCACCGACACTCTGGTCGGAATCGCTGCCAGCGGGCGTACGCCCTACGTCCTCGGTGCGCTGCTCCACGCCCGCTCACTGGGCGCGCTCACCATCGGCCTCTCCTGCGTCGCCGATTCGCCCGTCGCACGCCGCGCAGACATCGCCATCACGCCGGTCACTGGCCCCGAAGTCATCACCGGCTCCACGCGCATGAAGGCCGGCACCGCAACCAAGCTCGTCCTCAATATGATCTCCACCGGCGTGATGGTCCGCACCGGCGCGGTCTACGGCAACCTCATGATCAACGTCAAACCCACCAACGACAAGCTGCTCGACCGCGCCCAGCGCATCCTGATGGCCGCCACTGGATGCGACCGCCCCACCGCGACGCATCTGCTCATCGAGGGGGGATCGGTCAAGGTCGCCATCGCCATGCACCTGCTCTCGCTCGACCGCGCCGCCGCGGAAGAACGCCTCGCCCGTGCCGATGGCAGCCTCGCCAAAGCCCTCATCCCCAACGCCTAACGATTAAAGCGCATCCAACACAATATATGCGCTGGTCCTGTTCGTTCCGTCTCTCGTTGGCCTCTCTCCTGCTCGTTCTTCTTGCGACTCCGCAGCCCACTCGCGCCTACTCTGTCCTCACCCACGAGCAGCTCATCGACCTCACTTGGTCCGATTCCATTCAGCCGCTGCTGCTAAAGCGCTACCCCAACCTCACTCCCGCCCAACTCCGCGAAGCCCGCGCCTACGCCTACGGTGGATGCGTCATTCAGGACCTCGGCTACTATCCCCTTGGCAAGCCGCTCTTCTCCGACCTGTTGCACTACGTCCGCACTGGAGACTTCATCCGCGCCCTCTTCCGCGACGCCAAATCCCCCGACGACGTCGCCTTTGCCATTGGCGCGCTCTCCCACTACATGGGAGACACCATCGGCCACGCCGAGTCCATCAACCTCGCCGTCGGCCAGGAGTTCCCCGCCCTCGCCGCCAAGTACGGCCCCAACGTCAACTTCGCCGAGGGAGAGCACCAGCACGTCCGCGCCGAGTTCGCCTTCGACGTCAACGAGATCACCAAGCACCGCCTGGCCCCCGAGCGTTACCTCAACCGCATCGGCTTCGCCATCCCGGTGCCGCTGCTCGCCCGCGCCTTCTACGACACCTACGGCCTCGACATCGCGGTCGTCCTCGGACATCCCCGCCCCACGCTCCAGGGCTACCGATACTCCGTCCGAACCCTGCTGCCGCGCGTCGCCTACGCCGAAACCCTCCTCTACCGCAATCGCATGCCGCCAGACGTCCCCAGCCCAGCGCTCGATAACCTCAATCAGCAGATCGCGACCCTCTCGTCTCATGACCAATGGGACAGCTATCGCCGCCACGCTGGCATCGGAACCCACCTGCTCGCCGTCTTCATCTACATCCTGCCCAAGGTCGGCTCGCTCTCCGTCCTCTCGCTGCGCGGCCCCACGCCAGCCACCGAACAGGACTACGTCAACTCCCTCGTCCACACCGTCGACGTCCTCCGCCAGTCGCTCGCCCACGCAACCACCGCCGCCAACATCCCCAACAAGGACCTCGACACCGGAGACATCATCCACCCCGGCACCTACCGCCTCTGCGACGAGACCTACGCGAACCTGCTGCATGAGATCGTGCGCAACCCCGCCACGCCCATCCCCTTCGGCCTCAAGCGAGACCTGCTCGCCTACTTCAACGACCCGGAGAAGGCCGCCTACCTCCAGCGCAACCCAAAAATGTTCGCCCGCATGCAGGCCGAGCTTCCCATCCTGGTCAACATCTCCACCCACGCCGCCTACCCAGACACCGCCTTCCTCCCCGAACCCACCGAAGACGCCGCCCCAGCTCCCGCCCCAGCTCCTGTCCCGCAACCCCCAACCCAGCCTCAGCCCCAACCACAAACCCAGTCACAGCCTCTGCTCAAAACCCCGCCGCAGCCCTAGAAAATCTCGAAGTTCACCTCGACGTTCAGGTACACCGCGACCGGCTTGCCATTCTCTGTCGCCGGCTTGAACTTGTACTGCTTCACCGCCTCTACCGCCTTCTCGTCCAGCCCCAACCCCACTCCCCGTGTCACATGCACATTCTGCGGTATCCCATTCTTGTCCACGATAATGCTGACGGTCACAAAGCCCGAGAACTTCGCCTTCTTCGCCTCGGCCGTGTACTCCGGTTCCGGCTCGTAGATAATCACCGGCCCTTTAACGTCACCGCCAATCTGCTCCACTCCGGCACTCGCATCATCGGCCGCCGGGCTCTGCCCCACTACCGTCGTCGAATCGGCCAGCGTGTAGTTCACCGTAATGCTCGTCTCCACCTCCACCGGCTGGCCGTTCAGCAGATACGGCTTGTACGTCCACTGCTGCACCGCATCGATGGCGGAGTTCACCAGCATCGCTGAACCGCTGATGACATGTAGATTCTCCACAGTTCCCGTCTTCGAAATAATTGCGTGCAGCACCACCGCCCCCTGTACATGTGCAACCTTCGCCTCTTCCGGATACACCGGCGCGGGCTTCGTCAGTAGCATCCCCGCCAACGTCCCACTGGATACCCGCACCGGCCCCTGCGGGAGAGCCGAAGAGGGCGGTGGCGGTGGCGCAACCAGCTTGGGCGAAGCACCCGGTTGCTGGCCAGCCGGCGCGTTCTGCGCTAAGAGTTGAGCAATCTGCCCCTTAAACTGCTCGCTGTTCAGCTTCTTTTGCGCATCCTGCAATTGCCGCTGCACGTCTTCCAACTGCTTCTTGAACTGTTCGCTGTTCAACTTCTTTTGTGCATCCTGCAATTGCTGCTGTGCGCCCTCCATCTGCTTTTTGAACTGCGCGCTGTTCGTATTTTTTTGCGCGTCCTGCAATTGCCGTTGCGCGTCCTCAATCTGCTTCTTGAACTGTTCGCTGTTCAGCTTCTTTTGCGCATCCTGCAATCGCAGCTGGACGTCCTCAATCTGTTTTTTGAACTCAGGGCTGTTCGTCTTCGCTTGCGCATTCTGCAACCACCGTTGCGCGTCCTCAATCTGCTTCTTGAACTGCTCGCTGTTCAGCTGCTTTTGCGCATCCTGCAACCGCCGCTGCGCATCCTGCATCTGTTTTTTGAACTCAGGGCTGTTCGGCTTCGCTTGCACATCCTGCAACCACCGTTGCGCGTTCTCAATCTGCTTCTTGAACTGCTCGCTATTCAGCTGCTCTTGAGCAAATTGCAATTGCCGCTGCGCGTTCTCAATCTTTCGTTCTGTGTCCGAAGTTGTCTGCTGCCCGGCTGTCGATAGCAGTGGATGAGTCCCATTCGTGGACCCCATCACGGCACTCACTACGGCGCTCTGCCTCGCATCAGGCACCACGGTGACTTGGGCGGTGCTGGAAGCAGAGGAGTTGGTCTGAGCCGTGCCATTCTGAGCGTGGGCAAGTTTGCCGGCAACCGCTCCGGCTGCCAGAACAAGCGCCGCCAGAAGTGCAATCGATACCAGTTGAGAAGCAGCCGAAGACTCCTTGCATCCAAGCAGCCGTTTAATTCGCATCGTCAGCACTCCGCCATTCGCTCCCAGCACAAACTCCGGGCTATATGACCGCCGCTCTTCCAGCGCCGACAGCGCCCGCGCGTATGCCAGCCGGTCGCCGCCCACTGCAACCGCAAGCTCGTCGCAGCAGCACTCCCGCTCGCGCCGCACCTGCTTCGACACCCACCACACCGCGGGATGGTAGAACAGCACCGTCTCAATCACCGACTGCAACACGCTCACCAGATAGTCGTGCCGCCGGATGTGCGCCAGCTCATGCGCCAGAATCGCCTCAATCTGCATCGCCGAGAGTCCGGTCAGGCAGCTTGCCGGAACCAGCACCACAGGCCGCAGCCATCCAATCACCGTCGGCACCTGCACCAGCGCGGAGTGCATCAGCCGCACCGCGCGCGCAATCCCAAGCCTCCGCCGCAGCGCATCGAACGCATGCTGCAACTCGGCGGGCGCGGCCGTCGTCGCCACCGACCGCATCCTGCGCGCAACCAGCAGCCCCACATTCAGCCGCACTGCAAAGAAGATCACTCCCGCGAACCACGCCAGCAGTACCCACGGCAGCGCGTGGTTCAGAGCCACGGCAATCCGCTCCGACAACAACGCGCTCGTCTCTCCCGCCTCAACCCGCAGCACCATCCCCGGATCGATCACCACCGCCGAATCGTCCAGCGCGGCCCGCTGCCGGTACTCGGCTGCGGCCAAATGCGCAAACGTCGCCAGCGGCAGCGCAACCATCAGCCCCAGTGCAAGGCAGGCAGCCGCATAGCGCGCCCGCGACGACCGCCCGTCCAGCACTTTCAGCACGCACCACAGCACAACCGCAACCCCCGTCCCCTGCCAGCACAGATGCAGCAGCGTCCATCCCAGCGCATGGACCAGCGGCTGCCCGCAGATCGCAACTAGAGTTGTCATAGCGACCTCTTCTCATACTCGTCCAGAATGCTGCGAATCTCCGCCAGGTCCTTCGCCGACACCTTCTGCGACGACAGCGCCCCCAGCACCAAATTCTTCGCCGACCCATCGAAGGCCCGCCGCACCAGGTTCCGCGTCAACTGCCGTTGCGTCTGCTCCTTCGCAATGCGCGCCTCGTACACATGCGACCGGAACTGCTCGCTGCGTGCCAGCAGGCCCTTCTCCGCCATCACCTGCATCTGCTTCAGAATCGTGGTATAGCCGGTATCCTTTTCGCTCGCCGTATGCACGTCGCGCACCGTGCTCGGCCCCAGTGCCCAAAGAATGTTAAGGATCTCCAGCTCGGCCTCGGTCGGTAACTGCATCGCATCACGGTTTGGAACTCTTCGCCTCATCATGCAAACACATTAGTACGAGAATCGTCGTATGTCAACGATTATTTTCGTATGTTCTCGTCCCCTCCCTCCACTCCGAGTCGTCATCCCTCCACTCCGAGTCGTCATCCCGGCCGGACCAACGGACGCTCTGAAAATGGAACAACCTCTTGACCATCTACAGCCACCCGCTAGGGAAAGAAGAGGGAGTTCGCCGTTTCTCCGTTATTTATTCGCCGTATGTTCATCCCCTCCCCCTGCCATCCCCCCTTGGAGGGTATTGGTGCGTAAGTAGGTTGTTATGTGGTGGCTACAGGAGAGATAGACATAATAAACAACTTAGGAACAAGTGGTTTGAAATCATTCGGTTGCGCGGTGCGTGGCTGGCTAAAATATTCATTGCGTTGAAGTTGCGGATAAAATATTCAGAACATAAGGGTTACTGGTGAAAAAAGAGGCTTTGGCGCGAGCGGTGCCGGTAAAATATTCATTCGCGGCGAGATGCGGCTAAAATATTGATTCGGTGTGGCTTATTCGGTTGAGAAAGAGCGGTGCAAGCGGGCGGCGGAGGTCTGTTTCCGCACGGTCGAAGCTGCCCTCAATGGATTTGATCCATATGTTAAGTGTATCAAGCGGAGCATAACTACTATGCCAACTATTTTCCGGAGGGAAGTGGTTGATGGAGTGCGGGTTAGGGGAATTTTTGGGCGTCGAGGGGCTTGACACGCGATTTTACGGGGAAATTCGCGGAAAAAATCTTCGGGAGCGGGCGGAGTTGGAGGTAGACCCACCCTTCGCTAGAAAAAAGCGAAGGACGGGGCACATGCCAGTCGCCAGAGCGTGGTAGTTTATAAACTACAGAATGGAGCGAAGCCGATGGCCAAGAAAAAGCTGACAAACTATGATCCGGCCGAGGACCTGGGATCGGACGGGGCGATTGCGATCTTCATGGCGGAGGCATTCGAGACCAACGACGTGGGCTACATCTCGCACGCGCTGGGCGTGGTGGCGCGCGCCAAGGGGATGGCGCAGATTGCCGAGCAGACAGGGCTGTCGCGCGAGCAGCTCTATCGGTCGTTCAGCGAGAAGGGAAACCCGACGCTGAAGACTACGCTGGCAGTGATGCAGGCACTGGGAATTGAGCTGACCGCGAAGATTCCCTCGGCGGCCTGACCAAGAAGACCGTGAGCCTTGGCCGGTTGACCCACCCTTCGCTCGACCGCCCCAGCGAGCCAAGACCGCTCGCCGGGGACCCCGGTTTCCCACCCCAGCGAGCCAAGATCGCTCGCCGGGGACCCCGGAGTCGCAGCGAAGGATGGGACACCCACTTTTGAGGGAAAATCAAGATTCAAAAAACTTAGGGTGGGCCACCCGCCTTCCCGCTTTACTGGCGTTTCATGCTCGGGTCACCCGATATGACCTTTTTGTCCTTTATTTCGTCCTCAATCTTAAACTTTTCCAGCAACATGTTTGCTGCTTTCAACAGCGACGACTGGAACGACAAAGGATGGGCTTTATTATATTGCGAGTTGCTATATTGGGAATCGTCAAACAATAGGAAGCCGCCCCAGGCCTTTGGGTCATTGGTGATACATTGCTGCGGCTGGTAGTAGAACACATCCGATACCATAGGCACCTGCGTTGGATATGGGCATCTGCTTGCTGAGCTAGTCACGCTACTGCACTTTAGCCATTCTTTATATCGTTCGCTTCCGTGATCGTCTTTGAGTTCCATACTTACCATGACAAACTTTAATCCTGAGGCGTAATCTGTCTTCAAATTAGGATTTTGAAGTCTCTGCATCAAATGTTGGGCCTCAGCTTCGCGAAGACTTTCATCTCCGAAGACGACAACGACCCATGCACCGTTCTCGCTAATCGGTACTCCAGTTAGGGATTTCATGCGATCCAATCCGTAGAAATCCATGCCGTTCTCAGAAAATAGAGGGAGAACCGTGTGCGCACCCATACCCGGACCTTGATTTACGGACATTTGTGCGGGTGGGCGGAAATGTAAGTCTGAGAACGCCTGCTTACACTGTTGCGGGGTTTGGCTGAATGCTGTCGATGCAATATACATCGTAAGAATAACAAGTAATGTCTTCATTTCGCCCTTTTTGAGCTGGTGCCTATTCGGATGATTCGTGTGTTCCGATAACTGACCCAAGACGCCTTATGTTGAAGTGATAAAGGATGGATTTTGCGGTGAATTCTTCCAAGTCTTTGCCTACGTGGACCCTCTTGAACCTCATTGCGTAGTCCCGACTCAGGCAGTCACTGACCAACTGTTTAAGGGTTTTTCTCGTCCCCGCCGGCTGAAGACAGCAAACAATTATGCACTGCTGTCCGCGCTTGACGTGTGGGAGTGATTCACGATTAAGAAAGTAGACCTTCATACACACTCTCCAATCCAGTGAAATTTCAGTTTTCCTTGTCGGCAAAAGTATACTTCAACTCCGCGTCATACTAGATACCGTGGCACAGCCAACGACGAAATACAGAGATTCTGAGCTGCGCTCAGAATGACGACTCAAGGGTAGTGGTGGGGCGGGTGGCCCACATCTTAGCGTGCCTCCTCGCAGCCGTCCGCTCCGATTCGACATTTCCTCGGCAGGGTACCACTACTTCTGGATGCGGGAGACGTCGCGGACGGCGCCGCGGGAGGCGCTGGTGGTGAGGGCGGCGTAGGCCTGGAGCGCCTGCGAGACTTTGCGGGTGCGGTTGGCGGGCTTCCATGCGGCGGGGCCCTTCGACTTGGCAGATTCACCCTTCGACTCTGCATCTACAGCATTGGTGTCGGCGGTGCCACGGGCTTCCATGGCGGCGCGGCGCTTGGCTAGTTCGGCGTCGGAGAGGTTGACGCGGAGGATGCGCTTGGGGATGTCGATCTCGATGGTGTCGCCCTCTTCGACCAGGGCGATGGCGCCGCCTTCCGCTGCTTCGGGTGAAATATGGCCAAGACAAAGTCCGGAGGACCCGCCGGAGAAGCGGCCGTCGGTGACGAGGGCGCAGGATTTGCCGAGGCCCTTGGACTTGAGGTAGCTGGTGGGGTAGAGCATCTCCTGCATGCCGGGGCCACCGCGCGGGCCTTCGTAGCGGATGAGGACAACATCGCCGGGAACGATGCGGTCGCCGAGGATGGCCTCGACGGCGGAGTCCTGGCTCTCGAAGATGCGCGCCGGACCGGTGAAGGTGAGATGGGCGGCGTCGACGCCGGCGGTCTTGACGATGCAGCCTTCTTCGGCGATGTTGCCGTAGAGGACGGCGAGGCCGCCATCCTTGCTGAAGGCGTGCGCGAGGTTGCGGATGACTCCGGCGTCGCGGTCGAGGTCGAGGTCGGGATAGCGGGCGGACTGGCTGAAGGCGACCGTGGTGCGGACTCCGAAGGGCGCGGCGCGGTAGAACTCCTCGACGGCGGGGGAGACGTTGAGCTTGACGTCGAGATTGTCGATGGCGACGCCGAGCGTGGGCGCGTAGACGGTGGGGACATCGCGATGGAGCAGGCCGGCGCGGTCCAGCTCGCCGAGGATGGCCATGATGCCGCCGGCGCGATGCACGTCTTCCAGATGGACGTTGGGCGCGGAGGGCGCGACCTTGCAGAGGTTGGGAACGCGGCGCGAGAGGCGGTCAATGTCCGCCATGGTGAAGGGGACCTGGGCCTCCTGCGCGGCGGCCAGAAGATGCAGCACGGTGTTGGTGGAGCCGCCCATGGAGATGTCGAGCGTCATGGCGTTCTCGAAGGCTTCGAATGTGGCGATGCCGCGCGGGAGGGCGGTGAGGTCGTCGTGCTCGTAGTAGCGGCGGGCCAGATCGACGATGGTGCGGCCGGCCTGGAGGAATAGCTCTTTGCGGTCCTCGTGCGTGGCGACGATGGTGCCGTTGCCGGGCAGGGCGAGGCCGAGCGCCTCGTTGAGGCAGTTCATGGAGTTGGCGGTGAACATGCCGGAACACGACCCGCAGGTGGGGCAGGCGGCGTGCTCGTATTCATCGACCTCGGCGTCGGTGGCCTTAGGGTCGGCGGCGAGAACCATGGCGTCGATCAGGTCGACGGTCTTGACGGTGTTGCCGTGCTGGATCTTGCCCGCCTCCATCGGTCCGCCGGAGACGAAGATGGTGGGGATGTTGAGGCGCAGAGAGGCCATCATCATGCCGGGAGTGATCTTGTCGCAGTTGGAGATGCAGACCAGCGCGTCGGCGCAGTGGGCGTTGACCATGTACTCGACCGAATCGGCGATGAGCTCGCGCGAGGGCAGGCTGTACAACATGCCGTCGTGGCCCATGGCGATGCCGTCGTCGACGGCGATGGTGTTGAACTCCTTGGCGACGCCGCCGGCGCGGGCGATCTCTTCGGCGACGAGCTGGCCGAGGTCCTTGAGATGGACGTGGCCGGGCACGAACTGGGTGAAGGAGTTGGCGACGGCGATGATGGGCTTGCCGAAGTCGCCGTCCTGCATTCCGGTGGCGCGCCAAAGACTGCGCGCACCGGCCATGTTGCGTCCGTGGGTCGAGGTTCGTGAGCGGTATGGGGGCATCTGTTTAGTGTAATGCTTGCGGCGGCGGGGCGGCATGTAACGGGGCTTCGGATTGCGCCCGTGAGGCTTCGGTGAATTGGCCGGGGAAATCATGACTCGGCGCGATGAACTGGCATACAATTCGAGCGACTCGGAAAGTGCTTATTTAGCTGCGGGATAAGTGCGTTCCCGGATGCGGCTCGGCGAGCGATTGCCAGCGTGAGCTCCAATTTCCAGAGAGAAACACCGGAGGAAGAAGCCATGAACTTTACCCGTCGCCAGGCGATGAAGATGATTGCAGGAGCTGTACCCGCGGTTGCAGGGGCACGCGCATTTGCCGCTGCGCCGCAGGCTGGTGCTGCGCTACAAGCAGGTGCTGCGTCGTCGCAAGCTGCTGCAACGCCGTCCGGCGCGGGTGCGGTGAGGCGGTTTGTGTTCGAGGGCGTTTCGTCGGAGATGCAGCTGACGATGGCGGAGCTGGGGCAGACGGCGCCGGCGGATCTCTCGGGCTATACGCACCTGGTGATGGAGATGCGGATGAGTTCGCCGCAGCGGCTGTTTCTGTGGGCGTATACGACGCATGGGCCGCGTGGGGTGTCGATCATCGGGTTTGGGCAGAATGCGTGGCTGCGGGCGTCGGTGCCGCTGCAGTACTTCATCGGGCGCGACTCGAAGGGCAACGACCTGGCCTCGGCGCAGAACCGGAGGACGAATTCGTCGTGGTACTCGGTGTGGGGGCCGTTTGGGGACCTGCATACGGTGGAGTCGATTGGCATCGCGATGGAG
>Ga0302201_10001585_pt1 | contig 19163 bp, 20 predicted proteins | sample II_Bog_N3_2_FD_194586 | JGI IMG/M metagenome (GOLD analysis project Ga0302201, IMG submission 194586) | Peat permafrost microbial communities from Stordalen Mire near Abisko, Sweden - II_Bog_N3_2 | ecosystem: Environmental > Terrestrial > Soil > Wetlands > Peat | place: Sweden: Abisko... | reverse complement strand
CGCAGCACGGTCAGGTCGCTGATGAGCTCGGACGCGCGGGTGTATGGCTTGAGCGGCGACTCCGGCGGCACCTGGACGGAGAGGTGCGGCGGTCCGCCCAGCCGCATCATGATGCAGGCCACCAGCAGGCGCGACGACTCGAACGGGAGGCGATTCTCCAGAACGGTGTGGCCCGCGTTGCGGAGCTGGCCGAGGTAGCTATCGAGCAATAGAGAGAGCTCGGGCGAGACAGCGACCAGGCGGGTGGAACTGGCGAGGTGGTCGAAGATGTGCTGCAGGCGTTCGCGGTAGTGCTCGAACAGCAGATGGCGGGCCATGGAGAGCGCTTCGCGGGTGACCTCCGGCGTGACAAAGGGATTGCCATCGCGGTCACCGCCGATCCAGGAGCCAAAGCTGACGAGTTGAGGCAGGTCCGCGAGCTCGGGGGTCAGGCCGTACTCCTCCTCCAGCGCGGCTGCGACCTCCGCATACAGGACGGGCAGAGTGTCGAACAGCGAGGACTCGTAATAGTCGAGCGCCATCCGGATCTCGTCGCGAACCTGGGGACGGGCCTGGCGGACGTCGTCGGTCTGCCAGAGCGCGGTGATCTCCGCGACCAGTTCCTGCTCCAGAGACTCAAGCTCGGACTCGGGGACGGGGATGCGGTCGACCTGCTCCAGCAGGTCGGAGATGCGGCGGCGCTTGAACATGACCGCGCGGCGAGCCACCTCCGTGGGGTGCGCGGTGAAGACAGGCGAGATGCAGATGCTGCGGAGGAACGCCTGGGCCTGCTCTGCGGAGACTCCGGCGAGCTTCATCTGCCGGAGAGCGCCGCGCAAAGAGCCGCGCTGCGGGTCGGTGTCGGGGTGGAGCTGGCTGGAGAGGCGGCGGCGCTTGCGGTGGTTGGTCTCCGCCAGGTTGATGAGCTCGAAGTAAAATGCAAACGCGCGGGCAAGCTGATAGGCAGACGGCAGGCTGAGCGCCTCCACGCACTGGAGTGCGTGCTGCATGGGGTCCGAGGCGGCTGCTGGACGCGGCTTGGAACCCGCGCGGGGAGAGTCCGCGGAGTCGGCTTCGCGACGGGCAATGGCGGTCTGGCGCAGTTCCTCGACGGCCTCGAAGACCGGCAGACCAGCCTGCTCGCGCAGCACTTCGCCGAGCAGCATGCCCAGGGAGCGGACGTCGCGGCGCAGAGGAACTTCCTTGAGCTCGCCAGTAGGGGCCTGCAGTTCGGCCAGGCGCTGCGGCCAGTTGGAGGGAGACCAGAGTGAGGGCATCCATTGATTATGCATGATGAGAACCGCCCCCCGCGGCTGACATGGGTAACGCGGGGCGGAACGCGCTGGGAATGCTCTGATTAAATCTGCCCACCTTCCCAAAGGCGTCATTCGGACCCGCTTTTGGGTCAGAATCTCGGTCGTTAATGGTTCGTCGAGGTCCGGGGGACTTGTTCAGACCTTCCTTAGAAGAGCTTGCCGAGGGAGAAGGCGAACGCGCGATGGGAACCCCTGTCACATCACGAATGCAAGCTTCTCGAGTTCTTCCTGCATACCCTGAAGGGAGCAGCGGACGGACTCAATGCGAGCCACGGCGCCGCGGGCTGCATGGTTGGAAACACCATAGCCCCGCACGGTCAGGAACGAGCTGATAAGTTCGGCGGCCTGCCAGGAGTCGAGGCCCGATTGCGCCAGCTCTTCGCGGAGCGAGGAGAGATCGGTCGCGGTAAATTTTTCCGTCGTGCCTGATATGGCTGAATCGGTATTCATGGCCATCCTCCCTCTTTGACTTGCTCAGCAGCGAAACCACCAGCTTCTCTGCTGGGCCCACTTGCAGGCTATTCATCTACCCAACTGGACGTTTAGACGCTAGATTGCAGACTGAGTTGCTAATTTATTCGTTCCATGGCGGTAGGACCCATGTTGTTTTTGATGTCAGCAAACAACACGCAAGTTCCTTATCGGTTGTTTCGCGGACGCAGAACAGGGGGGCGAGGCAGAAACCTGCCTTGAGGTTCAGGGTCAGGAGGCGCGGTCGGACAGCAAAACCGGGATACCGTCGACGACAGGGTAGCGGCGGCCGCAGCCTGTACAGTGCACCACGTCTGCATCCAGCGCCAGAGGCTGACGGCAGATGGGGCAGGCTAACCACTGAAGGTCGACCGGCCGCAGGACGGGCTTGGGGGATGGACCGGGCATCTCTGGTTATAGGGTACAGGGTTCGGGGGAAGTGCGACCGGAGCAGGTACCATGGAAGCGAGATGAAGAACACGGCACGAATTTTGAACGGGATTGAGATCGCCGCCGAGATCAAGGCGGAGGTTGCCGCGGAGGTGCGCGCGCTCCAGGCCGAGGGCATTACACCGGGACTCGTGGTGGTGCTGGTAGGACATGTAGCGGCATCGGAGATTTACGTCCGCAGCAAGGTCAAGACCTCCGCCGAGCTGGGACTGTACAGCGAGATGCTGACCCCGCCGGAGAGCATCACCACGGACGAGATGCTGGCGCTCATCGCGGACCTGAATGCGCGCGACGAGGTGGACGGGATTCTGATCCAACTGCCGCTGCCCGGACACGTGGACACGCGGCGGCTGCTGGAGGCGGTGTCGCCGGAGAAGGATGTGGATGGCTTCCATCCCATCAACGCAGGGCGGCTGCAAAGTGGACGTCCGGCACTGGCGCCGTGTACGCCTGCGGGCATCCTGGAGATCCTGCGCCGCAGCAAGCTGCCGATTGCCGGCCAGCATGCGGTCGTGCTGGGAAGGTCGGACATTGTAGGCAAGCCGGCGGCGATGATGCTACTGAATGCCCATGCAACGGTGACTGTGTGCCACAGCAAGACGGTGGACATTGGCCGCTACACACGGGATGCGGACATCCTGGTGGCGGCCATCGGCAGGCCGGGATTCGTGACGGCAGAGATGGTGAAGCCGGGCGCCACCCTGATTGACGTCGGCATCAACCGCCTGACGGATGCGGCGGAGGTGGAACGGTTCTTCCCCGGCGACGCGGAGCGGGCGGCGCAGCTTGCCAGGCGCGGATCGACGCTGGTGGGGGACATTCATCCTGCAGCATTTGCACTGAGCGGGGCGTTTACTCCGGTCCCCGGCGGGGTGGGCGCGCTGACCATTGCGATGCTGATGCACAACACGGTACAGGCAGCAAAGGCGCGGCGCGGCGGGCGGGGCAAAGCCTGATGCTGCGCGTTGGACTCACTGGCGGGCTCGGCAGCGGGAAGACAACCGCGGCGCGGCGGTTCGCGGAGTTGGGCGCTCAGGTGCTGTCTGCGGACGAGATCGGTCGCGAGTTAATGCAACCGGGGCAGGCCGTGTATGCGGCGATTGTGGAGCGATTTGGCCCGGCGGTGGTGACTGCGAATGGTTCACTGGATCGGGCAGCTCTGGCGCAAATGGCCTTTGCCGACGGCCGCATCGAGGAGTTGAACGCGATTGTCCACCCCGCGGCTATTGAAGGGCAAGCTGTCCTGGTGCAGGAGATTGCCGAGCGCCAACCGGATGCCGTGGTGATCGTGGAGTCGGCGCTGATCTTTGAAACGAAATACGGAGGCGAGCAAGGCTGGGACCGGCGCTTCGACAAACTCATCCTGGTGCGGGCGGCGCAGGACGCAAAGATTGCGCGTTTTGTGGAGCGCGCGTCCAGCGGAAGAACGCTCAACGGCGAGGCAAAGCGGCTGCTGGAGCTGGAAGCCAGGCGGCGGCTGGCGCAGCAGATGGGCGATGATGCAAAGGCGCTGCGTTGCGATTATGTTCTGACCAACGATGGAACAGTGGAGCAGTTACACGCACAAATCGATGTACTGTGGCCGGTGCTGCGGGATGCTGCGAAGAACTAAGCGGCAGCCGCGTACGTATCACGCTCTGAGATGAGAGGGAGCGCACCCGCTTGCGCTGTGACTGGTTCACATCGGATGATGGGAACGAATAAGATAGCGATTTGAGCCACTCTGCGGCCAGGAGTGGGATTTGAGGATGCCTCTTCGATGAAATTACGTCCGGTTCTTCTGGTAGTTCTGCTGCTTGGCGGCTTCTATTACATAACGACGCACTTTGCGGCGACGGGCGTGTTTGCCCCCTGGGTCGGCGCCTTTCACGGTGCCGCCAGCCCCGCGGATGGAACCTCGACGACAACCCTGAGTTCCAATGGGACGTTCGACCTGACGGAGGCCTCTGCCGCACCGGCCTTTGACACCGAGGAGCAGCAGAATATTGCCGTCTACAAGCGCGCGCTGCCCAGCGTGGTCAACATCACATCGACTGCGATTGCGTACGACTTCTTCTACGGGCCGGTGCCGCAGACGGGGCAGGGCTCGGGGTTCGTCCTGAACAAGGAAGGCCTGATCCTGACCAACAACCACGTGATCGACAACGCGCAGAAGGTAGAAGTAACGCTCTCCGACAAGCGCAAGTTCAAGGCGACGGTGGTGGGCGTGGACAAGGGCCATGACCTGGCGCTGGTGAAGATAGACGCCCCAAACCTGGTTCCGGCGACCCTGGCGGAGACCAGCACGGGCCTGGTAGTGGGACAGCGGGTCTATGCCATCGGCAATCCCTTCGGGCTGGAGGGCACCATGACGCGCGGCATCATCTCCGCCATCCGTCCGGTGCGCAGCCCCGTGGGCAACACCATTGAGGACGCCATCCAGACGGATGCTTCGGTGAATCCCGGCAACTCCGGCGGGCCGCTGCTGAACTCGCGCGGCGAGGTGATCGGCATTACCACCATGATTGCGTCCAACGGGGCGGACCAGTCGTCCGGAATCGGGTTTGCGATTCCCATCAACACGGCCAAGGCGGTGCTGGACGACTTTGCCAAGTATGGGCGGGTGCGGCGGCCAACGCTGGATATCGTCACCCTGGCCATTGGGCCGGAGGCGGCGGAGCAGATTGGCTTGCCCGCGCCCTATGGACTGTTGATTGAGAAGGTGCTGCCGGGCGGCGCGGCTGAGAAAGCCGGCCTGCACGGCGGCACGCAGACCGCCTATGAGGGTAATATGCGGGTGATGCTGGGAGGGGACTTCATCGTCGGCTTTGACGGACAGGAGATTGCGAGCGGGCAGGACCTGTCCAACGCGATGAACTCGCACCGGTCGGGCGACACGGTCACGGTCACCGTCTTCCGCGCAAGGAAGCGTATGGACTTCAAGGTGACCCTGGGCGACGCCAAGGACACCGCGCAGGGACCGCAGATTTAGTTGTCAAAGAGGGACCGTTGCGAACGGCGAGCGAATCGAAGGACGGGGTGGGTGATTCGTGGCGGCGCATCTGCCTTGCTTTCATAGGTATCGCGGCTATCTTGGGATGCGTGCTAACATGGCCGACTGCGAAGGCACACCTACAGGCGGTGGCGGTGCTGCGCGAGGTGACGGGCCAGCGGGTGCCGTGGATGGCACGGAAACTGACCGCGCCCGTGACGACCGAAGACCTGACAATTCCAATGGAAGCGGGGCAGCCGCCGGTGCGCGCGCGCCTCTATCTGCCGCAGGGCACGCCGGACGCGCCGGCCATGGTGATCTTCCACGGCGTCCATCACCTGGGCATCGACGAGCCGCGGCTGATGGGCTTTGCGCGGGCGATGGCGAGTTGCGGCATCCGCGTACTCACGCCGGAGCTGCCGGGGATCAAAGACTACCACGTCAGCCGGGACTCGGTGCGCACCATCGGCGAGTCGGCAAAGTGGTATGCGGGGCAGACCGGCGGGCCAGTGGGCGTGATGGGGTTGAGCTTCTCCGGCGGGCTGGCGCTGGTGGCGGCGGCAGACCCGGCCTATCACGCGGCGTTCAAGTTTGTGTTTGCGGTGGGATCGCAGGACGCGATGCAGCGAGTGGCGCAGTATTACCTGAGCGGGCACGATGCGCGGCCGGACGGGTCGACGGAGGTGCTTGCGGCACACGAATACGGCCCGCTGGTGCTGGAGTATGAGCACCTGGAGGACTTTGTCCCGGCAGCGGACCTGCAACCGGTGCGCGCCGTGCTGCGGGCTCATCTGTACGAGGACAGGAAGGCGGAGGCGGCGGCATCTCTCCAACTGAACGAGGCGCAGAAGCTGGAGACCCTGGAGTTGATGGACGCGACGTTGCCCGCGACGCGCTCCAAAATCGCAGCGATGGTGGCGAAACATGCGGACGAGATGCCCGGGCTATCTCCGCTGGGGCGGCTGCACACACTGGGAACGCCGGTGTACCTGCTGCACGGCGAGGCCGACAACATTATCCCGTCGGCGGAGACCCTGTGGATGGCCAGCGAACTCAGGCCGAAAGACCTGCGGGCGGTGCTGGTGAGCCCGGTGCTGTCACACGTCAACCTGGACGGCCCCACGCCGGGAGCAATGGACGAGTGGCGGCTGCTGCACTTCTTCAGCGCCGTCCTGCGCGCGGCGGAGAGCAAGTAAAGCCAGGAAGAAACAAAAAATAGCGGACAAACAAAACACAAGGCTTGTCATTCTGAGCGCAGCGAAGAATCCCCGTATTTCGCTGCTGCCCGGGCTCACTGCAAGCTCAATCATGCTCACAACTCAGAGACGGGGCGCTAACGCTTGCCCGTATTCCGCCCGAAGTGGAAGCTGGGGCCGACGGAGTAGCGAAAGGTCCAGCGGCCGTTGGCGAGGATGTCGTTAAATGGGTGGTTGTAGACCAGGTCCATCTGCGCGCGGATGCCGAAGTGCGGGCTCAGGGAGTAGTCTCCGCCGCCGCCCACTCCGTAAAAGCCGGTCCAGTCGCGCTTGAATCCGGCGGGCGCAAGCTGAGCGACGATGACTGTCTGGAAGGCATCCGCCGGGTGGGGAACGGCGCGCTCACGGAGTGCGCCCAGCGACGGCCGCAGAAAGAACGTCACCTTGGAGAAGTGGCGCAAGGCGAGCTGCGGCCCGGCGGCGAACGTCTGGGTGGCAGCGTCCGTGGGCACGGCCAGATGGTAGCTCGGCGGGAGCGCCCCACCGGCGATGTACGCTGCCTGCGCCGCATTGATCTGGGTCTGCAGAGCGGTGGGCAGCAGGTCGGTGGTCAGCAGCTGAGAGCCGGTGCCTTCGCTGTAATCGCCGCCGATAGAGAACCAGCGCCTGGGATTCATGCCCGCCTGCGCGTGGAAGCCGTTATGCTCGTTCAGCCCGAGCCTGGGGCTGTCGATGTCTGCGAATCCCACGTACGCGTCGTAGCGAGACACGTACGTTTGTTGGGCCTGGACCGAAAACGCAGGGCCCATGGAGCAAGCCGCAATGGCGCAGCACAGCAGAAGGCGGGAAGATGCAACTCTCATGTTCGGATTCCTTGGATACGCCAGCCGTTTCGCACCGGTTTCGGTGCGGGGTAAATCTACCGAAGCGTAACAGCATTTGTCACTGAATATTCAAAATGGCGCTTGGGAGGGTTGCCCAGGCCGCAGCACCGCCTGACAATAGGAGTCACCATGGCTGAGCTCGTTACCCTTGCAGACATTCAGGCCGCCGCCAACCGCATCGCTGGAGTCGCGGTGCGGACGGGGCTGTATCGCGTGGACCCGGAACGGCTGCACGCGGCGGGTGCAACGGAGCTGCCATTCGAGTTGTACCTCAAGGCAGAGAGTGAGCAGCCGATTGGGAGCTTCAAGCTGAGGGGCGCGTACAACCGGATCGCACAGCTCTCCGCAGACGAGCTGGCGCGCGGGGTGATTACGTACTCCAGCGGCAACCACGCGCAGGGCGTGGCGTACGCGGGGCGGGCGCTCGGGGCCAAAGCGGTGATCGTGATGCCCGACAACGCGCCGCAAGTGAAGATCGACGCCACGCGAGCGCTGGGCGCAGAGGTGGTGCTGGTGGGGCCGGCGAGCAGCGCACGGCGGGCCAAGGCGGAGGAACTCGCCGCCGCGCACAGGTACACGATTGTGCCGCCATACGACGACCCAGCGATCATCGCTGGCCAGGGGACGTGCGGGCTGGAGATCCTGGAGCAGCTCGGCGTGATGCCGAAGGACGACGTCGTGGTGCTGTCGCCGGTCTCCGGCGGCGGACTGCTGAGCGGGCTGGCCACGGCGATCAAGCTGGCGACTCCGGACGGCGCAAACGTGCAGGTGTGGGGCGTGGAGCCGGAGCTGGCGGCCGATGCGAAAGAGTCGTTCGACACCAGGACGCTGGTGGAGTGGCCGGCTGCGAAGACCACCCGGACCATCTCCGACGGGCTGCGCACGCAGTCGCTCGGCGTGCTGAACTTCCAGCACATCCTGGAGTTTGTGGATGGCATTGTGACGGTGACGGAAGACGAGATTGTGGCGGCCATGCGGATCATGCTGGCGGCAACGGGACTAACCGCCGAGCCAAGCGGTGCGGTGACGATGGCGGCTGCGCTGTTCCACCATGGCGAGCTTCCGCGCTGCAGCAAGCTGGTGGCGGTGCTGAGCGGCGGGAATCTTGGGCCAGAGATGAAGCGTGACCTGGAATCGGGTGTTGCAATGGGCGCTTCCGCATGAAGGCGAGTGGGAGTCTAATACGGCAATGACACGGATGCGGATTGCGGCGATTGCAGTGCTGTTGCTGGCAGAGGGCGTGAGCTTCGCGCAGAAGAAGTCTAAGGATGCGATGTCCGGCTATGACCGGTCCGCGCGGGCGACGCTGGTGCATCCGGCGATTGTGTACGTCTCTGCCGACGACGACGCCGCGCATGTGGCGGAGGTGCTGCCGGGGCACGAGGTAGTGGTGATCGAGCACAACGGCGCCTGGGTGCGTGTGTTTGCCAACACCGACCAGGCCGATGAGCAAGGAGATGCGGACAAGCCGGAGTTCGGCGCGGACGACGCACCGACGCCGGAGTCGGGCTGGATCCGCGACAAGGGGATCGTGACGCCGGCGACCGGGAACGGCGATGCGATCCTGTATGGAACGGCGGCGAACTTTGAGGAGCTGGCCGCACAACCGCACGCGCCCAAGGATGCCGCCGAGGAGGCCCACCTGCTGTACCGGCGCGTGGCGGAGTACTTTCCCAACTCGCCGCTGGCGCCGGAGGCCGCATACCGCTCGGCGGATGTGCGCTGGCAGATCGACAAGGCGGACATCGCCACGCTGCCCTCGGCCAAGGAGCAGGAAGCGTATCTGCGGCCGCAGATCTTCGAGGGCGAGATGCAGAAGGTAATGAAGAACTATCCGAGCTCGACGTTTGCCGCGCTGGCGGCCTGGGACCTGCTGGACAACAAGCTGTGCGGCGACTGGCAGGGGCTGCCCAAATGTCCGGAGATGGAGGCGGGGCTGTACCAGAGGTACGCCGACCGCTATCCGGACAGCCCCAGGGCTGCGCAGGCGCTGTACGAGGCGGTATACCGCGAGGGCGTCCTGGTGGCTATGTACCGGATCGACGACAACCGCAAGCGGTCGGAGGCGGCAGCCGCGAACACGCAAGCGTTGGCGGCGGAGTTGCAGCAGCGGTATCCACAGTCGGACTATGCGGCACGGGGGGCGAGCATCGCCTACCGGGTGCAGCAGGAGATACCGGTGTACGGGAACGACCGCGAATGAGGGCCCCCTTTTACGGTTCGGCAATGTGTCGCGGATAGAATAGGGATATGCCAATTGTTCAGGTTATTCTCCTTGCCATTGTGCAGGGACTCGCTGAGTTGCTGCCCGTTTCCAGTTCGGCCCATGTCGTTGTTGCCGAGAAGCTGATGGGGCTGGACCCCACAACGCCGCAGATGACTCTGCTGCTGGTGATGCTGCATACGGGCACCATGTTCGCGGTGATTTCGTACTTCTGGAAGCAGTGGAAGAACGCCTACTTTGCCAGCGCGGACGCTTTCAAACGGTTTGCGGTGCGTGCGGCGTGGGCGACGGCCCTCACTGGCATCCTGGGCGAGGTGCTGATCAAGCTGGTGGAGCACACCATGTTCAAGGGAGCGCCCAAGGCAGAGATTGAGGACCTGTTCGGGCGGTTGGATCTGGTCGCGCCGGCGCTGGCGGCGGCGGGCATCCTGATTCTGATTGCGGGCCTTCGTGAGAAGAAGGCCGAGGCCGCCGTGGCAAACGCCGTTGGCAGTATTACGCGACGGCCCGGCGAAAACGTGACCATGAAGCAGGCCGGATGGATGGGCCTGGTGCAGGGACTATGCCTGCCGTTCCGTGGCTTTTCGCGCTCGGGCGCGACCATCTCAACAGGCATGCTGGCGGATGCGACAAAGGACCGTGCAGAGAAGTTCAGTTTTGCGCTGGCGGTGGCGATTACGCCGCTGGCGATTGGACGCGAGGCGCTGCGGCTCGTGCATGCCACGCATGAGGCGGCCGCGTCCGGAATGCCGATCAATCTGCATGGGACGGTGACGATCAGCCTGCTGGGTGCGCTGTTCTCGTTCCTGGCTGGACTGGTCGCGCTGAAGTGGCTGTCAAGCTGGCTGGAGAACGGGCGGTGGTATCTGTTCGGGATCTACTGCCTGGTGGCGAGCGCGGTGGTGTTCTGGCTACACGTTGGCCCGCGCCATCTTTGATGCACCGATGATCGCTCAGGCTTCCCAGGGATTGAGCATGGAGACACCGTTTGGGGCGAAGTCGGCGGTGTTGCGAGTGACGACGGTCATGTTATGAACCAGGCCTGTGGCTGCGATAAAGGCGTCGCGCTCCGAGCGTGTCTCAGGCACCTGTAGCGCAGCGCACTGTTGAGCAATCTCTATAGTCACCGGGAGAATTCGTCCGTGGAATGTGGGCAGCACGTAGTGGTCGATCCAGGTACGTAATGCCCGTCCCTTTGGGGGATCGCGACGCTCGGCTTGAAGAGCGCCCAGTTCCAATTCAAAGATCGTAATAGTGGAAAGATACAGGCTGTTTCCAGATACCGAAGTGGCCCACCGGACCACCTTCGGATTCGGCTGACGCGCCCGCATGGGGCGCATCTCGGAGATCACGTTGGTATCCAAAAGATAGATCAATCCAGGTCCACTGGTCTTGGACGAAATTCGAGTCGGGGAAACTCAAAGTCGAAATCGAACGCGGGCGTATCTTCGGGCATGCGGAGGAGCTCAACGATGCTTTTCTCTTTGGCACCCTTCTTCGATTGGGGCGAAGCCAGGTTGCTGTATTCGTCGAAGCTCAGCAGCACAAAGCTGGGACGGCCCCGGTTTGTGACAATGACAGTGGAGTTCCTGGCAGCCCGAGCAGCGCTAGCCGAGTCCTGGTGGAACTCGCGTGCGGAAATGGTTTTCGTGGGCATGGCACGCCTCCAATGTAGCTATGTTACTACATTGGTGGACGGATATAGCGCCATGCCCAGTAGAGAAGCGGAATCTGCAGCGGGAGGCGCGCCCAGAGCGCCCATAACGGGATAGCCGGAAAATCCGCGTGGTGGACAACCATGTTGATGTTGGCGGGCATGACGGCAATCAGCAGGGCGATGAGGCCCCAGGCTGCGGCGCGGCGAATCGCGGGAGACGGTGCCAGCACTCCAACGCCGCCGGCGATCTCGGCCACCCCACTGATGAGGACCAGGGCTCCGTGCGCTGGAAGATACGGCGGCACCATCGCCATGTAGCGCGGCGTCAGCAGGAAGTGAAGAACGCCCGCGCCGATGTAAAGCACGCCCATCAGCAGGCGGGCAGGCTGCTCCATCGGTGTCGATTGACTCCGTCGCTGCGTTACCAGGTGTTGCCCGGCTGGAGGAATTCGGGGCTGACGGGGTTCTCATAGACAGAGTAGTCGCGAGTAACGACGGTGAGGCCGCTCTCCGAGACAAAGTAGTTTCTCTTGTCCTCGACGGGGTCGTAGCCAATGACGGTTCCGTCCGCAATGTGGACGTCGCGGTCGACGATGGCGTGGCGGATGCGGCAGTGGCGGCCAATGTTGACGTGGGAGAAGATGACGCTGGAGTCCACGTCGGCATAGGAGTTGACGCGCACATCCTGAGAAAGCACGGAGTTGCGCACCACCGCGCCGGAGACGATGGAGCCGGCGGCCACGATGGAGTTGATGGCCATGCCGGTACGGCCGGGCTCGCCGAAGACGAACTTGGCGGGGGGGTACTGGTAGGGGCGCGTGCGCATGGGCCAGGATTTGTCGTAGAGGTTGAAGATGGGGCTGACGCCGGCGACATCCATATTGGCCTCGAAGTAGGCCTCCAGCGTGCCCACGTCGCGCCAGTAAAGGGCGCGCTGCTTGTTCTCGTCGACGAAGTTGTAGGCATGCATCTTGACGCGGCCCAGCAGCTTGGGCAGCAGGTCGTGGCCAAAGTCGTGGGTGGAGTCGGGGTCCTCGGCATCCTTGATCAGCTCGGGGAGCAGGATGTCCGTGTTGAAGATGTAAATGCCCATGGAGGCATCGACCATATCCGGGTTGAAGGGCGAACGCAGGTCGGTTGACTTAGGCTTCTCCACAAAGCCGATCACCTCGGAGTTGCGCGCCACGTCCACAACGCCAAAGCGCGAGACCTCATCGGGCGCAATGGGCAGCGTTGCCAGGGTGACATCGGCGCCGGAGTCCTTGTGCTGCTGCAGCATGCGACCGTAGTTCATCTTGTAGATGTGATCACCGGAGAGGATGAGGACGTGGCGGGGCTCCTCAGCGCCGATGGAGTAGATATTCTGGTAGACAGCATCCGCGGTGCCCTGGTACCAGGACTTGGAGACGCGCTGCATGGGGGGCAGAATCTCGATGAACTCGCCGAGTTCATTGGCGACCACCGGGCCCCAGCCTTCGCGGATGTGCCGGTTGAGCGAAAGCGCCTTGTACTGGGTGAGGATGTAGACGTGGCGCAGATCGGAGTTGATGCAGTTGGAAAGAGCGATATCGATGATGCGGTACTGTCCGGCGAAAGGGACAGCCGGCTTGGCGCGATCACGAGTGAGGGGAAAAAGTCGTTCGCCGGCTCCGCCTGCAAGCAGCACACCCAGTGTGTCTCTCATGGTTCCAGTCCCTCTGATTCAAACTGCAACTTTACGCTACGACAATAGCAGAACAGCTTTGCATCCTTCGCAATGCGCCAGGGCCGCCAGGGGCATTCGCTTTGGAGGAGGGGACCGAAAAGGCACTTGCAATGCATTAGATGCGGTTTCGTTCGAGGCGTAACACGGCATACGTCCGAAGCGAATCGAGAGTCTACCACGCGCAGGCTGTCCTTTGCCCGCGGCTGAGGGCTGGGACGCCGGAGAACATCTGTTGAGGACTGGAGAAGACGCGCTAGTCCCCGGGTTGGGGGCCGGGCGCGGAGTCGATTGGGGGGTCGAGACGGAGCTCGGTGGGCTCCGCCTCCATGTGGCCATCTGCTTCGGGAAGGGTGATGCGGAGAGATTTGAGGAAGCTCAGGTCGTTCGGCGTGAACGGTCCGAGGTGGTCCGTCGAGGAGGAATCGAGGGCTCTGTCGGCGTCGGACTCGGTCTCAACCTGATTCAGGCCGATAGTCGCCTCCAGCATAAGCATCACGTCAAAGCCCTGGTCGCGGATATTCTTGACGACGCCCGCGATGTGCTCCGACTCCGAGACCGATTCGTGGATTGCCTCGCCCAGCTTTTGGATCAGGTTCTTGACTCTTTGGTTCAATGCCGCCTCCGGGAGACCCTGGAATTGAACTCCATGGTGCGATTCACTCCGCATCGGGTATTCCCGGCCCACCTGACCGTCGGGAACGGCATTGCGGTCCAACTATTGGACTAGCATACCCCGGGTGGGCAACAGCCGCAACGGCATTTGCGGACAGGCTCTCCTTCCCTCGACAGAGATCCACCGCAAACCTGCCGGAGGGATTGCGCCTTTCGCGGAGTGCGGCAACAAGGCTAAACTTCCAGGATGGATGCGGTTCGGTTGGGTAGAGCGCTGGGAGTAGGCGCGCGGGCGGCAGCGAAGACGCTGGTGACGGCGGCAGACGCGGCAACGGCGGAGAATCCCTCCAGAAAGACTGTGCCGGCCAGAACGACCTCCAGCCCGGCGCCGGCGACGCCGGTGCGGCCGATTGCCCAGGCGGCGCAAACCGTGGCCCGGACCGTGACCCAGGGGCGCGAAGCAAAGAAGGCCCTGGGGCGCGGTCGCAAGCGGTTCGGACAGGCTTTTTTTGAGCCGTTCGTGCGGCTCTCCGGCGTGCTGTGGATGGAGGTCTCGGGCGTTTTCTTCGGGATCTTTGCCCTGTTTGCCATGGCCGCGGTGTGGCGGCTGCACGGCAACTGGCATGGGGGAGCGCAGGCGCGGAAAGAGCTGGCCGTGGCAGCAGCAATGCTGCTGGTCTTTGGCTACTTCTGCGTGAGCAACTTTGTGCGGGCGCGGCGCCGGGAGAAGCGACGCTAGGACGACCGTCACAGGCAGCCGGCAGGCACGCGAGTACACTCAGACGCGAGATTGGTTCCGATGCAGCGGTAGGCGGAAAAGGACGAACGGTTTGCGAGTGATAGCCGGATTTGTGTTTTCGATTGTCGTGGGCCATTTTGCAATGTGGTGGTTGATTGAAAAGACCCTGTGGCCCTATGTACGCAAGCACCATCCACCGGAGTCGGACCATCAAAAGTCACGTTTGAGCTGGATGGTCGGCGTGCTGGAACGGACCATCTATACGTGCGCGCTGATGGTGCCAGGCAGCGGAATTCAACTGATCGCCGGCTTTCTGGCGCTGAAAGTGGCCTCCCGGTGGCATAGCTCCTCCGGCCCGCGCTCCACCGTGGACAGCGATAACATCTGGATGATCGGGACCTGCCTTTCCGTGCTGTTCGGCGTTGCCGGGGCGTGGATCGCGCTGGGACATGCGCCGGCCCTGGCCAACATCCGGACCATCAGCCCGGTGCAATAACGATTGCGGTGCGGCGCACATTCCGGGCCGGCTTTTTTACCCAGGGCTTGAGCGGGGACGACCGCGCGGCGACGGACACGGCCGGGCGTTTAGGATGGAAGCATGGCTGACGCAAATGCAATCCTACGCAAGACGGCACTGAATGCGACGCATCGCGCGCACAAAGCCAAAATGGTCGACTTCGGCGGCTGGGATATGCCGGTGGAGTACTCCGGCCTGGTGGCCGAACACATGGCGGTCCGCACAGGCGTGGGCCTGTTCGACGTGTCGCACATGGGCGACATCCAGTTTCGCGGGCCAGGCTCGCTGGCAGCGGTGCAGCGGCTGTGCATGAACGACGCGTCGAAGCTGGCGGTGGGCCAGGCGCACTACTCCGCGATGCTGCATCCGGATGGCACGTTTGTGGACGACGTGGTGGTGCACAAGCTTTCCGAGAATGACTACCTAATCGTGATCAATGCGGGCACGCGGGAGAAGGATGTCCAGTGGGTGCGCAAAACGGTGGGGCACATGCCGTCGATCCACATCAGCGATTACAGCGATATGTATACGCAGTTGGCGATCCAGGGGCCGAAGGCGCAGGCGACGCTGCAAAAGCTGACCGACACCGACCTGAGCACGATCAAGAACTACTGGTTCACATGGGGCAAGGTCGCCGGACTGTACAACGTGATGATTGCGCGCACCGGTTATACCGGCGAGGACGGCTTCGAGATCTACATCCCCTCCGACGAGCCGACAAGCGGGCGGGTATGGAGCGAGGTGCTGGAGGCCGGCGCGGAATTTGGCATCCTGCCTTGCGGCCTGGGCGCGCGCAATACGCTGCGGCTGGAGAGCGCGATGGCCCTGTACGGGCACGAGATCTCCGACACCATCAACGTATTCGAGGCCGGGCTGGGGCGCTACGCGAAGCTGGACAAGGGCGTCGGCTTTGTGGGGCACGAGTCGCTGGCGGCGGTGGAGGCCGCGGGCGGGCCAAAGCGCAAGCTGGTCGGGCTGGAGATGATCGAGCGCGGCATCGGCCGCGATGGCTATCCGGTGTGTGCTGTCAGCGGAGAGAAGATTGGCGACATTACCAGCGGATCGCCTGCGCCATTCCTGAAGAAGAACATCGCGCTGGCGTATGTGCCCGTGCAATTTGCGGGTGTGGACGAGGTGGTGGCCGTGGAGATTCGCGGGCAACTGGTGAAGGCGAAGGTGGTGCCAACGCCGTTCTATAAGCGGCCAAAGAAGACGGCCTGAGAGTTTGGCCTGAGAAATCCACCGAATTGTGCATCTACACTGGTAGCAGAGCTACTCACAGAATGGGAGACGGTCCGCATGGCATACCCCGCCAGCTACAGGTACACCAAGGAACATGAGTGGATCTCGGTCGAAGGCACGACCGGGACAGTGGGCATCACCGACTACGCGCAGAGTTCGCTGGGCGACATCGTCTTCGTCGAGCTCCCCAAGGTGGGCGACGAGTTGGAAGCGCACAAGATCTTCGGCTCGGTGGAGAGCGTGAAGGCGGTGAGCGACCTGTATTCGCCGGTGTCCGGCACGGTGACCGCGGTGAATGAGGAGCTGAAGGACGCGCCGGAAAAGGTGAATGCCGACGCGAATGCGACGTGGATGCTGAAGCTGGAGCTGAAGGACGCGAACGAGCTGGATTCGCTGCTGAGCGCCGCAGACTACGAGAAGTTTGTGAGCGAGGAGACGGGACATTAATGCGCTATCTGCCCAAGTCGCCTGCGGACCGCGAGGAGATGCTGAAGGAGATTGGCGTCGAGTCGATCAACGCGCTGTTTGAGACGATCCCGGCTGAGTATCAGCTCACGCGCGACCTCAACATTCCGCGGCAGCACTCGGAGTCGGAGATCATCGACCGCTTCCGTGCGTTTGCCGAGAACAACGCCACCGGCTATGCCAGCTTTCTGGGCGCGGGCGTGTACCGGCACTACAAGCCGGTCATCATCGATAGCCTGGTGCTGCGCGGCGAGTTCCTGACCAGCTACACGCCCTACCAGCCGGAGATATCGCAGGGCACGCTGCAGGCAATGTTCGAGTTCCAGACCATGATCTGTGAGCTGACCGGTATGGAGATTGCGAACGCGTCGATGTACGACGGGTCGACTGGCGCGGCCGAGGCGATGATGATGGCTGTCCGCGTGACCGGACGGGATAAAGCCGTGATAGCCCGGACGGTGCATCCGGAGTATCGCGAGGTGATCGCGACCTACGCGCAGCACCAGGAAATTCCGATTGCCGAGGTTGGGTATGCGGCGAATGGGCGCGTGGATATGGCTGCTCTGGATGCCGCGATCACCAGCGAGACGGCGTGCGTGATGATCCAGTCGCCGAACTTCTTTGGCACCATCGAGGATGTCGCGGCGATTGCGGAGATGGCGCACGCCAGGGGCGCGCTGCTGATCGTGTCGATCGCGGAAGCCGTGTCGCTGGGAATCGTGAAGCCGCCGCAGGAGGCGGACATCGTTTCGATGGAAGCGCAGTCGTTCGGCGTGGCGATGAGCTACGGCGGGCCGTACTGCGGCGTAATCGCTTGCAAGGAGAAGTTCCTGCGCCAGATGCCGGGCCGCATCGTGGGCGAAACCAAGGACATGGATGGCAAGCGCGGGTATGTGCTGACGCTCTCCACGCGCGAACAGCATATCCGGCGGGAGAAGGCGACCAGCAACATCTGCACCAACCAGGCGCTGGTGGCGATGATGGTGACCATCTTCCTGACCGTGTATGGCAAGCAGGGGCTGCGCGAACTGGCGGAGCACAACCTGGCCAAGGCGGCGTATCTTAGCGGCCTACTAACCGACTCAATCCGTCATTCTGACCCCTCAGTTTGTCATTCTGCCCCCTCAGCTTGTCATTCTGAGCGCAGCGAAGAATCCCCGTATTCCGCCCGCAGCGCCCCTAAGCTCCTGTTCGACGGCGCGCCACGGTTCCACGAATTTGTCCTGGAAACGCCCGTCCCGGCTGAGGAAACCAATACCGCGCTGCTCGAACACAAGATTATTGGCGGGCTTGCTCTAGCGAAGTGGTACCCGGAACTGGGCCCGAATGCCAGCCTGTGGTGCGCGACCGAGATGACGACGCGGAAGCAGATGGATGCGGCTGCGGATGCACTCCGGGCCGTGGTTCCGACGGCGGAGTTGACAAGAGCATAAGACAGAAACAGATTCCCTTCGGGAATAACAAACAAGATTCGGTTTGTTCCGGTTTTACTGATTCGATTTGTTCCGGTTTTACTGACTCGGTTTGTTTCGGTTTTACTGATTCGGTTTGTTTCGGTTTTACTGATTCGATGATGAGAAGGGCCAAAGGCCCGTCATATACCAGCCTAGGCCGAAGGCCTAGGTAGAGAGATCAACAAGAACCAGAGGGCTGAAGGCCCGACACAAGGTGCAGTCACGAATCATGGATATTTCGGCGATTGAAGGCGAGCAGCTGAAGGCAGTTGAGTTCGTCGAGGACTACCTGCAACTGCGCTTCGGCGACCCGCTGCTGAAGCTGCACGACTGGCCGTACGTGATGCTGACGGATTTTTCGGTGGCATACGGCGAGCCGGAGTATCGCAATGCGCTATGCGCGCAGATCGGCGAGACGGTATCGACGGCCACGCTGGAAGAAGATGACGCGCTGACGATTGAGCTGAGCAACGGCGTGGTGTTGGGGCTGTCGCTGCGCGAAGAGGATAAGGATGCGCCGGAGTCGGGCAGCTTTTCCGAGACTGGCGATGAGGCGGATGCCCAGGAGTTTTAGCCGATGGCACATACAACATGCCGCTTTCAGAATGTTGTCAACATAAGATTCACAAAATCCTATATATCAATGACTTGCAAAGATTGCGAACTTCGGTTAACCGGTATAATAGAGAGAGGCAAAACGGATCGAGGAAGAGCGAGATGCTCCGCCCTCTTCGCTGCCTGCGGACCCAATAACCCTTTTGAATAGAAGATCATACCCGTAACTCGTTTCGATGGAATATTTTGGCGGATTAGGCTTAGCTAACAGTCTTAGCATCAATATTTTGCAGGAAGAGATAGGGGGAGGGGCATGACAAAATTCCAGGGAAGCCCGAGAAAGGCGACCACCCACGTCAACCAGAATGAGGGGTTGATATTTGAGAAGTCGTCGCCGGGGAAGAAGGCATACCGACTGGCGGAGCTGGATGTGCCTCCTGTAAATGCCGAAGAACTCCTGGGGTCCGCCGTACGCAGTACCCTGGGCGTGATGCCGGAGTTGAGCGAGATTGAGATTATCCGCCACTTCACGCGGCTCTCGACGTGGAACTACGCGGTCGACCTGGGGATGTATCCGCTGGGAAGCTGCACGATGAAGTACAACCCGCGGGTGAATGAAGCAGTGGCGCGGCTGGAGGGGATTGCCGAGGCGCATCCGTATCAGCCGGAGGCGCTCAGCCAGGGCTGTCTCGGGATCATGAAGCTGCTCTCCGACTGCCTGATCGA
>Ga0302201_10001582_pt1 | contig 19175 bp, 6 predicted proteins | sample II_Bog_N3_2_FD_194586 | JGI IMG/M metagenome (GOLD analysis project Ga0302201, IMG submission 194586) | Peat permafrost microbial communities from Stordalen Mire near Abisko, Sweden - II_Bog_N3_2 | ecosystem: Environmental > Terrestrial > Soil > Wetlands > Peat | place: Sweden: Abisko, Stordalen... | reverse complement strand
CCAGAATGCCAGAATCAGAGGAGCGCAGGCGCGCACTTGTCGACTGTCTCGATGCTTTCATTGAAGCTGGCTGGCCTTCGGCGCGAAGACTCATCTATAGACTTCCTGAGTTGTTCGATTGAGAAGCCTAGCTCTCACGCGCGCGAGGAGAGGGGGCGATTCGGACGGAACTCACAGAGTTCATCGCAGGCAATAGGCAGCGTCTCGACTAATCAACCAGCATGGGCCGTAGGTAGTTGGAAATGCGCCTACTCTCTGGCCCTTGCAGCTTGGAATCTAGCATGGAGCTGGTCTATATCTATTTTTGCAGCGGATGCAGCCTTCTTGAAGCCAGGATCAGAAAGCATTTCACTTGTGACATCTTTGTAGATGACTTTCAGAGTGATACTGCCTAAATGCTTCTCGGCGGCTCCGTATGCTGATTTTAGATCCTTCTCAAGCCGTTCCTTTCGCTGAGCCGTCGTTGGATGCAATCCAATGATCTTTATCCAGCGGTCCGGCAGTTTCGTCTCAACAGAAGGCAGCAAGCGTTCGCATACAGTCACGCAATTCTTTGCGATCGCAGCGTCCAGTTGAGATTCCGCTTTTTGTCGAAACCCGGCGATTTCGACATCTAATTTCCGGCATTCTTCTTGAAAGGCCTCGCGGTTGCTTTTCAAGATAACTGCGCCGTAACGGGCGATATTAATAAGGTACTTTCTTTCAATTTCTGCGCGGCGTTTCAACAGGCTTTCACCTGAAACCTCATCGGCTTTGGCAATCAATTGAAAGTTGGCTCGAAGTAGTTCCTCTGTCTCGGCATCAGGTGCGAGTCCCAAGAGGTCTGTTGGAACATCTACTCTCTTCCGAGAGAGCGCCGCGCCCTTCAGGCTAAACTCGACGAACTGAAACTCCGTGCTCAGAACCCTCACTTGACGTGCCAGGTCAAAGTCTTGAGGCGGACTTTCCTTGAGGTTATTTTCAATTGCCTTGACCTCCGTGTCCGTGAGCAAGGCAGATGCGACACTCCGCGGAGCCAAAATCTGTTCGTGCAGGCTTTCTCCTGGATTTGGAGAAAGAACAATCTCGGCGGATTGCGGCTCGGACTCTTCGACAAGCCTGGGCGTCGGAGCATAGACGATTCTTACGCCGTCGATCTCCAGCACGCAAAGTCTGATTCCTGACTGATGGCCCACTGTTGCCCCAAGCTGAGACGCGGTATCAAACAAGATTCGCAATGACTCACCATCGCAAAATCCAAGACGACAGAGCTCTGGGTCTGCGTCGAGAATCACTTCAACGGCGTCAGGGCCAAGGTGCATCCATTGATTTGCAAGCGCGATGGCCGCTGCCTTTTGGAGGCCAGGCCCAACAAAGCGAATGCTCTCCCGAGCCTGCTGGATCTGCTCGATGACATCATTTTCAGTCAAATAGCCCAAGTGAATGATCGGCGGTAAGAGTGCGTTGTCGCTTGGCATGGTTACCTTTCGCTGAAACTGAGATGCTATCGGGCCAGCGTTGCAATCCATCACTGGTCCCGATGCAGCCCGCCCTTGGTCAAGCTTGGTTGTGTTGCATCTCGATTCATCATTCTCCCGGTTCAAACCCGGAGGCACGGAATTTGAGAGCGTTGCAGTTTTCTTTAACCGCGCGCTGAATAGCATCATCAAACCCTGCCGGCGCTACTGCTTGAATATCGACGACAATACTCACGATGTCATTCGGGCGGGTCGTGAAGTGTTGTACAACTTCATCGATGATCTCCGCAAACTGCTTCTTGGCCAACAGCGGATTCAGATCGACGGTGCCGTAGAAGCGCCTGTTCACTCTCTTGGTCGTTGGCCCAGCCGATGGTGGCGACGGCTTTGGCGGATCGCCAGGCTTGGTCGGCTGTTGAGCCTCGTCGGCTTTCCGCTTGGCCTCTTCGGCTGCCCGCACCTCTGCCTCATAATTTGCTGCGGCCTCAGGTTCGATCAGCAGGTTCGTCTCCAGATGCACGATTGCACGCTGACCGAAACTAAATCCAACATACTTGCTTTCGCGCTTCCCCTGCGCCAAACCGAAGAAGTCCCGACTGCCCGTGCCCTCGCTCACTGTCGAGGCAAACACATTGCTATCTTTTAGCCGTGGCATATACAGGTACTGACACGTTTTTTGCCAAACATCCTGAGCTGAGGCGTCCTGGGCCCCGTCCTTCCAGAACCAGGTACGCAACAACTTTTCAAGGTGTATCGGAGCCCAGCGCTCAATGAGCAGCTCATGCTCGGTCATCACACGTTCAATTTCCTTCGTGAAAGACCCTGCGCCCGTGCTCAGAGCAAAATGCTCCCAGCGCATCTCCGGGAAGCCCTTCGCATTCACTTCTTCGGTTGGGGCTAAAAGCCACTTATAGGCCTCTCGAATCGCACGGTTGGCAGCGTCGGAAGCACTAACGCAGCTATTCCTCGCTTGCGTGCTCTGCGGCTTGTCTAGGTTTAGGTCTCCGTGATCGAAGTCCTTCACGATAGATTCCCATGCTTTGAAGGAACAAATTAGATCATCCAGCCTTCCTGTAGCCTCAGAGTCGGCCGCCAGAAAGAGGATGCGATTTCGCTTCAATCGCGGCTGATCACCGCGATTGTTGAGCATCTCCAGCGCGGTCTTCACTGCGAGCGGGTTCTGAATCTTGCTGAATGGCTCCGCTGGTGGAAGGACTACGAGATGCATCCGCCAGTCGTCGGGAACGTCTGAGCTGTTTGGGAAAACATGAATCCCGGCGAAGGTGGTGGCCTGGATCAAGGTCCGAATCCGCCCCTGAATCTCCGGCAGAATTTGTTCTGCGGAGGTAAAACGCCGCTTGCGGTCTTCCATCTCTCGGCGCAGGTTTGGCCTCACATCAAACCAGAATCGTTGGTTCGCTGTGTTCAGATAGTGCAGCTTATCAGTAAGCCTGCGAATCGCATCCTTGTATACGCCGATCTGTTGGCCGGGCTGCAACACCCCGAGCAGCAAATGTTCCGTGTCAATACCGCGCACGGCCTGGTCGGTTGTTGTTGGCGCGCTCCCGAGAAAGATAGTCCTTGCCAGCCGTCGGCAGGCCTGCACGCTACCGAAGCGTGGATCGTAGGTTTCAATCTCTACCGTCTCTGAGCGCTCACCGTCAATATCGCCCTCGACCACTGGGTCCCAACCTTGCGGGAGGTAATAGATCAACTCGTTGCGGGTTTCCGCGTCGTAGAGTGGCAGGTTGCCCGGCATGATAAATGGATCTTTGTTGCCGTCCTTCCAGAGTCGGTGAATCACCTTCGCCATCAGCTTGAGCACGCCGCGTGTGCGCTGGAAGTTGTCCAGCGACGACCAATCCTCATAGAGCCGGTCGAAAACTTCCGGGTGAATCGGATAGGCGCGCGCCATGCGGTCAAGATAGCGCCCCTCCAAAGTCTCCTTTGGCAGATCCTCGCGATTCTCAGCATATGCGTCCGCAAAGGCACGGCATGTTTCCTTCGCCTGCGATTCATCCTTGATTTGCGTAAAAAGGCGACGCCGGACAATTTCGAAAGCTTCTTCTGTCCCTACTGGCTTCCAAAGAGCGTGAATGCGCCCAACGGTGTTCTCCAGACTGGTGAGCGAAATGGCTCCAACCAGTTGGTCAATCGCCCTTTTGCCGCGAGCGCCACCTACTTCTGAGGCCTTCGAGGCTGGCAGCGAAACCAGCATGATTGCTTTAGGAACTCCTTTGAAGGCCTGGGTCAGATTCTGGATGAAAGTCAGGTTCGACTCAAAGGTGCCGCCCGCGTAACCGCGACCGTCTTCAAATTGGCGGAGGTAGGCGACCAGCTCGTCCATCAACAACACAACGGGCTGGTGGGGCTCCAGCATTCTCTCAATCAGCGAAGCATCGGGGGCCGTGCCATTTTCGTCGCTTTCGGCGATTGCGGCAAATGCGGCGGCGCCGCCCAGTTGCCAGGCCATCTCGCCCCACAGCGTTCTTACTTTCTGGTCGCCATATTGCTTAGGCTGGCTGGGAGAGAAGCGCGTGCCGTCGAGCACGATGACCTTTGCCTTTGGTAGATCTGTGACTCCGGCTGCATCCAGAATCGGCGAGATGCCGGACAACTTGCTGGCCGGGACAGCTCGATTGGCCAGGTGGTAAACCGCAAGCATAGTGTGTGTTTTGCCGCCGCCAAAAGCAGTCTGGAGTTGAATTACTGGGTCGCCGCCACGGCCAGCAAGGCGGCGGATCACAGAGTCAAGCAGCAGACGCATACCTTCGGTGATGAAGGTTCGGTCGAAAAACAGCTCCGGGTTTAGATACTCCTCGGGGGCTGTGCCTTCATGCACCTTGGCCAGGTCGGCGGCAAACTCGGCCTGCTGAAAGGTGCCTTTCAAAACGTCTTCGTGTGGTATGGCAATTTCACGCCAGGGCTTCATCGGTTCCTTCCCATCTAAAACAGCTCGCCTTGTTTCTCAGGCGGCCCAATTTCGTCGGCGACAACCTCGATCGAGGCCCATGCCCCGATAAGTTCATTGTAGAAACGTGCGTCTTCGGCCAGCCCTTTGCGTTCACAGAGCGTGTAAAGCCGATAGGCCAATGTCCGCACCGGCCCACTGACTGACGACATCTCCGCCAAAAGAGCACCTGCTGACTGCTCTCCGTGCATATTTAAGTTACGCACGAGCTGGTGCAGCGCCTCCCAAACTGGAGTCTGATGATCGGGGTCCGGTTTCCAATCTGTGGGCAATTCATTCCAACGGAGCAACTGCACTTCACCGCTACCGGAGTTCAATACTCCGGCCCGGAAGAGTGCATCCACGCTTGTCCCTTTGGCACGGGCGGCTACGTCGGCAATACCGTATTGCCCGGGCTTCCAATAATTGGTTTCAAACCATTGCAGGCAGAACTGGGTTTCCGGGTCAAAGTCGTCATCAGCCAGGAAGCGGTTGATAAGTTGCAGAGCCGTCCGGACAGTCATTGGAGTGCCATCAGCCTCAAGGACTGCCCTGTACTTGGAGAAGATGCCCATTCCGGGGCCGATGATGGCCTGGGAAAGATCGACTGGTGCGACGGGCGAGTTTACGCCGCCACGAGTCATATCTATGAGTGACTCGGGCAGCACGGCGTGAAGCTCACGGAGAAATTCCCGACGCGAGATTGTTGGAGCGTCAGGGTCGCGTTTACGGCAGACCAGAACAATTGAAGACGCCAAGGCATTGGTGCCATTCGCAATGATCCGTCCAGCACCCTCTGTGCGTACCGGCCAAGTCCCAAAGAGGGCGAATCCTGCTCGAAGCACAGCATCTAGGAACGTAACCCAGCCGCTACTTGAAGTTGCGTCTTCTTCATCAGTGTCTGACTGCTTGAAAGCGTAGTAAATTGTTACCGGGAATGCTGGATGAGCCTGTTGAGAAACATTGTGTAACGCTTCTGTCATGCCACTGAGGAAGAATGCTTCAGCTTCAGACTTTCCGCCATGTCTGTATGGAGTTGCGATCAGTTCTTCCAGCTTTGGCACAGCTAACGTAGCGTATTCACTAGGAAAGATACCCCGTAGGCTTCTGCGCAACCATACATAGAAAAAATCAGAAAGATCTGCGTATCCAATGTTGTCGTAATATGGCGGGTCAGTCGACACGATTTTGTTCAAACTAATATCTTGGTTTGCCGCGTCGCGTTGGAATGCATAACCGATTCCATTAGCAGGCAGATGGGCAACAGCCATCGATCCTTTTTGGATGCAGGTTGAAAAGCTACCACCTACGTCAGAAAGAGGATTCGCCTCCGCAAAGTCCCACGCCATTGGAATTGCTTGTCGGGCGAAGGTCTCCCTAAATGCGCCGCGATCGTTCATCCAGGACGTGATCGATGAGCCGAGGTTGCTCACCTTACTTGTTGCAAACGCTAAATAAATGCTTAATGCTTGTGCGTATGCAAGGGCTCCGGTCCCGTTCTGGTCGAGTGTGATTGGACTATTTGAGAAACCGGCAGCAAGACCATCTCGCCGGCATTTTTCCATTGCCTCTCCTACGAGATCAGAGAGTGTGTTGAGAGCGGTCAATTGTCTTGGTGTAAATAGATCACCAAACGTTGTAAGTCCGTAGCTCAAAGTCCAGAAGTTCCTCGGGTCATCTGGTAGCGAAGTTTCGGGCTTCCAAGCTGGAGCCGCTTGAGCAGCGACACCTTCCTGAAAAGCATCTGGCGAGAGGTAGACTCTGCCACTTGGCCCTTCCGCAACCAGTGCCATGAGTTTACTGTTCATTCGCTTCGCGACGCCTTCGCTCTTTATATACGCTGGTTCAATCGGAGAATTTGACATGAGGCATTTAAAGTTGGCCCCACGAGAGAGTTTGGTCCCAGTTGAAGAACCGGCAGGGGGCTTTCCGACCTTGACGGTGAAACTGTAGCTGCCGCTCTCTATGATTGGTTGAACGTATACTTCCTTGCCGGCTTTTGACGACAGAATAAATGTTGAGGCAAGCGGTACTTCAACCTGAGAATATGCGGGGTTCGGTGACTTGACAGTGCGTGCCCAGAGCCATGCGATGACGGTGAGTGACTGGCCGATAAGTGGCTTCAAGTCTGGTCTATTGGCAACAATTTCCGCAGTTATTTGAACCGTTGGGTAGAGGTGGCCTATCCGCTTATCGGCCTCTTTCTTCATCCATGAACCATACCGACGCACATCTTCGGCCAGGCCACTTGCTCGTGGCCAATACTTCTGGCTGAGATCTTGCTGCTCGCCTTCGGGTATTGGGCCAACAGGGGAAAGGCCCGCGAAGCGCGGAGGAATCTCGATCATCGCCTTGTTGATGGTTACTGCGACGGGATTCAAGTCGGATGCGTAGCTTTCGAGTCCGAGTCGTTCCGCTTCCAGCGGAATGGCTCCGCCTCCTGCAAATGGATCATGGAAGGCGGGGAGCTTCTCGGGATCAAATAGCGTTGTCGCGTCGGGGTGGCTACGGTTCAGTTCACAAGTTTCCCGCCAGGATTTCCAAATCTCTGCGCGGGCGGCAGCCAATATGGTTTCGTTATTGCTGTTCTCCCATATCACGAGGTCTTCGATGATCTTGAAGAGCCGCTCACGTTCTTTCGCCGCTTCAACCTTGTTGACACCGCGATTGAGATGGCGCTCGTACCCAGGATCGTTGACGAGTTGGGCAAAGAGAACGGCCCGCGCAGCCGCCAGCGGTCGCCGCGCCCACCAGAGATGCAAGGTGCTTGGATGGCCGTGACGAATTGACTTCTCTTTCGAGGAAGCCGCATTGATGAGGTCCAGCGGCAATGCCACCTCGATGAGCTTACGCGGACTCTTAACAGCGACGGTCTTGCTTGATGCCATGGGTAATTAACTCGGAAATGCGGGCTCGGCCCGTGAAAGCAAAGATTTCAGGTTGAGATTGACGCTGGTGGTTGCCCAATCGGGCTCCTGCGTAAATGGGCAACGAATGTAGTACGGGCCGTCGGGCTGCTCGCCATCCACAAGTACGATGGCTAACAGAAACTTCTCCCGCTGGTTCAAGCCGTACATGATCTCGTTGCTTGTAACTGTTATGGTATCGCTTCCCTGGATGCGTCCCTTCACTTCAATGTGCCTGGGCTCGGGGAGGGGGCAACCGGGAATCCCGGGAGGCTGGCTGGTAATATCCCATCCGCACTTCTGGGCTGACACATCTGAGACCTGGTGACCGAGCGCCTGCTCGGCTTTGACTACAGCATTCATTGCGATTCGCTCGATGCGCCTGCGAGCCTCAGCATCGGCGCTCCAAGTCGCGCCGGCCAGCGGCTCACCGCGTCTCTTGGCCAACAATCCTGCCGGTATGACCAGCGCTCCACCCAACACGACTGGAGTGGCTGAGCTGACCTCTTTCATTGCGGCTAGTTCAATTTGGCGGCTGCGAAGACGGTTTGTGAGGTCATCGAGAATGCGGTCGATGTTTCCAAGCGTCACACGCGGCACTTTGCCGGCGGCAATCTCCTCCTGTATGCGAAGGCGGCGATTCTGCCAGTGATTGATTTCCCGGACAAGACGGTCCTGCACCGCGGCAAGGACACGATCTGCGTTGCGCTCTGCGCGTTCTTTGACGGTTCGGAGATGCTCCGGCACTATCGTTGCTGAGGCCTGCTGGATTGCGAGTTTCTCAAGATCCTGGGTAATCCAACCGGCGGCGAGGATGTCGGAGATCAGTTTGAGGTCCGCCTCCGACGCTGGCTGGAGGTCCAGGTGAGGCGCCCATCCGGCATTACTTGCCTGTCCATCGGCATGTACGTCGATGAATTGAACAAGTCTGGAGATGGTTCGTCCCGAATCGCCTCCCTGGCGAATCGAGTGATCGACGAGAAACATGATGCGAGGGTCGGTGGCAGGATCTGCACCAGACTCGACCGGGTCAACAAAGACCGCCCCCTGCTTGAGTTTGTTGCGCAGCCGCTCAAGAGTGAGATCAGTCACCGCCTGCATGAGCGGATGGGCTGGGTGCAGCAGACTCGCCATCGGAGCCCCGGCCCGATCTTCAAGGCGTACGAACCTTTTCTCAAAACAGACGCGCTCGTAGCGGAGGGTGACCGGATTCAGGTTGCGGCGATCCCGACCCGTTATCTGCCGATCCCGTTCGCGAATGATTGCCGGGACATTCGTTATCTCGTAGCGGCCTTCTTCACGTGGGCGCAATTCGCCGCCGAGTTGTTGAAAGGCCTGCGAGAAATAGGACCGGATAAAGTAGGGCTGCAGCTTGCGCGCCTCGGCCTTCTCCATCTCCTCTTTAACCGAATAAAGGCGCTGCATGTCCATCACTTCTTCAGACAGCGCATTGCGGGAGAGAATCTCTTCGATGTGCGCGGTATCGAGTGCGCCTTCCACTTTGGACCGCAACTCGTCACGGCGTCTTGGATCGTCCCCGTAGCGAATGGCTTCGATGAGCAGGTCTTTGAGGCTTTTTTCCTCGAAGACTTCGCCAAGAATGTCGAACACGCGCCCGCCGAGGGCCTCGCGTTCAATTTCCAGCTTCTGAAATAGGCGGTGAAACACATCTCCCTCTCGCGTCTCGGAGGCGAGCATATTCCACAGGTGGCAAACCTGAGTCTGGCCGATGCGATGAATGCGGCCGAACCGTTGCTCAATTCGATTGGGGTTCCAGGGGAGGTCATAGTTGACCATCAGATTGGCGTTCTGTAGGTTGACGCCTTCTCCGGCTGCATCTGTCGCCACAAGCACGCGAACGCGGGGATCGACTCGGAAGAGTTCCTGGATTTTGCGACGCTCGTCCCGGTGAACACTTCCGTGGATCTGAACAACAGCTTCTTGGCTACCGAGCAGGTCCTTGATTTTGCGATCAAGGTAATGCAGCGTGTCCTTGTGCTCAGTGAAGATGATGAGCTTGCGCTGGTTCCCGTCGGCATCCCGCATGACAGGGTTGTCCTGGAGAATGTGCGAAAGCTCATCCCACTTACGATCCTGGTTGGAATTCCTGAGTTGGAGGGCCTGTGCCTCCAGGTCGGCTAGTTGCAGGATCTCAGCTTCGAGTTCCTGGATGGTTTGAGCCGCGGTTGCCTGATCGACGACCTCTTCCTCGAACTGATCGAATTCCTCAGGGGGCAATTGGTCTGCCAGGTCCCAGAGGTCATCTGAGGCGTGCTCGATCGGGAGTGCTTCCAGTCGACCTTGGGAGCGCAACCGCTCTTCCTCTAGACGGCGCTTCATTTTTCCGTGGCGCCGGCGAAGGGACTGGTAAATTGCCTCCGGGCTGGACGCCAGGCGCCGCTGCAGCGAAGCCAACGCGAAGCCGACTGTGCCTTTGCGGCCTCCATCCTGGAGACGGTCCGCACGATTCATTTCTTCTGTGACGTATTTCGTCACGGCCTGATAAAGGGCATCCTCTGGTCCTGAGAGCTTGTAGGAGGCAGTATAGGCGCGGCGCTCGGGAAATAGTCGGGTGCCGTCGAAGCGCAGCATTTCTTCCTTGACCATTCTCCGCATGAGGTCGGCGACGTCCACCTTGTGGGCACCGTCTCGGAACTTCCCGTAGAAACGGTCCGAGTCCAGAAGAGAAAGAAAAAGCTGAAAGTCCGCCTCTTTACCGTTGTGCGGAGTCGCAGTCATCAAGAGAAAATGGCGTGTGACGCTGCCGAGAAGTTGTCCAAGCTCAAAACGCTTTGTCGTATTGATCTTGTTCCCGTAGTAGTTTGCCGACAGCTTGTGAGCTTCATCGACGACGATCAGATCCCAATGTGAGGATTTGAGCCTGTCCTGTAAATCCTCGTTGCGGGAAAGTTGATCGAGTCTTGCGATCAGGAAGTCGGTATCCTCAAATGGATTGCCACTCAAGGATTGCTCAACGTGTTCGCGGGAGAAAATGGTGAAGCTCAGCCCAAACTTCTCGAAAAGTTCATCCTGCCATTGATTAACCAGGCTGCCAGGAGCAACAACGAGGATGCGGACGGCGTCGGCGCGCATGATCAATTCGCGGATATAAAGCCCGGCCATAATCGTTTTGCCAGCGCCAGGGTCGTCGGCAAGTACAAACCGTAAGGGCTGCTTGGGCAGCATCGCCTCATAAACGGCGGTGATCTGATGGGGAAGTGGCTCGACGTTCGAGGTATGGACGGCCATCATCGGATCAAAAAGGTGTGCGAGATGAATCCGGAACGCCTCGGCAGCGAGCTTGAAATCTTGCCCTGAAGCATCGAACGCCCATGGACGACCGGCTTCGGCCAGAGATAGGGTCGGTTCGTCGGCCCTGAAAAGCATCCTCTCCAGAACGACGCCCTCAATTGTCTTGTAGTAAACGGTGAGGGCATTCTCCCCGACAAACTCTGTCGCCACGATCCGGACGGGACGGTTGGGATCGATACCCGAGATCGCCGACTGATTCTTGATCTCTTCCAGCTTCAACATGTCCTGCCTTTGAGGCGATTATCTCCATTTGCGCAGAATAGAACCCGATGCAAGTGCTCTGTTTTAAGGAATTTGCTCCACCTCAAAACTGGAGGCGTGATTTAAAAGAGATCAATCCTCGTATGGTTGCTCTGCAAAAAGCCTACCACCTCAACTTGACGAATGAGTCACCGTTCTCTCGGATTGAATCCGGGGAGATTAGGAGGGTTCCCCTTGAGGAAATAATGGCAAAGGGCTGATGGCAGAATTTCAGCGGCTCTCGCTGGAAATGCTCGCGTGTGTTCCACATGTTTATATGAAACATGTCACAGCGTAGGAACTCTGTTAGCCGAGGAATTCCTGATAATCGTCCACGATGTGGTTGATTATCATCCAGAATGTCATTCCATTTTCGAGCAACCGGCACGGTGTTCCTTTAGGCAGGCTTTGGGCGGCCTGATCTTCGCCGTCGTGAAGGGCGTTTTTCAGGATCTATCTACTTATTTACGTCTCCCGATATCCGGGTGCACGTTCGTCACAGGGAGCGCGAACACCACGCACGTCCAATCCGACGGCCGCTCAGATCAAATCTCGGGCCTTTGCGTTGCGAGCGGCAGGAATACGATGAAGAAATGACCAACTACTTCGACACCTTTCAAGAGGCTTTCGGCCAAACAACCCTTGAGTTCGGGGTAGCCGACATCTTTACGGATGATTCTGACGACGTTGCCGCACGGGTTGGATCATTCGTGCTCTTGATGAACCAAGCGACCCTCGGGGAAGGTGGAGATCACATTGGCGGGGTATTGGTCGTCGCGCCCCCTCATAGTTCGAAGCTTGGGTGCGATCAAACCGAGATTGAAAGTGCGACCCGAGAAGCAACCGAGGCACTTTTCAAGAGAAAAATCTCAGAACAGGAGCAAAGCTCGCTCGGCAGATTCGTGCGTGTTGTCCATGCTAAGACCTTCCAAATCGGGTCGGTAATCGAGACGCTGAAAACCGCGCGAGAAGGATCAGCAGCAGTTGTGCTGCACGCGGCCCTTTATCGAATGCACGGCCAACAAACCACGCCGCCTCTTCCATCCCCACCTCTGCCAGATGACCTGTGGGTGCCGCATTTGTGCGAACTGGCCGCGCGCTCAGTAGAGATTGCTAAGTCGCAGAATTTCTATCTTTTACTCGACACGGGCGAGCCGTCGCCGGAGCGTCCGGAGAATTACGATCGAATCAAAGGCGTGGAGGGTTGCGGCGTTCTTGGCATTTACAGAGAACACGATAGTGGGAAACTGATCGCGGAGAATGTTGCGAATTGGAGGTCTTTGGCAAACAGCGGGCGTCTTGGTTCTGCGTTTGCGTCGATCGACGCCCTGCCCTGTTGGATGGACTCGCAGAAATCGTTTCTCAAGCTCCAGTTGATGGAATCTTTGCCTCCAAACGAGGATACCGTGCGACTCCTCCGCGAGGAGTTGACTATCCATTCCAAGACTGATTCCCGCGCGGCGCTTAAGCTTGCAAGGATCGCCGAACGCGCTAATGATGATGATCTTTCACTCGAACTTTTGATCTCCTCTGCCGATGGGCTTCGGTCCGCGGAAGACTACTATCTTGCGGCAGAGTTGGCCGATGATCTCGATCAATTCGAGATCTTAGAGCAGATTCTTGGGCGTGTTGATGTGCTCTTTCCGGACTCGCCAGGGTTCTTGGACCAGCGATTGAGATTTTACCTGCGGACGCGCCGCTACTCTGAGCTTGTCCAGTCGTTGCTAACTTCCAATACCGCGATCGACCCGCGGCGCAAGTTCTTCTTCCTTACGCTCGGGTCTGCCTTCGCTTCGGGACAGCCAGTCGATTTCAAGCTTGTCCAAAACACAGTGATTTCTGCTGTGCCGGAGTTAACGAGTTGGTGCCAGGTAGTCTGTGGTAAAGAAGCGATCGAACGGCGGGAGTTCCTTGAGGCCGTCGAACTCTGTATGTCGGAGAAAGATCGTGCTCTGACGGAAGGCGTTGCTAGCGTCCTCGTCGCCGCATTGAAACGACGGCTCCTTCAACGAGGTCCCGACGGGAGAGCACTAGCGATCAGCGGGGAAGAGATGGTTCTGCCTTTACAGGCCATAATTCGTTATCTATCCAACAATCCTCAGGACAGTGCGACTCGCTTGAGAGTCACCTCTCTGCTATCAATAGATACGTCCGGAACGCTCGGGCTCGCTGTCCTGATTAGGATTACTCAACGTCTGAGTGCGAAAACCAAAGTCAAGGGAAGATCCGTGCCGCCTTCAAAGTCGGAGTCTACCGCGGATGGTGATGCTTGTCTCGCTGTTGTTGAAAACATTATGGATTGGGCTGCGAAGGAGAGCCCGGTTCTTCCGGGTCGAACGACGGTGCCGAAAGAACTTCTTACGGTGCCGCCAGATGAAGTGCTGTCATTTGTACGGAACACACTAAGTTACGATTCGGATCTTCGAGTAAAGCTTGAGGAAGAAACTTTTGACAAGATCATGGCTGTAGGTTTGATCGTTGCGCCTCAGACTACACATCCTGATGCCGATCTGGACTTATTGCGATATGCCGGCGCTCGCTACGCCGCAGCGAACAAAGCTCAAAAGGGGCGGGATCTGGCCGAACATGCGCTACAGATGTCCGGGACCGCGCCCACTCGGAACAGACTCGCGTGGTTTACATTCTCTGATATCTACCATCGCGCACGAAGCTTCAATGAAGCATTACTTGGTATCGCCTGCGCACTGTCGATCGACATCGTAATTGAACCCGAGCAGCTATACTACGAAGCTTCACTGCTTGTGCGCATTTACCGCGATATTAAGTTTTTGTCTGAAGCGAAACAGCTTGCCGATCGACTGCTCGTGATGTGCTACGAATTCAACTTCGATGCTGCTTATGCTCAACGCGTCAAGACATTGGTGCTCCATATTCGCACACTTGAAGTGCTCCGGCATCGCGAAAGTTTGAAGCAGGAACTGCCGACACTGACTCAGGATGCGGCGCGACATTGTGCCGAGCTCATTGATGAAGGCGAAGAGACTGGCCCAGCGGTTGCGATCCTCGCGCAATGCGTTCAGCAATTGGCGGCAGTAGGCATCGACGTGAAGGATGACGTAAAGATTGTGCTCGAAAATCGACTCGCGAATATCCCGTCTGCTATTGCGGATCTCCTCAAACTAATCGACCCTTCGAAGACGACAGGAAACGAAGTTCTTAAGCTAGCCAAGTCCATTCAAACTGCCAGGTACTCCGAAGACATAGCGTTCGACCTGATCACGCTCGGTATGGCGACTCGGCGGTTTCTCGATTCTGACATGGATGGTCATGATATTGCCACGGCGGCGTTTTGTCTCGAAGCCCTAACTGACCACGCCCTCAAGGATGCGCTAATCGGAACGGACAATTCGCCATTTGGAGAGATGGGCCGCAGCCTCGCAATGGCTCGTGAACTCTCCCTGCACGGTTTAGATGTCGTTATGCTCGGCCTGAGCGAGAAGGGCACGCTCGTACGGCTCAAAATCGCAAAAGGCGATGCTGATCTCCACAGGGAAGCTGAAGATGTCTTCTCCGAACGAAAGTTTCAAGAGTGGTCGCAGAAATACCCGTACGGGTATGCCCAGGTCAAGGAAGAGATGAACCTTTTCTATCTGACGCTCGCAGGGATTGGCATTAGCCTTGTCCCCGAACGGGCCACGTTGCTTGTCATGGACAACGCCTTGCAACAGATGCCTCCGAACCTCGTGATGGCAGGCGACAACTTTGCTGGCAGGCAGGTGCCGATGGCCGCAGCCCCTTCGTTGAGTTGGGTCTGGGAAATGACGTCGCGAAGCTTTCCTACGACGAAAAGAGTGGCGTGGATTTCAACCGAATTTGTAGAGGACAGGAATCCGGCGCTGATTTCGGTTGCCGACCGGCTTCAAGACACGTTCGAAAAACATGGGATTACACTCGACACGTCCGCCGAGATCCCGGGGGACCTCGCTGAATCGGAGCTTGCAATTATTGCCGCACACGGAAGCATCCTTCCCGGGGGCCGTTATGTTCAGCGGATTTCTGACGATGCGGAGTTGGCCCTCTATCCGGAAGTTCTTGCAAACGCCGCACGCAAGTCTGCAGTTGTTGTTCTGTTCATTTGTAGTGGGGGCAGGCTCGACAGCCATCCTGTTGGAGAGACTACAGTCGGTCTTGTTCACCAACTGCTAGATCAGGGATGCTCTACCGTGATCGCTTCCCCTTGGCCATTGGATACCCGAGTACCCTCGCATTGGTTGCCGGCATTCCTCGAACGGTGGATCTCCGGGGACTCCGCAATTGAGGCAGCCTTCGCCGCTAACCTGCACGTAACAAGGCAGATGGGCGATTCGCCACTGAACTCGCTTGCAATGAACGTTTTCGGAGACCCACTACGAAGATTGGATGTTTCCCCAATGACGGAGGCGCGGCAACCCAAATTAGTACCCTCATGTCGGCAAGTATCCTGAGATCTTTCGGAGACGCGCAAGAAAATGGATCGTATGGCTCAAGGATGTTTTTCATTGATGATGATGAGCGGGCCGAATGGAAGTCTCTGCGAAGGGCCGAAACGCCGGGCGCCTTATTCGCTCAATTTTCGCTATACTTGACTGAGCAAGAGAATTTCCTGACCAGCAGTTTTCAAGGAACTGTTTAGATGTCTAGTTCCCCACAGATAAAAGGCGAAAGAGTCGTTGACGAAGGCCTGAATTCACATGTGTAGTGGTAATGAGGAACGAGTCCAATGAAAGCCGAGATGCTGAAGCGAGTGGTTCGCGCAATCGCAGAAGGCTCGAAGAAGGACCTGGAGGCCCTCGCCTCCAAGATCGTCGACACGGAAAGGCGAACCGGGCACGCCAAACTTGCGGATGAGCTTACTGCAATCCTCAAGAACACGAAAAGTACAAAGACCTCCGATGGCCCGTCTGGCCGACGAGACCTTGACCTCTCCAGAAAACTCACAGCGCTGCCGGTTAGCCGCCGTCACGGCGATTCGCTTGTGTCGCTCTACGCTCCCGAGATTCTCGAGCACCATATGGTCCTTGAGCCATCTACAGAAGCGCGTTTTGCGAGGATTGAGCAGGAATTTGCAGCTCGAGAACGACTTGGCACCTTCGGCCTGTTGCCGCGCCGCACTGTTCTTTTGTACGGACCTCCTGGTTGCGGCAAATCCCTAGGGGCGAAACGAATTGCTTGGAACACGGGCCTTCCGCTCATGAAAGTCCGTCTGGATTCACTGATCTCTTCCTATCTGGGTGAGTCTAGCTCAAATCTCGCCGCCGTTTTCAGCGCCGCAAAGGAGCATCCGTGCGTTCTACTTCTGGACGAGTGTGACGCGATCGCTCGCACCCGCAATAGCAACAAAGATATAGGCGAAGCTTCGCGGATCGTCAACGCCCTTCTGCAGCTCATGGACGAATTCGATGCACCGGGAATCCTCGTCGCTACAACTAACGTAGGAGAGTCACTAGATCCCGCGTTGTTTCGCAGATTTGACGATGTCATTCATGTTCCACCGCCTGGGAACGCTGAAATCCAGCAGTTACTCCGATGGACTCTCTCGGCTGTTCCGTTTGCAGAAATGGTCAACTGGGATCGCCTCGTCCATCAGTTGCAAGGAGCTTCTGCTGCAATGGTGGTCCGTGCCGCTCAGAACGCTGCCAAAGCGGCTGTACTGTCTGGAGCAAAGGGAATAAATGACTCGCTGCTTGAGGAAGCAGCAGCGGAGATCAGAGGTTCGAACCTCACTGCTTAGGACGGCGAACGATGCCCGAAACACACAATTTCGAGCACTTACCACTGCTGATGCGTCAGCGTGGCCCAGCACGACTGACCGGCAGGGGAAATCCGACTCCGCAGACCGTCGCCAACCGGCAATCGACCGCGAGACACAGCGCAGCGCTGCAAACGGCTTCGGGGGACGCCATTCGTGAATATAAACAATTCCGAGATGAGCGCGAAGCAGAGGGCCGTCCGGTCCTTCCCTCCGGTATACCGTTGCTGTTGCAGGTAGATCCGGGTCTCGACCTAGACGCCCTTCGCCATTACTTTGAGTTCGAGATCATCTCGGAGGAGGAAGAGGGCTACGTAATAGTTGCGTCAGAAGACTTGGACCTAACCGTTTTCGCGGCTGCGGTGGCTGGCTTTGCAGTGCAGCTTCGCGGGACGGCCACCATAGCTCAAGTTCATCGACTCGGCGATGCCCCTGGCCAGTATTCTCGGCTGCAGAGAATCCTTTCGGATGCACTCTTCGAAGCGTGGCCCCGGATCCGAGACGATCAGGAGCACGTTGTCGATGTCGGCATCGCGTGCGCTGGCACCGTCGAGATTCCCAACGAGCCGGTGCGCGGGAACAGGGACACTGACGCCAGTTGGGCCAAAAAGGAAGAAGAGTGGGCCACGGCGCGCTCCCTCGCGTACTCAACTTGGGATGAGCTGAAGATGAGCAGGGAGAGCGACATCGAGAACTTCTCGAAAGCATATGGAGCAGAGATTCTCCATATCGTCGAGGAAGGCGGCGACGCCTTAGCGTCTCTGCCCGACAGCTTTAGCGTGCGTCTCCGAATCTCGGGCAAAGGCCTCCGCGATCTTGTTCTCACATATGCATACATCTTTGAGGTCGTGGAGCCCGATGACATCGAGTTACCGCAGCGAAATCATCAAGATGATTCCACGCCAGATCCCGGAACGATGCCAGGTGCACCTGACGAAAATGCTCCGGCCATTTGCGTCATTGACAGCGGCGTCCAAGAGGGCCACATACTGATTAGTGCTGCGGTCGCAGGCGACGAATCGCACTGCTTTCTTCCCGGCATCCCCTCGGATCAAGTGGCTGACCTCGTTGAACCTGGGGGGCATGGAACTCGGGTGGCTGGTGCAATCCTCTATGGCGAGTCTGTTATCCCATTGCCCAAGCATTTGTTCTGGATCCAAAATGCGCGTGTCCTTGATAAGAACTGCAGGATGCCGCTCAAACTGTACCCGCCGGAAGCGATTCGGGCCGTAGTAAAGAGGTATAACGAAGGCCCCCGGGGGACGAAGATATTCAATCAGTCGATCAATGCGTCGGCAGGTTGTCGGTTGACTCGCATGTCGGCTTGGGCGGCGGAGATCGACATGCTGAGCGAGAACTACGACATTCTAGTCATTCAGAGCGCCGGAAATCTCTCATTCCGAGGGCCGGTTCCTCAGCCTGGCATTCGCGATCATCTTCTTGCGGGTCGGGACTACCCAACCTATTTGCTTGAGGCTTCGTCGAGAGTTGCAAATCCAGCACAGAGCCTGCAGGCGCTAACGGTTGGCTCAATCGCATATGGGCACTTACAAAATGATACCTGGCGAACTTTCGCTGCCGCCGATGGTTCTCCATCTGCGTTTTCGAGAACCGGACCCAGTCTCTGGGGAGCCATTAAGCCAGAGGTGGTTGAGTATGGCGGCGACGACGTTCGCAGTGTAATCGGAAATGAGGTCAATACTGGCGCTCAGGTCGATGGCGCGTGCCCCGAATTAATACGGTCCACTTCATTTCCCCCAGGTCCTCCATTTAACCGGGATGAATCGGGGACGTCCTTCGCTGCGCCCAAGGTGACGAGGATTGCCGCGAAACTAAACCGTCTCCTTCCAGATCAACCGGCGCTCCTATATAGAGCTCTTATCGTACAATCTGCGCGCTGGCCCGACTGGGCAGAGGAAAAAATAAATCAGATCAGAGCCCTGTCTCCTGGTGAGAACGATGACCTCAAGGATCAGTTGATTCTGGAAGCTTCAGACCTCATCCGTTCGATCGGTTACGGTATCCCAAACGATGAGAGAGCGACGACCAATACTGACTTTAGGGTCACAGCAATTACGAACGATGCTGAGCGAATCCATGCTGGAGAATGCCACATCTATCAGGTCCCGATTCCAGAGCAACTCCGTGGCCAAGCGGACGAGTTCGACATTCGGATTGATGTCTCATTGTCCTGGGTCGCGCAGCCGCGTCGTACCCGCCGTATGCTTCGTCGTTACCTTTCAACTTGGGTCGATTGGAAGAGCAGTAAACTCGGCGAGGGACCCAAGGACTTCTGCGCACGGGCGCTGAAGTCTCCGGAAGAAGCAGCTGAGGGGATCACCGGTTCATCCCTTCCCTGGACACTCCACAAGAATCCAGACCATGGATACATTAGAGAGGTCAAATCGAACAGCGGCACCGTGCAAAAAGATTGGGCGGTCGTGAAGTCGAATACCCTCCCCGACCAGTTTTGCATCGCAGTCGTGGGTCACCAAGGATGGAGTAGGGACCCGGATTCGACCGCCAGATATGCACTTGCAGTGTCGTTCGAAGTCGTCGGG
>Ga0302201_10001580_pt1 | contig 19189 bp, 12 predicted proteins | sample II_Bog_N3_2_FD_194586 | JGI IMG/M metagenome (GOLD analysis project Ga0302201, IMG submission 194586) | Peat permafrost microbial communities from Stordalen Mire near Abisko, Sweden - II_Bog_N3_2 | ecosystem: Environmental > Terrestrial > Soil > Wetlands > Peat | place: Sweden: Abisko... | reverse complement strand
CACATAACCCCTCGGATAGCCCGGCGAATTGCTCTGCACACGGCCTTGCGGATATCCCTGCTGCCGTCTCTCCTGCTGCGGTGTTTGCCGCTGCATGTGAAATCCCTGCCCGCCGTGCGGTATCTGCCGGGACTGCGCGCGCGCCGCTGCGCCGACGCAGAACAGCATGCCGGCGAGCGCCAGGGGGATAGCGCGACGAGTTGAGAGAAAGCTGCGCATAGTGTGAGTCTTACCCGATACAACCGGGAGGGCCCGAACAGCAAACAACCCGGCAAGACCTTCCGCCGGGTACCTCTGAGTTATCGCACGATAACCCCATGATAGCGCGGTCTGATACTCCAGCGCGGTCCATAGGGTTTTCGGGAGATACTCCGAATTGGGCAACGCCGGCCGTTGAAACTTGCTATAGAACCTCCCGATGCCTCTCTGAGAACTTTCAGTTCTTCTACTAGCTCGGCGGGCCCGAGTTGTCATCCTTGCTCGACGCCGAATCATCCAGCAACTGGTCCATCTGCTGGATGGCCTGGGCGTTGTTGTCGAGAATCTTCAGATCGTTCACCGTCGGCGAAGCAGCGACCACGGCGTTGTTGTGCTCATAGATCCCAACTCCCGTGCCGCCGCCGATCAGCATCAGCACGGCCAGCGCTCCAGTCATCGCCGGACGCAGGTGGCGGCCGGTGCTGAAGAGAAAGAACGAACGCGCACGTTCCCATAGACCTTCGCGTGGGGCCGCCTGGGCTTCGCGCAGCAGAACGTGCATACGGGTGTCAAAGTAGGGCGAAGGCTCGGGCGCGGTCCAGTGGTCGAGCAGCGCATAGGTCGCGCGCAACTCCGAAAGCTCGGTGCGGCATTCGGTACATGCTGCCATGTGAGCTTCCAACTCAGGATGCGCGGCGGCGTAGTCCGCGTCCAGCAACAGGTCAGCGAGATGAGAGTTGCAGGTCTTGCAATCGGTCTTGATCGTGTTCGTGTTCATCATGTGCCCCCTCTGCGGGTGTGCGTCTTTCTCATTACCGGATTGGTCTATTCCTCTATACGTCAGACAAACTCTTTTAGCTGCACGCGCAGTGTCTGGTAGGCGCGAAAAAGCAGCGACTTGGTCGCAGACTCGGAGAGCTTCAGTACCTCGCCGATCTGCTTGTAATCCATCCCTTCATACTTGTGCATCAGAACGGCGGTCTTCTGCCGCTCAGGGAGCGCCATCACGTACTGGCGGATGGCATTCATCCGCTCGCGGCGCAGCATGTTCGCCTCGGCCGAAGGCGTGGAGTCAGCCACATCCGGCGTCGTCCCGGTCTCGGGGTCCGGCTCGTCCAGGTACACCGTCGAGGCCGTCCGCTCGTGGCGGTTGTCCCGCGCATGATTCACACCCAGATTGGTGGCGATGCGGTACAGCCAGGTGCTGAATCTTGCTTCCGCTCGATAGGTCTCTCGTGACCTGTAGACGCGGAGAAAGACCTCCTGTGCCAGCTCCTCGGCGACGGCCTGGTTGTGCACCATGCGGAACATGAAGTGCACGATCGGCTTGCGATACTTGTTCAGCAGCACGTCAAAGGCCGCCATATTGCCGGAGCGCAACTCCAGCATGACCTCGGCATCGGTCAGCACTGAAAAGTCACCCCGCGCGACGGCAGCCCGGCGGGCTTCGGCCTGCTCCGGCGTCAGGTCTACGGGCGCGGGAGCCTCATACGGCATGCGGTCGGGCAGCCGGGTCGGTGACCCTTGCAGCATCCCCGAAGGTAGCGCCAGCGTTCCCATATCCTCCAAAACCCCATCTTCGTCTTCGGGTTGCGCCAAATCGCCGGATTTTGGCAATTTTTGCGGGCCGGGGTGCGGGGGTGGGTGCGGTGCGGGCATCAGGTGAGTAATTGTACCTGTGAGTGCCCTGTTTCCAGCCATTTGGGCGTTCCCAGGGGCCCTACCGATGCTATTCTTGAGGGGTTGGAGGCGTGGTGGGAAGCGTCTCCGGCCTCGCACCGGCGCTCGTGGACTTCTGGGCCGGCGATGGGCGCATAACTCAGCGGTAGAGTGCCACCTTCACACGGTGGAAGTCGTAGGTTCGAATCCTGCTGTGCCCACCATGTACATTGTGTAACGAAACCCAGGCCCCGGTTGCGGCGTTGCTGAAGCTCGTCCGGCGGCTGCGGCACATCTCCACGAGTTTGTTAAAGCGAGGATGCACGCATGAGCACGATTTCGCGACGTGAGTTTCTTTCCACCGCAGTAATGGCCGGCGCGGCCCTGTCTACGACAGTGAAGGCGCTGGCTGAACCCGAGATCCCGGTTCCAATCATCGACTCCCACATCCATCTCTTCGATGGCACGCGCACCGTCGGCGCGGGCTACATGGGCTCACCGGCCTACCGCGCGATCTCCAAAACCTCGCTGCCCTCGATGTACGAGCCGAAGGCCAGACCTGCAGGCATCGTCGGAGCTCTCGTCGTCGAGTCCAGCGGTTTTATCGACGACAACCTCTGGTACCTCGAAGTTTGCGGCGCTGACCCTTTCATGGTTGGCGTCTCCGGCAGCCTCGATCCCGGCCGCCCGGACTTCGGCCAGTACCTGAACCACTTTCACAAGGACCCACTCTACCGCGCCATCCGCTCCAGCCGCTTCTACACGGCGGCAAGCAGCGCCGACGACGGGAAAGTCACGCTCAAGCCGGACAACGTCGCCAACCTGAAGCTGCTGGCGCAGGCGGATCTCGCGCTCGACACCGCCAATCCCACGATGAACCTGATGCAGGCTAACGTGCTGCTGGCTGACGCGATCCCTACCTTGCGCATCATCATGGACCACCTGCCCCGTTTCGATCCCACCCCCGAAGGCCAGCCTGCGTACGAGGCTGTGGTGAAGGAGATGGCCGCTCGCCCCAACATCTTCGTCAAACTCACCGAGGTCTATCACCCCCGCGAGACGGACCACGTCATCGTCAAGGACTATGAGGCGCTGCGCGCGAAGCTCGAGTACCTCTTCGACGCATTCGGCGAGGACCGCGTCATCTTCGGCACCGACTACCCGGAGAGCTACGGCGTGGCCACCATCCCTGAGGAAGTCGGCCTGGTCAAGCGCTTCTTCTCCACCAAGCCGCGCGAGGTGCAGGAGAAGTACTTCTGGAAGAACTCCGCGCGCTGCTACAAGTGGGCGAAGCGCACGGCGGACCAGCCGAGTTTGGCCTGAGTGTCCATGCCACTCGAATCGAACGATCCAGCTTGCGCTGCATCCGGCTGCATCGTGTGGCTGACCGGGCTGAGCGCCTCGGGCAAGACCACCCTTGCCGAGGAGCTTGCCCGCGCGCTCACTGAACTCGGTGTCGCGCACACCGTCCTGGACGGCGACCGGCTCCGCGCCACGATCTCCCGCGACCTGGGCTTTAGCCGCGCCGATCGCAAAGAGAACATCCGCCGCATCTTCGAGCTGGCCCTCGCAGATGCTCAGCGGGGTTCAGTCGTCATCATTGCTGCCATCTCACCCTATCGCGACATTCGTGAACAGCTGCGCAGCAATTCGCCAGTTCCCTTTTATGAGGTCTTCGTGGATGCGCCGCTGGCCGTATGCGAGCAGCGCGACCCCAAGGGTCTCTATCAGCGCGCGCGCGCCGGCGATTTGAAGGGCTTTACCGGCATTGACGACCCCTACGAGCCACCCGAGACGCCCGACGCCCACTGCCGCACCGACACCGAAACCGTCGCCGCGAGCTGCGCGCGCGTGTTGAGCATCCTTCCCCTCTCGCTCACGCGCTGACCACCTCTGGTGCCCTCATCTGCGTTCGCCGCGCCGCCTCCAGCCGGTCGTATACGGGCTGCAGGTGTTCGGCCACCACGGTGCGCAATCGCTCGGTAGCCTCAGACTGCTTGGCCTTGTCGTCGCGCTCAAAGGGCATGCCCGGCACCTTGGCGCTCTGCTGCGCCGCCACGCGCATCGCGGGCACGTGCTCTTCGCGCAGCCCGAAGTGTCCCAGCAGCCTGCCATACATCGCCTCCGGCAGCTCCGAGTAGTTCACCAGCAGGCAGCGTGGATCGCTCTGCGCTGCCCGCAACCCGGCTTCGCAGATGTTTGCCAATGCGCGGGCACAATACACGTCGGTCTCCCGTGGATCCCAGTCGGAAAACTCCATTCCCAGCGCGTTGGGATGCAACATCCCGGGAACCGTCCACACCGCCGGCATCCGCCGCTGCGAGACGATCACCTCCACCGGGTCGCGATAGAGAAAGATCCGCGGAGCCTCCGGGAAGGCCTCGCTTAGCAGATCTGCATGGCGTACGTGCCAGCAGTCGGTCTTCAGGTAAAACGTCTGCTCTCCATTCCTCGGCTGACCGATGGCCGCGGCCATGGCGCGCAGCCAACGCACCTGCACCTCGCGCGTAAGGCCTGACATGCGCATGGCCGCGCGCAGCACGTCGTCCATGGGCGCTGGTTCCGAAGCCACGATGTTGCGCTCTAGAGCCGCCAGTTGCCGGCACAGCAGCGTGGAGCCGCAGCGCGACATGTGAAAGATCACCCCTCCTACCCGCGCCCCCGGATGCGCCTCTGTCCACTCCACCATCTCCTCCATCGAGCTGTCTCGCCGGAAGACGTGGTGGAAGGGGTGCATCATCTGCCGCTGCAACGTCTCTTCAAAGAAGGAGTCAAGCAGGCGCTGCCTGCGCATCAGCGTCCACTCCACGCGTGGTTCTTCTCCCCGCCATGCCACCCGCGCCGGCATCCAATCGCTGAAGTTCACGCGCCTACCGACCTCTCCACCCACCCCCGCCGGCGCTCGTTGAACTCCGACTCTACCTCGCTCAGCTCAAACGCAAACCCCCGCTCCCGCCCCGCACCTACCACGGCGTCCAGAAACTTCTCGCGGTCGGTAATCTTCAGCAACTCAGTCTGCAGCCCCTCATCGTTAAAAACCTGTTCGCGGAAGCGGCGAAGGCTCGCCATGCGCTCGGGCTCAAAGCTCTCCGTTACCACCTCGCTCAACGCTCGCTGCAGAAGTGCAATGGCCCAATCGTTCAACGTTCCGTCGATGATCAGGTGAGTACGGTCGGTGTCACCGCGATTATCGATGCGGTGCGGCTGAGAGAAGTCGATGTACCAGGCCTCTCCCTCGCCCAGCTCCAGCCGCCGGTTGGCGACGATGAACTCCACATCCTTGTTCGTCGCAACGGGAATATGAATGCGCAGCTCGCCGGCATCCAACCGCAGATCGCGGTCACAATGCTCGCGCACCCGCGATCCAGCGTGAAGACGAAGCAGCCGCACCGACTTCAAGGGAAGCTCAAACGCCTCGACCGCCGCCCACAGGTGCGGACATTGCGCAGCCAGCGGCGTGTCGTGGAAGTCCTCTACAGCCCCCTGTGCTGTGATGTCATCCGCGCGTCCGCTCCTGGATCTCAACGCAACGCTGCTCCACTCGCCCGAATAGTCCTGTGGGTTGAAGTGAGGGACCCACGCCTGCGATGGGATGGATTGCAAGTCTTCCTGCAACCCGACCGGATCAAACACGAACGGTAACTTGGTCCACGGGATGGCAACAGGCGGCAAGTCGGCTCCAATCAACCTCTTGGGGCCTTCAGCATATCACCGCGAATCTACCAGCCGCCGCCCAGCGCGTTGTAGAGCTGCACCAGCGAGAGCGCCTCCTGCTGGCGGGCCGTTTCAAGCGTGAGCTGCGCGCTGTACAGGTTGGCATCGTTGGTCAGCACTTCAAGATAGCTCGTCGATCCGGCTTGGTAGCGCATCCGAGCCAGCCGCACCGCATCCGTAGCGGAGACCACCAGCTTCTCCTGCTGCTCGCGGTCTTCGCGGGTACGGTTGTAGGCGACCAGTGCATTCGACACATCGCGCAGCGCGCCGGCGATGGTCTGCTGGTAGGTGTCGAGCAGCTCCTGGTGCTTGGCCTTCGCAAGGTGCAGGTCGCCGGTCAATTTGCCTCCCTCGAAGATCGCCTCCGTCGCGCTGCCGATTCCGTAGGAGTAGAAGTTCTTGGAGTCCACCAGCCCCTTGAGCTGGCTGCTCACGGTCCCCGCAACTCCGGTGATCGAGAGCTGCGGGAAGAACGCCGCGCGCGCCACGCCGATGTTGGCGTTGGCTTGTATCAGCAGCTCCTCCTCGCGGCGAACGTCGGGCCTGCGCTCCAGCAGGTCTGAGGGCAATCCAACGGGAACGTCCGCCGGATGCGGCGCATTGGCAACATCTTCGCCACGCGCAATCTGTCCCGGCGAGCGGCCGAGGAGCAGGCTGAGGTCGTTCTCCTGCTGTTCGATCTGGCGCTGCAGGTCGGGAATCTGCGCCTGCGCGGTGTAATAGAGTTGCTCGGCCTGGCGCACGTCCTCCAGCGACTCCGCTCCGCCCTGCTCCAGCTTCCGGGTCAGATCAAGTGACTGCTTGCGCGCATCGAGCGTCTGTTCGGTGATCACCAACTCGGCGTCCAGCGTGCGCAGTTGGTAGTAGCTGGTGGCGACGTTCTCCACCAACGTGCTGTAGGTGGCCTGCTGCGCCCACTGTGTGGAGCGGAGTTCGGCGCGCGTCGCCTCCGTCTGACGACGGTAGTAGCCCCAGAAATCCAGGTTGTAAGCCGCGGTTGCGCCGAGGACCGTCGTATAGGACGTATGCGAGGTGTTCGCGCCGGTGGTCGTAGCGCTGCCTCCCGTCGCCTGTCCAGCGGGCTCGATCTCCGCGCCGACGCTGAGCGTGGGCAGTTGCGCGGAACGCGTAATGGCCACCTGCGCCTGCTCTTCGAGCACGCGGTCCGCTGCGATCTTCACGTCATAGTTGTTCTTCAGCGCCTCAGCGATGAGGCCCTGGAGCACGGGGTCGGTGAAGACGTCGCTATACTTCTGCGCGCCCAGCGGCGTGGCCTTGCTATCGGGAGAGATGTCGGGTGCGAGGCCGCCGCGATAGTCCGCCGGAGTGGCGACGACCGGCCGCTTATAGTTGGGGCCTGCCTTGCATCCGGCCATGGCGCAGAGCGTGATCGTTGCGAAGATGAGGGACGGGCGATTCATCGCTGGCCCTCCTGTCCGCTGTTCGTTGACAGCGGTTTGTTGTCCCTCGGGGGACCCGCATCGTGGTCAGAGTCGAGCCCCGCATTGTGGACTTTGCTGAAGCGTTGCGCAACGCGTTCGGCGATGGAGAAGGTGGTAGGCACAAGAAAGATGGCGATGATGGTCGCTGCCAACATGCCACCGATGACGACGGTGCCGAGGATCTGCCGCGAGACGCCGCCAGCGCCGGAGGCGAACCACAGCGGCACGCATCCCAGGATGAAGGCGAAGGCCGTCATCAGGATGGGACGGAACCTCAACCGCGCCGCGCCCATCGCCGACTTAAAGATGGTCTCGCCCTTGGTGTATTCGTCCTTGGCGAACTCGACAATAAGAATGGCGTTCTTGGCGGAGAGGCCGATCAGCATCACCAGACCGATCTGAGCATAGACATCGTTTTCGAGGCCCCGCAGTGTCAGGGCAAGATAGGCGCCGAAGATAGCAACCGGCGTACTCAACAGAACGCCAAACGGCAGCGACCAGCTCTCATACTGTGCAGCGAGGATGAGGAAGCACAGCAGGATGGAGATGGCATAAACCACCCAGGGCGGTATCGACTCCTGCGCCTTGTGTTCCTGGTAGCTCATGCCGGAGTAGTCCATCCCCATACCCTTGGGCATGGTCTGGGCGAAGGTCTGTTCCAGCAGCGCCATTACCTGCCCGGAACTGACACCGGGCACAGCGACGATGGTGATGCCGGCGGCCTCGTACTCGTTGTAGCGCGTCGTAAACTCCGGGCCTGTCGTTCGCCGCACGGTGGTCACGGCGGAGAGCGGAACACGGTTGCCGTTGGCCGCGGTGACATAGAACTGTCCGATGTTGTCGATGTTCGTGCGATAGTCTCCCTCGGCTTCCACGTAGGTCTGCCACTGGCGGCCAAAGCGGTTGAAGTAGTTGACCAACGAGCCGCCCATGAAGGCCTGCAGCGTGGTGTACACGTCAGAGAGCTGGACCTGCTGTTGTGCTACCTTCTCGCGGTCGACATCCACATAAAGCTGCGGCACGGCCGGATAGTAGGTGGGGATGGCGGCAGCAATGATGTCCTTGTGCTGACTGATGGCGCCGAGATACTTATAGACATTCTGCGTGAGAAACTGCGGGTCACTGCCGCCGGAGCGATCTTCCAGCACGAGTGAGACGCCGCCCGAGCTGCCCAGGCCGGGAATCGCCGGCGGAGCGAAGCTGAACGCGAGCCCCTGCTTGATGCCGCCGAGGTTCTTCGCCAGGTTGGTCTGGATGGCGTTGAACTCTTCCTCTTTCGTCTTGCGCGCACTCCAGTCCTTGAGGGTGACAAAGTAGAAGGCGTTGTAGGTGCTCTGGGTAAAGCTGAGCAGGCTGAAGCCTACGACGGAGGTAACGGACTCGACGCCGGGGACCTTGTGCAGCGCGTTCTCCACGTCCTGCGAGGCAGCGGTGGTGCGCTGCAGGGAAGAACCCGCCGGCAGTTGCAGCGCGACGAAGGCGTAACCCTGATCTTCCGTGGGCAGGAAACCGCCGGGGATGCCCTTGCCCAGCAGCAGGACACCCGCGCTAAGTACAGCGATGATGATCACAGCGACGATGGACTTGCGCACCAGCCAACCCGCGCCGCTGACGTAACCGTTGGTCGCCCGCGCGAAGACGCGGTTGAACCACTCGAAGAAGCGGCCGAGCAGGCCTTTCTTCTTTTCGTTGTCCTTCGGCTTCAGCAGCAGGGCGCAGAGCGCCGGGCTGAGTGTGAGTGCATTGAACGCCGAGAACAGCACGGAGATCGCAATCGTGACGGCGAACTGCTGATACAGCCGCCCGGTGATGCCGGGGATGAAGGCCGTTGGAATAAATACTGCCGACAGGATAAGCGCGATGGCGATGACCGGGCTGGCAACCTGCTCCATGGCGGCGTAGGAGGCCTCGGTCGGCGTCATGCCGTCCTCGATATGCTTCTCGACGGCCTCCACCACGACGATGGCGTCGTCCACCACCAGGCCGATGGCCAGCACCAGCCCGAAGAGCGAGAGCGTGTTAATGGAGAAGCCCAGCAGCGGAAAGACCATGAACGTGCCGATCAGCGAAACCGGCACGGCCAGCAGCGGGATGAGCGTCGCGCGCCAGCCCTGCAGGAAGACATAAACAACCAGGATGACCAGCACCAGCGCGATGACCAGCGTGACAAGAATCTCGTGAATGCCCGCGTTGACCGCTGCGGTGGTGTCCAGCGCGACATGGTAGGCCATGTCCGGCGGAAAGGTCGGCGCGAGCTGGTCCATGCGCGCGCGAACCTGCTTGGCCGTTTCCACTGCGTTGGAGCCGGGCAGTTGATAGATCGCCATGATGGCCGAGGGCTTGGAGTTGTACCGGCCCGCTAGGTTGTAGGTCTGCGCGCCGAGTTCGATGCGCGCCACGTCCTTGAGGTGCAGCGTAGAGCCGTCGGCATTGGAGCGCAGGATGATGTTGCCGAACTGCTCCGCGGTAACCAGCCGGCCCTGCGTGCGGACGGTATAGGTAAACTCCTGGCCGCTGGGTACGGGCTCGCCGCCGATCTGACCGGATGGGTTGACGGTGTTCTGCGTCTGCAGCGCCTGCGTAATCTGCGGAATGGTGACGCCAAGTCGGGCGAGCTGGTCAGGGTTGACCCAGACGCGCAGCGCGTACTGGCCGGCTCCGAAGACCTGCACGCGCGCCACGCCCTTCACGCGGGTCACGTCGTCCACGAGATGGATGTAGGCGTAGTTCGCCAGGAAAGTGCCATCGTAGGTGGAGTTCGGCGACGAGATAGCCAGCAGCATCAGCGGCGAGCTGAGCGACTTCTGCACCGTCAGCCCGGCCTGCTCCACCTGCGTGGGCAACTGGCTCTGCGCCTGGTCGACGCGCAACTGCGACAGGATCTGGTCGGTGTCGGAGTTGGTCTTCACGTCGAAGTCCACCGTTAGCTGGGTAACGCCGTTCGACGCGTTGGTGGACTGCATGTAGTTCATGTTGTCCACGCCGTTCATCTGCTGTTCGATCGGCGTGGCGACGGCCTGCTCCAGGGTCTTGGCATCGGCGCCGGGATACGTGGCCTGCACCAGGATCTCGGGCGGCACGATATTCGGAAACTGCGCGGTCGGCAGCGTGAGCATCGAGACGAAGCCACCGATCACCATAAGGATGGCGATGACCATGGCCACGATGGGCCTGCGGATGAAGAACTTCGAGATCATGCTAGTTCCCTTGCGGAGCGGCTGGGGCCGCGGTCGCGTTATCGGGCTGGGTGGAGACCTTCATGCCGTCCTTGAGCTTATCGAGGCCTTCGGTCACAACGGTCTCGCCGCCGCTGAGGCCGGATGTGATGATGATCTTCGGGCCAATCTGCGCGCCAAGCTGGACGGTGCGGACGTGGACGGTGCCGTCAGCGCCGACGACGTAGATCTGGCTCATCCCCTGAAAGTCGGCGACGGCGCGCTGCGGTACGAGGACAGCATTGGGAAGCACGCCGGTATCGGCTTTGATCTTGCCGAACTGGCCCGGACGCAGGAGGTTGCCGGGATTCGCAAAGCCGGCCGCGAGCCGGATGCTGCCGGTCTGCGCGCTCACCGAGCGGTCAACGAAGATGATGTGTCCGGTCTCGGGATAGGGCTGGTTGTTGGCCAGCGTCAGGTGCAGGGGAATTGCGTTGCCGCTGTTAAGCAGGTCGGACTTGCCCTGGCCCTTGGCCTGCGCGGAGAGCGTGAGGTACTCCTGCTCGGAGATGTAGAAGTACACCTTGATCGGATTTACCTGCGAGACCGACGTGAGCACCGAAGAGGTGCTGACGAGGCTGCCAACCTGCAGCGCAGCCTGACCGGCGATGCCGTCAATCAGCGAGCGAACGTGCGTGAACCCGAGATTCAGTTGGGCCGCATCGACGTTGGCCTGCGCGGTGGCGACCGCGGCTTTATCGGCGGCCTGCGTCTGGACCTCGGTATCCAGCGTGCTCGTTGCGATGGCGTGTTCCTGAGCCAGAGGAGTATCGCGGGCGACGTTGATAGCGGCGAGCTGCAAATTGGCCTGGGCCTGCGCGAGCTGGCCCTTGGCCTGGTCAAGCGTGGCCTGCAGCGGGCGCGGATCGATCTCAAACAGCACTTGGCCCTTGTGGACCTCGCTGCCCTCCTTGTAGTCCTGGCGGATCAGGTAGCCGGAGACCTGCGGCTGAATCTGCGCGTTCACATAGCCGTCCGTGGTGGCGACCCACTCGCCGGTTACCGGCACATCCTGCTGGATGGCCGTGGCGACCAATACCGGAAGCGCCCCGCCCGGCCCACCCGCTCCCGGCGGCGGGCCCGAGGGCTTGCAGCCGCTGAGCAGCAGCGAGGCAACGATTGAACAGACTCCTAAAACACCTGCACCCGGCAGGCTCTTGCAAAATGACATAGAGAAAGTCCTCAAGACCTCTTTAGATGTCCTTCTCGGAATAAGGATGGAGAAATTTCCCAATCCATGTTCATGGTACCCACCTTCGGTCGCGGCGTATCGTGAGGGGGTGGACGGAATCAGGCCACAATCCGAGGATCTGAACCTCGCGGTCGCCCCGCAGAGTCTCGACTCTGAGTCCGGATTGCCCGCGAGGCTGGTCGACGAACTCTGGCTCGCTGCCGAAGCCGCCAGCATGGATCTGAGCCGCGATGAGTTCGAGCAGATTCTGCTCGCCGTTGGGGCAAAGCATCAATTCGGTCTCGGGCCGGAGGTTGCGCACTCAGCGACGCGACAGGAGAGCTTCCTGCGCGCGTTGCAGCTTCGTGATCTCGCGCTGGCGCAGGCCTGCGCTCTGGGCCGCGACGCAGCCTGGCAACAGTTCATCGCGCGCTTCCGCGAGCCGCTCACCCAGGCGGCGGTTGCCATCACGCGCTCCAGCTCACTCGGCCCAGAGCTGGCCGACTCGCTCTACGCTGATCTATTCGGCCTCCGCGAGCATGATGGGATCCGCAAGTCGCCGCTCGCCTCCTACTCCGGACGCGGCTCGCTGATGGGCTGGCTGCGCGCCTCGCTGGCGCAGCGCTTCGTCGACCACCATCGCCGTACGCACCGCGAAGAGCCACTCGAAGACGATGCCGGCTTCGCCGCCACCGAATCCACGCCCACACCGCCGCCGGAAGAACTCGCCGCGCTCAGCCGTTCCCTTGCCGCCGTACTCGAAGATCTTCCGGCCGAAGACCGCTTCCTGCTCGCGTCGTACTTCCTCGATCAGCGAACGCTCCAGCAGATAGCGCAGGTGCTACGCGTGCATGAGGCGACCATCAGCCGCAGGCTCAAGCGCCTGACTGTGCATCTGCGCGAGCAACTCTTAAAGAACCTGCACGCAAGCGGCATGAGCCGGCGCGCCGCGGAAGAAGCGTTGGGCACTGACCCGCGTGACCTAAGCGTGAATCTTCGCTCGGTGTTGCAAGCTTCCGCGACTCCCGCGTTCTCATTAAAGGAGGCCAAGTCCGAGTCCCGATGAGCGAACGTCTCCAATCCGGCCTGCACCTTGATGCAGAGATACTCAACGCCTTCGCCGAAGGCGCTTTGCCCGCGTACGAGCGCGAGCAGGCGCTCGCGCACCTCGCCGTCTGCGCGGACTGCCGCGAGATCGTCTTCCTCGCGGAACAGGCTCAACCGGTGCCCGCCGCCGACACGCAAGCCGAGTCACGCTGGCAGCGCTGGCTACGTTCCGCGCCCATGTTCGGCATTGGAATTGGCGCGGCAGCCCTGGCTGGCGCGCTGATCTTCGCGCTCACACTCCGGACGCACCGCGCCGCGCCGCCCACGGTCGCGCCTCAGACAGCGAGCACGCACCTGCCCGCTCCTCCGTTGCCACCCGAGGAGGCACCGCCCAAAGTCGCGCCGCCGCCGAGGCCATTGCGGGCCCATCCCCCGGCGGTCAATGCTCTGGAGCCATCGCCGCTGTACAAGCCGGTCCCTCAGCCGCCGACCGTGGATAGCAGGAGCCGCGAGTCGGTGACCGCCCTCAACGGGCGTGGTTACGTCGGCAGTGGATACGGCAGCGCAGCGGCACCCACCGGTGGAATGGGCTCCGGTTCCGGAGCGGGTGCTGCTGCCGGAGTCATGCCCATCACGCCAACTGCGGCTCCTCCAACTGGAGCCGCCGATGCTGCTCCGCAATCCGTTAGTGAGATGGTTACCGTTACGCCGACGACTCAGGAGATGACGGTGGAATCAGCCCATGTGGCCAGCGCGCTGCCGCTACGGGCGATGGCGAAGATGCGATCCGTCCAACCCGCATTGCAGCCGCTACCCAGCAAACTGCCCGCAGCCACGGTCGTCTCCAGCGGCACGCGCACGCTCGCTGCCGACTCCGCTGGAGCGCTCTTCCTCTCGCTCGATGCAGGCCAGCATTGGACGCGTGTCGCCACTCAGTGGAAGGGCAAGGTAACGCAGTTGCGGCTCGCCCCGGCCGCGGCCACGCAACTGAGCGGACAGGAGCAGCTGATGGACAGCGACGAGGCTCGCGCTTCAGCCGTGGCCGCTACGGGAGCCGACGCTATCTCACCGCCGGCCGCCGCTCCCGCGCCCGCGAAGTCGCCCACGCCGGTTGCGTTCTTCCAGTTGGTCACGGATAAGGGCGCCGTCTGGGTCAGCAGCGACGGCCTAAACTGGCAGCCGTCGCCCTGAAAATTTTTCTTCGACAGCGTGCAAGTTTCTTCCCGATCCCCGTTCTCCGCACAGGGAGAACCGCCATGAACCTCCGCCGTAACCACTTCTCCACGCTCGGCAGCCTGCTGCTGACCCTCATCGCAGCCGTGTTTCCGGCGCTCGCGCAGTCTGATTCCGTCTCCGCGACCCTGCTGCGCAACACGCTGACCGTCACCGTTCCCTGCCACGGCGCACACCGCGGGGCGGGCAAGCTCACCGTCGAGATCCTCGACCCCGAGGACAAGGTCCTCGGCCGCAGCGAGCGGAATGTCGATGCGTCCGGCGACGGCCAGTGGCAGCAGCAGGTCACTCCCGCGCAGCCGCTAGCGTTTGATGACCTCATCTGGGAGCGCCTGCGCACCCGCTTCCAGTACAACGGTGAAGCCAGCGCCGCGTTCACTGAAACAGTCTCTGTCTCCGAGGTGCTGCGCCGGCCGGTCGTTCACATCCTCGGCCAGACAACCTACTTCAGCGGCGGTCAGGCGGCGCTACGAGTCATCGTCACCGACTCCGCCAACCAGCCGCTGACTGGCGGCAACGTCCGCATCGAGCTGCTGGACGCCGGCCATCCCGCGCGCACGCTCTTCACCGGCCGCCTCAACCAGCGCGGCACGACCGACGCGCAGTTCCGCTTCCCTGCCGGACTCGCGGGCAACTACGAGCTGCACTTCGTCGCGGAGACCGCCATCGGCTCCGCCGAAGACACGCAGACCATCCGCCTCGAAGACAAGGCCTCCATTCTGCTCTCCACCGAGAAGCCCATCTACCAACCCGGTCAGACCATCCACGTGCGCGCGCTCGCGCTGGACCGCGCCGATCACCATGCCACGGCAAATCATCCGCTGACCTTTGAGGTGGAGGACTCGCGCGGCAACAAGGTCTTCAAGAAGGTCACGCAGACCGACGCCTTCGGTATTGCGTCGGCGGAGTTCGCGCTCGCCGACGAGGTCAACCTCGGAACATACCATCTGCGCGCGCTCATGAGTGATCCGGGAAGCACAACGCCGACCAACACCGCCGAACTCGCGCTGAACGTCGAGAAGTATGTACTACCGAAGTTCAAGGTCGCGGTCGACTTCGCCCCATCGAACGGCAAGCCCAAACGCGACTACCGTCCCGGCGACCACGTCACCGGCACGGTGCAGGCCAACTACTTCTTCGGCAAACCCGTGAACGACGCAGAAATTACGCTCAAGGCCTCCAGCGCCGACGTCACAGTCTTTGACGTCGCCACCGTCACCGGCAAGACCGATAAGGACGGCGCCTATCACTTCGACATCACGCTGCCCAGCTACTTCGCCGGACGACCACTCGACCAGGGCGCAGCGCGCGTGCTGTTCGAGGCCACCGTCAAGGACTCCGCCGCGCACTCGGAGAGCCATGCGGAACCCATCACCGTGAGCCAGTCAGCGCTGCTCATCACCGCCGTGCCGGAGGGCGGCAAGCTCGTGCCGGGGCTCGACAACCAGGTCTACCTGCTCTCCGCCTATCCCGACGGCACACCCGCCGCCACACAGCTCATGGTGCACATGCCTGGAGGCGGCACACAGCACCTCACCAGCGACAGCGGCGGCATCGCCGTGCTGCGCCTCAAGGCCGGTAAGAACGCGACGTCGCTCGCCATCGATGCCGACGACCACCATGGCAGCCGCGCCACCTCCACCGTCTCGTTCGAATCGCGCACCGGCGACGATCAGGTCCTGCTGCGCGCCGACCGCGCCGTCTATCGCGCCGGCGACCGCATCAACCTGCAGGTCTTCTCTAGACAGCAGCGCGGAGCCGCTTATGTTGACATCGTCAAGGACGGACAGACCATCCTCACGCGCGATGTGGACCTCACCGACGGTCACGCCGATCTCTCGCTCACCGCCACGCCTGAGATGTCCGGAACACTCGATCTCAGCGCCTACATCATCAGCCGCGACGCGCAGCCCGTCGCGGATCATCGGCTGCTCTTCGTACAGCCAGCCGATGAGCTGAAGATCGAAGCCATCATCGACGCACAGACCTACAAGCCCGGCGACGACGCCCGCATCCACTTCCATGTGACCAATGCACGCGGCGACGGCGTCTCAGCCGCACTTGGCCTACAAGTAGTCGATGAAGCAGTCTTCGCGCTCGCCGAGCAGCAACCTGGCTTCGCCAAGGTCTTCTTCTACCTCGAGCAGGAGGCAATGAAGCCGCGCTACGAGATTCAATCGCTCAGCATGTCCAGCATCGTCGAGCCGGTAAGCGCCCCTCCCGACGACCCCCAGGACCGCGCCGCACAGGCACTCTTCGCTGCCACCGAGATGCCCAATCCGAACGAGCACAACACGGAGTTCGGCCGCACTCTGCCCACCGGCAACTACTTCGCCTTCGTGGACCGCTACCAGAAGACGTTGAACGCGCAGGTCAAGGAGATCTCCGCGCAGCTCAGCAAACTCTACGCGGCCAAACCCGACACCAAAGATGCCGTCAAGCTCTACGCCAAACTCCCCGGCCAGCGCGATCCCTGGGGTACCGAGCTGCGCCTCGAACCGCTGCGTTACTGGTACAACAACGGCAACAATGGCAACTACTACGAGTTCCGCAGCGCCGGGCCCGACCGCGCGTTCAATACGCCAGACGACCTGACCGTCACCGTAATGGTCCGCCCCAAATCATTGCGCGTAAAGCACACCAATGCAGTCCAACGCCCCATTGACCTCAAAATCGAGCACGATCGCGGCCCGAACAACGGCCTCGTCGCCATCACCGGCTCCATCGGCGACCCGACCGGGGCGGTCGTTCCGAACGCCTACCTTGAAGTCCGCGAGTCGGCCACCGGCAAACTCCTTAACGCCGTCTCCAACCAGCGCGGCCAGTTCTCCCTCGCTGGCCTGCCACCGGGCGGTTACAAGGTCTCGATCGCCGTGCCGGGCTTCATGGCCTCCGACACCGTGTTCACACTCGCGCCGCGCGATCGCGCCGTGCTCACCGCCACGCTCAATGTCGGCGCAGTCACGGAGACCGTGAGCGTAGCCGAAGAGACTGACGCCGTAGACGAGGTCGCCCCCGTGCGCCCTGGCCGCGTCTTCATCGGTCGCGGCATGGGCAGCGCGGTCGGCGCCGGCATGCCCATGCCCGACGCCGCCGCGCCCATGATGCAGGGCCGCGTCTTCATGGCCAACGGCATGGAGACGAGAGACCGCGCCGCAGCCAAGATGCCCCGCAGCGCCGTGATCACCGGCGCAAACCTAGATGCCACCGCAGCCAACGATGCCGCACCCGACGCCGCGCCGCGCGTGCGCTCCTACTTCCCCGAAGCCCTCTACATCAACCCCGAGATCCTCACCGACGGCAACGGCAATGCCGACATCTCCATCCCGCTCGCCGACTCCATCACAACGTGGCGCATGGCCATGCTCGCTTCCACACAATCCGGAGCGCTGGGCACCGGCACCGGCTCCATCAAGGTCTTCCAGGACTTCTTCGTCGATCTCGACCTGCCCGTCACGCTCACCCAGGGCGACCGCGTCACGCTGCCCGTCGCCATCTACAACTACGCTGGCGCGCGCGGTGATGTCTCGCTCTCGCTCCAGCAGGACGACTGGTTCTCCCTAGTCAACGATACCTCCGACAAGAACCTCAACGTCGACGCTGGGCAGGTCGGCTCGTCTCAGTACACGCTGCAGGCCAACCGCATCGGCAAATTCAAGCTCACACTCTCCGCCAACATGGCGGGCACCAGCGCCCGCCGCGATATCGTCGTCCGCGAGATTGAGGTCGTCCCCAATGGCCGCGAACAGACCATCGCGTTCAATGGCCACCTCGACGGCGGAAGCATCGAACACAGCGTCGCCTTCCCCGCCGCCGCGATTCCTGACGCATCCAAGATCTTCGTCCGCCTCTACCCCGGCCCGCTGAGCGAGATCATCGAAGGCATGGACAGCATCCTGCGCATGCCCGGCGGTTGCTTTGAGCAGACCTCCTCCAGCACCTACCCCAACGTGCTCGCGCTCGACTACATGAAGCGCACCAAAAAGCTCACGCCGGAGGTCCACGCCAAGGCCGAGGGTTACATCGCCAACGGCTACCAGCGCCTGCTCACCTTTGAGGTCCCCGGCGGCGGCTTCAGCTGGTTCGGCCAGGCGCCGGCGAACAAGATCCTCACCGCCTACGGCCTCATGGAGTTCAGCGACATGTCCAAGGTCTATGACGTGGACCCCAAGGTCATCGCGCGCACCAGCGAGTGGCTCGCCGCGCAGCAGCAGGAGGACGGCAGTTGGAAGCCCGACACCAGCTTCATCAACGAGGGCGCGACCAACCGCTACAACACGGACGTGCTGCGCATCACCGCCTACCTCGCGTGGTCGCTCGCCGACACCGGCTACCATGGTCCCGCCGTCAACAAGGCGCGCGCCTACATCGCGGCGCATCTCGACTCGCACACAAACGCCTACACCCTAGCCGTGCTCGCCAACTTTGCCGTAGCAGACAAGAAAGATCGCAACCTCACAGCGCGCATCTTCCAGATGCTGCTCGACGCCCGCACCGAGACCGCCGACAAGGTCTCATGGAGCGCAGAAGAGACCGGCGTCTACTCCACCGGCTCCAGCGCAACCATCGAGACAACCGGGCTCGCCGCGCAGGCGCTGTTGAAGTGGGGACAGTCCCCGGCGGTCACGCGCAAGGCGCTCGCCTACCTCACCTCCACCAAGCAGGCCAGCGGCAACTGGGGCAGCACGCAGGCCACCATCATGGCCCTGCGCGCGCTGGTGCTCGCCTCCGAGTCCAGCGGCTCGGACGTCCGCGGCACCGCGGACATCCTGCTCAACGGCAAGGTCGTCCAGTCGCTCACGCTGACGCCCGAGAACAACGACCTCTTCCACCAGTTCGTCCTGCAAGGCATCAACGCTCAGAGCAACGCTGTCGAGATACGCTTCACCGGAACCGGCGGGCTCGCCTACCAGGTAGCGGGCAGCTACTTCCTGCCCTGGGAGCAGCACCCAGCCAACGAGATTCTCTCCATCGACGTCGCCTATGACCGCACCAAACTCGCCGTGAACGACACTGCCACCGCTACCGCCACCATCCGCAACAACACAGGCAAGACCGCCAACATGGTGATGGTCGATCTCGGCATCCCTCCAGGCTTCGACCTGCTCAGCGAGGACCTGCAGGCCTACCAGGAAAAGTCCGCCACCGCGCCCACCGGCCGCCTGGAGAAGTTCAGCCAAACCGCGACCCAGGCGATTCTCTACTTTGACTCACTCGGCCCCAACCAGACCGTAACGCTGACCTTCCGGCTGCACGCCAGGTACCCCATCCACGCCCACACCTTTGAATCGCGCGTCTACGAGTACTATGACCCCGACGTCCACGCCACCGCCGCGCCGGCGCAGTTTGAGGTGGAGGCGGCCAACCCCTAGCGGATACTGCAAGAAAATATACAGAGAAGATTCTCCACCGGTTGTGCTACGTTAGCGTCTCAGGACTCACGAATCCGTCATGCGTAAGGTCGTCGCAGGTATCGCCGCCGTTCTTCTCCTGGCTGGACTCGGCGCTAC
>Ga0302201_10001567_pt1 | contig 19302 bp, 1 predicted proteins | sample II_Bog_N3_2_FD_194586 | JGI IMG/M metagenome (GOLD analysis project Ga0302201, IMG submission 194586) | Peat permafrost microbial communities from Stordalen Mire near Abisko, Sweden - II_Bog_N3_2 | ecosystem: Environmental > Terrestrial > Soil > Wetlands > Peat | place: Sweden: Abisko, Stordalen... | reverse complement strand
TCTTAGCTCATCTCATCGCTTGAGGTTGAAAAATAACGGGTAGGTACCGAAGTGGCCAAACGGGGCGGACTGTAAATCCGCTGGCTTACGCCTTCAATGGTTCGAATCCATTCCTGCCCAGTTCTTTTCCGCAAAGCGGAAACATTTTGTATGTGGATTTGAACGCAGTTCGATTGCTTCTCTCGCTCCAGCGAGTAGCACCCTCCGGGCTCCATTTCATGGAGCCTATCCCTGCGGTTCCCACCGCCCGGTATTGCCTAGCGCGATAGCGCTTTTCGTTTAACCCGAACTCCGAAGTTGAAAGTGATGAGTTGGCGCAAGGTGCTGGCCGATGGGAGTTGCGGAGATCCGAGGGCGAACACGTAGCCGTGGGAACGGCTTGTGTAGACTGAATGCAAGTTCATCCCGCAGGGTGAGAGGAGTAGGAGCGAGCGGATCAATCGATTGAACTCAGTCTCTCCCGAGCCTTCGCCCCTTAATGCGGCTGCCTTCGGCATTCCTATCAACTCCCGCGAGTCTCTGATTTGATACTGGCGAAGATTGACAAGACTCCTTCGCGGTTAGGAGATTGTGTCAAATCGCTCTGAGCAACTTCGGGGTTCTGGTTAATGATGAGAGTTGTTATGAGTTCCAGATTAATTCTTCGGGCATCTCTGCCCTTGGAAATGCTCATCCCTTAGCCACGCGCAGGAGGCCAATTTCTCATGCAATTTGTAGGTTAAACCTCTCTCAGTGACCCCCCCGTCGTGCTGAACTTCAGCCCGGCGAGGTGTTTTTCAAATGTTTGGTGAATTTTTAGAGAGAGCGTTCCTTGTTGCGAAGGAACTTGCGCCGCACCACCAGTCCCATAATCAGAGAGAGACCAAGGAGCGCCCAGGTGGAGGGCTCGGGAATCGCCTGCGCGGTGAGCAAACCATTGGCTGTGTTCAACGTGATATCCGCGTAGCCCGGAATACCAGTCAGGATCCAACTGCCTTGAGTTTGTTGGGTGAAGCTGCCAGCCAGCGCTCCCTGCGCATTCACGGCTCCAAAATCAGTGATCAAGGAGGCTCCAGTCGTCCAGAGTGTCCAGGAGGTTGTTGTTCCGGTATTAAATGTTCCGTTGAATTTCAGGTTGAGTGTGCCTCCACTGATTTGGATCAGAGAACTGGCAATCTTGTCATTCACATTGGCAGTCGGCGTGATGTTCATGTCAATCGTTGAGCCGAGATTGAGTGCCAAGGAATGAGCCGTGAGGGTGGTTGCGGCATTCGTTCCGGCAACGGCGCTTGGGTAGAGGGTGCCTCCAGAGGCAACATTCACGTTACCCATTGAGCCGTTTCCGGAGAGAAGACCTCCTGAATTGACATTGACCGTATTGGAGGAACCCAAAAGCCCGACAACATTCAGCGTGCCAGCGTTGATCGCCGTCACTCCCGAGTAGGTGTTATTGCCGGAGAGTGTTGCCGTTCCAACTCCTGACTTGGTAAGTGCCGATGCTCCGGCAAATCCGTCCGCCAGATTGGCGGCAACCGTTCCACTTCCGGTCAAGGAATAGTTCGTCGCAGCCAGTGTGCCATTCTGGAGGGTACCACTCGCCATCGTGAAGTTCCCCTGGGTGGAGGTCTGCCCACCGAGATCGATGGTTCCGGCATTGAGGGTGACGGCGGTGTTGGCAGCTCCCATGGTGCCACCGTTCGTAATCGCCAGTGTTCCGGCGTTCACAGTCGTTCCACCTGTGTAGGTGTTATTGCCGGAGAGTATTGCTGTTCCAACTCCTGACTTGGTAAGTGCCGATGCTCCGGCAAATCCGTCCGCCAGATTGGCGGCAACCGTTCCACTTCCGGTCAAGGAATAGTTCGTGGCAGCCAGTGTGCCATTCTGGAGGGTGCCACTCGCCATCGTGAAGTTGCCCTTGGTGGAGGTCTGGCCACCGAGATCGAGGGTTCCGGCATTGAGGGTGATGGCGTCATTGCTAGCGCCGAGAGTGCCCCCGTTCGTGATCGCCAGTGTTCCAGCGTTCACGATCGTTCCACCGGTGAGGGTGTTGTTTGCCGTGAGGTAAACCGTACCACTTCCGGCCTGAGTCAGCGCACCAGTGCCCGAGATCGTATTGGTGAGTGAGTAGGCATCCGTACGGTTGAGGACAAGCGAGGCATTGTCGAGGATGGCTCCAACAATGGATCCATTCGTTCCACCGTTGCCCAACTGGATCCCACCGGCACTGATGGTTGTTCCGCCGGTGTAGGTGTTGGTTCCAGAGAGAGTAAACGTTCCACTTCCGACCTGAGTCAGCATACCAGTGCCCGAGATGGTATTGGTGAGTGAACCGGCGTTCGAGCGGTTGAGGACAAGCGAGGCGTTGTCGAGGATGGGTCCTGTTTGGGCTAGGGAACCGGTTGTTCCACCGTTGCCAAGCTGAAGCGTACCGGAACTGATGGTCGTTACGCCTGTATAAGTATTGGTCCCGGAAAGGGTAAGCGTTCCTGCTCCTGACATGGTGAGAGCCGATGCCCCGGCAACTCCGTTCGTCAGATTGGCGGCAATCGTTCCACCACCGGTTATGGAATAGTTCGTGGCCGCCAATGTGCCATTCGTGACGATGCCACTCACCATCGTGAAGTTTCCATTCGTACTTCTCTTTCCGCCAAGATTGAGCGTACCAGCATTGAGGGTGATGGCGGTGGTGGCGGCACCGAGTGTACCGGCGTTTGTGATTGCCAGTGTTCCAGAGTTCACTGTGGTTGGACCCGTGTAGCTATTGACACCAGACAGAGTCAGTGTACCCCCTCCAAGTTCGGTCAAGCCACCATCGCTAGCTGCGTCACCGCCGATCGTGCTGTGAACCAAAGGCTGTGAAATGTTGATTGCATAACCATTGTTGTTAATAACAGCTCCTCCATTGCGCACATTGGCCGTTGCATTCCCGGTGCCAAGATTAAAGAAGGTCGTGGTGGAACCAGCAGCTGTGAGTGTTCCTCCGCCGAAGTTAAAGACCCGGTTGACGCTGTTGACTGTCGATTTCACCTGAGGAACGGTCAGGACACCAGCATCGAGGTTGTAGGTATTGGTGATGGTCGTCTTCGTGCTCGCGAAATCCATATCCAACGCCCCGGCTCCTCCCACTGTCATGCCACTGTCTGAGTAAAATGACACCGTTCCACCTTCCTGGTTGATGGTGTTATTGCCGCCGGATCCATTCGTAGCTTGTGACATCTTGATGGAACTTCCGTAATTGAGGTTCACCGCAGCATTATTCGTAATGTTGATGGTACCTGTGGCCCCGTCATTTTCTCCCATGTAGAGAGTCTGGGCTGCGTTTGTCCCGACATTCAGAACACTTGTGCCACTCATGTTCAATGTGCCCGCGCTTGTGTTGCCGGAATACCCCACAATCACATCTCCGCTGTTGATCTTTCCACCACTGAAATTCACAGTTCCTGTCATAGCAGAGTTCGTGAAATTCGCACGCGCAACGATCAGGGAGCCCAGATTGAGTGTCCCGCTAAAGATGTTAAGAACGCCACTTCCTGTGTATGTATTGGTATTGGTACCACCACCGCCGTAGCCGGAGACACTTAATGCACCCAGAGCATTAATCGTGGCACCATTGACATTAAGCGTTCCGCTTCCACTCTGATATCCGACATAATTCGTCGAAGCACTGTTGGTTAATGTCACTGTCGAACCAGTTGCGAGGTTCATGGTGCCTGAACTTAAATTCAGTCTATTCAGTGTGGCATTGGTCGTTAGGGTTACTGTCCCTGAGCCATTTTCCGTAAGGCTTGGAGCAGTACCCAAGTTCGTGGTGATGCCTCCGATTGTGAAATTCCCCGCCCCACCAAAGGTGTCGGTGGTGCTCGTGTTCGTAGTAATGGCGATGCCCCCGGCCATCAGGACGGAAAGTCCGTTTGTGGCATTAAACGTCTCGGAATTAGCCACATTAAGAATACCGGCTCCGTTGGTTCCAGATCCTATCACGAGTGTTGTTCCACTGCTGCCGTTAAGGTTGAATGTCGATGCAGTGCCAAACTGGCCGAAATTACCGAGCGTATTGGTTGCACCGGCCACAGCATTTGAGGACCCAATGGTGTAGGTTCCAGTGCCGCTCTCCGTGATGGTGGAGGGCAAGAAGGTCGTGTTGCTACTGCCCACTAACTGGAGTGTCGTGTTGGTGTTCAATACTAGGGCGCTGTTCGTACTCAGCGCTGCGGTAACGCCTGATGCACTTGTGTTTCCTGCATTAGCCTGTACCGTGAGAACCCCACCGTTCAACGTTGTTGTACCGCTATAGCTGTTGGAACCGCTCAACGTCGTTGTTCCGCCAGTGGTGGTCAGGGAAGAGGGACTCGCCCCATCAGCAAGATTTGCTGATACCGTGGCTCCATTGAGCGTATAACCCGATCCACTCAGGGTACCATTCTGGAGTGTGCCGTTGGTGACGGCCACCGTTCCGCTGCTCACCGAGCCAGCTCCTAAATCAAGCGTACCCGAGGTGACGGTCAGCGCATTGGTTGCGTTACCAAGTGAGCTGCCATTCGTCAGGGCCAAGATTCCACCGCTGACCGTCGTGGCACCAACGTAGTTGTTGGAACCGCCGAGGATCTGCTCTCCGGGTCCACTCTGTTGCAGAGAAATATTTCCGCCAATGTTTCCAGCATAGGTGGTCGTCGAGGAACCACTCACGGTCAGACTTGATGCTCCACCCTGCGAATTGGTGATAAGAGCTCCTGATCCTCCCGAAGTCAGTGAGGCCACCGTGGCGCTGTTAGAGTTCAGATCGAGGATGCCGGTATTATTGACGGTCAGGGCATTTGTTCCAAGCGAACCGGCAGCTCCGAGCTGGAGGGTTCCACTATTCGCTGTGCTGGCTCCCGTGTAGCTGTTGCTGGCGTTCAGGTTGATCGTTCCTGCTCCTGCCGTGAAGGTGATTGCCCCCGATCCTGCAATGGAACCGTTGAGCGCAATGGTGCCCGTGGCGGTTCCCCCATTGGTGTTGATATTGACGACGGTCACGTTGCTATTGACCGTGATCGGCCCGGCATAGACGACGCTTCCCGCCGAAGAATTGGCGATGAGGTTTGAACCGGAACCACTCACGGTAATTGTGTTGCTGAGCGTCACCCCGGGGGTATTGATATTCAGCGCAGCATTGGATCCTCCGTTGGTGCTCCTTCCGACAGTGATCAGAGCAGTTCCGAAGGAGGCGTTATTCACTGCGGTCAGTGTGCCCGAGGCGATATTAGCACTTCCGTAGTAAGCCGAGTTGCTCAGATCGAGCACATACTCTCCACCGCCACTCATGAAGAGAGGAGGGTTACTCGTGAAGGGAGTATTGTTATTGGTGTCCATGGACTCCAGAGCCACCGTGCCAAGTCCCGCTGACACATTGATAACTCCAACTGCCGCCGTGTAGACAAGCTGGAGGGAAGTCCCGCTGTTTGTGAAGCTCCAAGAACCGCTCGAACTCAGGGATGGAGCCACCGAGAGGTTGATGGCCGCCGGGTTATACCCAGAGAAGCTGCCTGCCATCAGGATCGTGATGTTTGTGTCAAAGATGGGATCCCAGCTGGTGATGGCGTTTGTCGTCACCGAGATGTTGAACATCGAATTGGTGGTGGCGTTGAAGATGGCTGCACCAGACACGCTGATGAGATCATTGGAGGATCCTCCATTCAGGTTCCAGGAATAGGTAGAACCGCCATTGATGATCAGGCTGGAGAGGGTGAGGGTCCCTCCTGCTCCACCATTGCCGATATTCAGCACTGATCCGCTATTGAGCGTCAATGCCCCGGCGCTGCCGTTGCCGGTCACCGTTCCACTTGCAAGCACCGTGCCAACGGTACCCTTGATGGCAAGACGCGTTCCTGATGCTGTCGTGATCACACTGTTGGTCAGAGCACCGATCGAGGAAACCCTGAGTGTACCGGAATTCAACGTCGTGGCTCCCGTGTAGTTGTCGGTAGCCGCAAGGGTCACGGTTCCCGTTCCAGTCACCTGCAAGGATCCCGTGCCGGTGATGGCATTGCTTAGCGTGATCGAGTCAGTACGGCTGAAAACCAGCGCTCCATTGTTGGTCACTCCGCCCGTTCCGAGAGATCCTCCGGTAACGACATTAAGTGTACCGTTGGTGATCAGCGTTCCACCAGTGTAGGTGTTCGACCCGGAGAGCGTAGCCGTTCCAACTCCTGACATGGTGAGTGCCGATGCTCCGGCAACTCCATTGACCAGATTGGCGGCAATCGATCCACTTCCGGTTAAAGCATAGTTCGTAGCGGCAAGTGTTCCATTCGTCAGGAGGCCACTCGCCATCGTGAAGTTGCCATTGGTCTCGGTCTGGCTACCAAGATCGATGGTTCCGGCATTGAGAGTGACGGCATCGTTGGTAGCCCCGAGTGTGCTGCCGTTCGTGATCGCCAGCGTTCCAGCATTCACGACTGTTCCACCGGTGAAGGTGTTCGATCCCGTGAGCGTCACCGTTCCTGCTCCAAACATGGTGAAAGCCGAAGGTCCGGCAAATCCGTCCGCCAGATTGGCGGCAATCGATCCACTTCCGGTTAAAGCATAGTTCGTAGCGGCCAGTGTTCCATTCGTCAGGAGGCCACTCGCCATCGTGAAGTTCCCCTTGGTCGAGGTCTGGCTACCAAGATCGATGGTCCCTGCATTGAGGGTGATGCTATTGTTAGTAGCTCCAAGTGTGCCGCCGTTCGTGATCGCCAGTGTTCCGGCATTCACGACCGTTCCACCAGTGAAGGTGTTCGAGCCTGTGAGTGTCACCGTTCCAGCTCCTGACATGGTGAATGCCGATGCTCCGGCAAATCCGTTGGCCAGATTGGCGGCAATCGATCCACTTCCGGTTAAAGCATAGTTCGTAGCGGCCAGTGTTCCATTCGTCAGGAGGCCACTCGCCATCGTGAAGTTCCCCTTCGTGGAGGTCTGGCTACCCAAGTTGATGGTTCCGGCATTGAGGGTGATGCTGTTGTTGCTAGCCCCCATGGTGCCGCCGTTTGTAAGCGCCAGCGTTCCAGCATTCACGATTGTTCCACCAGTGAAGGTGTTCGATCCGGAGAGTGTCACCGTTCCTACTCCAGTCTTTGTGAGAGAGGAGGCTCCGGCAAATCCATCCACCAGATTAGCGGCAATCGATCCACTATTGGTTAACACATAGTTCGTGGCGGCCAGCGTTCCATTCGTCAGGAGGCCACTCGCCATCGTGAAGTTACCCTTGGTCGAGGTCTGGCTGCCCAGGTTGATCGTTCCGGCATTGAGGGTGATGCTGTTGTTGGACGCTCCCATGGTGCCGCCGTTTGTGAGCGCCAGGGTTCCAGCGTTCACAATCGTTCCACCGGTGAAGGTGTTCGATCCTGTGAGAAGCACGAGACCTGCACCTGACTTAGTGAGCGCCGATGGTCCGGCAACTCCATCGACCAGAGTAGCAGTAATGGCTCCACTATTGGTTAGCGCATAGTTTGTGGCGGCCATTGTTCCATTCTGGAGTGTGCCACTTCCCATCGTGAAGGCACCCTTGGTGGAGGTCTGGCTGCCCAGATCTATCGTTCCGGCATTGAGGGTGATGGCGTTGTTGGTGGCTCCCATGGTGCCGCCGTTGGTGATCGCCAGCGTTCCGGCGTTTACAGTCGTACCACCCGTGTAGGTGTTTGATCCTGTAAGCGTAGCCGTTCCAGCTCCTGACTTGGTGAGAGCCGATGCTCCGGTAGCTCCATCCGCCAGAGTAGCGGTGATTGACCCACTTCCGGTTAAGGCATAACTGGTGGCGTCCATTGTTCCATTCTGAAGTGTGCCACTCAACATCGTGAAGGCACCCTTGGTGGAGGTCTGACTACCCAGATCAATGGTTCCTGCATTGAGTGTGATGGCGTTGTTCGTAGCGCCCATGGTGCCGCCGTTGGTGATTGCTAGTGTTCCAGCGTTCACGGTCGTTCCCCCAGTGTAGGTGTTGGTTCCGGTGAATGTCTGAGTTCCGGTTCCTGATTTGATCACGCTTACCAAGTAGTTATTGACCCCGGGATCGGAGATCGAGCCGCTGAAAATGTCGTTGGGATCATTCCTCAACCCAATCGTGTATGCAGTGTTGCCTCCGCTAGTACTCCAACCGAGCGAACCTGCACCACTCAGTCCGCCAAAGGAGAGAGCTCCGCCATTTTTTGTGTTGATCCCGCCATCCACCTGGAAAAGGGTGTTGTCACCGCCGTTGGCCAGACCTGTTTGGGCAGAGTAACGAATAAATCCATTAGTCAGGACATCCAATGTCCCTAAGAAGTTCTGGAGCTGTTTGCCGGCACCAACAGTGAAGTTGAATTGCCCTCCTGCATCTTCGATGGCAATGGTCTGATCGCTTGTTCCAACGATATTGGTTGAGCTCCATCCTCCGCTGGAATTGTTGCCAGAGATCATCGTGAACACGGCATTCGTCCCGGATAGGATTAAGGCGTTTCCTGGCGATTGGGTGAGCAGCATGGATGTCCCATTCGAGGCGGTCACCGTTCCCGTCCCAAAGGCGGTGAAGTTATTCACGCTGATCGTTCCTGAATTGAGGTAGGTGTTACCCGTGTAGGTATTAGCGTTGTTGAGCACCAAGGTACCGCCACCAGAGACTGTCAATGATCCGCTTCCCGAAATGATACCATTGAGGGTGAGCGTCTCAGGATTCGTATCATAGGAATCCTTAAGTCTGGCCGTGCCACCGAGTGCGCCGAGCGTCAGGGATCCCGAAGCTGTTTGTGGACCACCGTTGGCGTTGATGCTACCGCCATTTAAGATCAGCGCGTTGGTGTTGTTAGTATCAAGGGCGAGTTTACCACCAGAGTTGACCGTGATGTTTGAGACGCTCAAGGCCCCAGCCTGCTCGAGTCGGACACCGGTGACCGAGAGTGCTCCAGAGTAGCTGTTGCTGCCGGTGATCAGGAACGTTGAATTATTCGAGTTTCCGATGAGTGCAAGGGCTCCACTTCCGGTGATCTGGTTCGTCCCGATGATATCCCAAGTGTTACTGGCGCTGGTCAGATTCATCGATCCTCCGGCGGCGGCGACGTTGATCAGCGTGCTAAAGATGGCATTTGTGTTGGTGCCTGCTCCGCCGTATCCATTCGTGCCGGTGTAACTTATCCCACCACCATTGAGCGTGATGCTTCCTGAACCGAAGGTATTGGTTCCCGAGAAGGCAACGGCTCCGGCATTCACCGTGGTTGAGGCAATGGTATTATTATCGGCGATGGTCAGCGTGCCGCTTCCCAACTTGCTGAGCGTGCCATTCGAGCTCGTGAGTGATGTTGCGAATGTGATCGCATTCCCACCGTCATTGAGGGCATAGGCCTGGCCGCTATTCGTGCCAAAGAGCGCGGAAAAGTCCGTGGTATTGGCCGCTGTATAAGTCAGCGTTCCTCCTCCGAAGGTGATCGTTCCCGTCCCGAAGGCGTTGGAGCTTCCAGGAATGAAGGCTCCCCCGTTCAGCACCGTGCCTCCACTGAACGTGTTATTGCCGCTGAGGGTTACCGTGCCAGAACCGCTCTTGGTCAGGATCGATGGTGTCAGTCCGTCGGCCAGTGCTGCACTGATCGTACCGCTGGAAACTGCAAAGGAGTTTCCACTCAAGGTGCCGTTCTGTAACGTTCCTCCCGCTTCTACCAGCGAGCCAACGGTGATCGATCCGGCTCCAAGGTCAAGAAGCCCTCCCGTAAGAACCAAGGTTGCCGTGGTGGAACCCAGGGTGGCGTTATTGGTCAGGAGGAGCGATCCACTGCTCACGGTTGTGCCGCCCGTGTAACTGTTCGAACCACTAAGGGTGAGGCTTCCGGCTCCAGAGTTGGCGAGTGCCAGCGAACCCGCAAGCTGACCGCTGTAGGTGGTGGCATTGGATCCAATGATGCTCAATGTCCCACCACCAATGGAGTCGGTGATGATTTCGTTGATACTTCCGCCGCCGATTGAGGCAACCATCGTGCTGTAACTCTTCAGATCAACTTTGCCCGAATTGGTGAGGGTGAGCGCGGTGATACCAAGAGCCGTATTATTACCAAGGGAGAGTGTTCCCCCATTGACCGTCGTCACTCCGGTATAGCTGTTCGATCCACTTAAGGTCACCCCACCTGTGCTTGGCTGGATGGTTAGATTCCCGGAGCCGGAAATCGGTCCGCTGAGCAGCGTACTGCCAGTGCTCAGATTGGCCACCGTCACATTGCTGTTGATGAGCACTCCTCCTGAGAAGGTCCCGCTGCCCGAGGAACTGTTCACGATGGCGTTGTAACCCGATCCGCTCACCACGATATTCGCACCGACGGTCACTCCGTTCGTTCTGATCGCGAGGACGGCATTGGATCCTCCATTGGTTTGCGTTCCCACGTAAATGGTGGGGGAGGCACCGAAGGAGGAATTGTTGACGGCAGACAAGGTGCCTGAACCGATCGCAGTGATGGATGTATAACTATTGGTCAGGTTCAGCACATACTCCCCTGCTCCGCTTTTCTGCAGCGTGGTTGCTCCGCCGAATGGAATGTTGGTGGTGGCTACGGATTCGAAGACGACGTTGCCGGCAGATGCCGTCACAAAATTCGTCCCGCTGGCTACTGAATAGTTGATGATCAGCGAGGTTCCGTTATTGGTCAGTGTCCAGAGTCCACCCGCACGCAAGGTTGGATTCACCGAGAGGTTGATCGTCGTCGGATCATACCCCGAGAAACTGCCAGCCGTCATGATGGTGAAATTGGTGTTGGAGAGGGGATTCCAGCTGGTATTCGTGTTCTGTGTCACATTGATCGTGAACATCGAATTGGTGGTTGTGTTGAAGGTGGCCAATCCCATCACATTCACGAGATCGTTGGTGGCCCCGTTCAGGTTCCAGGTATAACTCGAGCCGCCATTGATGATCAGGCTCGACATGGTCAGCGTTGCTCCCGCTCCGCCGTTGCCGGGATAGAGCACGGCACCGCTGTTCAGATTTACATCCGCTGTCGAGGTTCCGCTGCCCGTCAACGTTCCCGACGCAAACACCTCTCCTGCCGTACCATTGATGGCAAGCCGCGTTCCAGCTGCCGTGGTGATCGTGCTGTTCACCACCTGACCGGTCGAGGAGATCCTCAGGGTGCCGGAGTTGAGCGTCGTCGGGCCATAGTAGTCGTCGTAGCCCTTGAGTGTCACGGTTCCACTTCCCGCCATGGTCAAGGAGCCCCCTCCGGTGATCGCATTGCTCACATTGAGAGAGTCACTACCGCTAAATTCTAATGCCGAATAGACGGTCACCGTTCCCGTTCCGAGTGTCCCACCGGTGCCCACATTCACGGTACCGAGTTCAATCTCCGTGCCTCCCGAGTAGGTGTTGCTGCCACTCAGTGTCAGTGTCCCGGTCGCATCCGCCGCCAAAACTGTCAGACTGCCGGGGCCACTGATCACTCCGCTCACATTGAGATTCTGACTGGTATTCTGCGAGTACCAGTTACGCAGGCCTATGGTTCCTCCATTCGTCGTTAAAGTAATCGCTCCCGAGGCCACCGGGGTGATCGGATTGTTTGTCGTATTGGTGTTGTTGCCGCTCAGCGTACCACCATCCAGCGTGATCGCGTTAGCGGCGCTCGCATCCAGGGCCAGCTCTCCCGTCGTCTCCACGGTCACCGGTGCGTTTGAAGCAATCGCTCCCGTTACGCCCAATTCAACGATGCCATTGTTGCTGATCGTCAGCGCCCCATTAAAGCTGTTGGTCTGCATTACAAACAAGGCTCCTCCCTCTGCACTGAGACCGGTGACACTCAGCGTGCTGCTTCCGATCAGCGTGCTGCTCCTAGTGAGATCCAGATTACCGGCTCCAATTAAAATCCCTCCACCATTGCTTCCCACCGTGATGGCGTGCGTGTCATACACAGTCGCCATGTTTTCCAAACTTCCGCCGTTAAGTGTGATGCCCACCGAGGTGGTTCCAAGACTCGCGTCCTGATTGTATCCAAGCACTCCTCCTAGGACACTTACCGCAGCCGCATTGGTCGTCGTCCAGTTGGTCGAACCAGCATTCGTATTATTAAAAGTCTGGGTTCCCGTGCCAGTTTTCACCACAAAGGTACTGTTACCATTCAATGTGCCGCTGTAGTTTCCAAGCTCGTTATTGGAGCCCAAGTTCAAGGTAAATGGAGCATTCGGTGTCTGTTCAGTGATATTATTATACGAGAGAGCAGTCAGAGTACCGAAGGTCAGGTTGGTGACCCCGTTTCCGATGATGATGCCGCTAGGATTATAGATTGATAAATTCCCCCCTGGACTATAGAGATTGCCCGTAATTGTATCCGGACCCGAACCAGAACCTATCTCACCCACGTTCAAATCTCCTGTAAAGGCCGACCAATTACCAGCCACATTGTATTGACTATTCCCTGAATGTGATTGGATATAGATGTTACCCCCTCCGGTCACTGAGGAGGGATTGAACGTCGGGGTGTTTCCATTATTATTTTCGAATGTAGTGATGTTCGCACTCGAGGGTACAGAAATGGCATTGGTAAGGGTATAGCCCTGCACGTAGTTGGTTCCGTGTCCAGTACCACTAATCGTGATCGTTCCTGTACCCATCGCACTAGCGGACTGCATGTACACGAAGGCATTTCCAACAGTGATTCCTCCCGAGAAGGAATTCGAATAGAGGTAAACCGTCCCTGCCGTGACCGTCACCGATCCGGAACCACTGATGCCTCCTTGCAGGCCATAGTTCGCCGTGGAACCCAATAGCAGGGACCCGTTGTCGATGATCGCCGCGCTAGTGTTAGTTCCGAGAGTCCCTGTACCACCCACTACCAAGGTATTGCCGGAGGCCACCGTCGTGATCCCAGTGTAGGTATTGGTTCCTGTAAGCGTCGCCGTCCCTCCCCCGGTTACCGCGAAACTACCAGCTCCTGAGATTGTTCCAGCGTAGGTGTTGGTTCCCGCGACATTGAGCGTCAGTGTGTTGGCCGAATCAATCACACTCACCAGTGCCGTCCCGGTCAATCCAGTGAGTGTCTGGTTATTTCCTCCGAGATTCAGTATCCCGGAATTGGCTAGCGATACCGTCCCATTCGTCGAGAGTCGGTTGTCACCGCCGCTAAGAATCAGCGTACCGCCATTAATCACCGTTCCTCCCGAGTAGCTATTTGATGCTGAGAGTGTCGTCGTCCCTCCGGTATTGGTCAGCGTTGAAGGGCTGACCCCGTCTGTAAGAAGCGCACTGATGGTCGCTCCACTAATAGTATAGCCTGATCCACTCAACGTACCGTTCTGGAGTGTGCTATTGGTCACAGCGACAGCCCCGCTACTCACGACTGCACCCCCAAAATCCACCACACTACCCGAACTCACGGTCAGCGCATTGTTACTGTTGCCCAAGGTAGCCCCGTTAGTCAGGGACAAGGTTGCTCCGGTCACTGTGATGGCCCCGGTCTCATTGATCCCTGATCCGCTGAGAACTAAGGCACCCCCATTGACCGTCGTGTTGCCGTTGTAGTTCACAGGCCCACTCAACTGCAGCATTCCGGCACCACTCTTGCGCAGCGAAATATTGCCGCCAATGCTTCCAGCGAAGGTGGTCGTCGAGGAACCATTCACCGTCAGGCTCGATGCTCCACTCTGCGAATTGGTGATGAGAGCTCCGGATCCTCCCGAAATCAGTGAGGCCACCGTGGCGCTATTGGAGTTCAGGTCGAGAATGCCGGTAGTATTGATGGTCAGGGCATTCGTCCCGAGCGCACCGGCAGTTTTTAGCCGGAGGGTTCCGTTGTTTGCTGTGCTGGCTCCCGAGTAGCTATTGCTGGCATTCAAGTTGATCGTTCCGGCTCCTGCCGAGAAGGTCATGGCGCCCGGTCCAGAAATGGAACCATTGAATTGTATCTTACCCGTTGCGGTTCCACCGTTGGTGTTGGTGTTGATGTTGGCGATGGTCACATTGCTATTGACCGTGATCGCCCCACTATAAATGACGCTCCCCGCTGAAGTATTAGCGATGATGTTCGTCCCGGAACCATTCACAAGAATCTGGTTGTTGACCGTTACTCCTGCCGTATTAATATTGACTGCGGCGTTGGATCCGCCATTGGTAAGAGTTCCTACTGTGATCGCTGAAGCGGTACCAAAGGAGGCATTGTTTGCTGCTGTCAGCGTGCCCGAGCCGATCGTTGCCGCTCCCGAGTAGGCTGAGTTGCTGAGATCTAGCACATACTCACCCGCGCCGCTCATGATAAGGTTCGCATTGTTGGTGAAGGGGGGATTGTTAGGGGTGTCCAACGACTCCAGGGCCACCGTGCCGGATCCCGCTGCTACATAGATGTTTCCCACCGCTACCGCGTAGTTAAGCTGGAGGGAACTCCCGTTGGTGGCGAAACTCCAGGTACCATTGGTGCTGAGGCTGGGTACCACGGAGAGGTTGATGGCCGACGGGTTATACCCTGAGAAACTGCCAACCGTCATGATTGTAAAATTCGTGTTGGCGGCCGGATTCCAACCAGTGATGGCATTTGATGTCACCGAGATGGTGAACGGGGAACCGATCGTGTTATTGAAGGTCGCTACGCCGGTCACATTGACAAGGTCATTAGTGCCTCCTCCGTTCAGATTCCAAGAATAGGTCGAACCGCCGTTGATGATCAGGCTTGAAATGGTGAGGGTCACCCCTGCTCCACCGTTGCCGGGACTGAGCACTCCTCCACTATTCAGCGTCACAGTTCCCGCGTTGCCGTTGCCGGACAAGATCCCTGCTGTTCCTCCGACATTAACGGTACCAACCGTGCCCTGAACGTTCAGCACGCCATTCGAGGCGATCGTGATGCCACTATTCGTCAGGGTCCCTCCGGCAGCCACCGTGAGCACCCCGGAATTCACCGTCGTGCCCCCGGTATAGGCGTTGGTTCCTTGCAGCGTGAGGGTCGATGTTGCGTTGGGACCAGCAACCGTGAGTCCTCCCGAACCCGTGATGCCCTGAGTGATGGCCAGATTGAGGCCGACATTTGTATTCCACCATTCGCGCAGCGCGACGTTGCCCCCATTCGTGCCGAGAGTGAGGACACCATTGAAGGTTTGGTTTCCACTGTTCGGGCTCAGCGTGCCTCCATTTTGCAAAGTGATGTTATTGGCATAATTCGTGTCGATGGCGAACTCTCCATTCGTGTCGACAGTAACCTGTGCCGTCGCAGGGATTGCATTGGTGACTCCAATTTCGAAGATGCCGCCGTTACTGACGCTCAAGACACCGCTAAAGCTATTGGAATTTCGGAGCCATACCGCTCCTCCGGTAACACTAAGAGAACCGCTTCCAACCAGCGTGTTGGCGGTTCCAAAGATCAGGTCGTTGCCTGCCCCTGCGGCATTATTAATCGTGCCACCATTGGTTCCCACCGTGATGACATGGGTGTCGTAAAAGGATGTCGTGTTCTGAAGGGTGCCTCCATTGAGCGTCACCGGGGAGGCATTGGCACCGAGATTGGCATTGGCCGAGACGGAAAGCGTTGCATTATTAATGATTGTTCCACCTGCGTAGGTGTTTGCCCCCGAGAGAACAACGGTTCCATTGCCAATCACAGCATTCGTATTGGCTGTTCCCGCGCCACTGCCGGCAATGGTTCCCGTTCCTATTGTGAGGAGTCCGGTTCCAGCGGCCCCGCTAATGACTCCATCCACCGTCAGGGTCTCTCCTGTCGCTGCGGAAAGCCCCCCTCCAGCATTACCGATAGCCACAGGTCGTTGATTTGTACCGCTGTTATCCATCGTGAAATTTGTCCCGGCAACCACCGTTCCACCGTTGAGATTCAACGTAGCGGCTGTCGCTGGGTTTCCAAAGACACCATCTCCTATGGAACTTACCAGCGTGTAACCACCATTGAGATACATCGAGCCTGTGAAGCTGTTGGTGGTTCCAGTAGTCTGATTCCACTGGACGGTGCCAGGTCCGGCCTGCACCCAGGTACCAGTCGAGTTCCTTGCGTCAATCAAGGAAGCATTATTAGTGAAGGTGAGATAACCGAGCGTGTTATTCTGCCATATCACTGATTCCCCGCCGTAATTATTACGATTTGGTCCAAGCGCATTGCCGGTGATCGTGACGTTGTTTGTGCCAACATTCGGTGTGACCAAGGTGCCTCCCGTGCAAAAGACAGCTGAGAGCGTCAGCGTCGAGGGACCGGCCGCATTAAAGCGCACAGCAGTATCTGACGTGGTGCCTGCATAGGTGGCGAAGGATCCCGTGACATCCAAGTTAATGCCGCCAGAGTTATTGTTTGTGAAGTAGTTCCCAGGTATTGATCCTAGAGCCACAATATTAGAGGCGCCGTTGGTCACGTTAAGCGTCGCATAATCATACAAACCATAGGTTACGAATGCTCCGTTGTTATAGCCAGCGGTCGCACTGTTGATTGGTTGAGTGTTCGTTCCGACAACATTCGCTCCTGCCGCTCCGGTTACCGTGATACTTCCGGCACCATTGGTCAGAATGGCCAAAGTAGTGCCCAGCGTCTGACTGAAGGAATTAAGTGCCACCGTCAACGTTTCACCACCCTGCACGGTCAAATTGAGGGTGTTGGCCCCGGTGATTGCCGTGCTCGCAAAGGTCTGCGCGTTTGTAGTGTTGGTACTGCCAATAATCGACAGGGTGCCGCCAGCTAGAGAGAGAGCACTGGAGGCGCTGATGATATTGTTATTCGGAGCTCCAGCGGCGCTAAAATCGAGCTTAAGTGTTCCGTATTGGACTGTTGAAGTTCCTGTGTAGGTATTGGGAGCAGTCAGCGTTGTTGTTCCGCTTCCAATAGCACTAAAACTACCGGCTCCAGAAATCGCTCCCGGAAGCGAGACTGTCCCGCTGTTGTTAATCACCAGGGCAGCATTGTTGGTAATGGAACCAGCTATCGAGCCAGTCGTGCCGCCGTTACCCAATTGTAACGTCCCCGCACTGATCCAGGTACCTCCGGTGTAGCTATTTGATCCTGTGAGCGTCACTGTTCCGGTTGATGCATCCCACAATGCCAGGGAGCCTTGCGCGGTATTCGAATAACTGTTGGTGGATGTCAGGCTCCCACTTGTCGTGTTGTAGCCAAAGTATGCACCCGCCGCAAAATTTGTGGTCCCGTAGAGGGCACTGGATATCGCACTGTCGGGAAAGGCATTATTAAAAAGAACCCCGGCATTACTGGCCACCGAGTAGTCACCACTCACCGTCAATCCGGGTAGCGAGTTTGTCGATCCCAGGGAAATCGCGCCATTGCTGATTGTGGTTCCGCCGGTGTAGTTGTTGGTTCCTGAGAGAGTAACCGTTCCAGCTCCTGTCTTCGTGAGCGCCGATGGCCCACCAATTCCATCTACCAAATTGGCGGTGATCGTTCCACTATTGGTCAAGGAATAACTCGCGGCAGACAATGTACCATTCTGGAGGGTGCCACTCGCCATCGTGAAGTTTCCATTGGTCTCGATCAGAGCACCGAGATCGATGGTCCCGGCAGTGAGAGTCAATGCGCTGGAGCTTGAACCAATACTACCCGCGTTAGTGATCGCCAGTGTGCCGGCGTTCACGATCGTTACGCCACTGTAGGTGTTCACCCCCGAGAGCACCACAAGACCTGCGCCTGACTTGGTAAGAGACGATGATCCAGCAGTTCCATCCGCCAGACTGGCGGTAATAGTCCCACTATTGGTCAATGCATAGTTCGTGGCCGCCAATGTTCCATTCTGGAGGGTACCGCTCCCCATCGTGAAGTTGCCCTTGGTGGAGATCTGTCCGCCAAGATCGATGATCCCGGCATTGAGGGTGACCGCGCTGTTGGTAGCTCCCATCGTACCGCCGTTGGTGATCGCCAACATTCCTGCATTCACGATCGTTCCGCCGGTGATGCTGTTACTAGTTATGAGATAAACCGTACCACTACCAGACTGAGTCAGCCCACCAGTGCCCGAAACCACATTTGTGAATGAGTAGGTATCCGAGCGGTTGAGGATAAGCGAGGCATTGTCGAGGATAGTTCCTATGATCGAACCGCTTGTTCCACCGTTCCCCAACTGGAGCGCACCAGCACTGATAGTCGTTCCGCCACTGTAGGTGTTCACCCCTGAGAGCAGCGCGGTACCAGCACCTGACTTGGTGAGAGACGATGATCCGGCAGTTCCATCCGCCAGAATTGCGCTAATGGTTCCACCACCCGTTAATGCATAGTTCGTCGCGGCCAGTGTTCCATTCTGGAGGGTGCCACCCGCCATCGTGAAGTTGCCATTGGTCTCGACCTGGCCACCCAGATTGATGGTTCCAGCAGTGAGGGTGATCGCGCTGTTGGTCACACCGAGCGTGCTGCCGTTGGTGATCGCCAGCGTTCCGGCGTTTACGACCGTTCCGCCGGCGTAGGTGTTCGTTCCTGAGAGAGTAGTCGTTCCAGCGCCGGACTGAGTCACCGTACCAGTGCCCGAGATCGTGTTGGTGAGTGATAATGCGCCCGAGAGATTGAGGACAAGCGATGCATTGTCGAGGATGGTTCCCGTGATGAAACCGCTCGTTCCACCATTGCCGACTTGTAACGTCCCGGAACTAATGGTTGTTCCGGCACTATAGGTGTTGGATCCTGTGAGTAGCACGAGACCTGCACCGGACATGGTGAGAGCCGATGGTCCGGCGGATCCATCCACCAGATTGGCCGCAATCGTTCCACTGCCGGTCAAGGAATAGTTCGTGGCCGACAATGTTCCATTGGTGAGGAGGCCACCTGCCATCGTGAAGTTCCCCTTGGTCGAGGTCTGGCTACCTAGGTCGATTGTCCCGGCATTGAGCGTGATGGCGTCGTTGGTAGCGCCTAGTGTGCCGCCGTTCGTGATCGCCAGTGTCCCGGCGTTCACCGTCGTTCCGCCGGTGATAGTGTTTGACCCGGTGAGTAGAACGACGCCTGCACCTGACTTGGTGAGAGAGGATGCTCCGGCAACTCCATCCAGTAGATTTACAGAAATGGTTCCACTTCCGGTTAGAGCATAGTTCGTGGCCGCCAATGTTCCATTCTGAAGAATGCCACTCGCCATCGTGAAGTTCCCCTTGGTCGAGGTCTGGCTACCTAGGTCGATTGTCCCGGCATTGAGCGTGATGGCGTCGTTGGTAGCGCCTAGTGTGCCGCCGTTTGTGATCGCCAGTGTCCCGGCGTTCACAATCGTTCCGCCGGTGATGCTGTTTGACCCGGTGAGAGTAGCCGTTCCAACTCCTGACTTGGTAAGTGCCGATGGTCCGGCAACTCCATCCACCAGAATGGCGCTAATGGTTCCACCACCGGTTAATGCATAGTTCGTGGCCGCCAGTGTACCATTCTGGAGGGTGCCACTCGCCATCGTGAAGTTCCCCTT
>Ga0302201_10001562_pt1 | contig 19353 bp, 19 predicted proteins | sample II_Bog_N3_2_FD_194586 | JGI IMG/M metagenome (GOLD analysis project Ga0302201, IMG submission 194586) | Peat permafrost microbial communities from Stordalen Mire near Abisko, Sweden - II_Bog_N3_2 | ecosystem: Environmental > Terrestrial > Soil > Wetlands > Peat | place: Sweden: Abisko... | reverse complement strand
GCCTTTGACCGCGAGTTGGAAAAACTGCATCCCGACAACCGCCACGTCCGCGACAAAATCCGCCAGCAGCTTCAAGTGCTCCGCGATGCCGGTTTGTTGCTGCACATCGGCAGCGGCATCTGGCGTCTGCCGTGATAATCCCAACGGGATTAAATCATCCAGCCCAGGGTTGCGAGCAACGAGCTACCCTGGGTGAACCGTTCCAAACATTTTCCAACCCTGAAAGGGTTGCATCGCCGTTCGCATCAATTGATTCAACCCTTTCAGGGTTGTTTTCATTTTATCCGTCCACCCGGCGTAGCCACTCCTTCGTCGCGGCAACACCGGGCTGGATGATTCAATCCCGTTGGGATTGGACGCTGGACGTGCTGAACATCGTGCGTCGCCTCGGCCAAGCGGAGTTCAAGAACGAAGACGTTTACGCCTTTGACCGCGAGTTGGAAAAGCTGCATCCCGACAACCGCCACATCCGCGATAAAATCCGCCAGCAGCTTCAAGTTCTCCGCGATGCCGGTTTATTGCTGCACCTCGGCAGCGGCGTCTGGCGTCTGCCGTGATAATCCCAACGGGATTAAATCATCCAGCCCAGCGTTGGAGCGCAGCGACTACGCTGGGTTCACGTCACCAAAAAAACCAACAACCCCAACGGGGTTGCATCCCATCGTGTGAAGGGATTCAACCCTTACAGGGTTGTTTTCATTTTATCCGTCCACCCGGCGTAGCCACTCCTTCGTCGTGCCAACGCCGGACTGAATGATTCAATCCCTGTGGGATTGGTGGGCGTCTGCCGTGATAATCCCGAAGGGATTAAATCATCCAGCCTAGGGTTGCGAGGCACGAGCTACCCTGGGTGAACGGAAAACAAATTCATCAACTCTGAAAGAGTTGAATCAATCCCACACATACCGCTCGTCAAATTCAACCCCGTAACGTTTCAGGAATTCCCGGAACTCGTCTTGAAACGAAACCTTCCGGTGATGTTCCTCCTGCCCGGCAATGTAATTCCGCACCGTCTCGACCTGTGAAAATCCAATGGAGAAAATCCCGTAACCATTCTGCCACGCGAAATCATGCAGGTCGGGAGTTTTGGTTTTCAGCCAGAGCGACGAGCCGCGTTTGACCTCCTTCACCATTTCTGCCGCCTCGCAGGTGCGCGACAGTGTCGAGAGTATGTGCACGTGGTCTTCCACGCCGCCGATGATGAGAGGCTGGCAGTCGAGATTGGTCAGGATGCCGCCGAGGTAGCGGTGCAATTCTTCGCGAACCGGTTTGTCGCGAAGAAATGGGCGACGGTCTTTGGTTGAAAAAACCGTATGCACAAGAATCTTGGCGAGCGATTGCGGCATGGCGTAATGATGTTCAAAGCTGGCAGATGATTCAACTCTTTCAGAGTTGTTGAAATGGTGGAAACGATTAACCCAGCGTAGCCGCTGGCGCGGCAACGCCGGGCTGAATGATTCAATCCCTTTGGGATTGCCCGCAATGAAATGGCCGCATCCGCATCGTCTTTGTGGAAGTCGAGAAGCTGCAACATTTGTTTGGAATTGTAATAGCCGGGTTTGACGCCATGCGTCGGTTGCATCCCTGCCGGCTCCGGTTCGGGAATCAGCAACACGGCGTCTTTGGGGATTTTATTTTTTCGCGGCACAATCGCATCAAATAAAACCCCCGCTCCCGCGTCAAGTCCGTTCGCAAAAAAATCGGCCGTTGATTCATCCGGGCGGTCATCATCGCGGCGCGCGGGGTGACGCTGTCCAATTTTCTTTCCGGCCTGCTGGAGACGGATGCCATCGTGCTACATTGCGACGAGCGGTATCAGCCCACCCCGGCAACAGTTCTTCCCAAAAGCTTTTTAGGATTTCGGCTTGGAAAATGCGCCGTTCGGTAGTTAGCTGATGGGATGCAACCGGTGCTTGACTACCTGAAACAAAACCAGCCCCGCTTTGTGGCGGAACTGTGCGACTACCTGCGCTTCGCCAGCGTCTCGGCCCAGGCGGAACATAAAAAGGATCTGCTCGCCTGCGCCGAATGGCTGGTGGCGCACTGCCAAAACATCGGCCTCGACGCGCGCGTGTGCGCGACGGACGGCCACCCGATTGTCGTCGCCAAGACGAAGCGGGAGAACAACTCCACCAAGCCGCACTACATGGTCTATGGGCATTACGACGTGCAGCCGCCGGAGCCGCTGGAGCTGTGGACCACGCCGCCGTTTGCGCCGCGCCTCGAAGGGCGGAACCTGTTCGCGCGCGGCAGCACGGACAACAAGGGGCAGAATTTCGCGCACCTCAAGGCCGTCGAGGCGTATTTGAAAACAGGCACGCCCCTGCCCTGCGATTTGACGTTTGTGATCGAGGGCGAGGAGGAGGTCGGCAGCAAAAGTTTGTCCGGTTTCCTGAAGGCAAACCGCGCGGAGCTGGCGTGCGCGGCGGTGGTGATTTCAGACACGGGCATGCCGGACCTGGAGCATCCGGCGCTGACGTATGCGCTGCGCGGAATCATCGCGTTCGAGATCACGCTGCACGGGCCGGCGCGGGATTTGCATTCCGGCATCTTCGGCGGCGCGGTGGACAACCCGGCCATGGCGCTGGCGCAACTGCTCGCCCAAGTGCGCGACGGCCAGGGCGTCATCCAGATTCCCGGCTTCTACGAGGATGTGGAACCGATGAGCCGCTACGAGCGCAGGGAAAACCGGCGTTTCCCGATCAAGGACGCGCAGTTGAAAAAACTGCTGGGCGTCCGCGAACTTTTCGGCGAACGCGGCTTCACCCCGACGGAGCAGCGCAGCGCGCGGCCCACATTTGAGATCAACGGCCTGACCAGCGGCTACCAGGGCGAAGGTAGCAAGACCATCGTGCCGGCGTGGGCGCGCGCGAAAATCACCTGCCGCCTCGTGCCCAACCAGAAGCCGGCGCACATCCGCAAGATCGTCTGCGACTGGCTGCGAAAAAACTGTCCGCCAACGGTGCGGCTGGAAATCGCGGCGGGCCACGGCGCGGAGGCGTATCTGGTCTCGCCCCGGAGCGCGCCGGCGCAGGCGGCCTTGCGCGCACTGAAAATGGCCTTCAACTGCAAACCGATTCTCATGCGCGAGGGCGGCTCAATCCCGATTGTGAACGAGTTCAAGCAGATTCTCGGCGCGGACTCGCTGCTGCTCGGCCTCGGTTTGCCGGACGACAACGCGCATTCGCCCAACGAGAAATTCAACCTGGACTGCTTCGAGAAAGGCCAGCGGATGAGCGCGTATCTCTGGCAGGAGCTGGCGGCGCAGCCGTAATTTTTAGCCACAGATTAACCCAGATGAAACACAGCTTTCGGACGGGCTGATCGCCCGCCAGTTTCAAAAATCAAAGGTCAGGCTGGTGGCGAGGCCGTAGTGGACTTCCGCGTGCGCGCCGTTGTCCACCGGGAACACATAGCCAAGGCCGAGGCTCGGCTGGAGGTCGCCGATGGGTTTCAGGTTCAGGCGGAAGCCGAGGCTGCCGAGCAGACTGTTCTGGCCGGCGTCCGCTTGGTTGAGTTCTGTTTCGCCGGAAAGCTCCAGCATGGGAATAAATTGTTGCACACCGGGTAAGGGCAGTTCGCCATGCGAAACCTGCCAGCCAAAATCAAAGCCGTATTCAAAAGTCCGCAGTCCGCCCTGATCGCCGCCGCCGAGCAGCGTGGAATAGCCGAGCACGGCCTGGACGGAAAAGTTTTCGCCCAGCTTCACGTCGTCAAACACCTTGGGCGTCAGCTCGGTGTTTTTGCTCACCTCGGAATTGACGGGCAGGCCGGCTTCCATCGCCACGCCGAAGGTCGAGTCGAAAAACTTCCCGTCCGAGACGAACTGATACAGCGGATAACGCACGCCCAGATCAAGGCTGCCAACGCCCTGCGAATGGCTGTCGCCGTCGGAAATATATTCGTAGGGCACGGACAGCTCCACCGTCAGCAGGCCGAAACTTTGCTGGACGCCGGCGGAAACCATGTCGGAGCGCTGGCTGCCGGCGCGCGTGGAGAGGGAAGCGAATTCCAGTTCGCCGTCCGGCTCCAGGCCGGTGTCATCCACCAGCAGCGGCTGCGGGAAAAACTCCTCGTAGTAGGCGCTGCGATGATCCAGCCCGTCCAACAGCCCGAAGCGCGGATCGGTCGCAACGACGGCGTTGGTTCCGGCAGCCGCATCCAGGTTTTCGGCCGGCGCGGCGGCCGCCAGCAGGCCGGGCAAAACGCAACCCAATCCGATGGTGTAAAGTTTCATCCGGGAAAAATCTGGCGGCTAGGCCGCTGCCGCCGGTCCGGCGGACTTGGGGCGGTGCAGCACCATGACGTTGCCGACGCGCATGACGAGGTGGCTGCCGGTCTTTTCCGCGAGCAGCGGCGCGAGGGTTTTCTTCTCTTCCTTGAACTCGGCGAATTTTATTTTGACCAGCTCGTGCCGGTCGAGCTCGGCGGCGACGGTGCGGATGAAGCCGTCGCTCAAACCGGCCTTGCCGACCTTGAGCGTGGCGTCCATGAGCTGCGCCGCCGCCTTGAATTTGCGGACCTGGGAATTGGCCAATGGTTCGAGCATGAGCCGGCGAGCTTAACTGCTTTCCGCAAAATTGCCAGCGGCAATCAGCCTTCACCCCACGCGGCCAGCTCTTCGCGCAGTTGCTCCACCGGCAGGCCGACGACGTTGCTGTAGGAGCCAGAGATTTCGGAAATGATTTTCTCGCCGGAATCCTGGATGGCATAGGCGCCCGCCTTGTCGAGCGGTTGGATGGCCGCAAGATAATCCCGGATCTGCCGCGCGTTGAGCGGATGAAACAGCACGTCGGTGCTGGCGGCAAAAATTCGCTCGCGATGGCTGCGCAGGTGCATCAGGCAGACGCCGGTGACGACCTGATGATGCCGGCCTTGCAGCCGCGCCAGCATCCGGCGCGCGTCGGCGAGGCTGCGCGGCTTGCCGAGGATTTCGTTGTCGAGGAACACCAGCGTGTCCGCGCCGAGGACGAGGGCGTCGGGAATTTTCTTGGCGACGGCGCGCGCCTTGCGGTGGGCGTTGAGCTGGCAGATTTCCAGCGGCGAAAGGTGTTCGTGCGCCACTTCAGCCACGGTGCCGGGCAGCACCTGGAACTTCACCGGCAACAGCTTGAGCAGCTCCGCGCGGCGGGGTGAGGCCGAGGCCAGAATGAGCGGCGGCAGTTTCACTATGCCAGCCTACCAGAAACCGCCGCCCTGTCGAGCGCGGTAAAAATGAGGCGTGTCCTTATTGGTAGGGATGGCGCGCTGCGCCGTCCGCCTGCCCGCGCTTTCCCGTCCCCTGCGGGCAGGCCTGGGATTCCGCTGGCCAATACGGGGGAAGCGCCAGCGGGGACATCGCAGCGCAATGTCCTCACCGGACAAGGTGCCGCGCTTCAATAAAAATGGGGCGTGCGTCGGGCGCGATTTTCCGCTAATCCATCCCCATGCAAAGCGACCGCCGCATCGTCAACCTCGCGCTCATCGGTTTCATGGGCACGGGCAAGACCTCCGTGGGCCGGCACGTCGCGGAATACCTCGGCTTCGATTTTCTCGACACCGACGAGCTGATCCAGGCGCGCACCGGCCGCAGCATCACGGACATTTTCGCCAAGGAAGGCGAACCGGCCTTCCGCGAACTGGAACGGCAAATCGTGCAGGAACTTTCCGCGCGGGAGAAAACGGCCATCGCCACCGGCGGCGGCTTGCCGACAAACGCGGAAAATTTGGCGGCCTTAAAATCCTTCGCCCTCGTCGTCTGCCTCTGGGCGTCGCCGGAAAAAATCTGGGAGCGTGTCCGCAACCAATCGCACCGTCCCCTGCTCCACGCCGCCAACCCGCAGCAGAAAATCCGCGAGCTACTGGCCGAGCGCGAGCCATTTTACAAACAGGCCGACGTCCTCATCAACACCGACCTGCGCTCCGTCCGCGAGGCCGCGCAGCAGATTGCCCTCCAGTTCAAGCTCGCCACGCGGGAAAAACGATGAAGGCGGCGATCCGTCAACGCGCGGCGGAACTCGGCTTTGACGACTGCCGCTTCACCACCGCCGCGCCGCCGGCCAGCGCGGAAAATTTCTCGGGCTGGCTCGCAAAAAAAAATCACGGCGAAATGGCGTGGCTCGAACGCAACGCGGAAAAGCGGGTGGAACCGCAGAAAGTTTTGGCCGGGGCCAAAAGCGTCATCGCGCTCGCGGCGAGCTACGCGCAAAGTGACACGTGGCGAGTGGCGAGTGACAAGAAGTCGCCGGCAGCAGCTCATCACCCATCACTCATCACTCCTAACTTTCCCGGTGTCATCGCCCGCTACGCGCAGTTCAAGGACTACCATGAGATTTTGGGCGAACGGCTAAAAGCCTTGGCGGGCTTCCTTGACTCGGTGGCTGACCGCAAGGTCACCTCACTCTGGTATGTGGACACCGGGCCGGTGCTGGAGCGCGATTTCGCGCAGCGCGCGGGCATTGGCTTCGTCGGCAAGCACACGAACGTCATCAGCCGCCGGCTGGGCAACTGGATTTTTCTCGCGGAAATTTTGACGACGCTGGAACTCGCACCGGACGCGCCGGAGAAAAACCATTGTGGCCGTTGCACAAGTTGTATTTCCGCCTGTCCGACCAACGCCATCACCGCGCCGTTCCAGCTCGACGCGCGCAGGTGCATTTCCTATCTCACCATCGAATTGAAAGGCCCCATCCCGGTCGAATTCCGCCGCGCCATTGGCAACCGCATCTACGGCTGCGACGATTGTCTCGCGGCCTGTCCGTGGAACAAGTTTGCCCGCGAGGGAAATTTGATGAAGGCGCGCGCGCGGCAAGATTTGGCTACACCGGATTTGATTGAGCTGCTGCAACTAGACGACGCCGGCTTCAAGGCGCGTTTTGCCGGCACGCCGATGCTGCGGACGAAGCGCCGGGGAATTTTGCGCAACGTCTGCGTGGCGCTCGGCAACGTCGGCGATGCCGCCGCCCGGCCCGCCCTGGAAAAAGCCGCGCACGACCCGGAACCACTGATTGCCGAACACGCGCGCTGGGCGCTGGCGGAAATTGCCAGCCGCCCGCTGCCCGGAAACAGTCCGGGCTAATCCGCTGCTCCCGCTCCGTTCCCTTTTAGGAAAGGGAGTGGGCCGGGGTGAGGTAAGGGCACCAATTGCCTTGCCCCGCCCTCGGCGCAAATTTACGCCTCCGCCATTTTCGCCGGCAGATTCAACCGCACCACACCGGCACCGCAGTCCAGTTCCACGAGACCGTTCCGCACTACGAGGAATTGCGGCACGATGCGGTAACAGCTCTTGCGCCGGTCGCCGTCGGGCGGCGGCACCGGCTCCACGATGCCCGTCCGCAACAGCACGCCGATATGCCGGCAGACACCGTCCTGGGTCATCTGCGTGAGCGGCACAAAATCTTTCACGCATAACGTCGCCCCGGTGGCGAGGTGGCGGATCATGGTTTGACGGGTGCCGTTGCCGAGCGCCTGAAACACAATGGAAGGCTGCACGGAGCGAAGCGGTGCTGGGGCGGCGGAAATTTCGTCGGGCATGACGCAGCTTAACCAGCGCCCGGCGCAAAGACAATTCCCAGATGAACCGCCCGGCCAACACCCGTTGCCTCTCCGAAAACTCCCGATGCCGCCCCAATCAGCCCGATTCTCCTCGAAAGGTTCACAAAGACACAATTAGCCGACAAAAACCACCTCCTTCTGGTTTCCGAACGACTCCGGCTGGGTTCGGAGCCGCAGATATCCGACAAAAAACCACTCCATCCCACTTTTGAGCTACGCCGGCGGGCTTCTGAGTTGCAGATAGCCGATAAAAAGGCCCTCCATCTGGAGTCGGCGTCGCGCCGGATGCTTACCGAGGCTCGCCGGAACCATTTCGAGTGACGCCGGAACGGTTCGGAAGTGCGCCGGCTGACTTCCGAAGCGCGCCGTGGCCATTTCGACCGGTGCCGACGTCAGATTGAGATGCTCCGGCGACATACGGAGGGCGATTCATTTGGACTGCGGTGGCAGAGCGCAACGGCGACACCGCTTTTTGGCGCGTCCAGCCGCCGCCGCCAGCGATCATTTGCAACCACGGCTTGAAAAGTTCCGCAAGGTTTTGGAGTGCGGCAGCCCCCTGCCGCTTTTTCACCGCCGTGCCAGCGACGCAAAGCGGCAGAGATCTGCCGCACTCCAAGACGCTGGCGCGCCGCCCGACCACCTTCTGGCCTGACGCCGGCCCGGGATATTTTTGAAGTTATCGGAAGGCAGTCCGAGGCCGGGCTACCACTGGCTGAAGCCCGTTGCCGGACGATCGGAGTTGATTCCTCCCGGCCACGCGCGCACGGGCATTCTCGGGAAGGTGCGCGGCGGGAGCGGGTCGGCGCGGCTGCCGGCATCCGCCGCGTGCTCGGCGTAAATGGCATTCACCTCGGCCTCGGACAGCGCGCGGTCATACAGCCCCACCTCGTCAATGTCGCCAATGAAGGGGAAATTGTTGCCGCCGTCGTTGAGATTGCCGATGCCGACGCCGGGCGACTGGTCGGGCTGCAACGCGCCAAACGGGCGGACGTCCGTGGTCAGTTGCGCCGCGAGCACGCCGTTGGTGTAAAGGCTCAGCGTGCCCGCGCCGTCGTCCAGCACGCCCGCGACATGGATCCACGCGCCGAGCCCGACGGGCGTTTTCACCGTGACATTGTGGTCGTTGTTCCCGTCGCAGATGGCGAAACAAAGATTCAAATGTCCGTCCAAAGACAGGCAATACGGATCCGTCCCGGGACGACGGTCGCCCCGGAAAAAAATGATATAGCCGTTGCCGCGCGGCCGGATCCAGCATTCGACGGTTAGGGATTTGGTCAGCGCGTAGGCCGGCCGGTCGGGAATTTGCACTCCGGTGTAGGTGCCGTAGGGAAAACTGTCCGGCGCAAACGAAAATGCTTTGCCGACAACGCCGTCCGTGAAGCCGGCATTGACGAGCGTGCCATTGTTGCCGGCCACGGAATCCACCGCGTTCCCCTCGCCCGACCACAGGCCGATGAGCCCGTCCATCGGCCGGCCCACCGCGCCGCTGGCGGGCGACACACGGACGCTTTTAATCATGGCGGTCGGCAGGCCAACGGTGCCATACGTCGTGGCAACGCGGATATTTTCCATGTCGAACCCAACCTGTAGGGCGTCGCCGCCCGCCGTGGTGAGCTTGAAGAAATTCGTTCCGGCCCCGGCCTCGACGGCGCGGATTTTTTGCAGCGGCAGTATCAGTTCGCCCAGGATGGCGGAGCGGAAAACAAAACTCGCATCCTTGCTGAGTCCGATGACGCGCGAGCCGTCCCGCAGCTCGACGGTCAGGCGGAAGCCGGCGGGCGTATCGGCGGCGACTGCGGGGAGACAACTCAGGATTGTGACAATGAAAACACCAAAGAGACCGCGTAGCAGGGCATTCATGATTCCGAGACTGCACCCGCGCCGAAAGCGGGTCAAGCGGAAGTTGAACTGGAACGATGCCTTGAAACGCACACGTTGGACAATGGTTGCCTGTCCTAGCCGTTTCGTTCGCCGGGCGCGTGCCGGTTCGCGGCGAGCAGTGCGGCAACTTTCTCGGCAATGATCTGTTCGCAGCGGGCGACTTCTTCCTGGCGCAGGTTCAGGTATTCGTTCGCGATGCTTTGCAGGTCGTCCACGTTGTAGAGATAGACGTTGTCGAGTTCGCTCACGCCGGGGTCAATGTCGCGCGGCACGGCGATGTCAATCAGCAGCAAAGGCCGGTGCCTGCGCCGTTTCATCAGCGGCTCCAGCGTGGCGCGGTCGAGAATGTGCGTGGTCGCTGCCGTGCTGCTCACCGCGATATCAATCCGCTCAAACTCCTCCGGCCAGTGTTCCCATGGCACGGTGCGCGCGTCCAGCTCGGCGGCGAGCGCGGCGGCGCGTGCGGGCGAGCGGTTGGTGACGGTGATTTTTTTTACGCCGCGTGATTGCAGGGCGCGCGCGGTCTTCTCGCTCGTTTCGCCGGCGCCGATGACGAGGACTTCGTGTTCCGCGAGCGAGGTGAAAATCTTTTCCGCCAGCTCCACGGCGGCGGACATCACGGAGACGCTGCCGCGCTGGATGTTCGTCGCGGTGCGGATGTGCTTGGCGACGTTGAACGCGCGCTGGAACGCCTTGTTGAGCCACGCGCCGGTGTGCTTGTGCGTGAAGGCGAGTTCGTAGGCCGACTTGAGCTGGCCGAAAATCTCCGTCTCGCCGATGACCATGGAGTCGAGTCCGGCGGCGACCTTGAACAGGTGGTGCAAACTGTGCGGTTCGGCAAAGGTGTAAAGCTCGTCGCCGAGTTCGCCGTCGTAGGCGTGGTGTTCGATGAAGAATTTTTTCACGCGCGCAAAAAACTGGTCGTCCGGCGCGAGCGCGGTCGCGGCATAGATTTCCACGCGGTTGCAGGTGGAAAGGACGACGCCTTCAGTGACGAGGCCGGCGTCGCGCAACGCCTGAAGTGCGCCGGGAATTTTCTCGCCGGCAAAGGCGAAGCGTTCGCGCAGCTCGACGGGCGCGGAGCGGTGGCTCAAGCCAATGACGACGACGCTCATGCGGGGAAGGTGACGGGTGACGAGGGACGGGTGACGGGTAAAGGTGCGAACGCGTGGCCTTGCGCCACCTGCCACTTGTCACTCGCCACACGCCACATTGTTTTCATCAATTATGCAGGCCGGAATAGTAGTTGGTGATGCCGAACGTCAGCAGCAGGAAGACAAACGCGACAATGACCCCGGCGGCGAAGCGCCGGCTGGGGCGGCCGAATTTTTTATATGCGACGAGCGCCTCCAGATACACAAGCCACATCAGCGCGGACCAGAGCACCTTGGTGTCGGACCAATACGGCTTGCCTTCGTGTCGCGGCAGTTGCGAGCCGGCGGCGAGGCCGATGGTCAGCAGCACGAAGCCGACGGCGACGAGCCGGAAGGTGATTAGCTCAAGCCGCTGGATGGACGGCAGCAGCGAGAGCAGCGCGCGGATTTTGTGGAATTTCAAATCGTGCTGCTGCATTAGGAACATCGCCGCCGCCACCGCCGCGAGGCCGAACGCGCCGTAGGCCTGCAAAATGGTGGCGGCGTGGATGCTGCGGAGCGCGCCAGAAAATTCCGGCTTCGGCCCGTGCGGCGGGTCGAGCGACGGCATGAGCGCGAACACGCCGACGGTGAACAGCACGGGTGCCGTGAACGCGGCGAGGAACTTGAAGCGCGGCAGCAGCGAATACACAAGGCACGCGAGGCCGAGCGCCCAGAGCAGAAAGGTGGTGGCCTCGTAGAGGTTGTTGACCGGGCAACTGTGCAGCGTGAGGCCGCGCTGGGTCATGGCGAGCGTATGCAGCGCGACGCCGGCGGCGAGCAGAAAGTAGTTCACCCATTCGTCCCGGCGAAAACCTTTGCGCCAGAGAAAAACGGAGTAGATCGTTGCCAGACCATAAAAGGTCACGGCAAGCATGAAGCAGTGCCGGTCGGTGAACCAAGCCATGCGGGACAGGCTAAAGGCAAAGCGGGCGGGCGGCAAGTTGGTTCCGGTCTTGGCAGTGCCATGATCTGGCGGAGCGCGGCTGGGTTGAAAACCAGTCGCAGTATTGCCATGTGCTGCGGCTGACGCTGCGCGCACAGCCGCGCTCCGGGAATTCAAACAGACACTGCTCCCGTCTTTGCTTCGCCGCCAAAACGGATTAGGTTGCGCCGATGAAATTCTGCATTGCTCTCGTCATCCTGATTGCCGGCGACTGGCTGGTGCCCGCGCAGACGAACGACGATTCGTCGCTCGACATCGGCGGCATGATTGACGCCGCACAGCAGTTCGCGCAGGACAATCTCGACCCCGACGTGCTCAAGGCGCTGCAGGACGTGGACCGCGACAAGGTCGAGGACTTCCTCAAAAACTATCAGGCCTATCTCCAGGGCGACTATGTGCTGGACGTGGCGCAGTTGAAGGATGGCGCGAACGCCATCCTGCCGCTGCTCGACGCGCACGAGGAGACGCAGCCTTACGCCGCGTGGCTCCGGGCGCGGTTGGATTATTTTTCGGCGGCGGAGGAATTGAAAGCCATCACCCCACCACCCCAGCCAACCCCAGGAACCAACGCGCCGCCGCGCGCGGCGAACCCGTCGTTCGCGGCGGAACAGGAAATCTGGATCAAGAAAGTTTTACCGCGCCCGTGGCCGGCGGCGGCGAAGAAATTCGTGCCGGAACTGAAAACGATTTTCGCCGCCGAAGGTGTGCCGGTGGAACTCGTGTGGCTGGCGGAGGTGGAATCCGGTTTCGACGCGCGCGCGCGGAGCCCCGCCGGCGCGGTGGGGATGTTCCAGCTCATGCCAACGACGGCAAAAGATCTCGGCCTGAGTTTGTTTCCGTTCGACCAGCGCAAGCAGCCGGCGCCGGCGGCGCACGCGGCGGCCAGATATTTGCGGCATCTTCACGAAACCTTCGGCGACTGGCGGCTGGCGGTGGCCGCCTACAACAGCGGCGAGGGCACCGTGCAGCGGCTGTTGAAGCGTTACGCCGCGACGAGCTACGAGCGCATCGCCACGCATCTGCCAGCGGAAACCCAGATGTATGTGCCGAAGGTCGAGGCGACCATCGAGCATCGCGAGGGCGCGGCACTGGAGAAACTGAAGACGGCTTAAACCATCCGGCGCAGCGAACCGTCGGGCTGCATCACCGCGACCAGATTAAAAATGTCGCGCTGCGCGCAGAACGCCACGTCGTCGCGCAGTTCGGGATTCGCGAGCAGCCGCTGGCCGTTTTCGGAACTACCGATGGCCTTGGCCAGATTCGTCAGCGTGGCCTGCACATAGGCGGTGCGGGCGGCCGTTGAATTGCCGGACTTGTTGGCGTGCGTGTTTTTGCCTGATGAAAGCAAATCCACCAGCGCGCCCGCCGCCATAATGTCTTCCGCCGCCGGATTCTCGCCGGTGCCGGCGCAGACGAGGAGAATTTCTTTTTCCCCGCGCAGGAAATCCGCCGTGGCCGCGAGGTTCAGGAACGAACCGGCCAAAACCGTCTTTGCGCCCGCACACGCCCGCAAGGCGCGCGTGCCGTTGGTGGTGGTGCTGACAATGGTTTTGCCGCGCACCTTTTCCGGGCGGAACTCGCGCGGAGAATTGCCAAAATCAAAATCAATCCCGCCCGACTGCGCGGCGCGGATCTTCACGCCGTCGCGTTCGCCGGCGAGCAGGACTTCCGGCTGCCGCCGGCGTAGGGCGACGGCCTCGGAAATTTCGCAGACGGGAATTACTTCCTTCGCGCCTTTGTGCAGGGCGGTGACGAAGGTGCTTGTCGCGCGCAGGATGTCGAACACCACGCAGGCCGTGCCGCGCAGGTCGCGGCGGGCGAGCGCGGGCAGTTCCGCCGGCGTCAGGAGAGTTTCAATTTTCAATGGGAGTGTTCAGAAATGTGCGGGTTTTGTTTCTCTCGTCCGAACAAAAATCCAATTACTCCTAGTAAAGCAAATATTCCTGCCGCAATCAGTCCGAACTTTTGCTTGCGGTTTTCATCGGCAATGATTTCTGAAAATGGAATGTAAATATGATTATCGTCTCTGACATCCCAAATTACATAGCCGTCGAAAAGGCGATTGAAGTATCGAATCGAAACTTCTTTTCCAATCGGAAGAACAGCCAAATAGTGCGAAAGTTGCCCTGGGTAATCTGGTCGCTTGAGATGAAACATCTGACCAGATGATGTGTTTACGTCAAGCTCATAGAATTTATTTGAACCATATCGAGAATAATTCGTTTTCTCAATAATTTTGGCGTCAACAATTGTGCTTTTGACTATCGCAAAAGCATCAATCTTTGAGTTTCCAAATGGACTTGGATTCAAAATAAAATTCATTCCCAAAAAAAGCACGGCAAGAATTGAGCACATCCATCCTACCCGTTTCATTTTTTGGGCAAAGCGTTGCCTCTTCTTTTGCTGCTGCGATTGTCCCATCGTTTTATGAAAGCTGACCAGCAAACTTTCAGCAAGCAAAAGCCGTTTCAATCTCGTCCCCATGTAATGAAAAGGAAATTGCCGGGCGCAACCGGCGGCGCGGTGCCAACCGCCAAAGAAAAACGGCGCGAACTTTTGGTTCGCGCCGTTCCCCAATTCCTCCATGGAGGGGTATTTTGAAGTGTTACTTCTTGGATGACTTCTTGGTCGGCACGGTCGCAATGGTTTGGAGGATGCGGCCGGCGATCTTGTAGGGGTCGCCCTGGGAGTTCGGACGGCGGTCTTCGAGGTAACCTTTGTAGCCGTTGTTGACAAAGCTGTGCGGCACGCGCACGGACGCGCCGCGGTTGGCGATGCCGTAGTTGAACTTGTCAATGGACTGGGTCTCATGCAGGCCGGTGAGGCGCAGATGATTGTCCGGTCCATAAACCGCGATGTGCTCGTTCTTGTATTTGTCGAACGCGGCCATGAGCGCCTCGAAGTATTCTTTGCCGCCAACGGTGCGCATGTATTCGGTGGAGAAGTTGGAGTGCATGCCGGAACCGTTCCAGTCCACATCCTTGCCGAGCGGCTTGCAATGCCATTCCACATCCACGCCGTATTTTTCGCAGAGGCGCATCAGGAGGTAGCGGGCGACCCAGACCTGGTCGGCGGCGTTCTTGGAGCCTTTGCCGAAAATCTGGAATTCCCACTGGCCCTTCGCCACTTCGGCGTTGATGCCTTCGTGGTTGATGCCGGCGTCGAGGCAGAGGTCGAGGTGCGTGTCCACAATCTCGCGGGCGATGCAGCCGACGTTCTTGTAGCCGACGCCGGTGTAATATTCGCCCTGCGGATACGGAAAACCGCCACCGCACGGGAAGCCCAGCGGCTTGCCGTCCTTGTAGAGGAAATATTCCTGCTCGAAACCGAACCAGGCGCCGGGATCGTCGGGAATGGTCGCGCGACCATTGCTCGGATGCGGCGTCTTGCAGTCCGGCATCATGACTTCGCACATCACGATCACGCCGTTTTTCTTGGTCGTGTCGGGATAGACGGCGACGGGCTTGAGCATGCAGTCGGAGGTGCGGCCTTCGGCCTGGCGGGTCGAGCTGCCGTCAAAGCCCCACATCGGGAGCTCTTCAAGCTTCGGGAAGGCCTTGAATTCTTTGACCTGCGTTTTGCCGCGGATGTTGGCGACGGGTTCATAGCCGTCGAGCCAGAGGTATTCCAATTTATATTTTGCCATGTGTGTGTTGTGTGTTTTGAGTGTGTTTTCGATTTAGCTTTTGCGATTCAACCGGCACGGGGGCATCAGTTGAACAACGGTGGCAGGATTTGAGCAGGGACGATGCCAGACCGCAAGAATTTAATTTAATAAACCATGAAACCCCGCGCGGGCACGTCTGCCAACGGGTTTGGCGCGCAAATAATTTTCTCGCGCACCGCCGCGCGCCGCCGGCGCGCAACCATTCCTGCGGCAATTTAATCAGCCTGAATAAAATTATTCTTTTTGGCGCGATGCCGCCTTGCATCGCCGCCGGGATGCGCCATATTCGCAGCGGGATGCTCAAGGTCAAAGACACATTGCGCGCCACCGTGCATTTGAGTTTCGACGGCCGCGTGTTCAAAGTCTATCACGGGCCGCAGGCGCCGGAACGCTTCGACAACGAGGTGCGCGTGCTGCGCCACCTCAAGGCGCGCGGCTGCGGCTTCGTCCCGCGCCTGCTGGAGGCCGACCGCGACCAGCTCCGCATCGTCACCACCAACTGCGGCACCCGCGTGGAACAGCTCGATGAAAAACGCCGGAAGGAAATTTTCGACGAACTGGAAAAATTCGGTGTCCGCCACGACGACCCCGACGTGCGCAACGTGACCTATCGCTTTGCCGACGGGCGCTTCTGCGTGATTGATTTCGAGTTCGCCACCCTCCTGGATGAAACCAAACCGAAATAAAATTAAACCGCGAAATACGCGAACCACGCGAACAAGCAATTCCCGGTTCGTGTATTTTGCGTATTTCGCGGTTAAAATATTTCCCGCATGAAGCCTGCATCAAAACCAAAAGCGCCCGCGCCCCTCACCCTCAAATGGTCCGGCTGCTCGGACCTCGGCAAGGTGCGCCGGAACAACGAGGACGCCTTTCTCGGCCTGCGCTTCGACGCGCGCGACGTCCACCGGCTCGGCAAATTCGGCGCCGCCTCCACCGCCAAACATGGTTTCGCCTTCGCCGTGTGCGACGGCATGGGCGGCGCGAAGGCCGGCGAATACGCCAGCTCCATCGCCGTGGACAAGATCACCACCCTGCTCCCGCGCGCCTTCCAGCATTCCGCCACCGGCCTGGACCTCGGCGTGGGCGACGTGCTGGCGGAGCTTTACGAGCAGATCCACCGCGCCCTGGCCTATCTCGGGAGCTGCTATGACGAATGCCACGGGATGCAGACCACCATGAGCCTGTGCTGGTTCACGCCCGGCTGGATGTATTTTGGCCACATCGGCGACAGCCGCATCTATCATCTGCGCGCGGGCAAGTCGGCCATCCTCCAACTCACCGAGGACGACACCCACGTCGGCTGGCTCTACCGCAACGGGCAGATCAACGAGCGCGAGGCGCGCAATCATCCGCGCCGGAACGTCCTGCAAAAGGCGCTCGGCGGCGGCAACCAGTTCGTGGACCCGCAGGTCGGCGCGGTGGCCTGCGAACGCGGCGACTTTTTCCTCCTCTGCTCCGACGGCCTGACCGAAGGGCTTTACGACCACTACCTCGTGGACATTTTGCGCGCCTCCGCCAAGGACGAGAACATCAATCCCGCGCAACTGCTGGTGAGCGAATCCGTGAAGAACGACGGCCGCGACAACACCACCGCGCTCGTCGTGCAGGTGGTGTGAGTCGCCTTAACCGGAACGATGCGGTCGGAATTCAACGCCAAGACGCAAAGCTGTCAAGACGCAAAGGAAGGGGAATGAAATCCTGAAGGCGACGCCCGGCTTTTTGCAGACACCCAAGGATGACGTGCCAACTCTGCTGCCAACCGGCAATAAATACCTTTGCGCCCTTTGCGCTTTTGCGCCTTTGCGTTAAAAGCTTGTCTGCATGGGTTCGCCTTAAACCTTCGCGCCCGGCGGCAGCGGATAATCCGCCGCCACATAGAACGGCTTGGCCTGCCGAAAAAAGTTCTCGACGTAAGTCTGATCCCGCTCATCCAGCAGCCCCAGAAAAATCCCGTAAGCCTGACTATGATTGGAATGCACCGTCAGATTGAAATCATGGTAAATCGCCTCGTCGCGCGGATCCATTAAGGCCAGCAGATGATAGCCACGCTTCCCGTCCTTTTCCCCGCCAAAAATCCAGGCCGCGCGAAAATTCTTGTGCCGCCGAAAACTCTCAAACGCCCGTTGCACCAAATCCGTCGGGTAATCCGCCGGATTCAGGAGGTCAACCTTCTGTTCCAGCATATCCCCCTGCGACAGGGAATGCGGCTTGAACGCCGCGCCGCTGACGAGATCGCGCATCAGGTCCGGCCAGATGGTGATGGAACCCGTCGCGCAGCCTTTATTGAAGACAGCCCCGAACTTGGTCGTGCCCAGAATCTCCAGAAATTGCATCGCCTGCAAATGACAGATCGAATAGGCATACTTCGACACCTTGGCCCGGCGCACACCCTCTTCCGCGCGCGCCTCCGAGGTGAACACCGGCACCGCCTGGCCTTCCGGCTCCCGGAGCAGGACGAACGGGAACGGCTGGCCGTTGGCGATTTCAATCAAATCGCCAGCCTTGCCCTTCTCAAAGGGGATGAGCGGCCACAACGAGCCCTCGCACACCGCCCGGCAGAAATCCGGGAAGGCGGCCCGCGACTTTTGCATCGCCGCGATGGTCCGGTCCAGTTCGTTCAGCGGAATGGGAGTGTCCATATATCAAATCAAATCCGCCTGCTTCCCAGACAGGTGTTTGCCGGAAATGGTTTCCTTGCCGGCCTTGGCAAAGGGATTTTCCTGCGGCGGCGCTTCCACGCGTTCCTGGCCGCTTAACAAGCCTTCAATCGTGAGAATTTGGATTTTGGGATAATCCGTTTTATGCCAGAGCTTCGATTGATAACGCCCCGCGTCCGCCGCCTCTTCGCGCATGGGCTTGGTGGGCTTTTCCAGCGTGATTAAAATGCCGGCGGCAAATTTCTGGTTATTCACATCGCCGAGCAAGGTGGAAACGTCGTTGCGCTGGACGCCCCCGCCTTTGATTTGCACGAGGATTTTCTGGCGCACGGCTTCACTGACGCGCCCCTCACCCTGCCCTCTCCCCTTCGGATGGGGAGAGGGTGTCCGCAGGACGGGTGAGGGGTTTTCGTAATCGTAAAAATACAGCATCCCGTCCACGCCACGGTCTGCGCCTTTGCCGTCGCCTTCCGTGCGCGGGCGGGCGTCAATCAGCGAGAGCGCCCATTGCTGGAACTGCCACTTGTCCAGTTCCGCCAGCGCCTTGGCGCTGCCGAAATCCGTGGGCTGGCCGCGTTCCTCAAACTGCGCGTCCGCGCCGAAGGCGTCTTTGAGCCGGCGTTTGATGAGATTGATGGCGAGGTAGGTGACATCTATGCCAATCCATTGCCGGCCGAGCTTTTGCGCCGCGTGAATGGTGGTGCCGCAGCCGCAAACTAAATTTATACTAGCTGCGTTTAACATGATATTCCGGTGAATGCTCCATGAATACCAACTGTTCAACTTCGGCTTGATTCGTTGGTCTAGCACCGGCGGAAAAATTGGCAATCAACGCCTCAATCATAGGATGACGCAAGTTTTCGGTTGCACCCACATGATAAAAATGTTCGCGGGTGAAAAGATGGAATCGCGAATCATTCCAATGGCGATCAATCATGCCATTCGTCCTAAATTCATTGCTGTGCCACGTCGAAAGAATAAAACCGCAGGGTAGTTTTTTTAGCAGTTGTCCGAGTTCAAGTTCATCGGACTCCGACCAAGAATTGAAATAGTCAACATGGCGTCCGGCATACGGCGGGTCTGCATAGACAAGGTCGCCGGGTTGTGTCCCGGCAAGTGTCTGACGAAAATCTGCCACCTCAAATGTCCAATCGCAGGCAGAGATTACTTCGGATATGCGCCTGATTTGATTGATGATTTTTGTCACATAAGCTTGAGCAAACCTCTCTGGTTTGTGGCCATACGGCACATTAAATTTCCCAGAACGATTAAAACGCATCACGCCATTGAAACACGACCTGTTTAAGAATAAAAAATCGAGAGATGTTGGCCGCGTGTTAAAACGATCTCGAACGATGTAATAGTATGGTTCACCCTGAATTCGTAATTTTCCCCCTTCTTCGACGAGAAACGATTTAGCTGTGGCAGGCGTGAGGATGCCTTTTTGAATTTCTTGATAAAGGTGAATTATATGGACATTTGTATCGCTCAACAGCGCCCGCTTGGGCTGGACATTAAGCGCAATGACACATG
>Ga0302201_10001535_pt1 | contig 19519 bp, 11 predicted proteins | sample II_Bog_N3_2_FD_194586 | JGI IMG/M metagenome (GOLD analysis project Ga0302201, IMG submission 194586) | Peat permafrost microbial communities from Stordalen Mire near Abisko, Sweden - II_Bog_N3_2 | ecosystem: Environmental > Terrestrial > Soil > Wetlands > Peat | place: Sweden: Abisko... | reverse complement strand
CCGCCGCCAGCCAAATCACGCACGCCAACCAGCGCATCGTCAACATGGGCGAAGTTTATCACCCGGCAATTTTCGTCGAATTCCCTGGCCCCTGATACCTGAGACCTTTTCTTCCCCCGTTCCGTCCAACATCGGTCGTCAAGAATGTCGTCAAAAATAATGTGTGCCGGGGTTCCACAGGATGCCATCCCGCGTAAGTAGGTCATTCGATGGACGCTCGGCGCCAGCGTGCGTTTTCCAGCGAAAACTGCAACTTTTTGCGCAATTCTTTTGTTGACACGGAATTGGTCATCATCGATACTGGCTGCCGCGAGAGGCTTTCGGAAAATTACACACCTGCGGCTTCTCATACCCCTATGGAGGATCTTCAATGAAGAAGTCTCGCTTGTTTCAAATTTTTGCTTCCCTGGTTATCGTTGCTTTCGTTGTCTGTGGGCAACAGGTACTAGCAGAAGATGTCCATCACTGGCACCTCAAGCTCGTGCCGCATACGAATGCGCAGCGCGATTTCGCCGTTAACCCAGAAACAGCACCGGCGAATAACCTGTACGGCGTCGAGCAGGCGTTTGCCCAGCAGTCGTATGACAGCACCGGCGCCGACGGATGGCCTTGCTTTGGTGGCAGCGGCGACCCCGATTGCTCGACTGTCCTCCCGGGCGGCGTAGTAGTTGGCGGTCCCGCGTACATCTGGCAGCTCAACAACAACACCTTCTCCGGCAACGGCTACGGCTGCAACGCCTTCACCAACGGCACCACCAGCACCGGATCAACTTACAATCCTTGCGGCCAGACTGAATCCTGGTACGAAGACGACAGCAACGACACCAGCGCCACCGACGAACTTCTGTACTCGATCGTGGTCACGCAGGGCTCGGCCATCATTGCGGATTCGGGCGAAGTGGATTTTGGCCCCAACCCCTACGGTGGTTTCACTCCGCCAGCGGATGTCATCATTTCCGGCGACCAGAACTTCGGCTACGCTCCGGGAGCCTCTGCTGGTCCGAACAACGGCAACTGCAGCGCCGACTTCAACTACCCATTGCCGACCGGAGCAAACCCGGGCAGTGTGTACGTAGTGGCGGCTGGCAAAACTTGCGTCAACCCGGTCTCGGGATTAGCCACACTCACCGCGACGACCGAAATCGGCGCGCCCAAGTATGCAAAGAAGCTTGGCACAGCATGTACCAGCGTGGGGGTCCCCAGCCCCTGCTACACGACCACCTGGACCAAGAAGTACTCGGTAGCGCAGAAGTGGACCATCTGGCTCGAGTAAGCGTCTGAAAACAACTGTTTGAATCGGCGTCCCAGGCTCGGATTCCCTGAGTCTGGGACGTTTTTTTTGGCTGATTTGACGCCTAGCCAAACCGCCCCGAAGGCTCAGCGCGGGATAAAATGGTCGGAGTCGTATTCGTTAAGCCTGTTCGCTAAGACTGTTCTGCAAAACCATGAGCCCGTCCCCTCCCGCCAAGGCAGCGAAACGCGCAAAAGCAGCGGGGGGCTCGGCTCCGTCCAAGCCGTCTTCGTCGCCGGACCGAGGAATTCCAGATCGGCCAACTATTGATCGGCCAACTCTCGTGTTTTCGCTGTTGCTGTTCGCGGCAGTGCTGGCGTCGTACAGCTCGATTATTCACAACCAGTTCCTGGATTACGACGACAACGAATACATCACCAACAACGCTCACGTAAAGGCCGGGCTGACGTGGGCAAACGTGCAATGGGCTTTCAGCACCTCCGAGGAAGCCAACTGGCATCCTCTAACCTGGCTGTCGCATGAACTCGACTCTGAACTTTTCGGCCTGAACCCCGTCGGGCACCACGTGGTAAATGTCCTCCTGCACGCGGTGAACGCCGTGCTTCTGTTTCTGCTGCTCCAGAGCGCTACCGGATTCCGCTGGCGCAGCCTCATGGTCGCCGCGTTGTTCGCGCTTCATCCCATCAATGTCGAGTCCGTCGCCTGGGCAGCCGAGCGCAAGAACGTGTTGAGCATGCTGTTCTTTCTGCTCGCGCTTTATGCCTACGGCAGGTACGCGCGCAGGCCGGGGCTCGGCCGCTACATCGCGGTTGCAGGCTTCTTCGTCCTCTCGCTGCTCGCCAAGCCGCAGGCGATCACATTTCCATTCCTGCTCTTGCTATGGGATTACTGGCCGCTCGACCGGATTGGTGCGCGAGACATGCCAACGCAAGCAGGGAACGCGCCCAGACTGCCGATCGCACGACTGCTGCTGGAGAAGTTGCCGCTCTTGTTTCTCTCTGCCGCAAGTGCTGTGATCACGATGGAGGCCCAGAAGGCCGGAGGCGCAGTCAAGGATCTTGCCCGTTTCAGCCTGCCCTTGCGGTTGGAAACAACCGTGATCTCGTATGCACGCTATCTGGGGAAGACGTTCTGGCCGACGAAACTGGTGCTTCCGTATCCGCACCCCCTCAGGCTCTATCCCGCCTGGCAGGTAGGCGCGGCCGTGGCCTTGCTTCTGCTGATCACTGCCATCGTCCTCTGCGCGCGCGACAAACGCTATCTTGCCGTCGGTTGGTTCTGGTTCCTCGGCAGCCTGGTGCCGATGATCGGACTGGTCCAGGTAGGCGAGCAGGCGATGGCCGACCGCTACGCCTACATCCCGTTCCTCGGTTTGTTTTTAATGACTGTCTGGCTGATTGCCGACTGGACCGCCGCATGGAACAGAACTCGTCAAATCCCCGCCCGCTGGCTAGCCATCCCAGCGGTTTGTTGTCTGCTGGCGCTGGCATCGCTTACCTACCGTCAAGTGGGCTACCTGCACGATACGGAAGCGCTCTGGCGCCGCGCGTTGGCGTTGACTCAGGACAACTACATCGCACAAGGAGCTTTGGCAGGAGTGCTGCACAAGCAGGGAAAAACCGAAGAGGCCATCGAGCATATTCGCGCCGCGCTCGCCATCCGCCCGGACGATTGGCCCGCCAACCTGATTCTTGCGGCCTATGAGCAGAGCCAGGGCGACACGGCGGCGGCCACTGCACGGTATCAAATGGTGGCTCTTCGTGCGTCCAAACCGAGCCAGCGGGCTGCCGCTTACAACGACCTGGGAACCGCCTATCGGCAAACGGGGGATCTGCTGCGGGCGAAAGAGGCTTTCGAACAATCCCTTCGGCTCGTGCCCAGCCAGCCCATGCTCATGGTCACGCTTGGCCTGATCGCGCAGAAGAACGGCGACCTGCCGGAGGCCGTCCGCCAATACTCGAGCGCCTTTGAACTGCAGCACAGCGACGTTCGGGCCTTGCTGCTGGCGCAAGCTTTGCGGCTTGAGGGACGCGTGGATGAGGCCGATGCAATGTCCCGGCGCGCAGCTCGTGCCTCGGGCAATCTCGCGGAGGCGCAGAAAACAGTGGATTCGCTTCTCGCCGGGAAGTAGCCGCAAGGCAAGATAAAATAGTGACGCCATATTTCGAAGGGCGGCTTATTAAGGCTGTTGGTTACAACTGTCGATCAAACCCATGACCTCGTTTTCCCCCGCCAAGGCAGCGAAACGCAGCAAAGGAGCCCGGGCAGCGGCTTCCTCCAAGTTGCCTCTCGCGCTGGATGGTCGCAGCCTCGACCGGCCAATTTTTGACCGGCAGACTTTCGACCGGCAGACTCTGGTGTTTTCGCTGCTGCTGGCCGTCGCCGTGCTGCTCTCTTACAGCTCAATTATTCACAATCAGTTCCTCGATTATGACGACATTTACTACATCACCAATAACCCTCACGTAACCGAGGGCCTGACGTGGGCAAACGTGGAATGGGCTTTCACCACGGGCTATCAGGCGAACTGGCATCCCCTGACCTGGATGTCTCATCAGCTCGACTGCGATCTTTTCGGCCTGAGCCCCGTCGGACCGCACATCGTGAACGTCTTGCTGCACGCGGCCAACGCCGTGCTTCTGTTTCTCCTGCTTCAGAGCGCGACCGGATTCCGCTGGCGCAGTTTGATGGTCGCGGCGTTGTTTGCGCTTCATCCCATCAACGTCGAGTCCGTCGCCTGGGCAGCCGAACGCAAGAACGTATTGAGCATGCTGTTCTTTCTGCTCGCGCTGTGGGCGTATGGTTGGTACGCGCGCAGACCGGGACTCGGCCGTTACACCGCGGTTGCTGGGTTCTTCGCGCTCTCGCTGCTCGCCAAGCCGCAGGCGATCACATTTCCATTTCTGCTTTTGCTGTGGGACTACTGGCCGCTCGACCGGATGGGCGCTCCGGACAAGTCCGCGCAATCGGGGAGCGTGCCCAGGTTTTCGCTGCCAACGCTCCTGCTGGAGAAGGTGCCTCTTTTGCTGCTCTCCGCGGCCAGCGCGGTGGCCACCATGGTGGTTCAGAGCGCCGGGCACGCCGTCAAGGATCTTGCCCGTTTCAGCCTGCCGTCGCGCATGGAAACAACCATCGTCTCGTATGTGCGCTATCTGGGCAAAGCATTCTGGCCGGCGAAGCTGGTCGCGCCCTATCCGCACCCCCTCCATCTCTACCCGGCATGGGAGGTGGGCGCAGCCGTGGTCCTGCTGCTGCTGATCACTGCCGTTGCCCTCCGCGCACGCGACAAACGCTATCTCGCTGTCGGCTGGCTCTGGTTCCTTGGCAGCCTGGTGCCGATGATCGGACTGGTGCAGGTCGGGGAACAGGCGATGGCCGACCGCTACGCCTACATCCCCTTCATCGGTTTGTTTTTGATGATTGTCTGGCTGATTGCCGACTGGGTTGCCGATTGGAACAAGGCTCGGCAAATTTCCACTCGCTGGCTCGCGATTCCGGCGGTTGCTTGTTTGCTCGCGCTGGCAATCCTCACCCACCGCCAAGTAGGTTACTGGCACGATCCGGAGTCATTCTGGAAGCGCGCGTTGGCGCTCACCCAGGACAACTACATCGCACACGAGGCGTTGGCGGGCTTTCTGCACACGCAGGGCAGAACCGACGAGGCTCTCGTCCATGTTCGCGCCACGATCGCCATTCGCCCCGACAGTTGGGGCGCCCTCCTGGCTCTTGCGGACTATGACCTTCGCCACGGCGATCTGGCAGGGGCTATCGAGCGTTATCAAATGGTGGCGGATCGCGCGGGCGAACAGGTCGGCTTTCGCACCACAGCCTATAACCAACTGGGGCTTGTCTATCACCAACTCGGGGAACTGGCGAAGGCGAAGCAGTGTCTCGAACAATCGCTCCGCTTTACGCCCAACCAGCCCATGCAGATGGTAAGGCTCGGCTTGATCGTGCAGAAAGAGGGCGACCTGCCCGAGGCCGTTCGCCAGTTCTCGCACGCCTACGCGCTGGAGCACTCCGACCTTCAGGGTTTGCTGCTGGCGCAGGCTCTACGGCAGCAGGGACGCGTGGACGAGGCCAACGCGATTGCCGGTCGTGTGGCGCGCACTTCGAAAAATCTTGCGGCCGCGCAGAAAGCGGTCGAGTCGCTTCTCTCCGGGAAATAGGCCGCCCGCAACGCCGCATTTTTCTGCTTCATTGCTGCAAGTTATTTCCTCTTGCGCGATCTTTTTGCGATCTCTGTTGACTCAGGCGCTCCAACGGCGTAAATATGTTCCACGCCCGTACGGTCGCGATTTCCGCACGGGTTCCGGTACCGGCTGTAGGCCTGCCTTTCGGTCGATGTGTGACTTGGCAACCTGGGCCAAAAGAACACCTATGACCCTTGTAAGCCGTACGCATTAGCTCGGCATCCGCCGAGGTATTTCAGCCCGCACGCGATTGCGAGCATCCGATTCTATCTTTCAGGAGACGCCACTGTATGCCCCGAAACTGTAAGATCTCTTCCCCGGTTGTGTTTGCTTGCCTTGCCATTCTGCTGATCGCCGCGCCGGCGTTCTCGCAGTCGGCGGCGGCCGCTCGCACCTTGCCCAACACTCAGATCCTTGGCACAGAAGATCCGACCAAGCAGATTACCGTTGCGTTCTGGCTCAAGCAGCACGATAAAGCCGGATTCGATGAACTGGTCCGGCAGATGTACGACAAGAATTCGCCCAACTACCATCATTGGCTGACTGTGAAGGAGTACGAAGCCCGGTTTGCGCCGAGCGCTGCGGATATGGCCGTGGTGCGGCAGCATCTTGCCGCGCATAATCTCAAGGTGGTTTCCACCGACAAGCTCAATCACGCTGTGACTGCGCGCGGCAGCGTAGCCGACGTCGAACGCGCGGCCGGCGTGCAACTGAACCGCGCGTCCATCAATGGCGTAGAGCACCGCGTGCCCGCCTCGGAAGCCGTGGTTCCTGGCGCTGCCGGGAAAGTGGTCGCCGCCGTCCAGGGCCTTTCCGATTTGAAATACGAGAACTACGCGAGGCGCATGGTCGACCCCGACACCGGGAAGCCGGTGTCGATACCACTCTCCACCGCCCCCGCAACGATCACGAAGTTCTTCAACGCTGCCTGCCTTCGGGGCGTGCAGACAAGGCATTTCAATACCAGCGGCACCTTCCCGACCGCTACCTACACGGGCTCTCGCTACGGCGGCATCATCACCGACGTTGCTCCCAATCTCCCGCCCTGCGGATATGACTCGTATGAAGTGCAGGTGGCATACGGCCTCAAACCCCTGTACAACCAGAAGCTCAATGGCAACGGCCAGGCTGTGGTGCTCGTCGATGCCTACGGTTCCGACACGATTTTGGCGGACGCCGACGCCTTCTCGCAGATCAATGGGTTGCCGGCTGTGTCGGACAACATCGAAATCTACTACCCGACCGGTCCCACCAACTGCGGTGGAAATACTTGTGGCTGGGATGTGGAAACCAGCCTCGACGTGGAGTGGTCGCACACGGTAGCTCCGGAAGCTTTCATCGCCCTGGTTCTAGCGGCGGATGCCTCCTTCACCAACCTGGACCTCTCGGTGCTCTACGCCATCGAGACGGGGCTAGGACCGGTCATCTCCAACAGCTATGGCATCGGCGAGATTGTTCTCGAAACCGAAGATCCCGCCGAACTCACCGTTGAGAACAACATCTTCGAGACCGCTGCCGCGCTCGGTATTTCGGTCAATTTCTCGAGCGGCGACGACGGAGATTTCAGTGTCGCCCTAAAAGGTGTGAAGACCGTTAGCGCCGCGTCGGCATCTCCCTACGCGACTGGCGTGGGCGGCACCAGCGTGTTCCTGAACGGCAATAACTCCATCAAGTTGCAGACGGGTTGGGGCAACAACATAACCCGCATCGCGACTTATCCTCTCACTACAGGGGGAGTCAATCCACCCATTATTCCGCCGACCTTTGAAGGCTTTTACGCTGGAGCTGGCGGGGGCGCGAGCGCTGTCTGGGCGAAACCGTCGTTCCAAGGGAGCTTGCCTGGGAGCTGGCGGCTCGTCCCGGATATCGCATATCTAGCGGATCCCTACACCGGTGTTGAGTTCGTCGACACCGAAGGTGGAACGCAGTCGATCGGTGTTGTCGGCGGCACCAGCCTGGCCTGCCCCATGTTCTCGGGTCTGTGGGCAATCGCGACTCAGGCTGCTGGCGGCAACTTACTCGGCCAGGCGGCTCCAATCCTTTACGGTCTGCCTGCCGATGCGATCACCGATGTGATTGCCCATACCGCGGCGACCAACGCCAATGGCACCACCTACGCCACTGCCTCGACTCCCGTTTCCTACACTCCGGCCGAGTTGGTGGCTCCGGTAGAGACCACCTCTGATTTCGTGAGCTTGCTCTATCAGGGGACCTCCACACGCTGGTACGCAATCAGCTTCGGCACCGACACTTCGCTAAACGTCGGCGCCGGATGGGACAACGTCACTGGACTGGGCACGCCGAACGGCGCCAACTTCGTCACGGCGGTCGCCGCGGCCAAGTAGCCGCAAACGAAACACGACCCAGAGCAGGCCGGGGCAATCCCGGCCTGCTTTTTTGTTGGATCCCGTCATGCGAAACTCACACCCGTACCCACTTGGACCGGCAATCGGAACCCGAAAACTCAAGCCAAGATAAAATGGCCGATCGCATTCGTTCGTGAAACCCATGGCCTCTTCTTCTGCCAAGACAACGAAACGCTCGAAAGGATCCGTGGCGGCCTCCAAGGCGTCTCCACCGCCGGATGAACGCGGCCTCGGCGGGCAGACTTCTGATCGTCAAACCTTGCTCTTGTGCCTGTTGCTATTCTCCGCTGTGCTGGTCTCCTATAGCTCGGTCATTCACAACCAGTTCCTGGATTATGACGACGATCGCTACATCACCGAGAACCCCAGCGTAAAGGCGGGCCTGACGTGGGCCACCGTGGAATGGGCTTTCACCACCGCCGAGGAGGCCAACTGGCATCCCCTGACCTGGCTTTCCCATGAGCTCGACTTCACCCTTTTCGGTCTGAATCCCGCTGGACACCACGCCGTGAATGTCTTGCTGCACGCCGCGAACGCAGTGCTTCTATTTCTGCTGCTCCAGAGCGCTACCGGATTCCGCTGGCGCAGCCTCATGGTCGCCGCCTTGTTTGCGTTGCATCCGATTAATGTCGAGTCCGTCGCCTGGGCAGCCGAGCGCAAGAACGTGTTAAGCATGTTGTTCTTTCTGCTCGCGCTTTATGCCTACGGCTGGTACGCGCGCAGGCCGCAAATCAGCCGCTACGCCGCAGTCGCGTGCTTCTTCGCTCTCTCGCTGCTCGCCAAGCCGCAGGCGGTCACGTTTCCATTTCTGCTTCTACTGTGGGACTACTGGCCGCTCGACCGAATTGGCGCTCAGGACGAGAAGCCGCAAGCAGGGAACACGCCCAGGTTTTCGATACCAAGGCTCTTGCTCGAGAAAGTGCCGCTTTTGCTGCTCTCCGCCGCCAGCGCAGTGGTGACGATGGAGGTGCAAGAAGCCGGCCACGCCGTCAAGGATCTGTCCCTTTTCAGCTTTCCCTTAAGGTTGGAAACCACCGTAATCTCATATGCGCGCTATCTAGGCAAGGCGCTCTGGCCAGCACGACTGGTGGCACCCTACCCGCACCCCATCAACCTCTATCCCGCCTGGCAGGTTACTGGAGCCGCAGTATTGTTGCTGCTCATCACAGCCATCGTCCTCCGCGAACGCCGCAAACGTTATCTTGCCGTCGGCTGGTTCTGGTTCCTCGGCAGCCTGGTGCCGATGATCGGACTCGTGCAGGTGGGAGATCAGGCCATGGCCGATCGCTACGCCTATATCCCATTCATCGGATTGTTTCTGATGATCGTCTGGCGGATTGCCGACGGCGTCGCCGACTGGAACGCGCGACCGACCCATGTCCGGAAAATCCCCACCCGCTGGCTGGCCATTCCGGCGGTTTGTTATCTGCTCTTGCTGGGAACCCTTACTTACCGCCAAGTGCGCTACTGGCACGATCCAGAATCGTTCTGGCGCCGCGCATTGGCCCTCACCGAGGATAACTACATTGCACACGACTCCTTGGGAGCCTTGCTGCACCGCCAGGGTAGAACCGACGAGGCCGTTGAGCAATTTCGTGCCGCGCTCGCCATCCGCCCTGACAGTCTGCGCGCCAACCTCAATCTCGGCGCCTATGAGTTCAGCCAGGGCAAGTCTGCGGCCGCCATCGCACGGTTTCAAATGGTGGCGAATCGCGCGGGTAACGTTCGCCTTCGCTCGAAAGCTTACAGCGATTTGGGATTTGCTTATCGCCAGATGGGGGAGCCGCTGCAGGCGAAGCAAGCTTTCGAACAATCGCTCCAGGTTATGCCCAACCAACCCATGCTCATGGTCATGCTCGGCTTGATCGCGCAGAAAAATGGCGACTTGGCGGAAGCCGTTCGTCAGTACACCCACGCCTCGGCGCTGCAGCACGCCGACACTCAGTACTTGCTGCTGGCGCAGGCGTTGCGGCAAGAAGGACGCCTGGATGAGGCCAACGTCGCCTTCCAGCGCGCGGCGCGTGTCTCGCCCAATCTAGCGCAAGCGCAGAAAACCGCAGAGTCGCTTCTCGCCGGGAAGTGATACGCGGCAGCCCAGCAACTCTCAACCTTAATGCACTAGCGGTTGGCTAATGACCAACGACTAGAGACCACCGACTGCCTTAACGATCGCCCGCCGGAGAAGCCAACGCCCACGGTTTGCCGTCGAAATGCGCAGGCAAGGCGAGGCCAAACAGTTTCAGGATCGTCGGCGCCACATCCACGATCGCGGGCTTGTCTTCGATGAACTTGTGGCTCGAGAACAAGACTCCCGGAACTAGCCGTGGATCGATGCAATGGTCGCCGCTCCAGGCCTTGGTGTTGTCCTCGAAGATCTGTCTGGTGACCTTGCCCATCACTGAATCCCACGAGGCGCGATATCCAGCCCCGTATCCGACCAGCAAATCCGGCGCATTTTCCGTGTATGGACCGCGATAGAACTCGTCCGTAACAAACACGCCCGTCACTCCGACCGCACCCGAAGCCGGATCGACCAACCCGCTCAACCGTTCCCGCAGCTCGTCTTTCAGCGCGTCAGCTTCCGCCGGATCGACGATGCCCTGCTTCTCGCGCCCCTTGAGATTCAGGTAAAGTCCGTTGAGACCCATGGTGTAAGCGCGCGTTCGCGACCAATCCACATCGTCGAACCAGTCGCCACTTTCGCTCTTGCCGTCCTTCAGCGCGAGATATCCATTCTGGTGCAGCCAGGCATTCAGATTCATGCAGCGCGCAAACGATTTGAACCCATGATCGGAAATCACCATCAGCAAAGTGTCGTCGTCGATCCTCTCCATCACGCGTCCGACGAGGCGATCCATGCGTTCGTATAAATCTTGAATCACCTGTGGATGCTCGCTGTGCGGCACATCGCGCGCCGCCGGATGGTCTTCCTCCAGATAGCGCCAGAACATGTGCTGTACGCGGTCGGTCGTATCGAAGACGCACGTGCACAGTCCCTGCTTGGTTTTATCCAGCGCGTCGAACAGCATCTTCTCGCGATCTTCGTGATTACCGTAGGCCTGCGCCAGAAAGGCATCGTCGTCGAGCACATGCTCGTTGAGCGCCCATGTGTCTTCCGCGAGACCGAGCGTCGCATACGGCCCCAACAGCTTGGCCAAATAAATCGAATATGTCACCGGATGCGAGATCGGCAGATCGGGATGGCCCGGATCGATGTTCACCGGTGTGACATACACTTCGACCTCCGGCGAAAGCCCCTTGAGATAGAAGCGGCAGATTCCGTGCGCCGTAAATCCCATGCCAGCCTTGAATTCCGCTGGAACCCACTCGGAATATTCCCCAACCTCTAACGCAAACTTTTCGGGACCAAAAACAAAGCGAGCCGACTTCGCTCTCAAGTCGGGACGAACTTCAAAATCCGCGCGCAGTTCGCCACCCTTCTCGATCAGCGGATTGTCAGGCCCCGGAATATAGGAACGATAAACGCCGTTCTTGCGGTCCATGGGAACCCGCACCCCGCCTTCGCGAAACTTGTCGTCGGAAACGCGCGTCGTACATAGGCAAAAGGTCCCCTGACTGCCCTTCAAGTCAGGCACGCACATTCCGGACAGGAGCACGCCTTGAAACTTTTCCGGCGGAAACGTAACCGGTACGCGAATCACGGAGCTGAAAATTCCCGCCTCGCCCAGCCAATGCCAGAACGGCGTACCTTTCCGCATGCCTTTGATTTGTGTCTTGCCGAACGGAATGGAATACTTCCCGATCTTGATGTGACGCTTCGGCCCCTTGATTTCCGCCGACGAAAGAAACGGGAGATAGTTGTTGGTATCGCGCGCCAGAAAATCGTAGATGTTGTGCTTGCCCGGATTGACTCCGGTCAGGAACGTCGACCAAGCCACAGGAGATATCGCCGGAAACGTCGTGCGCAGTTTGCTGAACGTCCCTCGGTCGCGCAGCTTCGCCAGGTTCGGCAGGCGGCCTTCCTTCATAAAACGCTCGGCGAGGTCCGGATCCATGCCGTCGAAACCCAAAATCACAACCCGCTCAAACTTCGCCCTTCCATAAGCATTGCGCCGCCGCAAAAATCGAACCAGCTGCCGGAACGGCCAGGTCATCAACGCATAGAACGAATAAAGAAACGCGACAAAGATCGCCCAAAACGAAGACAACACCGCAAATCCCGCGCCCGGCCCGGCATAGGCATGAGCAAGCGCGGGCAAGAAAACAAGAGCAACCAGCACAACCCGTGTGGGGCGGGCGCTCCATAAACCTTTCATATCTGAATCCCCAACAGTTCCTTGAAAATAAATCCGGCGACCATCGACAAAATGAAAAACAGCCAAATCCAATTCATTCCATAGCCCGCAATCTCGATGTTGCGATCTGGATAATTAATCGAAATGGACTCGATCGAAACATTTTCCGGTAGCGAAGGTTCCGCCGAAGAGAAAACACGATTCCAGAACTGCCCGCGCAAACGCACCGTCGAAATCCGCGGCAGGCCGCCCCCCACGCAAACGACCTTCTCCACGCTCTGTCCACCCGCATTTATGTTCATTTCGTAGCTTCCATCTCTTGTGCCGGCCAATCGCCAGACAATCTGATAGTCCGCCGCAATGTGCACCGGAGGCGCGGTCATCACGATCTCCGATGGCAGGGCGAGTGTCGCGTCATTCAGCGCGTCGCTGGAGCTGAAGTGCACGGTCAGAAGAAACGGCGCGTTGACAGGAATCGGCGTCTGCCCCAGATAGCGATCCATCTGCACCATCAGCAAAGTGATCGGGACGATGACATAGAGTAGCGGCTTGAACGCGAGCTTCAGGTATCGAACCGTCCCGCGCAGAATCTTGCCATACGATCCCATCACCACCGGAATCTGATCGCGATACAGGCGCACCGCCAGCAAATGCGCCTTCAGTTGATCCTTCGCAATTCCGATCGCCTTCTGATCGGATGTGTAGCCGAACAAGACCACCATCGCCAATCCAACAACCACCGATACCACGATCACGATCGCCAGCGGACCCGTCAATATAGAGATAACCATGGAGAAACTGAAGGCCGCGAAGCAGGCCATCGGATTTGAGAGCGGAGCCAATCTACTCGATGTACCCTAATCCGCGCAGCCGTTTCTGAATCTCTTCCTTCGACGTGCTGCTTTCGTCCGGCAGAATTTTCCTGGTTTCTTTCTCCAGCATGTGGATGACGAATTCGTCGATCGACTCATATCCCGCAGCATCCGAACACTGCTTGACTTTCTCCAGCAGCTCACCTTCGATCTTCACTTTATGTGAACCAAACATAGTTGCTCCCGTTTGTTAAATCGCGCCAGCAGCGTTTAGCGCGGCTGAAAAACCGATTGCCCTTTCATCTCTTTCGCCTTCGCAATCCCGAACTCCGCCAAAATCGTGGGCGCAATGTCAGTCAGTGCCGGAGTCTGCGCGTCAATCTTGCGGTTGCTCAACAGCACTCCCGGAACCTTGGTGAAGTCCATGCAATGATCGCCGCTCCACGCATTCGTGTTGTCTTCCAGCACGTCCGCCGGAAACGCACCCAGAATCGTCTTCCATCCCGCGCGATAACCCCGGTTGTAGCCAACCAGCGCATCCGGCCCCGAGCGCGCGTAGGGCCCCTGATAGACCTCGCTCGCCAGGTCGATACGGGTAATCACCTGCGCGTCATCCTCGGAATTCGCCTTCGGATCGCGCACTTCCAACAGCTTCTGCCGGATTTCCCGCAGCAGCGCAGCAGCCTGCTCAGGGTTAACAATGCCCTCTCGCTCGCGTCCGCGCACATTCACATACAGACCGTTCAGCCCCAGCCCATATGCCCGCGTGCGTCCCCAATCCACGTCGGAAAACGGCTCGCTACCCTCCACTGCACCCTCTTTTCGGGCAATGTAGCCATTGTTCAGCAACCACGTATTCAGATTGAACGAATGCCGGTAGGGAGCAAATCCATGATCGGATAGCACGAGCAGCGTCGTGTTCTCATCGACCTTCGGCAGCACCTCGCCGAGAACCTGGTCGATCTGCTCGTAGAACTCCTCGATCGACGATCCATATTGTGCCGCCAGCGCGGCATCATACGCGGGACTTTGCGGATCGGTCAGCCGCCACATCATGTGCGCATTCAGATCGAGGCTCGAAAAGTAAAAAAAGAACAACCCCTCCTGAAACTTCGGGAACTCCACATCGAACGCCCGCCGATGCTCGGCCAGCACCGTCCGCGCCTGTTCCAAATACTCCTTGTCGTCGAGCACTCCGGCCGTGAGCGCTTTTGTATCTTCCGCAATCCCTTGCGTGTGGAATTCTCCGATCTGTTTCGCCAGATCGCGCGAGTAACTCGATGGCGTGGAAATTGGCAAAGCGGGGTCTTCCGGATCGATATTGATGGGCGAAACATACAGCTGAAACCGCGGATGCGTTTGCTTGAGATAAAAGCGGCAAATCCCCTTTACATTGCCGATAACCGGCATCAGCTGAAATTCCACCGGTACCCATCCACTCCATTCGCCTTCTTTCAAGACAAGCTGCTGACCCTGTATGCCGATGCGCGCCACCTCCTCCAGTGGGTCCACATCCACCGTAAGCGGCTCAGTCGAAGGCGGCGAGTTCTTGCGAAACGTGTTGTCCGGCCCAATCAGATGGGTGTCGACGCGGTTTTCCTTGACCTCAACCTGCACCACTTCTCCGCCCTCGACGGCTCCTGCCGCTGCCGTAGGATCGTCCGTGTAGAAAGTAAACGTGCCGTATGTGCCGCGCAGATCGGGCGTGCCCATGCCGGAAAGCGTCTTCCCTTTCGCCGCAATCGGAGGGAAATTTGCCGGAATCCGGTAAACATAATTAGGCACGTTCTGTTCGTCCAGAATCTCCCAGAACGCCTTGCCGTGCCGCAACTGTTCCGCCGAGCCGCTGCCCAGCGGAATCACCCAACTGCCAAGGTGAAAAGTGTGCTTCGGCCCTTCGACTTTCGAGGTCGAAAAATACAGTTGAAAAGTTTTCGGGTCGCGGTGAATAAAATCGAAAATCCCGTGGCCGCCGGCATTCATTCCCGTGATCAGGTTCGACCACGCCACCGGGCTTTGCGGCGGGATGCTGGTCGTCAAACGCCGAAACGATCCCTCCGAGGCCAGCCGCGCGAAGTTCGGCATCTTGCCCTCGGCCATGAACTTCGTGAGCAGGTCCGGGTCAAGACCGTCGATCCCGAGGATAATCATCTTCCGCGATGCCGCCGCTCCGCTCCGCGCGTGCTCGCAAGAGACGAGCGCGCTCAAACCCACGGCGCACAGCGCCAGCAGGCACAGCGGACGAAGACGTTTTCTGAAAGGCACGGTCACAGCAAATAGGAAATCTGATCCGGCTTCACGGAGGGCCATCGAGCCTTTCCGGCTGACTTTTCCGCCGAACGATGGGTGGTGTTCACGACATCACCACCAGAGGAGATCCCGAGTAGCACGTACACCGATTGTACGCGGAGATGCACGGGCCTCAAAGCTGAGATTAATCAACCCGCTGTGGTAGGCTGGGCGCTGATGAGGCGGCCAGCCATTTTAACCCGAATTTTAATCACAATCCTTCTCCTCGGGATCACGCCACTCGGACCTCCGGCGCTTGGCCAAACGTCCGCCCCAACCTCAGCCCAGCACAAATCCCCCCCCGACGTCTACCTCATCACCATCGATACGCTGCGCGCCGATCATGTCGGCTGCTATGGATACAAGCAGGTCGAAACACCCGCGCTCGACACACTCGCCGCCGATGGCGTCCGCTTCACCCAGGCCTTCACCCATAGCCCGATCACGAACACTTCGCACATCACGATTCTCACTGGCCTCTTACCCAGCGTGCACGGCGTCACCGACTTTGGCGTCCCGCTCTCGCCCCAGCATGTGACTGCGGCGGAACTGTTGAAAAAACACGGCTACCAAACCGCCGCGTTCATCGGAGCCATCATTCTCGATAGCAACTCGCTCGCCCCCGGCCTCGATCGCGGCTTCGATTTCTACGATAACTTCCCCAAAACCGACAGCAGGAGCGCCGACGGCAGGAATGACGGGCGCTGGGGCCGCGTCGAGCGCCGCGGCATGGAAGTTGTCGAGCACGCTGAGACCTGGTTCGACAAGCACCGCGCGGGACCTCACTTCGTCTGGGTCCACCTTTACGATCCGCACGATCCCTACGAACCGCCGCCCCCGTTCTCGGAGAAATACAAAGACCATCTCTACGACGGAGAAATCGCCTATGCCGATTCCACAATCGCTCGCTGGATTGCATTTCTCAAGAAAGCCGGTGTCTACGACAACGCCATCATCGTAGTCACGGGCGATCACGGCGAAGGTCTCGGCGAACACGGAGAAGAAACTCACGGCCTGTTTCTCTACGACTCGACGCTCCACATCCCGCTGATTCTGAAGATGCCGGGCACCGCTCATCGCGCCACCGTGGTTGATACCCAGGTGCGTACCACCGACATCCTCCCAACCATCCTCGCAGCCACCGGCGTGGCTCCGCCGGCCGAACTGAACGGCGAGTCGCTCTTGCCTCTCATCGCGGAAAACCCTGGCACGCCATCGCCGTCCGGTCGCCCTCTCTTCGGCGAGACCGACTATCCTCTCCGTTGGGGATGGGCGCCTCTGCGAGCCTTACGCGCTGATAACACCAAGTGGATCGAAGCTCCCCGCCCCGAACTCTACGACCTGCAAGCCGATCCCAAGGAGCTCAAGGATCTCTACGCTCCAGCCAGTGCCAAAGCCAGGAGCATGCAGGCAGCGATCGCCGAGTGGGAGGCCAAGCTTCCGCCGCGAAGCGGCGCTGGCAACACCGTGCAACCTCTGCCCGATCCCAAAGACAAAATCGAAGTGCAAAACCTGTTGCACAACGCCATGCTCGCCAGTGACGATCATCGATCAAGCGAAGCGCGTCAGTACCTCGAAAAGGCCTTGCAGATCGACCCGACCTCACCGACCGCGCACCGCCAACTGGGCGAACTCGAATTCTCGACCGGAGACTTCTCCAAAGCCGCCGTCCATTTGAAGCGGGCGGCCGAACTCCGCCCCGAGGATCCCACCGCTCTCTTCGAATTGGGCGAGGCCATGGAGAAATCCGGCGATTGGCCCGGAGCGCGGGATGCGCTCGAATCGAGTCTGAAGATGTCACCCAGTCAAATCTCGGCCCGGTTGCTGCTGGGCCGCGTTTACCTGCAACTCAAAGACGCGAAGAACGCGGCAGACCAGTTCGAGGCAGGCCTGCTGGTGGATTCGAGCAACAGCGAAGGCCGCCTGGGACTAGCGGAAGCTCAAATTCAGCAATCCGATTTTGCCGGCGCCCTGCCCGATCTAGAGGCTTTTACCAAAACCGATCCTCGAAACGCTGAAGCCCTGCGTTTGCTCGCGCGAGCCTATCGAGGCCTTGGTAAAGAACAAGACGCCCAGCGAACTGAGCAGCAGGCGGAAGCGTTGAAAAAATAGTAGTCGAATCTTGGATGTCTAGCGGGTAGCCTTCTGCTTCTCAACCTGTGCCTGCTTGGTCTGCCCGAGATGGTCGTAGCACTGCGCCAGCAAAAGATGCGCTTCCCGAAATTCCGGCAATCGCACCACCGCCAGCTCAAGATGAGCCGCAGCCGTCTTGAAGTCGCCCGTCTTCACCAGGCTCGCTCCCATCTCGTACTGCGCCCGCGCGGAACCGGGTCGAAGCTCGATGGCTTTGTGCAGATGCTCGATGGCCTGCGCATATCGCTGCTTCTCAGCCAGAGCGGCTCCCAATGCGTACTGCGCCAGATACATATTTGGCGCGGCTGCAACCGCCTGCTCGAGCACAGCAATTGCCCGATCCGGCTTTCCCTCGGAGATGCTCGCTAGGGCGTTCAGAACCCGATTAGCCGTGGCGATCTCATCCTTTGGGTCCGTGCCCGTCACCGCCGCGTTCGACGCCGACGCCGTCTTTTGCAAACCGACATATCCCAGAGAAGCCAGCTTCTGCATTTCACTCGAAGACAGTCCCTCCGTTGCCGATTTACCACGCAGGTCTCCGAAGTGGCTGTCAAAGGCTTCCAGTTGCGCGGCCAGCGCGGCCAGCGTCGCCTTGGAAGTCTGCGCGAGATTGTGACCGGCACCCGGATCCGCCACCAGATCGTACAGTTCCGCCTGCGGAGCGCGAATATACAAGAACTTTCCCGCGCGCCACGACTCCAAAGCGCTCCACCCGAAAGCCTCCTGCGAAAAATCGCTCCGCGCGTACGCCGACTGATCGGCATCGGGATTCGTCTTCGCAATGCGAACCAGCGACTGTCCCTGCATTTGCGACGGAATCGAGACACCCGCCGTTTCGAGCACGGTCGGTGCAATGTCCAGCAGGCGCACCCGTCCCTTCACCCGTTTTCCTGCCAACTGTTCCTGAGGCATCTTCACCAAAAGCGGTACGTGGATGGTCTCGTCATAAAGAAAAATTCCATGACTGTCCTCGCCATGCGCGCCCAGACTCTCCCCATGGTCGGCGACTATCACCATGAGCGAGTCTTCAAAGAGCTTCCGCATGCGCAGTTCGGCAACGAGCTTCCCCAAAGCCGCATCCGCGCTGGCGACCCCATGATCGTAGGAAGAACGATCGTGCGACGTTCGGCAAGAAGCATCCGCATCGGACAAGTGAATCCACAAAAAGAACGGTCGGCCCCCGTTCCCGCTCAACCACTTGATCGCGCGGGCGGCCACCTGATCTCCCGGCAGTTTCGCGCCACACCCGCCACCGACCCGAAAGCTGTTCTGGATAGGGGCGTCAAACACATCGAATCCGCGATCAAAGCCCGGAGCCATCCCATCTCGCGGATCGAGCGCAGCCGACCCCACGAAAGCAGCCGTGCGATACCCGCGGGCACGCAGCAAATCCGGAAGATAAGGAAGCGTGCCCGGCAGGGGAGTGCCCAGTTCGCTCGCCTGATTCGTCTGCGGGTAAGTACCCGACAGGATGGTAGCGCTCGACACGACCGTAAGCGGAGCCTGCGCGTAGGCCCGCTCGAACACGATACTCTGCCGGGCTAAATCGTCGAGGTGCGGAGTCAACCCTCCGTGATAGCCAAGAAAACCCATGCGGTCAGCCCGCGCGGAATCGACTGTCACCAAAATGATATTCGGCTGAGTCGCAGCCCCGGAAGCAGCGGGGCAGAGAACCGAGATCAAGATCCCAAGAACACACAAGCAAAGCACACAGCGAAACATATCGGATCAGTGTAATGCCTCGCAGACCGCCTCAGGAAAGACATCCGCTGATCATCCCCAGTCAACAAGTCGTCTTGTCGGAATGGAGTTCCAATACAAGGAAGAGACAGCCGAGGCGGCCTGCCTCTCTGATTGCGCCCGTTATCTTCACTCTAGAAGCGGGCGCGCTCGTATTGCTTGGGCCATTGGACTTGCTGCTTTAGAACATGAGCGGCACGCAGCGGCCAGTAAGGGTCGCGGAGCAGTTCGCGAGCCAGCAGGACGATGTCGGCCTGTCCGGTGGCCAGGATAAGCTGGGCCTGCTCAGGCGCCGTGATCATGCCGACGGCTCCCGTCAGGATTCCCGCCTCGCGCCGGATGCGCTCGGCAAAGATAGTTTGATAACCGGGGCCGAGAGGAATCGTCGCCTTGGGAACGATGCCTCCCGAGGACGCGTCGATCAGATCGACGCCCAAGGGCTTCACCTGCCGTGCGAGCGTGATGGAATCCTCGATGC
>Ga0302201_10001530_pt1 | contig 19587 bp, 19 predicted proteins | sample II_Bog_N3_2_FD_194586 | JGI IMG/M metagenome (GOLD analysis project Ga0302201, IMG submission 194586) | Peat permafrost microbial communities from Stordalen Mire near Abisko, Sweden - II_Bog_N3_2 | ecosystem: Environmental > Terrestrial > Soil > Wetlands > Peat | place: Sweden: Abisko... | reverse complement strand
TCTTCGGGTTGTTCTTCGACAACACCTTCGTGATCGCCGCCGTCAGCGTCGTCTTGCCGTGATCGATGTGCCCGATCGTCCCTACGTTTACATGTGGCTTCGACCGGTCAAACTTTTCCTTGCCCATTGCGATTCTCCCTCTCTCGAATTGGCCGGCGTGTGCCGGCGATTCAAAACAAAACTCGCTCCATCAATAATATGCGTACAGCTTATAAAACTTCGTGCGCAACTCGGGTGCGACATGTTCCAGGCTGGCGAGGTAGAACTCGCGGATCTGGCCCTGGTCGCCATTGCCCAGGCGGTTGTACTCCGCCTGCGTGGACGCGCCCAGAATGCCCTCGTGCAACACCAGCTCGAAGTCGCGGATGCGCAGCCCGAAACGCTCCATCGACCGCAGAAACTCCTTGACCCTGGCCGCGGAGAAGGCCGCCTCAATGGCGGATTGCACCGCGCCGAAGTTCTGCGGGTCGTTCACCGGAATGATTCCCTGCTCGCGCAATGCGGTCAACACACAACTCCTACGAAGATCGAACTGGAGCGGGAGACGGGAATTGAACCCGCGACCAACAGCTTGGAAGGCTGAGACTCTACCACTGAGTTACTCCCGCACGTCATGCAGCGAGTCGGCAAGTCAGCGAGTCGGCAGGCCAGCGGCTTTCGACTCCACTTTCCTGCGTGTCGCGGCCCTGACGGCCCGCTTTGCAACTTGAAACTGGAGCTGGCAGAGAGGATTGAACTCTCGACCTCTCCCTTACCAAGGGAGTGCTCTACCACTGAGCTATGCCAGCCTTACCGCGGATCTCTCGTCTCCAGGCGTGCCCGCATGTTGGCCAGCACCACCTTGAATGCGAAGAGACCCAGAAACAGGATTGGAAACCATCGGACCTCAACATCGCGAGGCCCGTAAGAAATAAACCTGCTGGAAAAACCCTGAACGTGAAGTACGGCAGAGGAGTCTATCGTAAGCCACGAAAGCACTCCCAAGACTAACAAAACCGCAAGGGCAATGAACATACGCGGCCTGCTTGCCGCCAGGTTGAGTGATCGTTCGCTGTCACTCATTGCCATTCACCGCCTGAAATACCGCCAAACCGCTACCGCCTAACGCAACTGCATGAAACAACCGCAAGAAATAAATGGTGCACAGGGGAGGATTCGAACCTCCGTAGCGCTTAGCGCGGCAGATTTACAGTCTGCTGCCATTAACCACTCGGCCACCTGTGCATCTTCCGCCCGTCGCCCTCGGACGCGCCTCGCCCGAATGGAACGGAGCCGGCCGGCCAAGCGGAGCTGGCGCTTTTGGAGCTGACGGAGGGATTTGAACCCCCGACCCTCTGATTACAAATCAGATGCTCTACCAACTGAGCTACGCCAGCCCAAACAGTCGAATGCGCTGTCCATATCGGGCAGCGCACATTCTCTACATTAGCATAGCCGCCGCCCTGTAGCAACGCGGTCTGTCATAGAAACGATCATTTGCTCGGCGGCGGACTCGAAGGTGGAATGTGGTCGCAGATGTCCTTGATCGACTTCTCGACCGTGTTCTCCTTTGTTGCGTAAATCATGTCTCCGTTAGGCTGAAATAGCGATGCCCCGTCAACTTTTGCACCTGCTGATATTGCAAGGCCAGTAAGTCCGCCTAACGCAAACATCGAACTGCGCGCGCCTCCCCGGCGGCGGAAAACAAGGATGTAGTCCGCTCGATCAGGATTATTGGAAACCATAATGGATGCAGGGCAAAGCTTCACAACGTCCGCCTGAATTTCCACCGTTCTTGGGTCGTCACCAACTTGTGCATGCGCGACTCCACCAACAGAAGATTCTGAATCGGATCTTGCATGCACCCCACTGGCTGAAGCCGAAGCACTGGAAGAAGAGTTGCCCGATCCCCTCACAATCGAGGTGAACTCATTAATCGGGTGATCCGTAACGTAGATACGCATCTTTCCGTCGGTGGAATGAAATGGGGACGGCGGTGGAATAGCAGCGGGTGGTTGAGGAGGTTGCGAACCTGCGGCTTGCTGATCGGCAGGCGGTGGTTGCATGGGAGCAGCGCCCGAATCTACAGAGCTCGGTCCTGGCTGTGGATTGATCATTGCCCGAATCACAGCGTTCGATACCTTTGCGGCTTTCAGGGCTTTTAGACCGGAAATGCTCGTATCGAAATCGGTGACTTTTGTGGCAAAGATTTTGTCGATAACAACGTCATCCGATAGTCCAAAACCCACCAGATCGATAACGTCTGCGTTCGTCATCTTGGCCGCACTTGGCGACGCTATCTGTGATGTGGCAGCCGTCTGTGCAAAGGCAGGATTGCCTAGACCAATCATCAACACCAGCAAACAAACCACAAGCCCCTTCATCATCTGCATTCTCCCAACTCTTCAATTCAAAGGCGTATCAACGCTACGCCAAACTAATTATCAGCACAACTTTATCTCTCGTCCCCGCCGGTTAGCGTATAAAAAGAGAGCATGATGCGGAAACGGACGTTGTACTCGCTGCTTCTGATGCTGGTGCTGATCCTGGCGCTGATTGCCGCCGTGTGGCTGCGCAAACATGCTCCGCCGGAGGTCGCGCGGCTGCTGCCGGAGTCCGACGCCATCGTCTATCTCAACCTGAGGCCGTTGCGCGCCGCCACCCACCTGGAGCGCGCGCCCGTCTCGCGCAGCCCGGAGTTTCAGCAGTTCATCGACGCCACCGGAATCGACCCTGAGCGCGACCTGGACGCCGCCGCCTTTGCCCTGCACCGCATGGACGACCCCGCAGGCCCCAACGGCCCGGTGGCCTACTCGGAGGTCTTCGAGGGCCGCTTCGACGGCGCGCGCCTGGCCCGCTATCTGAGCGGCATGGCCAGCTCCCAGGAGCAGTACGCCGGCCACATCATATACACCATCCCCGTCGAAGGCCGCCGGTTGCGCATCGCGCAGCTTGGCTACGACACCATCGCCGCCTCCAACATGCCCACCCCCGAGCAGATCCACTCCATGCTCGACCGCTATCGCGCCTCGGCGTCGCCGTTTGCCGGCTCGTCGCTGCTGGCCTCGCGCTATCGCGACGTGCCGCTGCTCTCTAGCGCGTGGGCCATCGGCCATGTCGGCCTGCCATTTTCGGAGCGCGGACGCATCACCGTCTTCGGCCTCCGGCTTCCGTTGCCGGAGGACACCACCTTCGTCGCCAGCCTGCGCTACGGCCTCGGCACGCTGCACCTGCGCATTGAGCAGATCGCCCCCAGCGAGGCCGACGCCGCCCGCTCCACCGAGGCGCTGGACGCGCTGCTACATCTCTTCCAGGCCATCCAGCCCAAGATCGAGGCGCAGTCGGAAGCGACCGACAACCAGGCCATGCGCGAGTTCACGGAATCCATCCAGATCGAACAGCACAAAGACCGCGCCGTGCTGACCGCCAACCTGCCTATGCAGTTGCTGAAGAAGCTGGTGACGCCGGAGAGCGCAATCGCCCCGGACTCATCCAATGCGACCAAACCGCCCGCCAGCGCGACTGGACGCTAGAGCGGAATCCCGGGTGTACCCCGTAAGAAGCTGTCATCCTGACCTTGCTCCTGAGCGAAGTTGAAGGGGAACGGGACAGAAATTCCCGCATATTCTCGAAGTGTCGAAGGGGCTGCGTTTTCTTTGGTGCGGCTTAGGAGCCGGCGTTTTCGCTGTCCATGCCGGAGAGCGTGGCGCGCAGGTACTTGTGCGGATTGACCGGCGTGTTGCGGATGCGCACCTCGTAGTGGAGATGGGCGCCGGTGGTGCGTCCGCTCATTCCGACGTACCCGATCACCTGTCCGCGAACGACGGTCTGGCCGGCCATCACAGCGAAGCCGGACATGTGCGCATAGCAGGTCTCGATGTTGTGGCCGTGGTCGATCACCACTTCACGTCCGTAGCCGCTCTCCATCGCGGCTGACTTCACGGTGCCGGCGGCGGTGGCGCGAATGGGTGTGCCGATGGGCGCGGAGATGTCGATGCCGGTGTGGAACTCGCCCTCACCGTTGCCGTGGACGGGGTCTTCTCGCTGGCCGAAGCTGCTGCGGATGGGCCCAATAACCGGCCACAGCGAAGGCGCATCGGACGAGAGGTCTGTCCCGCCGCCCATTCCAGAGAAGGAACCGAGCACCGATACGCCGTCGATGGCGTGGGTCGCGGCGCCGCTCACAGCCGAGTCGCGCAGACTGTAGAAGGTGTTGAGCGACTTATAGTAGCTGTCGTCGGAAAAGTTGGAGGACGTATCGGCGATCAGTGCACCCTGCACAGCCTTGGTTCCGGCCGATTTGGGTGACGGCTTCTGCCGCATGTGGTCCATGGGGCCGGCCAGCTTGCTCGCGGTCAGGCCGTAGAGCGCCGACACCTCATTCGCCAGCGCGCCCAGCGACGCCGCCTGCACGTCCTTCTCGTGCGCCTGCTTCTCCAGGTGCGCGTAGTCCTTTTGCAGCGTGGCGTGGTCGTTGCGCAACTGGTTGAAGCGCGCCGTCTTGATCAACATGCGGGAGTACGATCCGGCCAGTCCGGCAATCGTAAATGTTCCGATAACTGCTGCTGTTACAAAGATATAAGCGTAGTGCAGCGGCACGGACATCTTGCGCAGGCTGCCATTCTCATCGCGGCTGACAAGGACAACATAAAAGCGTTTTTTCAGACTAAAGCGTTTTAGAGTCAAGTGTCGGACCTTGTGCAGTGCTTGTGCAGTGATTGAGTCTTCTCCGCGTATCGGCGGCGAGATCGGAACGATGAGTGCGCGGCAACCGGATCAAATGAACTTTGCCAATCGCCATTCGCAATCGGCCTTCGGAGTTGCCATCTCTCTATGAACGTTACTTTGGATTTTAACCATCGCACGGGGCGAACGCAATCCAATTGTGCGGCAAATCGCCAATAAGTTGTACAAATCGGCCTATATTGCGGGAGAAAGGGGTGATTTGGGCCTTGTTTCCCCCTATCTTCGCCATGATTCATCCGTGTCCGCCGGGCAATCCACGGCGGGTTTATGCTTGGCTCACGATGAAGCGTGAGATGGGCGAACTGGAGTTGATCGAACAAATCCGGACGCAGTGGGGAGCCGCTGGGCGCAGAAGCCATGGCCTCGCGCGGGGTGTCGCCCTCGGCATCGGCGACGACTGTGCCATCCTGCGCCCGCCCAGAGGCCACGAACTCCTCGTCACCACCGACTTTACCCTCGAAGGCCGCCACTTCCGCCGCGACTGGCACCCGGCGGAGTCGGCCGGTCACCGGACGCTGGCGCGCGGCCTTAGCGATCTGGCCGCAATGGGTGCGCGCCCGCTGGCGGCCTTCCTCTCTCTCGCGCTTCCCGGCGAGATGCTTGCGAGCCGCGCCGGACGCGCCTGGATCAGGCGATTCTTCACTGGCCTGCGCGGGTTGGCGGACCAGTCTGCCGTGCCGCTGGCGGGCGGCGACACCTCCGAGTCGCCCTGCGAACTGGTGTTGGCAGACATCGTCCTCATCGGCTCGGCCCCGGCCGGACGCGCTCTGCGCCGCAGCACGGCCCGCGCCGGAGACGCGCTCTACGTCACCGGCGAACTGGGTGGTGCAGCCGCCGAGCTAGCAGCAATGAAGCTGCGCGCCGCGAAGTTGAACTCGAAACTGCCGCGAATGCCCGCGCCAGACCAACTCGCCGCGCATCCGCAATTATTCCCTCAACCCCGCCTTGAAGTCGGACAGGCGCTGCTTCGCCGCCGTCTGGCCACGGCAGCCATCGACCTTAGCGACGGCCTCTCCACCGATCTCGCGCACCTCTGCCGCGAGTCCGGCGTCGGCGCCCAGGTGAGTGTGGACGCACTGCCAATTCATCCCCTGGCGATGCAAGCCCGCGACGCACAGGCGAGTCACGCCGCGACCGCGCCCAACCGTGGGCTCACGCTCGCCCTCCACGGCGGCGAGGACTATGAGCTTCTCTTCTCCGCGCCTACGACGGCCCGCCTTCCGAGCAGCATCGCCGGAGTCCGCATCACGCGCATCGGAACCCTCACCCGCGGCAGCCTCATCTCATTGCTGGACTCTGCCGGTCGCCGCTCGCCACTCCGGCCCGGCGGCTGGGAACACTTCACCGGAAAGCATTAGGATTAAGCAACTCTATGCATGACTCCACCAAGATCATTCGTTCCACTCTCACTCGCGCCGTAGCTGGCGAGCCGCTGCATCCCAATCCCGTCTTTGCCGCGCCGTACCACACGCCCGGCGATCCGCTCGCCGTGCCCTACAACTACGCGCGCATGAACAATCCCACCTGGACCGCTCTGGAGCGCACAATCGGCCAGATGGAGTCCGGCCAGTTTGCCCCTGGACACGCCAACGCGGGCAAGCCCTACCGCGCCAGCGCCCTGGTCTTCGCCTCCGGAATGGCCGCCTGTGCCTCGGTCTTCGGGGCCGTCCTGCGTCCCGGCGACATCGCCGTGCTGCCCACCAACGCCTTCTTCGCCGCGCGCATCCTCATGCAGGAGTACTTCGCCAAGATGGGCATCACCGTCCGCCTTGCTCCCACCGCCGGCGACGCGCAGGGCGAGCAACTGGAAGGCGCACGCCTGCTGTGGATCGAGACGCCCAGCAACCCGACGATGGAGGTCTGCGACATCGTTGCCCTCAGCCAGCGCGCGCACCGCGCTGGAGCTCTGGTCGCCGTCGACAACACCACCGCAACCCCGCTCGGCCAGCGCACGCTCGCGCTCGGTGCCGACTTCGCTGTCGCCTCCGACACCAAGTCCATGACCGGGCACAGCGACATCATCCTCGGCCACGTCGCCGTGCGCGACCTCGAACTCCGCCAGCAGATCGAGCAGTGGCGCACGCTGATGGGCGGCATCCTCGGCCCCATGGAGGCGTGGCTCGCCCTGCGCTCCATCGAGACGCTACCGCTGCGCCTGGAACGAAGTAGCTTCAACGCCCAGCGCATCGCCGGGTACCTCACCACGCGCACCGATGTCGTCCAATCCGTCCTCTACCCCGGCCTTCCCACGCATCCCGGCCACGCCGTCGCCGCGCGCCAGATGCAACACTTCGGTGCCGTCCTCAGCTTCGACCTCGGCGAACGCGCCCTCGCGGAAAAGTTCTTCACCAAGGCGAAGCTCATCACCGAAGCCACCAGCTTCGGCGGAACCTGTACCTGTGCCGAGCGGCGCGCGCGCTGGGGCAGCGACGCCGTCCCCGAGGGCTTCATCCGCCTCAGCGCCGGCCTCGAGCACATCGACGACCTCCTCGAAGACATAGCCCAGGCACTCGATTCACTGCGCTGATTAGCCATCGGCCACTGCGTAAAAGCTCAACGCCGCATCGCCCTGCTTCAGCGTGCGCGTCTGCACCAGCTCGCCGTACCGCGCCGTAAGCTGCGCCTTGCTGCTGTGCTCCGCGACAACCAGCGCGTCCGGCGCTAGTATCAGCCGTCCCCGCGCGCTACCCAGCAGCTCCAGCGTCTTGGCGTACTCCGCCTCCGCCTCCCATGGCGGGTCGAGGTAGACCAGATCGAGCAGATCGCCAGCCCGCGCGCCTTCCGGTTCCGCCTTCTGCGCGGCCTTAGCCAACCGTTCCAGCAGCGCGCCCGTCCCGCGCTCTTCCACCGTAAAGCCCCGCGTGATCTTCAGCGCCTTCAAATTTTCGCGGATCGCCGCCAGCGCTGCATCGGCCTTCTCCGCAAACCACACATGCTCAGCGCCGCGGCTGATCGCCTCGATCCCCACCGCGCCGGTCCCTGCGTACAGGTCGGCAAATCGGCATCCCGCAACCTTCGACGCCAGAATGTTGAAGAGCGTCTCGCGCAGCCGGTCGCTGGTGGGTCGCGTCCCCGTGCCGCGTGGGGCGATCAGTTGGCGTGAACGAAAACTCCCGGCGATAACCCGCATCTCTCAATCTTATGACGGCAAGCGCGACGATCGGCTTCATTCTGTTTCTCATTACGAAACCCTCGTGCGAATACAATAGAGCGATGCGCGGATGGAGCTTCCCCGTTGGCCGTTTCTTTGGAGTAGAGGTCCGCATCCATGCGTTCTTCCTGCTCCTGCTCGCCGTGGCGATCGGCCTCGGTTCGCTCGCCGGGTCGAGCGCCGGGCGCGGGCTGACGCTCTGGCTGCTGCTGTTGTTCGCCGTCGCCGTGCGGGAGGCTGTGCGCGCGCTGGCTGCGACGTGGTTCGGCCTGGATCTGCGCGGAATCCTGCTGCTGCCCACCGGCGGCCTGAGTACCTATGCCACGCCCGAAGCCACCCAGCGCGCCGCCGAGCCGGCAATCGAGCGGCGCATGGCCGTCGTCGGCCCGCTCGCCAACATCGGCTTCGGCCTTCTGCTCGCGTCTGTTGTGCTCGCCTCCACGCCCGGCATCAACCTGATGCAGCGGCCGTGGATCTCGCCATCCCATCTGCTGCGCGCCATGGTCTGGCTGAATCTTCTGCTCGGCGCAATCAACCTTTTGCCCGCGTTTCCGCTGGATGGAGGACGTGTCTTTCGCCGCGCTCCCGCAACCGGAGCGCAGGATGGAAATGGAGAGCGCCAACCCGCCGTATCGGGTGCGGATCCGGCCACCGGATTGGGCGCAGGGCTGGGCGCGGGGCTCCGATGGGGGAGGAGCGCGGGGCTGGGCCAGTGGATCGCCATCGCACTGATAATCACCGGGCTTCTGCTGAACAACATGTGGCTCCTCATCATGGGCGCGTTTGTGCTCATCGCAGCGCACATGGAGGGCCAGAACCTGCTCGTCAGGAACGACTCCGACAGCGTCCTCATGCGCGATGTCATGCTCACCCAGTTCAGCACGCTCTCCGCATCCGACACGCTGGAAGACGCGCTGCAGCGCGCCGTCCACAGCTTGCAGGACGTCTTTCCCGTGGTGCGCGGCGGCACTCTGGTCGGGGCCGTCAGCCGCCAGAACATCATGGATGCACTGGCCACCAGCGGCAACAGCTATGTGCAGGGAGTGATGACACGCAGCTTCCAGACCGCGCTGCCCGAAGATTCGTTGGTCCGTACATTGGGCCGCATCACCGGCGCACAGGGAGCGCAACTCGTACCCGTGATGCAGGGCGAACGCATCGTCGGCATCGTCACCCCGCAGAACCTCTCGCAGTCCATGGGGCTGCTCAACCAGAGCCGCCGCATCCACCGCCCCGAAGACTCCTAGCGCGACACGCGGTACCGCAACAGAAGAAGCGAAGGATGGCCACGGAGCGACGCGGATGAAGACGGACCAACAACCTGAGATCGACGAAGACCTGATTCGCGACGATGAGCCATCGAGCGAATCCGCCGCCGATCAGCGCCCGCTCGCGCCCGGCCTCTATCTCGTGGCCACGCCCATCGGCAACCTCGAAGACATCACTCTGCGCGCGCTGCGTGTGCTGCGCTCGGTCGACAAGATCGCCTGCGAGGACACACGCCAGACACAGAAGCTCCTCAACCACTTCGAGATCCGCACGCCCACCATCAGCTACCACATGCACAACGAGGCGGGCCGCGCTATCGAGCTTGCCGCTGCGCTGAAGGCGGGCGCGCGCATCGCCGTCGTCAGCGACGCGGGAACCCCGGGCATCGCCGACCCCGGCGGCCAGATCGCGGCGGCAGCGATTGCCGCGGGCATCCCCGTCTTCCCCATCCCCGGAGCCAACGCCGCCATCAGCGCACTCATCGCCAGCGGTCTCGCCGGAACTGGATCGCCCGTCTCGGCGCAGGCAGGCTCCACGCTGGCCGGAACCAATCCGGCGGGAACCGGCCCGGCATCCAGCGGCACAAACTCCGAGCAGTTCACCTTCCACGGATTCCTTCCCTCCAAAGAAGGCCAGCGCCGCACCGCCCTCGAAGCTCTGCGCAAGCAGAGCAACCAGTCCAGCGCCAGCGGCGATCAATCCAGCGCCTGCGGCAATCCAGCGCAAGCCACGCAGATCTTCTACGAAGCGCCGCACCGCATTCTCGAAACGCTTGCAGACATTGCGGCGATCTTCGGCCCCACGCAGCACGTCGTCGTCGCGCGTGAGCTGACCAAGCTGCACGAGGAGTTCCTGCGCGGGGCTGTATCCGAAGTGCGCAAGACGTTAGCCGCCCGCGCTACCGTTCGCGGCGAGATTGTTCTCCTCTTCGTCCCCGCCGCCGCCGCGCCCACCGGCGACACCGCGCCCACCAGCATCGCCGCCGAGGTTCGCGCCCTAATGCAAAAAGAGTCGCTCGCCGAAAAGGACGCCCTCAAGCGAGTCGCCCGCGCCCACGGCATGGGCAAAAGCGAAGCCTACCGCGAACTCCAACGCAATCGCAGCAAGTAGGGACTGCCGCTTCCTACTCCCGCCCTTTGACGCGGTCGTAGAGATACCGGTCGCTGGTCGTCCCCAGCGATTCGTTGTACAGGCTGGTTGCCCCAGCCGCCTCGTTCAGCTCCTCGCTGAACTCGTGGATAGCGTGCAGATGATCCGCCGTCGCTGGAATCTCGGTCTGCGGCGTCTTCAGGAACTTCTGGTAGCCCCGGTCCACCAGCCGCGAGATCACACCATTCAGCAGCCATCCCGGCCGCGCCAGCAGCTCGGTGGTGCCGTCGGGCGCGGCGGCAATCTCCGCCTCGCAGCCGTACTTGCGTACCTGGAAGGCTTTAACGCCGGTTCCTGAAGCGTCGCGCGCCGCGGATACATCAAATTGGTGGCCGGCGAGCGTGGCAAGCGCGTCGGCAAAGCTTCGTGGCTGCTTTATCTTGGCCATAAGTTCGGTACGTTAGACTCGACTTAACTGTCGCACATCCATGGCCAGCCTTCAATCGGCGCTCCACAGGAAGGCCGGTCGCGCATTACTATTTCCAGCACACTAAGGAAGGGAACTCCCAGATGATTGCAACGGCGCGCGCGCTTGGAGTCTCGCTGCTGGACCGCATCGGCAACACGCCGCTGCTCGCGCTCGACCGGCTCACCGCGCACCTTCCCGGCATCCAAATCCTGGGCAAGGTCGAGTGGGTCAACCCCGGCGGCTCCATCAAGGACCGCGCCGCCGCCGCCATCGTCCTCGACGCCGAGAAGCGCGGCCTGCTCCGTTTTAACCAAGAAAATAATCAAAAAAACGCCCGCGCGCTGCTCGACGCCACCAGCGGCAACACCGGCATCGCCTACGCCATGCTGGGCGCGGCGCTGGGCTTTCCCGTCACGCTCTGTGTGCCGTCGAACGTCTCCAAGGAGCGGAAGCACATCCTCGCGGCCTACGGCGCAGACATCATCTGGACCGATCCCAACGACGGCTCCGACGGAGCAATCCGCAAGGCGCGCGAGATGGCCGCCGCCGAACCCGACCGCTACTTCTATGCAGACCAGTACGGCAATGAACAGAACTGGAAGGCCCACTACCGCACCACGGCCAACGAGATATGGCACCAGACCGAGGGCCAGATCACGCACTTCATCGCCGGCCTCGGCACCAGCGGAACCTTCATGGGAACCACGCGCCGCCTGAAGGAGCTCAACCCGCGGGTTCGGTGCATCTCCATGCAGCCTGACTCGCCCTTCAACGGCTTCGAGGGCCTCAAGTACATGGCTACGGCAATCGTCCCGCCGATCTACGACGCCACCCTCGCCGACGACAACATCTTTATGGAGACCGAACGCGCATACACCATGGCGCGGGAGCTTGGCCGACACGATGGGCTGTTGGTCGGCGTCTCGGCGGCGGGCGCGGTCACTACGTCATTGCAGATCGCCGAGCAGGAGGCGCGCGCCGGGCGCGAGGCCGTCATCGTCACCATCCTCTCCGACTCCGCGGACAAGTACCTCAGCGAACGTTTCTGGCGGGAGGGATAATGCTGCATCTCACCTACTCTGACTATTCTGCCCTGCGAACGCACGGCGAAGAGACCTACCCGCACGAGTGCTGCGGCGTGCTGCTTGGCAACTCCCAACCCGATGGCAACCACGTCCGCCAGATCGTCCGTGCCGGCAACACCCGCACCGATTCGGCGCACAATCGCTACAACATCGCGCCCGAGGAGCTCATCCGCATCCAGCGCCAGGCACGCAAGCAGGGCCTGGACATCGTCGGCTTCTACCACTCCCACCCGGACTGTCCCGCGCAGTGGTCGCAGACCGATTTTGCCGAGGCGCACTGGGTCGGCTGCTCCTACGTCATCACGCGCGTCGACCAGGGCAAAGCCGCCGTCACTAACTCCTTCCTGCTGACTGGAACCAGCGAGGAAGACAAGAAGTTCCTCGACGAACCCGTCGAGATTGAAGTGAGAAAAAGCGCAACTGAACTTGAGCAAGAGAAAGGCAAGGCATGAAGATCAACATCCCCACACCACTGCGCGCATACACCGGCGGCCAGCAGTCCGTCAGCGTCCCCGGAGCAACCGTTGGCGAGGCGCTCGAAGCCTTGACCTGCGCGTACCCCGATCTGCGCCAGCACCTCTACAGCGCCGAGGGCAAGCTCCGCTCCTTCGTCAACCTCTACCTCAACGACGACGACATCCGCTACCTGCCGCAGAAGGAAGCCACGCCGGTCGAGGAGTCCGACGAGCTGTCCATCATCCCCTCCATCGCCGGCGGATGTCGCTGTTATTTGTAACTGTTTTTCTCCACGCGAAAACTTGTAACTTATTTTGATCTTTATTGAATTATTCGTAACTCAAACAGGAACATATCATAATAACCCGCACGGATGCGTGCGAAGGACAGTTCAATGGCAACTGCAACACCACTCGAAATCGATCTCCCCAAGCTCTCCAACGATGAGATCTCGCGCTACTCGCGCCACCTGATCCTGCCCGAGGTGGGCATGGAGGGCCAGCAAAAATTGAAGGCTGCGAAAGTCCTCTGCGTGGGCACCGGCGGACTCGGCGCACCGCTCGCACTCTATCTTGCAGCCGCGGGCGTAGGCACCATCGGCCTGGTCGACTTCGACACGGTCGACGCCAGTAATCTGCAGCGGCAGATTATTCATTCGACAGCGACCGTCGGCAAGCTGAAGGTCGACTCCGCCGAGATCATGCTCAAGGGCCTCAACCCCTACACCAACGTGGTCAAGCACAACACCATGCTGACCAGCGCCAACGCGCTCGAGATCTTCAAGGACTACGACATCATCGCCGACGGCACGGACAACTTCCAGACGCGCTATCTGGTCAACGATGCGTGCGTCCTCACCGGCAAACCCAACGCCTACGGCTCCATCTTCCGCTTCGAGGGTCAGGCCAGTGTCTTCGCCACCGCGGATGCTCCGTGCTATCGCTGCCTCTATCCCGAGCCGCCGCCGCCGGGCCTTGTCCCCTCCTGCGCGGAGGGTGGCGTCCTCGGGATTCTTCCTGGTCTGGTCGGCGTTATTCAAGCCACCGAGGTCATCAAGCTGATCCTGGGCATCGGCGAGAACCTCGCCGGTCGCCTCCTGCTCATCGATGCGCTGACCATGAAGTTCCGCACGCTGAAGCTGCACAAGAATCCCGACTGCCCGGTCTGCGGCACGCATCCCACCATCACTGCGTTGATTGATTACGATCAGTTTTGCGGCATCCAGAAGCCGACCAGCGTCGGCCCGCTGGAGGTTGCGCAGAACAAGGCCGTCGCCGACGCGCCGCTGGTTGACGGCATCCCGCAGATCACGGTGCAGGAGCTGAAGCGCCGCCTCGATGCTCACGAAGACGTCTTTGTCCTCGACGTGCGCGAGCCGCATGAGGTGCAGATTGTCAACATTGGCGCGCCTCTCATCCCACTCGGGCAACTGGCCAACCGCGTCGGCGAGCTTACTCCACAAAAGGGCCGCGAGATTGTCGTGCACTGCAAGTCCGGCGGACGCAGCCAGAAGGCCGCGCTGATCCTCAAGAACGCCGGCTTCACGCACGTCGGAAATCTCGCCGGCGGAATCCTGGCCTGGGCCGAAAAAATCGATCCTACCCTGCCAAAGTATTAGCCGCTTTCTGAGCGGCTATACTTTCCATGTCTTACAAAGAGGTTTTGATGATCCTGCTGAACAATCACTCCATCTCTAGACGGCGAAATGCACTCCAGCTCTGCGGTACCTATTCAATCCTCTGGGTTGCCAGTGCCGGTATCTTGGCAGCGCAGGCGCCTGCCGCGCCCCAGCCTGGCCCTCCCCCCGTACGCTCGCAGTTTCACGAACCGGCAGCGATGGACTTCAACGATCACACCGGTTACACGCAGATCTTCGACGGCAAAAGTCTTTCCGACTGGGAGGGGGATCCCACAGTATGGCGTGTGGAGAATGGCGCCATCGTTGGCGAATCCAGCAAGGACAACCCGGTCGCCAACACCTATATCTGGCGCCGCAATCTCATCGCCAAGGACTTCGACCTCAGGCTGGAGATCAAGTGTGAGATCGCCGGCGGCAGCGGCATTCAGTATCGCAGCCAGACCGGACTACCCTGGAATAAGCCTCCACGTCCCGGTGGGAAGCCACTCAATCTCGACTGGATGATGACCGGTCCGCAGGCCGACTTCTGGTACCCGGTCAACCCGCTGCACGCCTCCTACTCCGGCCAGTTCTACTCGGAGAACACGCCGCTCGGCATCATCGCCTGGCGCGGTGAGGTCGTCACCTCCGCCGCGGGCTCCCCTCCCAGCCTCATCGGAACTATTGGCGACCGCACTGCGCTTGGCGGCTATGTGAAGATCAACGACTGGAACCAATACGAGATCATCGCTCGCGGTGGCACATTCCTCCACATCCTCAATGGACAGCTCATGGCCGTCTATATCGACGACGATCCAGCCTCATCCAACAACCAGTCGGGCAAGATCGGAATTGAACTTGAGGGAACTCCCGCCAAAGTCTCGGTGCGCAATATCTGGATCAAAAAGCTGAACTGACCGCAGACCGAAGACGCGTCTGCTGATTGTCACACTTGAAACTCACTCGATAGCTACTCAGCCTTGTCGTCGATGGTGAGAATCTGCAGGCAGAGTGGCCGTTCCAACATGCAGTCCATCTTCGCCATGGAGGCGACAGCTTTCTCGATCGTCGAGGTGAGGCAGGGTTCGGTAGTGATGACGAACGGCAAGCTGTGCTTGGGGTAGCCCGGCCGTTGCAGCAGCGAGTCGATATTGGCACCGACTTTGGCCAGCGTGCCAGCGATCCCAGAGACGATTCCCGGCTTGTCGTCCACCACGAAGCGCAGGTAGTGCGGAGCCATGAACTCGCCCGTCACCTCGCGCCGACGCACCGGCAGCTCAACTGCCACAGACCTCTGCGCGACGGCAAGAATGTCCGAGACCACAGCAACCGCCGTAGGCTCGCCACCCGCGCCGTGGCCGGAGAAGACAACGTCGCCGCCAAATCTACCCGATGTCACCACCATGTTCTGCGTACCGTGCGACCACGCAAGAGGAGAGGTCAGCGGCACCAGCATCGGTGCCACGCGCGCGTGAACCAGTCTGCTCTTCGCATCCAACTGCGCGCGCGAGACCTGGCGAATCGTACAGCCAAGCTCTTTTGCGTAGGCAAAATCGACAGCCTCGACTGTTGAGATCGTCTGCGTGGCAACCGCGTCGGGATCAAGCTCCGCATGCAGAGCGATGCGCGACAGAATGCACAGCTTGGCGCGCGCGTCGAAGCCGTCCACGTCGGCTGAAGGATTTGCCTCGGCGTAGCCCAGCCCCTGCGCGTCTGCCAGCACTGCGGCGTACTCCGCGCCCGTCTCCATGCGGCTCAGGATGTAGTTGCAAGTCCCGTTGACGATGCCGCTGATGCGCGTGATCTGGTCGCCGCCGAGCCCCTGTAGAATTCCCGGAATCACAGGCACGCCACCAGCCACAGCCGCTCCATGTACAAGCTGCACGCCATGCTTCGCGGCCAGCCTCGAGAGCGCCGCACCGCGATACGCGATGAGTTGCTTGTTGGCCGTCACCACAGACTTGTCCGCAGCGAAACATTTCTTCAGCCAACCCTCGGCTGGATCGAGCCCGCCCATCAGCTCGACCACAATCTCCGCGCGCGAGTTGAGGATGTCGTCGAAGTTCTCCGTCCACACCACGGAAGCGGGCACGCACTTCGCCGCGGCAGACGCGCGTTTGCACTCCACGTTGCGGTTGAAGATATGCGTCAGCTCAATCCCCGGCAGCTTCGACTCGGAGATCACGCGCGCCACCGAGCTGCCGACGGTTCCAAATCCCAGCAGCGCGATCTTCACCGGCGAGGCGGAGGCATCTGTTGTCTTCGTAAGAGTGGTTACGGCCTTCGGGCGTGAGGTCTTGCGCTTGATAGCCATGTCAGTATTCGATTCTATCCGGCAAAGTGCGCCATGCGTCGAAGCTCTCCTTCGCCTCGTCGGCCAGCAGACGCGTCATGGGGATTCTGCGCTGGTCCAGCGGGCGGCTCACCTCCTCATAGAGCAAGGCGTCGTCGAAGCCGGCATCGGCGGCATCGGCCGCGGAGTTGCCGTAAAAAATTGCGTCGCAACGCGACCAGAAGAGCGCGGCCAGGCACATCGGGCAGGGTTCGCAGCTGGTGTAGACTACGCATCCGGCGAGTTGAAAGTCGCCCAGCGCCTTGCACGCAGCGCGGATCGCCACCACCTCGGCGTGCGCCGTGGGGTCGTTGGTCGATGTCACCAGGTTGGTTCCGGTTGCGATAATCTTGCCATCGCGCACCACCACCGCGCCAAACGGGCCTCCACCGCGGGAGAGTACATTCCCGGTGGCCAGTGCGATCGCACGCCGCATGAAGATGGGATTGCCTTCGATTGTCTTGCCTCCTCTTCCTTTCGCACAGGGCCGTCTGCACGACCGGCCCTTAATCCTTATACAGCGGTTTCGCCTCAATGCATTCGGAAGGGCTCTGCTTCAGCCGTGCCGAGGTGCGCGGTAATATTGAAGACTCTCATCCCCTCGATTGCTTTGTGATCGAGGGGGTGGGAGAAAAATGGGCCGCCAAACTGCCACTACGTTCAGCGTACCTCCTATAGTAGAGTGGTGGCCAGGCCGCGGAATTAAGTCGTTGCCGGGCCGGAATGAAGTTGCAGCGGGGGACCTCCGTTGAATCGATCTCACAATCCAGACGCGCAGCATAATGATGCGCAGCTTCCGACACGCCGCAAAGTTCTTAAGACAGGCGCAGCCTTCGCTGGAGCGGCGGCGCTCTCTCCGCTCCATGCGTTCTCGTCGCAGAGCCCGGCCCGCCCACAATCCGCCCCGCGCAAAGACGCACCGCAGATCAAAATCTTCGATGTGCTCAAGTACGGCGCGGCGGGCGACGGCGCCACGCTCGACAGCGCAGCCTTCCAACGCGCCATTGACGAGGCCGCGGCCTATGCCGGCAAGGCCCAGGTATTGGTGCGCGGCGGCCATAAGTACCTGATCGGCACCATCGAGCTCAAGGGCCCCATCGACTTCCATCTCGCCGACGACGCCGAACTCCTCGTCAGCACGCGGCGCGAGGACTATCGAGGCGGCCTGCCCGGTTCGGTCGCCGGAGACACCATGTCCGCCGCGCTGGGTGCGGTGATTATGGCCACCGGAGCGCAGGGCCTCACCATCAGCGGCACGGGCTCGCTCCAGGGCCGCGCCAAGGAGTTCATGACCCGATACGATGAGGCCGGCCAGTGGTGGATTCCCGGCCCCTTCCGCCCCAAGATGTTCGTCCTCACCGGCTGCAAGGACCTGCACGTCCGCGACATCACCTTCGCCGAAGCGCCAAACTGGGGCCTGCACATGCTCGGATGCGATGGCGTGCTGGTCGACAACGTCAAAGTTCGCAACCTGCTCGACGTGCCCAACTGCGACGGAATCGATCCCGACCACTCGCGCAACGTCGAGATCCGCAACTGCAACATCACAGCCGGCGATGACGGCGTAGTCATCAAGTGCAGCCGCCAGCCCATCGACTACGGCGAGGCCGCAAGCATTCACGTCCACGACTGCGTCATCGAGACGCAGGACGCCGGCCTCAAGATCGGCACCGAGACCACCTCCGATATTCACGACATCGTCTTCGAGCGCTGCCAGATCAAGACCAGTTCCCGCGGGCTCTGCATCCAGTTGCGCGACGAAGGCAACATCCACGACATCATCTTCCGCGACATCACCTTTACGTCGCGCTTCTATGCTGACCCGTGGTGGGGCCGTGGCGAGGCCATCTCCTTCACCGCCATCCCGCGCACGGCGACCAGCAAAGTCGGGTCGTTGCACAACATTACTGTGCAGAACATTACCGGCACAGCCGAAAACTCCGTCCGCGTCTGCGGAAGCGCGGCCAGCCGCGTCCACGACATCACCCTCGACCGCGTCGCCGTCACTCTCGCCCGCACCACGCAGTTCAAGGGCAATCTCTTCGACAACCGCCCGACCACCGCGATCCCGGCCATCGAGCCCCACGACACCCCCGGCTTCTCCATCGAACAAGCCGACAACGTCACCCTGCGCAACTGCTCGGTCGCCTGGGGCGCCAACCCGCCCGAAGCCTTCTCCTACGCTGTCGAGGCCGTCGACACCACCGGCCTCAAAATCGAAGGACTCAAAGGCGGCCCAGCGCACGCCTCCCTCGGAAAGGCAGTCTCCATCTCATGAGAACAATTCATCTGGCAATGATGGTCTCCGCGCTTGCGCTTGCAGGTTCGACGCTCAACGCACAGCAAATCCCCGTACCTGCTCCCGCAGTAGCTGCTGCTCCGGCTGCCGCGCCCGCCGACCAGATGACGCCCGCAACGGCCCCTGCCCTCCCCATCCTCAAGGTCTTCCAGTTTCCCGCCGACCGCATCCCCCGCATCGACGGCAAGGACGACGACTGGGCCATCGTCCCCGACAGCTACACCATCACCCTCGCCGACATGCACGACGACGAGAAGAAGCACGCCGCGCCCGACCCCAAGGACCTCGACATCCACGTCAAGGTCGGATGGGTCAAGGGCCTCAATCGCCTCTACTTCCTCTACGAGGCCTACAAAAATTACTGGGACTTCGCCGACCCCGGCCTGCACAACGACACCTTCGAGGTGGTCGTCGATGGCGACCGATCCGGCGGCCCGCTCATCCCGCGCTTCCGCAACAATATGGATCAGGACGAGTGGGACGCGCACTTCTCCATGCACGGCGTGCAGGCGCAGAACTACCACATCATGACGCCCTACGAGGGCAAGGACTGGGCCATGGCCTGGGGCTGCCAGCCCTGGGACAAGGAACTCCCCTGGGCCAACCACGCCCAGACATACAACTTCCGCCCCGGCCAGTCCGGCCACTACATCCTGGAGTTCTACATCACGCCCTTCGACTACGCCAGTTGCGACGGCCCCGACCGGGCCGTCGAATCGAAGCTCACCGAGAACAAACTCATCGGCCTCTCCTGGGCCGTCATCAACTACGAAGGCACCCCCGACGGCAAGAACAACGGCTTCTGGAATCTCTCGCCCGAGCACACCATGTACGGAAACTCCACCTACCTGCGCGAGTTCCGCCTCATGCCGCTCGAGCCCCAGTTCCGCAAGCCCATTGACGCCAAGTGGAGCTTCAAGGTCATCGACATGAATCGCCGCCTGGTCGCCTTTCAGGACGAGTCCGTCGGCCAGATCACCAGTTGGAAGTGGGACTTCGGCGACGGCACCGATTCCAGCGACCAGTTCCCCATCCACCAGTACAAGGCCGCCGGAGAGTACGTCGTCGTCCTCTACATCGAAGGCCCCGCCGGC
>Ga0302201_10001520_pt1 | contig 19693 bp, 22 predicted proteins | sample II_Bog_N3_2_FD_194586 | JGI IMG/M metagenome (GOLD analysis project Ga0302201, IMG submission 194586) | Peat permafrost microbial communities from Stordalen Mire near Abisko, Sweden - II_Bog_N3_2 | ecosystem: Environmental > Terrestrial > Soil > Wetlands > Peat | place: Sweden: Abisko... | reverse complement strand
CCGGCCTCGATCGCGGCCCACTCCGATGTCTCCATGCCGCTCAACCGGGCGGCTTCTTCCAGGGAACGGCCGCACGCTTCACGGGTCTTCTCGATATCCTTGGTATAAAGAAGAGTTACGAGCAGATCATTGATACCATCAACCAGGACCATCTCCTGGAAGCCGGCCCAGCGGAAGTAGTGCGCGAACGCGCCCTGCGCATGGTGCAGTCTTTTGAACAGTTCCTCCGCGACCACAAAGACGAGATCGAGGTATTGCAAATTCTCTATAGCAAGCCCTACGCCGTTGGCCTCTCGCTCAAGCAGGTCAAGGCGCTCGCCACGCTGATTGAAAAGCCGATTGACGGAAGTCCGCATCTGACACCGGACCAACTCTGGCGCGCCTACGAGCGTATCGACTCGGCCCACGTTCGCGGCAGCCGGACGGAGGTCGCCGCCGACCTGGTCAATCTCGTTCGCTTCGCCCTCAAGCAGAAGCCGCAACTCGAACCCCGCCGCGCCGAGGTCGAGTCCTGCTTGGCTCGCTGGGCAGCAGAACGCAGGCACAGACTTCCGCCCCGATCAGCTTCGCTGGCTCGAGGCCATTCGCGACCACATCGCATCGAGTCTTGCCGTGGAGCCGGAAGATCTGGAACTCGATCCCTTCTCCCGCTGGGGCGGTCTCGGCCGCGCTCAACTCATCTTCGGAGACCGCTTCCTGCCGCTGCTCAACGAACTTAATGAGGTGCTGGCGGCATGAGGAAATTGCCGAAGGGGTGGGCTGAAGCGACATTGGCCCAACTTGTATCTCCGGACCGGCCACGTGAACTTCCGCGGGATCTACCGCATCTTCCCTTCGTTGGCATGGAGCATGTCGAAGCTCATTCGATGCGTTTGCTTGGTACAGTTCCGGCGAGCGGCCTCAAGAGCAGCGCGGTACATTTTCAGGCGGGCGACGTCTTGTATGGTCGGCTCCGCCCCTATCTCAACAAAGTCCTGCTGGCCAGATTCGAGGGACTTTGCTCTGCGGAGTTTATTGTCTTCGGAAAGCGCGCGGAGGTTAGCTCCGAGTGGCTTGCCTATTTCTTGAACTCCTCCGCATTCGTGTCTTTCTCTTCGCATTTGAACGCCGGTGATCGCCCGCGAGTGGATTTCGATCAAATTGGGACCTATGAACTCCTCTTGGCTCCCCGCCCAGAGCAAGACCGTATCGTTGCCGAAATCGAGAAACAGTTCACGCGGCTGGATGCGGCGACAGCGGCGCTGAAACGGGTGCAGGCCAATCTCAAGCGGTATCGCGCCTCGGTGCTAAAGGCTGCCTGCGAGGGCCGTCTGGTTCCCACGGAAGCCGAACTCGCTCGCAAGGAGGGCCGCGCCTATGAACCGGCAGACAAGCTGCTCCAGCGCATCCTGCGCGAGCGCCGTGCTCGCTGGGAAGCCGACACGCTCGCCAAGATGCAAGCCTCCGGCAAGCCCCCCAAAGACGACCACTGGAAACAAAAGTACAAAGAACCCTCCGCCCCCGACACCACAAATCTTCCACTCCTACCTGAAGGTTGGTGCTGGGCATCGATCGAAGAATTAGCATCGCCTGAGCCCCGCTCAATTCAGAGCGGTCCATTTGGGAGCAACCTTCTGCATTCGGAGTTTCACGAGACGGGCATTCTCGCGGTTGGCATCGATAATGTTTTCGATGGCAAGTTCAGTTTCGGAAGCCAAAATCGAATCAGCCCCGCCAAATATCGAGAACTTGCGAAGTATTCTGCCAGACCGCAAGATGTCTTGATCACTGTGATGGCGACCGTCGGAAGATGTTGCGTCTTTCCCCCCGGACTGTGAGCCGGCAATTATCACGAAACATGTGTACCGTATTTCGGTTGATCGAGCCGTCATCGACCCACTCTTTCTGATGAATGCCCTCAGAGGGTCCAAGGCTGTCGAGGCTCAGCTAGTGCAAGGGGTCCGAGGGCAGACGAGACCCGGAATAAATGGTACGATTCTTCGATTATTGGCGATCCCAATACCCCCCATCCAAGAACAGGCAAGAATTGTATCGGAGGTAGATTTGAGGCTGTCACTTTCCGAGGCATTGCATGATGTCGTCAAGACCGGGGTTATGCGAAGTGAACGCCTGAGGCAGTCGGTCTTGAGTTCTGCCTTCACCGGCCAACTCGTTCCCCAGGATCCAACCGACGAACCCGCCTCTGCGCTGCTCGAACGCATTCGCGCCGAGCGTGTGGAATCATCGAAGAAGACCGCCGCGCGAAAAGCGGCCAAGAAGCGAGGAGAGCGATGATCAAGAAGCCCGTCAAAAAATCCCCCACGAGGAAGGAAGTTCCGCCCAGCACGGAAATGAAAGCGGCGATGCGCCAATTGGAAAAGCTGATGGAGAGCAGCGGTATGATCGCGCCGGGCGACATGAATGCCCTGTTGACCTCGCTGCAAGCTCCCTCCGTGCTGGACGGGCTGAGCGACGCCGAGGCGGACGCCAGGCACGAGGCGCAAGAACTGGCCTTCGACGCCATGGAGGCGGAGAGCGAGGCCGAGGCGCGCAAGCTGGCCAAGCGCGCCCTGCGCAAAGACCCGGACTGCGTGGATGCGCTGGTGGTGCTGGCCGGCATCGAGTCGGATTCGCCGAAGAAGATGATTGAAGCCCTGCAAAATGCAGTGGCCGCCGGGGAGCGGTCGCTGGGGGCGGAATTCTTCAAGGAGAACAAGGGGCACTTCTGGGGTCTGCTCGACACCCGCCCCTATATGCGCGCCCTGGAGCAACTGGCCGCTCTTTTGCGCGCCGAGGGAATCAACCTGGACGCGATCAAGCACTATGAGAAGATGCTCGTCTTGAATCCGAACGACAACCAAGGTGTGCGCGATCCGCTGCTGGGGCTGTATCTTGCGCTCGGCAGCCTGGACGAAGCTGGCAAGCTATTGCATACCTATAAAGATGACGCATCGGCGAACTTTGCCTGGGGCCGCGTGCTGGAGCGCTTCCTCTCTGGCGATCTGCGGGGTGCCGCCGCCGCGCTGAAAAAAGCGCGCGAGACAAACTCCTTCGTGGAGCTATACCTGAGCGGGCCAAAGAACTTCCCCGGAGAAATGCCCGATATGTATTCGCCCGGCAGCGAAGAGGAGGCGATTCTGTGTCTCGACAACATGGCTCTGGCATGGGGCAACTTCAAGCCGGCCATTCTCTGGCTCATGGAGCAACTGATAAAGGACAAGGCTCCTAAGAAAACACCTGCGGCCAAGCTTAGGATTGTGCGCAAATGACCAGCAACGCCATCGTTCAGAAGCTATGGAACTACTGCAACATCCTGCGCGATGACGGCCTATCGTATCAGGACTACATTGAGCAGCTCACCTTCCTGCTCTTCCTCAAGATGGCCGACGAACGGCAGAAGCTCTTCCCGGAGAGAGTCATACTCATTCCCCGCGCGCTGGACTGGCAAAGTCTTGAGCGGCTGGACGGCGATGATCTGGACCAGCACTACAGGCACATTCTGGTCGAGCTTGGCAAGAAGCCCGGCATGTTGGGCACCATCTTTCGCAAGGCGCAGAACCGCATCCAGGACCCCGCCAAGCTGAAGCGGCTGATCAGCGACCTGATTGGCCGCGAAACATGGACCACGCTGGGCGTGGACGTGAAGGGCGACGCTTACGAGGGGCTGCTGGAAAAGAACGCTGCAGACGTGAAGGGCGGCGCTGGCCAGTACTTCACGCCGCGCGCGCCGATTCAGGCCATTGTGGACGTAATGCGCCCCGAGCCGGGCCAGCTTATTCACGACCCAGCCTGCGGCACAGGCGGCTTGGACGCACATGATGCAGACTGCCTCACTAACAGAAGCAATCAAGCTGTGGCAGTTGTCGATTGAATGCTTGGACGCAACCAATAGCCAAGACCAAGAGGGTTGGGGAAGACGAATCGGCATCGCTGAGCGAGTCCTCAGCGAGCGCGGTATTCCCCGCTTCCCGGAATCTGAATAGCGCATTCAGCAACGGAAAACGCTTGCCAAAAATGACCCCTTGGCGCATACTTTTCAGTACCGGAAGATTTGTTGTAACCGATTGATTCTAAAGATGGTCGGGGAGAGAGGATTTGAACCTCCGACCCCCTGGTCCCGAACCAGGTGCTCTACCAGGCTGAGCCACTCCCCGAACATGGGTTGCAGGAGCGTATCTACGGGGCGCGGCCTGGCGCGTTTGACCCCTTGATTACGCTTGAATCAGTGTAGCAGAATCCATGGCTGTTTTGCGTGACCCGGGCAGCGTCCCTGTCAGCGGGCAGGCGGGTGGGCGGTGGTGGCCGCGAGCGGCGGAGGCGGCGGAAGCTCAAAAACCTGAATTGCGCCGGCATTGAGCACGGCCACGCGACGACCCGAGGGCGAGATGGCCACATTACCCCCCGCATCGAGGACTGGAGAGGCTGACGCTTGCAACGCAACTTTGCCGTTCGCCGCATCCAGAACTTCGACCAGTTGCCCTTTGATATCGTCCTGGCTGACGGGCGAACGTGCGCTGACCGGATGAGTAATGGCCAGAGCCTCGCGCACCAGCCGCGAACCATCCGGCGACCTGACCACCAGAGGCCACATCGACTCGTCGGAGGTCTGCGCCTCCCACAGCCGGCGGCCATCGGTCGTCATGGCCACCAACTTGCCAGCGCCCGTGTCAGTGCAAGTGGTCACCAGCACCTCACGCTCAGAGAGAAAATCGAAGAGCGGCGAACAGGTGGAGTCGATCCGGCCAAGAACATTGCTGCCGCCGCTGAAGTAGTTCAGGTCCAGCATCCATGCGTCGCCACTCTCGCGCAGACTTCCTAGGTAGCCGTCGGAGTTGATGGGCAAATGAACGGTGGAGGGGGCGCGGCTGACCAACACCACTTGGCCGGAGTCGCGGCGCAGGACACGCACGGCAAGATCGGTGTCGGCGAGCTTTTGTCCATCCGACTCCTTGCTGCCCGACGCCGCGGGCTCGCGCGAATTGGTCACCAGAAACTTTTGCGCGGGGTCCATATCGAGCGAAAGCAAGGGCCCCGGAAAACGCAGGAAGGGCTTGAGTTGCAGCGTGGCGTCGCCCATCTCAAGGTTGTCGCGGTCACGCAACAGAAAGCGGCCGCCGGTGAGCATCCACAGGTAACGCTGCCGGTCGTGAACAGTCCAAAGTGCCTCGGCCTGGACCACGCCTGAAGGCAACGCCAGCACCACGGCGCGAATCTGGCGCACGTCTTCTTCGCCGGCCTCGCGGCGAATCAACCCCGGCACGCGAAAGGTGAACAGCAGCCGGTCTTCATCGAGGAAGTCGAGCGAAACGAGACTGTTGCGCTGGCCGAGGTAAAGCGGTCCCGGCGCGGAAAAGCCAAGCGGCTCGACGGGAACCTTGAACGCAGGAGGCTGAGAGGGTTTGTTGGGAAGCCGGTCGGGCAACTCAGGCGCGCGAATCTCGCGGGAGGGCTTTGGAGCGTCGAGCAGGCTCCCTTGCGCCTGGGCCAACGGGAGCGCGACGAGCGCCATTCCGGCCACCGCCAGAATTAGCGCCGTGCGCAAAAGGTTCCCGCGCAAATCCCATTCCGATCCCAAAAGCCGTTTCGCCATCGACATTCATTCTCGCCGATGCGGCTGGTATTCGGCAGTGACGCGGCTCTCCAGTTTGCCCATCATTCAACCGCAAGGCCCTCCCAAGCCGCTTCCTGAGCGGGAAGGTGATCTTGCGACAAGCAAGGGGAGATCGCGTTTGAGGGATCTATTGCATTCCCCACAACCGCTGCTAAAGTTAGCTAATGGCTATCAATGCCGACAAACCCCATCTCTGGAAAGCTGACACACGGGCTTCGGTTGACCAGTTCAATCAATGGTTCTTGAAGTTCGCACCAAAAGCTTACCGCGATACGCGCAAAAAGACGGTCGAGAGAGTGAAAACTGGTCTTTGCCTGACGAAGGACCTGACTACCATCACCTCCGAGGTGCTTCAGGCTCACCCCGAAATCCTACCGACACTCAGAATGTCTATGTGCCCGCCACTTGCGCGCGATCGACTCATCGGTCTGGCGGACACAAGTAAGAGCCTCGTCGGTTCATTGGAAGAGGGGAAAATTCCGCCGCGTATGTCTCCAGAGTTGCTCCAGTCACACCTTGAGAAGATTGCAACCATCCTCATACAAATGCGCGATGCGGATATTTTCCCATGGCTCACAGAAAGGCGACGTCCCAAGAACGAAGAACGATACCGATCATCTACCATCGTCGCCGACAGGCTATGTGGTGCAGTGGCAGACCCCATAGTGCGCAATGCTCAGGAGAAGCGGCAACTAGCTCTCATTGAGGAATACCTCATCGAACGCGGGTATAGGAAAAGGGAACACTTGACCGGTGTTCCGGTTACCGAAATGGAACCCGGGACTTTCGCCTTTCGATTGAACGTTCTTGTAACACCATCCAAATCCGATACGAAGACAGTCAGGATTCCTATCGATGTAGTTATTCAGCCCAAGAGCGCAACGTTGCCGCACTTGCCAATACTCATCGAGGCAAAGTCGGCCGGGGATTTCACCAACGTCAACAAGCGACGGAAAGAGGAAGCCACCAAGATAAACCAGCTAAAGACCACCTTTGACGAAGGTGTGGTATTTGCCTTGTTTCTATGTGGCTACTTCGATGCCGGCTATCTTGGATATGAAGCTGCTGAGGGAATAGACTGGATATGGGAACATCGCATCGGCGACCTTGACCAGCTCGGCATCTGAAACCGCAATGAAAACGAGAGACATACGAAACATCGAACAAAGGCGCCTGCAAGAGCAGCTACGGCTTGACGCGCTCAAGACGGCAGCCGAACGGAACAAGTGGGGACAGTTTGCCACTCCACCCGAACTTGCAAGGAGCATTATCCGGTATGCTCTCACGCAAATGGGCGGCAAACCTGTGCGGTTTCTTGATCCAGCGGTCGGCTCCGGTTCATTTTTCTCAGCACTGTGTCAGGAGTCGTCTCCGAATAGTATTGCGTCAGCCGTTGGAATCGAACTTGATCCTCTTTTTGCAAAGAGCGCGAACGACCTGTGGGCTACGTTGGGACTGGAAATTGTTCAGGGAGATTTCACGCAGCACCCCATTCCCGAACGGCCTTTTTCGCTCATCGTTTCCAATCCCCCGTATGTTCGCCATCATCATCTCACGATCGACGAAAAAGCACGCCTCAAAGCCCGACTTGGACAATCGCTTCAGAGAGACATCAGCGGCCTTGCCGGACTGTATTGCTATTTCCTGCTGCTATGCCACGATTGGCTGCAGGATGGCGGCCTCGCAGTATGGCTCATCCCTTCTGAGTTCATGGATGTAAACTACGGCATCGCGCTGAGGCGTTACCTCACAGAGTCAGTTACTCTCCTGCGCATCCATCGCTTCTGCCCAACCGATTTGCAATTTACAGATGCTTTGGTCTCGTCAGCGGTCGTGATTTTTCGGAAGGAACCACCCCCGATGGGGCATCGCATTCGTTTTTCTCTTGGGGGACCGATTGAGAACCCGATGAGCGAAGCCTTTGTGCAGCTCGATACCCTTGCACATTCGGGAAAATAGACTCAGTTTCCGGATGGTACAGCCGCCGAGCGAAATGGGGAGCCGACGCTTGGTGACCTCTTCGCCATCAAGCGTGGACTCGCGACCGGCGCCAACAATTTTTTTATCTTGACTGACGCAGAGGCTGAACACTGGGAAATTCCGCGCAAGTTCTTGAGGCCAATCCTTCCCAGTCCGCGCCATTTGTCTACGAATATCGTAACGGCAATGCCGTGCGGTGAGCCACAACTCTCCCCCCAACTCTATCTGCTTGACTGTGGCGAGGCAGAAGAAACGATTCATGCGTCATGGCCGCGCCTATATGAGTATTTGCAAAAAGGACGTGAACAGAATATCCACGCTTCCTATATCACGAGCCACCGAGCACCATGGTACTCCCAGGAGAAGCGGCCACCTGCTCCTTTCCTTTGTACCTACATGGGGCGCTCGGGAAATGGCAAGAGCCCGTTTAGATTTCTTTGGAACCGCTCACAGGCAACGGCACCCAACGTGTACCTCATGATGTACCCGAAGGGTCAATTGCGGGATGCGTTAAAACGTTATCCGGAACTTGAGGGGAATGTATTTCGCGCCCTTCAAGGAATTACCCCCGCTCAGATGCTATCCGAAGGAAGAGTGTATGGGGGAGGCCTCCACAAGGTTGAGCCCAAAGAACTCGCGCAGATTCCCGCGCGATTGGTAATTGAGAGCATGACATCTCATATCCATATCGAGCATCAAGGTAAACTATTCGGCTGATTCGATTCCAACAGGAAGAGAGTATCAACTTCCGACAACAGCCCGTAGCGCTCAATGAAGAGTTCTCGCGGTCTTTCTTTGCGCAATTACGCCCGTTGTCCGGTTGCTCGGGAGCCGCGCCACTATCGGTTTCTGGCATCGATACGTCAAGGCCCGCGCGTGTGCGACAGTAGAAGAGGAATGATAGAGAACGCAGCAACAAGCCGGCGCATCAGTTTTCTCGGTTACGGCGCATGCCTTGTGGCCGGGTGCCTGTGGGGCACGGGCTTCTACTTTGGCAGGCTCGCGCTGAACGAGATGAGCGTGGAGCACATGGTGCTCTATCGTTTTCTGTTTGCCTGCCTGGGCATGTTGCCTGTGGCGCTACTGCATCGCAGGCGGGTACGGCTCACCGGCAGCGAGGTGCGCCTGCTGCTGATCTGCGCGTTTCTCGGCGTGCCCGTTCAGTTTCTGATCCAGTTTCACGGCCTGGCGCTGACGACGGTCAGCCACGCATCGTTGATGGTGGGCGCGATGCCGGTGTTGCTGGCCGCGGCGGCCCCGCTCTTTGCCGGCGCCAGAGCAGCAGAAGAGCGGCTTGACCGCATCGCATGGCTGGCCCTCTTCGGTTCCACTGTGGGCGCGGCGCTCATCACCTTGGGCGGCAGCCGGGGCTCGGTAACGCGCGGAGAACCGACGCTCGCCGGAGACCTGCTGATTGTGGCCTCGCTCTTCACCGCGCTGGCATGGATTCTGCTCAGCAGAAAACTGATGGAGACGCACAGCCCGATTGTGGTGACGGCATACACCATTTTTTCAGGAACCATGATGCTGGCTGTTTGGGTGCTGGGGCCGTGGGCGTTGAGCCCTCTGACTCATGCCAAAGTCGCGCCGCTTCCCGTTGTCCACGTGAGCCTTACCGCGTGGACGGCGCTGGCCATCAGCGGCGTGCTGTGCACGGCCACCACCACGCTCTTGTGGAATTGGGGCATTAACCACGTGCCAGCCTCGCGCGCCGGAGTCTTTCTGAATATCGAGCCGGCGCTTGGCTCCTTTCTGGGCGTCAAGCTGCTCGGCGAACACCTGGGCCCCTTCGCCTGGGCAGGCGGCGGCCTCATTCTGCTGGCGGCTGTGACCTTGACCACCCGCGGCCAACCACCCGGTTCTGTTACGGACCCGGCAATTCTGCTCGAATAAACATTCGACATTCGTCTAACATCGGTGACATGGCAGGCGACACGGTTTCCATTCCGGAGAGAAGCGAGCCGATCTCGGCGCGGAGCCGGCGGCGCGATTTAGCGGAGCTTATCGCCGCCTATGGGCTGATTTTGCTTGTCCTATGGACGCCGCGCCCTTGGCAAAAGCTGCTTTGGTGGGTTGCGGTCATCGCGATCGCGGCCATGGTTTCCAGGTCGTTCATTGGCCTGAAGGCGATGGGGCTGAGCGGGGATAACTTCTTTCGCTCGCTTTGGGTGGTAGGATTGGCGCTGCTCGGGACCGTCGCCGCTTTCGCCTTTGCTTACACGCAGCACACGTTGCAGTTGCCCGGCAGCCCTGTTGTGTTTTTTGAATCCTATGTGGGCTATGCCCTCTGGGCGTTCGGGCAACAGTTCCTGCTGCAGTGTTTCTTCCTGCCGCGATTCCTGCGCTTGCTTCCCAGCGCAAAACTCGCGGCGGTTGTGGCAGCGGCCATCTTTGCGGTGGCGCATCTGCCCAACCCCATTCTTGGTGCGGTTACTCTGTTTTGGGGTTTTGCCGCTTGCCTGCTCTTTGTCAAGTACCGCAACCTCTATACTTTGGCCGTGACGCACGCCATCCTGGGAATCACCATTGGCCTCACCGTTCCCGGACCAGTGGACCATAATATGCGCGTGGGGCTAGGCTACCTGACTTACGCGCATACCCACAGAACAGTTTCATCGGCGAAGCCATAAGGATCAGATCGCATCCACCGAAACGTGGGTGATGGCCGATGCTCCCACGCGGCGCTGGCTGCGCCATGCGCGGCCATAGAAAACTCCAGCTACGGCCACCGGCAGCAACAAATACAACGCATACCAGCTCCAGCGAAAGATGCCCTCGCAAGTGCACCAGGCCAAACGTTTGTCACCGAGCCCGCGCAGATTACTTGAAAACTTGGCTCATTGAGGCCGATATTCCCTAAGGTGAATCGCGGAGGCCCTGTGACCCTTTTATCTTTGAATCACGCCGGAAGCGTTGGCGTGAGAGCCATGGACGACCAGCACGGCATCCTGATGGATACGATGAACGAGCTTCGCCTGGTCGTGGTGCATGGCGAGTGCAGGGAACAGATCAACGAGGTACTGGACCGGCTGATCGAGTTCACGCGGATGCATTTTTCAAGCGAAGAGCAATTGCTGGAGCGAAATATGTTTCCAGGCCTGGCCGTGCACCGCACCGAGCACCAGCGCATTATGGCTCAGATTCTCCAGTCCTCCCATCGCGTGCAACACGGCGAGCAGATGAAGATGCGGCCGCTGCTCTGCATGCTGAGGGAATCGTTCACCGAGCACATCGAGGGCATGGATCAGGAGTATGGCCCGTGGCTCAATGGACGGGGAGTGGATTAAGCGGGTTCTGGTCAACGAAGCCGCGCACGATTGGCTATGCCTCGATGGAGAGCTGATTGGGCGCAAAAATGGGCGAAACGGGCTTCGGCTCGGAGGCCAGTTCATAGACCAGCCGCTCCAGCACCAGGCGCTTGTCGGGCGGCGAGGAACGCAGCTCAAGATCGGCGCGGGCAATCAGGCGCAGAGCGCGGGTCAGATCGCGGCGGCTTTTGTAGCGGCGTGCCTGGCGGATGAGGTCATCGGCGGCAAAGGGCGGCAAGCGGAAGCCCTGCCACAAGGCCTGCCAGATGGCGCGCGAGTCGCGGACATTCTTCTCCAAAATCACCAGCATCTGGCGGAAAGTCCGGGCCAGCATATAAAGGTGGCCGATGGCCGCGTCCTCTCCGGCGTCGGAACTATTCAGAAGCCCTTGCAGCAGCGCCAGCGCGCGCACACGGTCGCGAGCGCTGATGGCATCGGTCAGCTCGTAAAGCGAACGCTGCTTGGCGGCCAGCACCATGGTTTCCACGTCGCCCAGCGTAATTCGTCCACGGCCAAGGGTAAAGAGCAGCAGCTTCTCCAGTTCTGAAGAAATCAGCATCATATCCGCGCCCAGCGCGTCCACCAGCTCGCGGGCCGCGTCAGCCTCCACATGAGCGTCCTGCTCCTGCGCGGTGGCCGCAACCCAGCGCATGGCGTCTTCCTCTGTGACCCGCGCCAGCTCCACCATGCCGCAGTAGCTTCCCAGGGTTTCTGTGAGCCGCTCGAAGCGGTTCTTGTCGTCCATCTCCATGCGCCGCACGTCCGAAGGGATGCGCACGAAGTCGGCAACAAAGATGATGAGCGCCTGTGGATTGGGCGAGCGGAAATAACGCTCCAGAGCGGCAAACTCATCTTTTTTTGCGCCGCGGGTATAAAGCTGGCGCACATTGCGCACAAAAATCGCCTGGAACGGCGCCATCAACGAAGGGGTTTGCGCGCGGTCAAGCACCTCGAAGATTGACGTGTTGGAAAGATCGAGGTCGGAGAGGCAAAAATCCCGCAGATCCGGAGGCACAAAGGCTTTGAGTACGGCGGCTCGGCAGCGGTCGAGGAGAAATGTTTCGTCACCGGCCAGCACATAGCCGGGTTTCAGCGCGCCCTGGCCGGCGGCAGCGGCTTGGATCTCGGCCACAAAGCGGCCTGTCGCGGCAAAACCCGCACCCCAGCGCGCGGCGGTCATCGGGCAAGTCTCCGCGAGAGCGGTCTTTCAACGGCCATTCTCGGCACGGCGCGGCAGATGGATGAGTGAATCACTCGGCTTCAGAATACCTTTCCCAGCGCTCCAAAGCCAGCCCTGCGAAAGCAGAATGAACCAAAACAGGAGCGGAAAGTTGCCCCAAGGCGCGTGGAAGGCGCATCGGAACGTGTCGGGCGGCATGCCCCAGGAGGTGATACCCACAAGCGCTAACATCCGGAGAAATTACTTCCGGTTTACGGGTGATACGACCGGTCACAATGATTCAGACGCTTACCCTGCCGTGCATTGATCAACGAAGTTTAGTCTTTTGCTCGGATTCCTGTGCTTCAAACGCAGCCTTTCTCCTGGCATCGCTGCCGTTTAGCGCGCGGTACGATTCAGGGAAGTAGAATCTCAGCCTTTCAAGCGCAGGATAAAGTGTTCTCATCGCATACCAGCTCTGATCTGCCCATTTTGGATTGTTGCCTCCGCGAATGTCAGCAAGCAGAGAGGCTCTTAAAGTCTCCGCGCCCGCAGTACTCCAATCGCGTCTCACCTTTTCAGCCAAAATAGGCGCTTCAATTGGAGAGTTCACGACCAAGCCCCCCGAGGGCTGATATCGAACGGCCACGAGACGTCGATTGACAATTTGCCCGATTAACACAAAGCAGATATCGCCGACATTGACGGTGTAGCTGCCCTGAAAGTCTCTTTCAGCGCCCCCTTCTAAGGGTGGTATTCTCTGGGATTCGCCCGCTCCAGAGCGTTCCCTAAACCGAGGATCATACTCGTCGCTAAAATAGGTAAAGCTGAACGAGTTCACGCCCACCCGACCGGCTGCGCCACCGGTTTCGATATTGCCCACGCGCATCCTCGTCGGTCGCTTGTCGCTAATATGCTTCACCAACTCCGGCAGAACCGAAGGTCCGCGCCGCACTAGTTCCACCATCTGGGGAGGCACAGTAGGTGACGGGAATCCCAGCACGCCGACCGCAAAGGTACCAGAACTGCCATCTGCGATGAACCCCACATAAAGCGACGCGCTGTCGATTCCAGGTGCCCGCGAATCGAGCAGAGTCAACTGATCAATGAGTTGGGCCACAGTTTCTCGTGCAAAGTATCTGGCTTGGGCAGGTCCAGCGGACGGCGGAGCATTTTGGGGAATAGCTGAAGCGGTCAACATCGCCAAAGCACACGAAAGGGCAGCCAGAAATCTGGTCTTTCTAGTTCCTATAGAACTCATGATCCAACATTACGCTTGAGTCGCGTTGGGTAGCTAGCTCATTAGGCAAGATGAAGAACCACGATGCCATGCGTTTCCTCGATGATGCGCTGAAAACGCATAATTCGGATGTAATTGCCGGAGCCTAACGCGAAGCTTCCTTCAGGAGCAGGCAATGTCTGTGATAACGGGAGTATTGTCGGCTACTCGGAAGAAACTTCGAGGAATAAAAAGCGCTTGCTAATTTTCAATGTTGATTATTGAACTAGACGGCTTTTCCTAGCGCTTGTGGGGGTAATACCATACTCAGGTTCCTTCAACCAGACCGCGAGCCCTTCCGGCGTCATTCAACAATTCATACCCTCGGACCCATGATTTTCCTTTATCGTTTCACTCTGTTCCTGCTAGACTCTGGAGCAACTCAGGGCTCCGACCGCGCGATTCCCCTCGCTGGCAAACCTGGTACCCCACAAACGCCGCTGGAAAGCACGGTTCCCCGTCTCTGTGAATTCCCCACTGCCAAGGAGAAGTGCGATGAAAACTCCACTCCGGTGTTTGAGCCTGGCCTCGATGATGATTCTTGTCTCCAGTCTTGCTCTCTCAGCCGCGGCCCAGACCGCCTCCACCAATGCCCGTATTGTCGGGACCATCAACGACGCAGCGCAGGTGACACTGGCGGGCAACACCCGCCCGGAGGCCATCCCCGCCAACGACCTCGGCCCGGTAAACGACGGGCTGACGCTCGGCCACATGCAACTGCTTCTCAATCGCGCTCCCGCGCAGCAGGCTGCTCTGGACGCCTACGCCGCCAGCCTCAACGACAAAAGCTCGCCCAACTTTCACCAGTGGCTTACCGCCGAGCAGATTGGCGCGAAATACGGCGTGGCGCAGGCCGACATCGACCAGGTGACCGGCTGGCTTACGGCGCACGGATTCGCCGTCAACGGAGTGTATCCAAGCAAAGTACTCATCGACTTTTCCGGAACGGCGGCGCAGGTTCGCGAGGCCTTCGGCACTGAGATTCACAACTACCAGGCCAAGGGCGCACGCCACATAGCAAACTCAACTGACCCAAAGATTCCCGCGGCTCTCAGCCCTGTGGTTGCAGGCATTGTCTCGCTGAACGACTTCAGGCCCCGGCCCTTGCATGAGGCCAAGCCCAAGCCCAACTACACCTTCACCTCGGGCGGGTTTCCTTATTACGCTGTAACTCCGCCGGATCTGGCCACCATCTACAACCTCAACCCCGCCTTCGCGGCCGGCATTACCGGCAAGGGACAAACCATTGTGGTCATTGAAGACACCAATGTTTATTCCACAAGCGACTGGACCACTTTCCGCAACACCTTCGGCCTTTCAAAATACACCTCCGGCTCGTTCACTCAGGTCCATCCGGGCGCTAACTGGCCGGGCAACTGCTCCGATCCCGGCGTGAATAGCGATGACGTGGAAGCGATCATCGACGCGGAGTATGCCTCGGCATCCGCGCCTAATGCGGCAATCATGCTTGCCTCATGCGCTGACACCACAACCACCTTCGGCGGATTGATCGCGCTGCAAAATCTGCTGATCCAGCCCGACCCGCCTCCTTTGGTCAGCATCAGCTATGGAGAGTGCGAAGCCGAGAACGGCGCCGCGGCAAATTTCTCCTACGCGATCACCTATGAAATAGCCGCCCTCGAAGGCGTATCCGTATTCGTCTCCTCGGGAGACGAGGGCGCTGCCAGTTGCGATGCCGACGAGGCCATCGCCGTGCACGGCATCGGCGTAAGCGGGCTCGCATCCACGGCGTATAACGTGGCAGTGGGCGGGACCGATTTTGGCGACTCTTATCTGAACGAGAACTCCACTTACTGGAATGCGACCAACACAGCGACTTATGGCTCGGCCATCTCCTATATGCCGGAGATTCCATGGAACAACTCCTGCGCCGGAGCGCTGCTGTCTGATTACGTTACCGGCTCGCCCGCAGGCTATGGGCCGAGCGGCTTTTGCAACACTACGCTCGGCGAGGAATTTCTCACCACCGGCTCGGGCAGTGGCGGCCCAAGCGGCTGCGCATACGGCAATCCCTCACTCTCCGGCGTGGTAAGCGGCAACTGCGCGGGCTACCCGAAGCCTTACTGGCAGTCGCTGGTCGGTGTGCCGCATGACGGCGTGCGCGACATTCCCGACGTTTCTCTGTTTGCCGCAAACGGCCTCTGGGGCCACTATTACCCCATCTGCTACTCCGATCCGGCCGGCGGAGGAGTGCCTTGCACCGGCGCACCTGACACGTGGCCCGGCTTTGGCGGCACCAGCTTTGCCGCGCCCATCATGGCCGGCATCCAGGCTCTGGTTAACCAACGGCACGGTCGCCAGGGCAATCCCAATCCGACTTATTACGCGATTGCAAACGCGGAGTACGGATGGAAAGGGAGCGCTGCCTGCAATTCCAGCAACGGCAACGCTGTTGGTTCAGGCTGCGTTTTTCACGATGTAACCTTTGGCGACATGGCTGTGAACTGCACTGCTGTTCAGGTTCAGTCAGGGAAGAAGACCTATACCGCTTCCTTCAACTGCTATCTGGACGGCACCACCAACGGCGTGCTTTCCACGTCGAACTTCAGTTACAAGCCGGCATTCGCGGCGGGAACCGGTTGGGACTTTGCCACCGGCATCGGCACCGTGAATGCCTATAACCTGGTGCGCAGCCCCTGGTGGTGGTAACAGTATTTCGCTTGAAACGTGAAGCGGTGCGGAGAGTCAATCCTCCGCGCCACTTCTCATTTCGCCAAAAGTCCTTCGCCGCTCAGAACCCTTCCAGCACATCAGCCACCAGTTGCCGCGCAAAGTCGCGCGAAAGCCGCTCGACGGCTGCCGGGTCTTCCTCGAAGAAGCTGGAAAGATTGGTGGTGGATTGATACTGCTGGCGGTAGACGTAGTTCTTGTTCTCGTAGAGAATTTTTCCGTCGCGGTCGGTGAGCGTGACCGAAACGACCACGGTGATCAGGTAGCTGGACGACTGCTGCGTTGAGGAGTTGTAGGTGAGCGGCGCGACCGTCTCTTTGAGTATCGTCCCATGCAATACGGCGTCGGGATCTCCACTCGCCTCAGGCGTCACTCGCATCCGTGTGCGCGTGGCAAATTCGCGGATCACTGCCTGGGTCATCACAGTCTCTGTGTGGTACGCCTCGGTCCGCGTGGCAAAGAGCGGCACCGCGAGCGTCTGCACGCCGGGCGGCAAGTGTGTGGCCGCGCCCACGGTGTGATATCCGCAGCCGGAGAGCGGTAACAGTGCAAGAGCGAGCGCAAAAAAAGCAATCGAACGCATGACTTATCTTATCGCGGCCCCGCCTGCCCGGGCGCACCTATACCCACGCCGTCGCCAACATCGCCAGCTTTACGGCAGAGAGTTTCAGCTCGGGTGCCCCATCCATTTCGCGCACTTTGCGAAATGGGTGGGAGCCCTCAAAGAGCACGTCTGGCGGTTCGATCCATTACACCCACGCAGTCGTCAACATTGCCAGCTTTACGGCGGAGAGTTTCAGCCCGTCGGCGCGATCCTTGAAGTAGCGTTCATTGAGCCTGTCGGAATCCAACTGCTCGATGCGCTGAAATCCTGCTCGGCGCAGCTCCGATTCCATGGTCTGCGGCGTAAAGAAGAGTTGAAATGGCTCACCAGCGGCGGCCACGCGGCCACTCAACGCGGCGAATGCCGTGCGGCCAACTTTGCTCAGCGTCTCCGGCGCTAGCGCGTAGTCGAAGCTCAATGCGGTTCCGGCAGGCAATTCCGCAATGACGCTGAGCGTGGCGCGAAAGGCCGCGAGCGTCAAATATGGCGCCACTCCCAGCCAGCCGAAGAATGCGGCCGCGCCCGTGTCGAATCCCGCCTCTGCGAGCCCTTCCGCCAGCGTGTGATGCTCAAAGTCCAGAGGAACAAAGGTCAGCCCGGCGGGCAGCGCGATATCGGCCTCGGCCAGCATCGCCCGCTTCCACTCTTGCGTGGCGGGAAAATCCACCTCGAAAACGCGCAGAGAAGCGAAGGGATTGCGATAAGCAAACGTATCCAACCCCGCGCCAAGAACCACGTACTGCGCCACACCCTCACGGACGGCGGCGGCCAGTTGATCTTCGGTATAGCGGCTGCGCACCGCCATGAAGGCGCGAAAATCTCGCCCCACCGGATGCGAGGCGCGCCCCATCTTTCCTCGATAGCCCGACCCAATCAGCCGCACCGCGATGGGATCGTCCAGCACCGGCGGCTGGTCCATCAGTTGGTGCGCGGCGCGACGAATGGCCGCACCGAGAGCTGTCTTGCTGGCTTTGCCCGTCTCCATGAATTCGAGTTTAGAGCACCGATTCGCTCCCGAACCGCCCAAACAAATTCGGGTTCCCCTCGTTTGTTGTCATCCTGAACAACCGAAGCGCAGCGAAGGAAGTCGAAGGACCTGCATTTATTCCTTTGCCGCTTTGTGTCAGGGCACGACTTCACCGGGGTCCCCATCGACAGGTCTTCGTCGATGGGGTGGGACTTCAGTCGTGCCGTTATCGCAAGAAAAAGAATGGCGGGCTTTAGCCCCTGAGGGAAACCCTCCTTTGGCGTACCATATTTTCCATGAACTGGATTACATGGGCAATACTCTCCGCCGTCTTTGCCGCCGCCACAGCGCTACTGGCCAAGGTGGGTGTGGCGCATGTGGATTCGAACCTGGCCATGGCCTTGCGCACCACCGTGGTGCTGGTCTTCGCCTGGGTCCTCGTATTCGCGTTTGCGACGCCGGGCGTCGGCGGCCTGGCGGAGATTCGCTCCCTTGACCGTCGCACCATGTTCTTTCTCGCGCTCTCCGGCCTCGCCACCGGCCTCTCGTGGATTTGCTACTTCCGCGCCCTGCAACTGGGCCCGGCCTCGCGCGTGGCGCCGATTGACAAGCTCAGTGTGCCGCTGGTCATCGTCTTCGCATGGCTGCTGCTGGGCGAAAAACTCACCGCCTCGGCCTTGGTCGGCGGCCTGCTCATCACCGCCGGAGCCGTGGTGATCGCGCTAGGCTGAGCCCGGGATGACGCGATGTCTGCATTACAGGAATCCCCTGCCGACTTCGGGGGAGTGATTCCTCGTCGAGATTCATGAGTCTCCAAATGTAAACAACCAGGTTCGTCTCTTCGGTCGTTTTGTGCCCCTGCAGGTCCTCGGTAGAAGCGAACGGTGCGCTTTCCAACACCGCCCGATGTCCGGATAGCTGGTATACGGGAGTAGCGAGTCGAGATATAGTGAATAATTTCCGGCCAAGGATGCTGACAAATCGCTGGAAATTATCACGATCTCACCAGCCGATGCTTTCACGAGGAAAGTTCTACACTCTCGCGTAAATTCGATCAAGCGTATTTTGCCCGAGAATTTCACCGGCAAGTTCGGCATTGAGCGGCTTGTAGAACAGAAAACCCTGAATCAAATCGCAATTCAGGTGAGTGAGGATGCTCATTTGTTCTTCTGTCTCCACTCCTTCCGCAACCACCTTCAGATTCAGACCGTGAGCGAGCGCGATGACCGCTCGCACGAGAGAGATTGCGCCTTGCGAGGACTCGCCAAGGTCCCGGATGAAAGAGCGATCAATCTTGACAGAATCGACGGGAAGCATCTTGAGGTAACTCAAGGACGAGTATCCCGTTCCAAAATCATCAATGGATATCTTTATGCCCAGTGCGCGCAGCTTCTCAAACTCTCTGACGGCGTCATTCATATTGTCCATCATCGAGCTCTCCGTTATTTCCAGTTCAAGACTGGCGGCATCCATTCCCGTCTGATCGATGACAGCCTTGACTCGTGAGGCAAAGCCTTGATTACAGAGCTCAACGGCAGAAACATTCACAGCCAACGTAAAGGGCGGAAATCCCATAGCTCGCCAGCGCGCCCACTGCGTGCACGCCTCGATCAAAGCCCACCTTCCGAGATCCAGGATAAATCCTGTTTGCTCGGCGATCGGGATGAACTTTACCGGCGAAACAGACCCCAGGGCCTTGCTATTCCATCGCATCAGCGCTTCCAGGCCAACGATTCGCCCGCACATATCTAATTGCGGCTGGTAGTGGAGTTGAACCTCACCATCTCGAATAGAGTTTTGAAGGTGGCGTTCGATTTCGATCATATCTTCGATCGCCGAGCCCAGGTCAGAATGGTAAAACCGCCAGTTGTTGCGCCCCTTACGCTTTATCTCAGCCAGGGCTGCATCTGCGTTCCGCACCAGCGCGGTGGCTTCCGTAGCATCTTGGGGAAACAAGCTAATGCCAACTTTGCAGGTTATATGTAGCTTCACTATTGTCCAAGACAGGAAAATCGGTAGTAGGTCAGGTATAGAGGTAAGGCTGCGCCGTTCTGATAGGTTGGGTTTGTCTAGAACTCAGCGTCAGAGGAGGACGCAGCCTTGTCCACAGTATGC
>Ga0302201_10001518_pt1 | contig 19703 bp, 20 predicted proteins | sample II_Bog_N3_2_FD_194586 | JGI IMG/M metagenome (GOLD analysis project Ga0302201, IMG submission 194586) | Peat permafrost microbial communities from Stordalen Mire near Abisko, Sweden - II_Bog_N3_2 | ecosystem: Environmental > Terrestrial > Soil > Wetlands > Peat | place: Sweden: Abisko... | reverse complement strand
CCAATGTCGCGGTGGCGGAGTTGATCGACTACCAGCGCGGCGAGCCGGCCAGCGATGCGCCGCCGTGGTATCTGCGGCAGGTGACCTGGCGCAACCAGCAATTGCCGCTGATCAGCTTCGAGGCGGCCTGCGGCTGTCCGCTGGCGGTGGGGGATCGGGCGCGGATCGTGGTGCTCAATGCCCTGGGCGGGCGGCCGGAATTGAAGTTTATCGCGCTGGTGATCCAGGGGATTCCGCGTTCGTACAAGCTCGACAGCCAGCTGAGTTTTGTCGATGTGCCGCTGTGCCGGCTGGAGAAGGCGGCGGTGCAGGTCGGCGAATGGGTGGCGAAGGTGCCGGACCTGCTGGGGTTGGAGCAGTTGGTGTTGGAGTCCGGGCTGGCCTGAAGAATGAGGCGGTTTTTCGTCGATCACAGACCTTGCGTACGACACCATCCTGTAGGCGCCGGCTTGCTGGCGATGGCGATGTATGTGGCACAAAGGATGTGGCGGATGTACCGGCCTCATCGCCAGCAAGCCGGCTCCTACAGGATCCTGGCGTTTTCAATGGCCCATTTCATGGCGCTGGCCCTAAAAGAGCAAATGTCATCAGGGGTGCCCCTTCCGATCTGAAAGAACCATTACCCTGACCGTAACGATCCACCGCTGGGCTTGATTGATGCCTGGGCGATTCACTCCTACTGTCTACTCCACGAAAGCGAACCCGTGGAGTGAGCATGACAACCCCCAATTCCCCCGACTCGCGCTGGACGCGGCGGCGCACCGAGAAGCAGCGTCGTCTCGAGCGGGTACGAGCCCTCGCCGATGGCGTGGTGTTGCCGACCGACAAGATCGTCGCCGCCCTCGAAGCCCTGATCATGCCCGGCGATCGGGTGGTGCTGGAGGGCAATAACCAGAAGCAGGCGGATTTCCTCTCCCGCTCCCTGGTGAAAGCCGACCCGGCCAAGCTCCACGATTTGCACATGATCATGCCCAGCGTCGGTCGCGCCGAGCACCTGGACCTGTTCGAACGCGGCATCGCCCGCAAGCTGGACTTCTCCTTCGCCGGCACCCAGAGCCTGCGCATCAGCCAGTTGCTGGAAGACGGCCTGCTGGAAATCGGCGCGATTCACACCTACATCGAACTCTATGCGCGCCTGGTGGTGGACCTGATCCCCAATGTGGTGCTCAGCGCCGGCTTTATGGCCGACCGCGCTGGCAATATCTACACCGGGGCCAGCACCGAAGACACCCCGGCCCTGATCGAACCGGCGGCCTTCAGCGACGGGATCGTGATCGTCCAGGTCAATCAACTGGTCGATGACGTCAGCGAGTTGCCCCGGGTGGATATTCCCGCGTCCTGGGTCGACTTCGTGGTGGTGGCCGACAAACCCTTCTATATCGAGCCGCTGTTCACCCGCGACCCGCGCCATATCAAGCCGGTGCATGTGCTGATGGCGATGATGGCGATTCGCGGGATCTACGAAAAACACAATGTGCAGTCCCTCAACCACGGGATCGGTTTCAACACCGCCGCCATCGAACTGATCCTGCCGACCTACGGTGAATCCCTCGGCCTGAAAGGCAAGATCTGCCGCAACTGGACGCTCAACCCGCACCCGACCCTGATTCCCGCCATCGAAAGTGGCTGGGTCGAAAGCGTGCATTGTTTCGGCACCGAACTGGGGATGGAGAACTACATCGCCGCCCGCCCGGATGTGTTCTTCACCGGGCGCGACGGTTCGTTGCGTTCGAACCGGATGTTCTGCCAACTGGCCGGGCAGTATGCGGTGGACCTGTTTATCGGCGCGACCTTGCAGGTCGACGGCGATGGTCATTCGTCCACCGTGACCCGTGGCCGGCTGGCCGGTTTCGGCGGGGCGCCGAACATGGGGCATGACCCGCGCGGTCGCCGGCATGGCACCCCGGCCTGGCTCGATATGCGCCTCGACACCGGTGATGCCCCCGAAGCCTTGCTCGAACGTGGCAAGAAGCTGGTGGTGCAGATGGTCGAGACCTTCCAGGAGGGCGGCAAACCGACCTTCGTCGAAACCCTCGATGCCGTGGAAGTGGCGAAGAAGAGTGGGATGCCGCTGGCGCCGATCATGATCTACGGCGACGACGTCACCCACTTGCTGACCGAAGAGGGCATCGCCTACCTGTACAAGGCTCGTTCCCTGGAAGAGCGCCAGGCAATGATTGCTGCCGTGGCCGGTGTCACCGCTATCGGCTTGCGGCATAACCCCAAGGACACGGCGCGGATGCGTCGCGAAGGCTTGATCGCCTTGCCTGAAGACCTGGGCATCCGGCGCACCGATGCCAGCCGCGAGTTGCTGGCGGCCAAGAGCGTGGCCGACCTGGTGGAATGGTCGGGAGGCCTCTACAACCCGCCCGCCAAATTCAGGAGTTGGTAAATGCATGCCTTCAATCTGCAAGCCCAACCCCTGTCATTGGCCGAGCGCCTGGCGGATTTCGCGGTGGAAGCGCTGATCGACGAAGCCGACCTGTCGCCCAAGCCGGCGTTGGTGGATCGCCGTGGCAACGGTGCGCATACCGATCTGCATCTGGGCCTGATGCATGCTTCGGCATTGTCGCTGTGGCCGATGTTCAAGGAGATGGCCGAAGCGGCAAGCACCACCAACAGCATTGACCTGTCGTTGCGTGAAGCCCTGGGCCGCATCGGTCGCGAAGGCGAGCAGGCGATGCTCAAGACCACCGGCGGCGTGAATACCCATCGCGGTGCGATCTGGGCCTTGGGGCTGTTGGTCGCTGCGGCTGCGCTGGACCCAAGCGCCGTCAGCGCCAACGCCCTGACCCTGCGCGCCGCCCGCCTGGCCTTGCTGGAAGACCGCTACGCCCCCAACAGCAGCAGCCATGGCAGCCAGGTCGCCCAACGTTACGGCGCGCGCGGTGCCCGTGAAGAAGCGCAGCTGGGTTTCCCGGCGGTGACCCAACTCGGCCTGCCACAACTCAAGCGCAGCCGGCTCGCCGGCCACGGCGAACAGAACGCCCGGCTGGATGCTCTGCTTGCGATCATGACCTCCCTGGCCGACACCTGCGTGCTCTACCGCGCCGGCGTGCCGGGTTTGCAGGCCATGCAACAGGGCGCCCGCGCCGTGCTCGAGGCGGGCGGTAGCGCCAGCCTGGCCGGTCGTCGCTGCCTGAATGAATTGGATCAACAGCTGTTGGCGATGAACGCTTCACCGGGAGGCGCGGCGGATCTGCTCGCCGCCTGCCTGCTGATCGACCGCCTCGAACAGGAAGCCTTGTGATGGAAAAGTTGTCCTTTGAATTCCCCGCCGGGCAACCGCCCAAAGGCCGGGCGCTGGTGGGTTGTGTCGGCTCGGGTGACCTGGAGGTGCTGCTGGAACCTGGCCATCCCGGCACCTTGTCGATCCAGGTCACCACCTCGGTGAATGGCAGTGCCTCACGCTGGCAGCACCTGTTCGAGCGTCTGTTCGACGGCCAGTTGCCGCCGGCATTGTCCATCGACATCCATGATTTCGGTGCCACCCCTGGCGTGGTCCGCTTGCGCCTGGAGCAAGGTTTCGAGGAGATCGGCCATGACTGACAGCGAGCGTTTGTTGCACAAGCACAGCTTCGTCGAACTCGGCGCCCGCCAGCGCGCCCGGGCCTTGCTCGACAGCGGCAGTTTTCGCGAATTGCTCGACCCCTTTGCCCGGGTCATGTCGCCCTGGCTCGAACGCCAGGGCGTAGTGCCCCAGGCCGACGACGGCGTGGTGATCGCCAAGGGCAGCATCGACGGTTTGCCAGTGGTGATCGCCGCCATCGAAGGTGCGTTCCAGGGCGGTAGCCTCGGTGAAGTGGGCGGCGCGAAAATCGCCGGCGCCCTGGAGCTGGCGGCGGAAGACAACCGCAATGGCATTCCGACCCGCGCCGTGCTGCTGCTGGAAACCGGTGGCGTGCGTTTGCAGGAAGCTAATCTGGGGCTGGCAGCCATCGCCGATATTCATGCGGCGATTGTCGACCTGCGTCGCTATCAGCCGGTGATCGGCGTGGTGGCGGGCAGCGTTGGCTGTTTTGGCGGCATGTCCATCGCGGCGGCGCTGTGCAGTTATCTGGTGGTGACCCGGGAAGCCCGTCTGGGCCTCAACGGCCCGCAAGTGATCGAACAGGAAGCGGGACTGGACGAGTACGACTCCCGCGACCGGCCGTTTATCTGGAGCCTGACCGGTGGCGAGCAACGTTTCTCCAGTGGCCTGGTGGATCGTTATGTGGCTGACGATGTGGCGTTGATCCGGCAACAGATTGCCGAATTGCTGGAAGCCGGTTTGCCCGAGGTGCAACGCAGTCGGCAGGCGGACAGGTACCTGCAACGGTTGGCCGAACTGGATGCCGAGCCGCAAATCGATCCGGCCACGGTACGCCGTCTTTTCCAAGGAGATCGCCCATGAGCGCTTATTCCCTGCGTGGTTTGCACTGGTTCCAGGCGCTGGCGGCGGAGGCTGTTGAAGTGTCCGGCCTGCCGCCTTCATTGAAAGTCGCCGACGGCCAACTCGGTGATCAGCCGGTGCGTTTTCTGACGGTGGTAGCCGATCCGGCCAACCGGTTTGTTCGTGCCCGCAATGGCGAAGTCGGGTTGCTGGAAGGCTGGGGTTTGGCCAAGGCCGTGGATGAGGTGATCGAGGCCGACAGCGGTCGTGCCGAGAAGCGCGCCTTGATCGCCATTGTCGATGTGCCGAGCCAGGCTTACGGCCGTCGTGAAGAAGCCCTGGGGATTCACCAGGCCCTGGCCGGTGCGGCGGACAGTTATGCCCGTGCCCGCCTGGCGGGGCATGCGGTGATCGCGCTGCTGGTGGGCAAGGCGATGTCCGGGGCGTTTCTGGCCCACGGTTATCAGGCCAACCGGCTGATCGCCCTGCGCGATCCGGGGGTGATGGTGCATGCCATGGGCAAGGCCTCGGCGGCGCGGGTGACCTTGCGCAGCGTCGAGGAACTGGAGGCCCTGGCTGCCAGCGTGCCGCCGATGGCCTATGACATCGACAGCTACGCCAGCCTGGGCCTGCTGTGGAAAATCCTGGGTGTGGAGCAGATCGAACAGCCTACGGCAGCCGACCTGGCGCAGGTGGAAGACTGTCTGGTTGAAGCCATCCACGATGTGGCGGCCAAGGGCACGGACTTGAGTGGACGCCTGGGCGCGAGCAATCGGGCGGCGTCGAGCCGGGTCCGGCAATTGCTGCGCGAGCAGTGGTAAGCCGCTATGCGCGCTGACCACGACTTCCTGCCCCACGACCTGCTCTGGGGACTGACCCCGGCGCAGTTGCCGGAGGACGCTCCGGGCTGGGTGGCCGAGGCGCTGGGTCTCGGCCAGCCGGTGGTGGTGCGCCGGGCCCTGACGGCGCCGGATCAACTGCCGGTGGGCGTGCGCGGGGTTTTGCGTGAACAGCGTTTTGCCACATTGATGCCTCGGGCGCTGGTCGAGCGTTGCCTGCGACCCGAAGCCCTTATCGATATTGAAGTCTGTGCACAAGACTGGCCGGCCTTGCAGGCGCTGCATTACCTGCGGCCGTTGTTGAATGCGTCGGGCCTGGTCTGGGGTGTCAGCGGCAGTGCCGGTTTCGAGTTGGCCACCGGCTTGCCGACCCTGCACCAGCAGAGCGACCTGGACCTGATTCTGCGCGTGCCGCACCCGCTGTCGCGCCGTCAGGCCAGTGGCTTGTTGCAGCAACTCGATAACCCGTTCTGTCGTGTCGACCTGCAACTGCAAACCCCGCTGGGTGCGTTGGCGTTGGCGGAGTGGGCGGGCACGGCGCAGCGGGTCATGCTCAAGCAGGCCAGCGGCGTGCAGTTGGTGCTCGATCCCTGGGATATCCGGGAGCGCGTGGCATGAGCAGCCTGCTGGTGTTTCCCGGCCAGGGCGCGCAACAGCCCGGCATGCTGCATCGCCTGCCCGATGCCGCGATTATCCGTGGCTGCCTGCACGAAGCGAGCGATGTGCTGGGCGAGGACGTGGGCTTGCTGGATACACCGCAAGCCCTGGCCTCGACCCGGGCGGTTCAGCTTTGCCTGCTGGTCGCCGGTGTGGCCTGTGCCCGGCTGTTGCTGGAAGACACTGCGCTGCCGGCTTATGTCGCCGGCTTGTCCATCGGCGCCTACCCGGCGGCGGTCCTGGCCGAGAGCCTGACGTTCAGCGATGCCCTGCGCCTGGTCAGCCTGCGCGGCGAGCTGATGCAGCAAGCTTATCCACAGGGCTACGGCATGACGGCCCTGATCGGATTGGAACTGGCGGCTGTGGATAAGTTATTGGCCCACGTACACAGCGAGCGTACACCGGTCTATCTGGCGAATATCAACGCCGATAACCAATGCGTGATCGCCGGGAGCGACGAGGGCATGAGCGCGCTTGTCGCTCTGATGAGAAAGGACGGCGTGGCCCGGCGCCTGGCGGTCAGCGTGCCGTCTCATTGCCCGCTGTTGGATGAGCCGGCCCGGGTACTGGCCGACGCCTTTGCCAAGGTGTCGATGCAGGCTCCGCGCCTGGGCTACCTCAGCGGCAGCAGCGCGCGGCTGCTGCGTAGCGCTGAACAGATCCGCGATGACCTGGCGTTCAACATGCGCCGGGTCGTCGATTGGCGCGGCACCGTGCAAAGCGCCTATGAGCGCGGTGCCCGCCTGCAGATTGAACTGCCTCCGGGGTCGGTCCTGACCGGCCTGGCGCGCCGGGTATTCGAGCAGGGCACCGTCATCGCTTTCGACGGCGCCCGGCTGGACACCCTCCAGGCGCTGCTGGATGAGGAGGGACGCCGTCACCGATAAACACCGGCTGCTGCTTCGAAGGACAAAAACAACAACTTCGACAATGCAATGTGAGGACAACAAGAATGATTATCTACGGTGTGGCGCTGCTGGCGATCTGTACGCTGGCAGGGGTGATTCTGGGTGACATGCTCGGCGTGCTGCTGGGGGTCAAATCCAATGTCGGCGGGGTCGGGATCGCGATGATCCTGCTGATCTGCGTCCGTTTGTGGATGCACAAGCGCGGCGGCCTGACCAAGGATTGCGAGATGGGCGTCGGTTTCTGGGGCGCCATGTACATCCCGGTGGTGGTCGCCATGGCCGCCAACCAGAACGTGGTCGCGGCGCTGCACGGCGGGCCGCTGGCGCTGCTGGCGGCGATGGGTTCGGTGGTGGTCTGCGGTTGTGCGATTGCCCTGATCAGCCGGACCCATAAAGGCGATCCGCTGCCCGATGAACCGCCGGCGGTTGTACCGACCGCCACTGTCGCGGGAGGTCGCTGATATGTGGGATCTCATTGGCAAGGACCTGGGACAGAATTCGCTGATCACGGCATTCGCCGGCGTTGGCCTGGTGATGTGGGTGTCGGTGGTGCTGTCCAAGCGCCTGACCTATGGCCGGATCCACGGTTCGGCGATTGCCATCGCGATCGGCCTGGTGCTGGCGTGGATCGGCGGTACGTTGACCGGCGGGCAGAAGGGCCTGGCGGATGTGGCGCTGTTTTCCGGCGTCGGGCTGATGGGCGGGGCGATGCTGCGGGACTTTGCCATCGTCGCCACGGCCTTCGAGGTCCAGGCGACCGAGGCGAAGAAGGCCGGGTTGGTGGGTGCGTTGGCGTTGCTGCTGGGCACGCTGCTGCCGTTTATTGTCGGCTCGTGCATGGCCTGGGCCTTCGGCTATCGCGATGCGGTGAGCATCACCACCATTGGGGCCGGGGCGGTGACCTATATCGTCGGGCCGGTGACCGGGGCGGCGATTGGCGCGAGTTCCGAGGTGGTGGCGCTGTCGATCGCGACGGGCTTGATCAAGGCGATCCTGGTGATGGTCGGCACACCGGTGGCGGCGCGCTGGATGGGCCTGGACAACCCGCGTTCGGCGATGGTGTTCGGTGGTTTGGCGGGCACGGTCAGCGGTGTGACCGCGGGGTTGGCGGCGACGGATCGGCGCTTGGTGCCTTATGGCGCATTGACGGCGACTTTCCATACCGGGCTGGGTTGTCTGCTTGGGCCTTCGGTGCTGTTCTTCATTGTGCGCGGTCTGGTGGGCTGAGTATTCAGCCTAACCTGTTGGCATACATGCGGCATTCCGCCAACAGAGCCAGCAGGTTGGGATCACGCTCCTTGGCCTTGAGAAACACCACGCCGATATGCTGTTGCAGGCGGTAGCGCGCCTGCAATGGAATCAGCTTCACCCGGTTCTCATACACCGCCGCAATCCTCCCCGGCAGCAAGGCATAGCCAACCCCCGAACTGACCATGCTCAACAGCGTGAAGATATCGTTGACCTGCATCGCCACCTTCGGCTCGAACCCGGCCTGCTCGAACACCCGGTTGCCGTCCCGGTGGGTGGCGAAGCCCTGGGTCAGGGTAATGAAGGTCATGTCTTTCAGGTCCGCCAGGTCAACTTCATCTTGTTGGGACAAGGGTGAGTCGGCGGGCGTCGCCAGGAAAATATCATCGGAAAACAGCGGCAGGTGCTCGCAGTCGGAGTCGTTGGTGGTCTCATCCAGCGACACCAGGATCGCGTCCACTTCCATGTTCTTGAGCTTGTACAGCAGGTCGAAGTTCGAGCCCAGGATCAGGTCGATATTGAGTTCGCTGCGGCGGATCTTCAGGCCCATGATCAATTGCGGCACGGTTTTCACCGTCAGCGAATAGAGCGACCCGAGCTTGAAGCGCTCGGCGGAGAACCCGGCGGCTTCGCGGGTCATGCGCACACTTTCGACCACGTCCTGAATCAGCTTCTGCGCGCGCTCTTCCAGCACATAGGCACTTTCCAGCGGCGTCAGATTGCGCCCTTCGTGTTTGAACAATGGGCAGCGCAGGGCGTTTTCCAGGGAGTGGATGGCCCGGTGCACGCTGACATTGCTGGTCTGCAACTCGGCCGCCGCTCGCGCCAGGTTGCCGGTGCGCATGAAGGCCAGGAACACCTCCAGCTTTTTCAGGGTCAGCTCTTCGTCGATCAGCATGGGGCGGGCTCTTTTTCGAATGCCCCGATTGTGCCCAAGTCCCGGGGTTTTGGCTGGGGCTTTTTCAGAACCAGTGGGTTCCCAGGGCGCTACTCAGCAAACCAAGGGCGACACCGACGATGATTAACCAGATGGCATTGACCCGGCTGAAATAGACCACCGCGGCGCTGACCAGTGTCAGCAGCAAACTCAAGGTGCTGGTTTCCATACTGCGGATCAGGATGTAGCTGGCCGCGAGGATCAGGCCCACCGAGATCGGCAGCAAGGCGCGTTTGATCCGTTGGACCCACGGCGTCTCGGTGTGCTTCTCCAGCCAGCCGGCGCCGAACCAGGTCAGCATCGAGCACGGCAGCAGCTTGGCCGTCAGCGCCACCAGCGCCCCAGGCAGGCCCGCCGCCTGTTGGCCGATAAACACCAGGAACATGCCATTGGGGCCCGGCAGCGCCTGGGACAACGCGAAGAAGGCGACGAACTGGGCGTCGCTGATCCAGTTCATCTGGGTCACGGTGTAGCGGTGGATATCGCCCAGGGCCACGGTGTTGCCGCCAATGGCCATCAGGGACCAGAGCGCGCATTGGATCATCAGGTGGAACAGCACGGTCTGCATGGCTCAGGCTCGCTTGTCGATAAAACGCAGGGCAATCGACAGCGGAATGCAGATCAGCAGGACGCTCCATAACGGCAGCACCAACACCCCCATCAGGACAAAGGTCACAGCGAAGGCGCAGCCGTTGGCCAGGTTGCGCGGCATGGCCTTGAGCAGGCGCAAGGTGGTGCCGAGCATCAGCCCGGTGGCAATCGGCATGATGGCGCCGAACACCTGTTGCACCGTGTCATTGCTCCACCAGCGGGCATAGGCGAAACCCGCCAGCACGGTGATGATCGACGGAAACAGGTACAGCCCGAACAACGCCGCGCAAGCCCCGGCCAGGCCATGCTGGCGCCGGCCGTAGATGATGCTGACATTGCCGATGTTCGGGCCGGGGAAGAACTGGCCGGTGGTCAGCAGTTCGTTGAAGGCTGGCTCGTCGACCCAACGGCGGCGGTCCACCATCATCTGCCGGGCCCAGGGCATGACCCCGCCAAAACCGAACAGGCCGACCATGGCGAAGTTGTAGAAGAGTTGCCAGAGGCTGGGCGAAGGAGCAGGGGAGGTAAGTGCGGGCGCGGACATCAGCGTGGGCTCCGTTGAACGCCTGGGTTCAGGTCATGACACCGTTGATCGAGCAACGGGCCATCAGTAAAACCGGTTCGGGCGTGACACGCCAGGGGGGGGCGGCCCGGCTTTCTGTTTTCTGTCAGGGTCGGTCTTTTTTTCTTAATCTATGGCGCGATATATAGAAGGTAGAGATTTTATTTTTTGTGGGAAGGTGCCTGGAGAGAGGTTCTTCCTGACGGTGTCATGCCAAGACCCTTGTGCTTTTGCCCGTCAGGCCTGAGCCTTGGGCGCAGTTGTATTGACCAAGCGAGGTAAGTGGCAGATGTATCACGGGGAACGACTCAACGCCTGGACCCATCTGGTCGGGGCCGTATTGGCGTGTATCGGGGCGATCTGGTTACTGGTGGTGGCGAGCCTGGACGGCAGCCCCTGGAAGATTGTCAGCGTAGCGATCTATGGCGTGACCCTGTTGTTGCTGTACAGCGCGTCGACGGTTTATCACAGCGTGCGCGGGCGGGCTAAGGTGATCATGCAGAAGGTCGATCATCTGTCGATCTACCTGTTGATTGCCGGGAGCTACACACCGTTTTGCCTGGTGACATTACGCGGGCCCTGGGGCTGGACGCTGTTCGGGATCGTTTGGGGCCTGGCGGTGATCGGCATGTTGCAGGAGATCAAGCCGCGTTCCGAAGCGCGGATCCTGTCCATCGTGATCTACGCGGTGATGGGCTGGATCGTGCTGGTGGCGGTCAAGCCGCTGCTCGCCGCGCTGGGGACGGCGGGGTTTGTCTGGCTGGCGACCGGTGGGGCGTTGTATACCCTGGGGATTATCTTTTTTGCCCTGGATCATCGGCTGCGGCATGCCCATGGGATCTGGCACCTGTTCGTGATTGCCGGCAGCGTGCTGCATTTTGTGGCGATTTCCTGGTATGTGATCTGAGTTACCCATTACTCAAGATCACGTACCAGGAAGGACGCGGGGTTAGAAATCGCCCCACAGCTGTTGGGCCACCGCCAGCGCCACCACTGGCGCGGTTTCGGTACGCAGCACCCGTGGGCCAAGGCGCGCCGGCAGATAACCGGCTTGCGCGGCCTGGGCCACTTCGTTGTCCGACAAGCCGCCTTCGGGCCCGATCAGGAACGCCAGTGTTCCCGGCTTGGGGTGGCTGGTCAGCGGCTCGGCCACCGGGTGCAGCACCAGCTTGAGTTCGGCTGCGGTCTGTTTCACCCACTCGGCCAGCAACAGCGGCGGATGAATCACCGGTAGCGTCGAGCGGCCGCATTGTTCGCAGGCGCTGATCGCGATCTGCCGCCAGTGGGCCAGGCGCTTGTCGGTGCGCTCGTCCTTGAGGCGGACTTCGCAGCGTTCGCTGACGATGGGAGTGATTTCGCTGACGCCCAGTTCGGTGGCTTTCTGGATCGCCCAGTCCATCCGCTCGCCCCGGGACAGGCCCTGGCCGAGGTGGATGCGCAAGGGGGATTCGGTCTGCCCGGCGAAGCTTTCGGCCAGTTGCACGCGCACGCGCTTCTTGCCGACTTCCAGCAAGGTGCCGAGGAATTCCGTGCCCGAACCGTCGAACACTTGCAGGGCGTCACCTTCGGCCATGCGCAGCACGCGGCCGATGTAGTGGGCCTGGGCCTCGGGCAGTTCGTGTTCGCCGAGGCTCAGGGGGGCGTCGATAAAGAAGCGGGACAGTCGCATGGTGAATCTCTGGATATCGGAGTGGTGTGTTGCTGGGGAGGGCCTCTTCGCGGGCGCCGCATGGGTTCAGTCCAACATCCTAGCCCGGATCACGGAAATCCGGATGGAAATTGGCCGGCACCGCCACGCTGACACCCGTGCGGGTGGCGATATCAATCCCTTCGCTCGCGACCTCCGCCAGGAAATCGATCTGCTCCGGCGTAATGACATAAGGCGGCAGGAAATACACCACGCTGCCCAGCGGCCGCAGCAGCGCGCCGCGCTCCAGGGCGTGCTGGAAGACCTTCAGGCCACGGCGCTCCTGCCACGGATAGGCGCTCTTGCTCGCCTTGTCCTGGACCATTTCAATCGCCAGGGTCATCCCCGTCTGACGGACCTCGGCAACATGCGGATGGTCCACCAGATGCGCGGTGGAACTGGCCATCCGCTGGGCCAAAGCCTTGTTGTTCTCGATGACGTTGTCCTGTTCGAAGATATCCAGGGTCGCCAGCGCCGCCGCACAGGCCAGTGGATTGCCGGTGTAGCTGTGGGAATGCAGGAACGCCCGCAGGGTCGGATAGTCGTCGTAGAAGGCGCTGTAGACGTCCTCGGTGGTCAGGCACGCCGCCAGCGGCAGGTAGCCGCCGGTCAGGGCCTTGGACAGGCAGAGGAAATCCGGGCGGATACCGGCCTGCTCGCAGGCAAACATGGTCCCGGTACGGCCAAAGCCGACGGCGATTTCATCGTGGATCAGGTGTACGCCATACCGGTCGCAGGCCTCGCGCAGCAGCGTGAGGTAGACCGGATGGTACATGCGCATGCCGCCGGCACCCTGGATCAGCGGCTCGACGATCACCGCGGCGACGCTGGCGTGGTTTTCCGCCAGGGTCTGTTCCATGACCAGGAACATGTTGCGCGAATGCTCTTCCCAGCTCATGCCTTCCGGGCGCAGGTAGCAATCCGGGCTCGGCACCTTGATGGTGTCCAGCAGCAGGGCCTTGTAGGTCTCGGTAAACAGCGGCACATCGCCCACCGACATCGCCGCCACGGTCTCGCCGTGATAGCTGTTGGTCAGGGTCACATAACGCTTCTTGTCCGGCAGGCCACGGTTGAGCCAGTAATGAAAGCTCATCTTCAGCGCGACTTCGATACAGGACGAACCGTTGTCGGCATAGAAGCAGCGGGTCAGCCCTTCGGGCGTCATCTTGACCAAGCGTTCGGACAATTCGATAACCGGCTGATGGCTGAAACCGGCGAGGATCACGTGCTCGAGCTGGTCGACCTGGTCCTTGATCCGCTGGCCGATACGCGGGTTGCAGTGACCGAACACGTTGACCCACCAGGAACTGACCGCGTCGAGGTAGCGCTTGCCGTCGAAATCCTCCAGCCAGACGCCTTCGCCGCGCTTGATGGGGATCATCGGCAGTTGTTCGTGATCTTTCATCTGGGTGCAGGGATGCCATACCACCGCGAGGTCGCGTTGCATCCACTGGTTATTCAGGCTCATTTCCACTCTCCGGGCGCTTGTCCGCGACGCAGGCGGACACACAATCGCGCAAGCCTATGCAATGCGCGGCCGCAGGACAACCCATGGCAGCGCAGTCGCCTCAGTGTCGGGGCGAATAAAACCTCACGCCCGGGTGTTCACCGTAGCGATCGACCTTAATATTTTCTTAACCCGTTCGTCTCAGACTGATGATCGTATTTTTCGATATTTCAAAGCGAAATTTTCCGCTTTAATTCGATAGGTAAACCATTAGTCTTGGGCGCATCACTTACAGGATTCCGGCAATGCAGCTACGCAATTCATCCTCTCGCTACGGTGCTGTCAGTATCTTCCTGCATTGGGGCGTTGCCCTGGTGGTGTTTGGTCTTTTTGCGCTGGGCCTGTGGATGGTCGGGCTCGACTACTACAGCGAGTGGCGCAAGGCGGCTCCGGACCTGCATAAAAGCATCGGCCTGACCCTGTTCGCGGTCATGGTACTGCGGCTGATCTGGCGTTTTATCAGCCCGCCGCCGCCGTCACCGGCCAATCATGGTCGACTGACCCGCCTGGGTGCCAAGTTCGGTCATGCGTTCCTCTATCTCGGCCTGTTTGCCTTGATGTTTTCCGGGTACCTGATTTCCACCGCCGAAGGTGTCGGGATTCCGGTGTTCAACCTGTTTGAAGTGCCCGCCTGGATTTCCAGCATCCCCGATCAGGCGGATGTGGCCGGCAGTGTGCATTTGTTCCTGGCCTGGACGGTGGTGATCTTTGCGGTTCTCCATGGTCTGGCTGCTCTGAAACACCACTTTATCGACCGTGATGCGACGCTGACCCGCATGCTGGGTCGCAAAGCCTGATGTTCAACCTCGACTCAAAAGGAATAGAAGTATGTTGAAAAAGACTCTCGCCGCTCTGGCAATCGGTTCTGCACTGTTTGTTGCCGGTCAGGCGATGGCTGCGGATTACGTGATCGACAAGGAAGGCCAGCACGCTTTCGTCGACTTCAAGATCAGCCACCTGGGCTACAGCTTCATCACCGGTACCTTCAAGGACCTGGACGGCAAGTTCAGCTTTGATGCGACCAAGCCTGAAGACAGCAAGATCGAAGTCAACGTGCGTACCGCCAGCGTGTTCACCAACCATGCCGAGCGTGACAAGCACATCTCCAGCAAAGACTTCCTGGACGTTGCCAAGTTTGCCGATGCCAAGTTCGTTTCCACCAGCGTCAAGTCCACTGGCAAGAATGCCGATGGTAAAGACACGGCTGACGTGACGGGCGACCTGACCCTGCACGGCGTGACCAAGTCGATCGTGGTCAAGGCCACCTTCCTGGGTGAAGGCAAGGATCCATGGGGCGGCTACCGTGCTGGTTTCGAAGGTGTAGCGCATATCAAGCGTTCGGACTTCGGCAAGATGATGGACCTGGGTCCAGCGTCCGATGCGGTAGAGCTGTATGTTTCGTTTGAAGGTGTGAAAGCGAAGTAATGCTGAGTCTGTAGGAGCAGGGCTTGCCCGCGAAGCTTTTGGCGGTTTTGAGGACGCCTTCGCTGGCAAGCCATGCTCCTGCAGTACGGTGTTGATTTCAGCACTTTGCGCCAGACAAAAAAACGCCCCCGGCTCTCACGAACCGGGGGCGTTTTTCATTGCACCATCAACTCAGCGATTGCGAGTCAACAACGCCGGCTTTTCACCGCGAGGACGCCCTGGCAGTTGATCCAACTGCTCAGGCGTCGGGAAACGATCACTCTTCGACTCCTTATGAATGATCTTCGGCCCAGGCCCACGCGGGTTCTGCACCGCTGGCTCTTCCCGAGGCTGATCATCACGCGCCGGACGACGGTTACGCGACTCTTCACGACGGGCTTGCCCATCACGCGGAGCGCCATTACGCGGACCGCTGCGCTTGGCCGGCGGAGTCCCGGTAGTCGCGCCGTTGCTGCTGCGCGGACCATTCTGACGACCTTGCGGCTGTCCAGTACGCGGAGCGCCTGCACCCGCACCCGCAGCGCCACCCTGAGCCGGAGCCCCCGGACGACGACCACGGCCCTGAGCCGGCTTGGCCTGAGGCACGTAGTCAACGCGGTTACCGAAGTTATCCACATCGTCATCCAGGAACTCGTCCGGAGCACGATCGGCTGCCGCACGTGGCGGCTGGCTTGGCTGACGCTGTTCGCGGGCCGGAGTCCCTTCACGGGGCTTCTGCTCACGGGCCGGACGCTCACCGCGACCGTTGGCAGGGGCTTTTTCCTTGCCGCCCTTGTCCTTGCCCTTATCCCGACGACCGCCACCACCACCGCCGCCGTTCGGGCCATCGCCCTTCGGACCGCGTGGAGGCGTGCGTGGGTTACGCACATCCGGACGCTCGCGCACTTCCGGTTTCTCGGCTTCCACAGCGCTGGAATCGAAACCCATCAGGTCGCCATCGGCGATTTTCTGCTTGGTCATGCGCTCGATGCTTTTCAGCAGCTTCTCTTCGTCCGGTGCGACCAGGGAAATGGCCTCGCCCGAACGACCGGCCCGGCCAGTACGGCCGATACGGTGCACGTAGTCTTCGTCGACGTTCGGCAGTTCGAAGTTCACCACGTGTGGCAACTGGTCGATATCCAGGCCGCGCGCGGCGATATCGGTGGCCACCAGGATGCGCACTTCACCCGCCTTGAAGTCGGCCAGGGCTTTGGTGCGAGCGTTCTGGCTCTTGTTGCCGTGGATGGCGACAGCGCTCAGGCCGTGCTTGTCCAGGTACTCGGCCAGGCGGTTGGCGCCGTGTTTGGTGCGGGTGAACACCAGGACCTGTTCCCAGGCGCCGGCGGTGATCAGGTGTGCCAGCAGCGAGCGCTTGTGGCTCGCGGCCAGGCGGAACACACGCTGTTCGATACGCTCGACCGTGGTGTTCGGCGGCGTGACTTCGATGCGTTCCGGGTTGTGCAGCAGCTTGCCGGCGAGGTCGGTGATGTCCTTGGAGAACGTCGCCGAGAACAGCAGGTTCTGGCGCTTGGACGGCAGGCGCGCGAGGACCTTCTTTACGTCATGGACAAAGCCCATGTCGAGCATGCGGTCGGCTTCGTCCAGCACGAGGATTTCCACGTGGGACAGATCGACGCTGCCTTGGCCGCACAGGTCGAGCAAACGACCCGGGCAGGCAACCAGCACGTCGACACCGCGGGACATGGCCTGAACCTGTGGGTTCATGCCGACGCCGCCGAAGATGCAGGCGCTGACGAACTTCAGGTCGCGAGCGTAGACCTTGAAGCTCTCGTGGACCTGGGCAGCCAGTTCACGGGTCGGGGTCAGGACCAGTACGCGCGGTTGGCGCGGGCCGTGACGCTGGGATTTGTCCGGGTGACCGTTGGGAAACAACCGTTCCAGAATCGGAAGGGCGAAGCCTCCGGTTTTACCCGTACCTGTCTGTGCCGCGACCATCAGGTCGCGACCTTGCAACACGGCGGGAATAGCCCGCTGTTGCACCGGAGTAGGCTCGGTATAGCCGGCTGCCTCGATGGCAGCGACCAAAGCCTCGGAGAGACCGAGGGAAGCAAAGGACATGAGTAATCCTGTTCAGTTAGGGCTTGGCCCGATGGGAATCTTGCCTGGCGCGAATGGCGTTTCAGGTTCTGCAAGAGGAAAGCTGGCCGCATGTCTTGCGGCCCGACGAGTTTTCTTGCAGACCCCTGGGGCGCATCCCGTCCGGTCCTGCTGGGCCTTGAGGCTCTACGCACTGCTCGCGCGGGCCATTGGGCGGCGCTGGTCGCAGTGTCGGAATACCTGGTGCAAGGTCGAGCGTCCGGGCGTGAGCCTGGCGGGAAGGCCGGAGTATAACAGAGCAAACGCCGCGCGCCGCTTTCCTGCTGCTCAACGGTTTGTGCTTTCACTACCGTGGTGCCAATACGCGTGGCTTTTGTAGGAGCCGGCTTGCTGGCGATGAGGCCCGTGAGCCTTGCATCGCCTGATCGGCCGCCATCGCCAGCAAGCCGGCTCCTACAGGTCAAGGCTGCGGGTTTTTGGCCTGATCGGTGTAGCGGGCGACTAGTGCGGCATAGGCCGGTTCACGCTTGAAACGCCGCAGCTCGGCGCCGAAACGCTGGACCAGCAGGTCCATCCCGGCGTTGCGGCGAATCGCCAGGTACTGGCTTTCCCGGGCAATCACCGTCGGGTACTGCTCGACCTGGTCCTGCAACTGAAGCTGTTTGAGGAGGCGCTGGCCGACCCGGCGATCGGTGATCAGCAGGTCGATGCGGCCACGGACCAGCTTGCCGAAGTTGGCTTCGTGAGTGGGACCGTCTTCGCGCTTGAGGCCTGTGGTGTCCTTGAACACCGAGCCGTACAGATAGCCGGGCGAGGTGCCGAGGGTCAGGCCCTTGAGGTCGTCGAGGGTTGTGAACGGGTGAGGCCGGGCCTTGGCGTAGAACAACACGAACTCCACTTCCGACAGGGGCTCGCCGGGGTAGAGCAGGTGGTTGTCGCGCTCGCGGTAGTGGAAGATATCCAGGGCGCCATCGGCCTGGCCTTGTTCCAGCAGCATCAGGCAGCGTTTCCAGGGCAGGAACTGCCACTCCACCTCGACACCCAGGCGCTGGAAGACAATGGCCGTGGTTTCGTAGTCGAGCCCCTTGGCCTGGCCGTTTTCCTCGTAGACGTAGGGGGCCCAGGGTTCGGTGACAATACGCAGCTTTTCACCTTGAGCGGCGAAGCTCAGGCAAGCAAAAAACACGGCTGTCAGAAGTTGGGCAATGACGGACATGGCTGGAGATTACGATGCTAGAGCGGCGAATAGAAGCTCTGGCGCGTTTTCTCTGGAGGACTTGCGCGGGTAACGAGGTTGCAGCCCCCGGATTTCCAGGGGCTTGCAGTTTTCAGCGCGGCAGCTTCAGGTTGTTCCAGATCGCCAGGCACGGTTGCGCCTGGTTCAGGGTGTAGAAGTGCAGCCCTGGCGCGCCACCTTCCAGCAGGCGGTCGCACATCTCGCTGATCACTTGCTCGCCGAAGGCCTGGATACTCTTGGTGTCGTCACCGTAGGCTTCCAGCTGCTTGCGGATCCAGCGTGGGATTTCCGCGCCGCAGGCGTCGGAGAAACGTGCCAGCTTGCTGTAGTTGGTGATCGGCATGATCCCCGGGACAATCGGGATATTCACGCCCATCGCCCGTACGCGCTCGACGAAATAGAAGTAGCTGTCGGCGTTGAAGAAGTACTGGGTGATCGCACTGTCGGCACCGGCGTTGGCCTTGCGCACGAAGTTGTTCAGGTCGTCTTCGAAATTGCGGGCTTGCGGGTGCATTTCCGGGTAGGCGGCGACTTCGATATGGAAGTGGCTGCCGGTCTCTTCACGAATGAAGCTCACCAGGTCATTGGCGTGCAGCAACTCGCCGCTGGCCATGCCCATGCCGGAAGGCAGGTCGCCGCGCAGGGCGACGATGCGCTGGATGCCGGCGTCCTTGTATTGCTGCAGCAGGCCGCGCAGGTCGGCTTTGCTGTCGCCGACGCAGGACAGGTGCGGCGCGGCGGGAATCTTTACTTCGCTCTCGAGCTGCAGCACGGTGTTGATCGTGCGGTCGCGGGTCGAGCCACCGGCACCGTAGGTGCAGGAGAAGAAGTCGGGGTTGTAGCTGGCCAACTGACGGGCAGTGGCGAGCAGTTTTTCTTGCCCAGCATCGGTCTTGGTCGGGAAGAACTCGAAGCTGTAGCGACGATCTTGGGACATGGAGGAAGCCTCCAGCAACAAACGGTCAGCTACAGGCAGCAAGAGCAGCGGAGGTGCGCTGGGCTCTTGAACCTGAAGCGGGCGGCCTGAAACTGTTTTGACAATTAAGGACAAGTGGAGAGCCTGGTGCGGCAAGTCGAGCTTGTGGCTCTCTCTTGCCGCTGGAAGCTTCCCGCTTGTAGCTGCTTAGTAGCGATAAGCGTGTGGCTTGAACGGACCTTCGACGGCCACGCCGATGTAGTCGGCCTGGGTCTTGGTCAGTTGGGTGACCACGCCGCCGAAGCCGCGAACCATTTCCAGGGCCACTTCTTCGTCGAGTTTCTTCGGCAGCACTTCCACGGTCAGGCGCTCGGCTTTCTGAGCGACGGACAGGTCGGCGTACTTCTGGCCGAACAGGAAGATCTGCGCCAGTACCTGGTTGGCGAACGAGCCGTCCATGATGCGGCTCGGGTGACCGGTGGCGTTGCCCAGGTTCACCAGACGGCCTTCGGCCAGCAGGATCAGGTAGTCGTCGTTCTGTGGATCGAAATCGCCATGGCCGGTGCGGTGGATCTTGTGCACCTGTGGCTTCACTTCTTCCCATGCCCAGTTCTTGCGCATGAAAGCGGTGTCGATTTCGTTGTCGAAGTGACCGATGTTGCAGACCACGGCGCGCTTTTTCAGGGCCTTGAGCATGTTCGCATCGCAGACATTCACGTTACCGGTGGTGGTCACGATCAGGTCGATCTTGCCCAGCAGGGCAGCGTCGATGCTGGCGGC
>Ga0302201_10001501_pt1 | contig 19866 bp, 14 predicted proteins | sample II_Bog_N3_2_FD_194586 | JGI IMG/M metagenome (GOLD analysis project Ga0302201, IMG submission 194586) | Peat permafrost microbial communities from Stordalen Mire near Abisko, Sweden - II_Bog_N3_2 | ecosystem: Environmental > Terrestrial > Soil > Wetlands > Peat | place: Sweden: Abisko... | reverse complement strand
TTCATCGCGTCCTCAAATACTCAATCAGATCGTTCAACTCGTCCTTGGCCAGGTCGTTCGTTCTCCCGTGTTTGTCATCGGGGTTGTATACAGTCCAAATCTCTTCCATCGATCGCGCCGAGCCGTCGTGCAGGTAAGGCGCGGTCAACGCAATGTTGGTCAATTGCGGCGCTTTCAGAAGGCCGGTATTGTCAGTGGGCTTGCGCGTCCCCACCTCGAAGATTTTCTGGCTCGTTCCGTTCGGTCCACTGTGGCAGAAAACGCAGCGGTTGTATTCGGGAATCGGCTTCTTGAACTTGTCCACCGCCCGCTCGAAGATCGCCTTGCCCCGCTCTTGCGCAGGTGTAAAATCGCTTCCGGCCAAACGGAAACGATTAGGCCTCGGTTTCAGGCTTCGAACATAGACTGCGAGATCGGCAAGCGTTGCGTTGTCGTACTGCTCCGAACGCCAGAAGTATTTCTCCGTCCTCGGTCCGCACTCGGTGGGAATGTCCGGATTGGTGCCGGTCCACTTGTACGGCGCGGTATCCTTCACGCCTTCCAGCAGCTTGTTGTCCACAATACTGCGGCCAAACCCATCCGGCTCCAGGTTCCAAGTCAGCCCATCAAACGTCGAATCGATATGACAGTTGGCGCAGCCAATCTGCGCCTGAAACGAATAGCGCGCGGTATAAAACGTCTGTTCTCCATGCCGAAGCGCGGAGACCTCCTTCGGCCCGTCCAGCTTGATCGTCGCGGCCGCCCGGTTCGTTTGCGTGTCAATCACGCTGATCGTATCGTCCAGCCGATTTGCCACGAACAGCTTGCGTCCATCCGGCGTCAGCGTCAGCCCGCGCGGATTCAGCCCAACCGCAATCCGCGTCACCACAAAATTCGCGCTCGCCGAGAGATCCTGCGCAAACGGTTGCGGGTGCGCATGAATATACTTCAGCAGTCGCGCGGTGTCGATCACCGTCACCATCTCTGACCCGCCGCTGGTCACATAAATTCGCGACTTGTCCGGCGCAATCGCCACACCGAACGGCTGCGAAGCATACCGCTCCAGCTCATCCAGCGGCACTTCCACCGTTTTGCCGCCCACATCCGTACCAAACACCGTCAGCGTGTCTTCGAATGCTCCACCATGCTCAAGATGCGCCAGCGTCACAAGGTTCTTCGGGTGATACTCAGCCGCCACACCCAGCCGTCCATCCGCTGACAACGCCGCATGAAACACGCCCGCAATCGCATGCAGCGGCATCCGATCCACTACCACCGCGCGCGCAGCATCAATCACCGTGATCTCCGACTCCGGCGCCGTCCGATAAGGCGAGGCATTCGGGTACACATGCGTCGCGTAGATCTTTTTCCCATCCGGTGACATCGCCAGGTAGCTAGCCCCACGCCCCGCCAGCAACCGCTTCTCTTCCGCACCGGTCTCAGCATCCAGAACCGCCACGTCATTGCTGATCCGGTTGGCCACAAACAGCCGCTTGCCGTCGCGATCCTCCACCACGCTCGATGGCTCCGCAGATACAGGCCACGTGGCCGTCACCGCCAGCGTTGCTGTATCGATCACCGAAAGCGTATCGTCCCATGAGTTCGTGACAAACAGCCGTTTACCATCCGGCGAAAACCCCAATCCCCGCGGCACTCGCCCCACCGCGATCTTTTTGATCACCGCGTAACTCGCCGCGTCCAGCACCCTGATCTCTTCGCTCCCCTGGCACAGCACATACAGTCGTCCGCCATCTGGCGAGAACAAAATCTCCAGTGGCGACGCATAAGCAGCGCTCTCCGCGGTCTGTACTTCCTCACCCGCATGAACCGCCGTCTCATTCCACATTCCCATCGCAACAATCGCCGCAGCAAGGAGCGAAAAGCAAGCCATCACTAGGCGCGACACGAGCTGTGCCCCATTCATTCCGCGTTTTGTGCGGAATGAGTGGGAGAGCAGTGCCTTCGCTCCCCGATCGGCGACCCGCATCTTCACTTAGGCTCCTCCACCGTCAGCACTCGATCCACCGCCAGTTTCTCCAACGTCTGCTCGCGCCCGCTCGGCCAGCGCACAATCAGCTGGTCAATCGTTGTTGCCGCACCAAGCCCGAAATGCAACCGCCCCTCGTCCTGCGAAAGATACCCCGATCCCGCTACGCGCTCCGCCGTCCATCGCTTCCCCGCCGCATCCACCTCAACGCGCGCCCCAATCCCATCCCGGTTGCTCTTCGTTCCCTTGAGCTTCAGCTCGATCCAATGCCCGGCACCAATAGAAACGTTATGCACCAGCGTTCCCCGTCCGCCCAGGTTCACAACAAACGCATCCACTTTGCCGTCGTTCATGTAGTCCGCAAAGCACGCGCCCCGCGCCGTCGTCCGGTCACTCAGCACTTGCCCTGCACCACTCGACACATCGGCGAACTTCCCGTTTCCCAGCCCCCGAAACAGCGTGTGCTCCTGCGGGATCAGGTGAATCAGCCCACCATGAAAAATCAGAATATCCAGCAGCCCATCGTTGTCGAAGTCGTAAATCCCCGTGCCCCAACTCACGTATTGCGCATTCACCTGCGACACACCAGTCTCCGCGCCAATGTCCTCGAAGCTGTTCTTGCCCGTGTTATGCAGCAACCGGTTATAGTGACCATCCGTCACCCACAAATCCAGCACACCTCGCCCTTCCAGATCCGCAAACACCGGCCCCATCGAAGAAGTTGATTCGCCGTTCTGCCCAAACGCGGTACCCGTATCGCCGCCAATCTCTTCAAAGGTGCCGTCATGTTTGTTGTGCAACATGAAGTTTTCGGTGCGATCGTTGGCAACGTAAATGTCGTCCCATCCATCGTTGTCAAAGTCCGCAGCCGTCACGCCCATCGTGCGCCCCACAAACGCGCTGATGCCCGACTTCTCGCTCACATCGGTAAACGTGCCGTCGCAGTTGTTGTGAAACAACTGGTTCGTTTCGCCCTCGTAATCCAGCGGTCCTGGATAGTTCGTCGGCGCGTAAAATGCGCGATACTTCGGATCGAACTTCACATACCGGCCCACAAACAGGTCCACACAACCGTCTTTGTCGTAGTCCAGCCACGTCGAACTTATCGCCCATCCCTCAACCTTGATGCCAGCCTTCTCCGTCACATCGGTAAAGTGCCCGTTGGCGTCATTGTGATAAAGGACCACCTTGCCGTAGCCCGTCACCAGCAGATCTTCGTTGCCGTCGTTGTCGTAGTCCGCCGCAGCCACAGCATCCGAATACATATCCGGATTCAGCCCCGCCTTCTCCGTCACATCCGTAAAATGCCCGCCGCCATCGTTACGATAAAGATGATTATGCGGAGGCGTTGCCGGCTTCTCCTTCAGCGGAAACGGATGCATCGAGTCATCCAGGGGCCTGCCGTTCGCAACATACAGCGAAGGCAATCCAGAGTTATTGAAGTCGAACCATACGCATCCAGCGCCCGTTCCCTCCAGCAGAGAACCCAACTGCCGCGACCCGAAACTATGCGTAAAGTTGATGCCCGCCTTGTCGCTGGCATCCTCAAATTTGATCTCCGGCGCATTCGCTGCGGCCGCCTGCGATGCGGCTGCCGTGGGGGATGCCGTCACTTGCGGTGCAACCGAGGGCGCCTTCGCACCTGGAGATTGCGCTAGACCTGACGCGGCGAAGAACGAAGCCGTACCCATAAAAAGAAGAAAGCGATTCATCATTTCAATTGCCCCTCAGAGCATCGGCCTTCGACGTACCCGCCGGCTTTGCTCCGGTCAAATCCACCGCCGTAGTCGTGCGCAGCAACACCGCGGGCACGCGATTTTCCGAGGACCGCTCCGGCCCCGCATGGCACCCCACGCAATAACGCTGCTCGCCGCCACGAATCCAGAACCATCCATGCTCCTGCCGCACAACTACGCCCTTCGCATCCAGCAGCGCGAACCGAATCGGCTTGTCCGCAGGCGTTCTAACTAGAAACGACCCATCCGATTCCACCGGCGCCGTCCCCAATGCCACCGCGTGCCCTTGCGCGTCCAACGTCTCCAGCCGCACCAGTGCCGGCGCAAACTTCAAATCCCCCTCGCGCGACTCCCGGACATCAAGTGCCATCATGTTCGCGTAATCCCACGCATGCAGCCCGGACGGATGCCGCTTCGGCCGCGTTCTCGCCGCCACCACCACCGGTTCCACCAGATCCTCGCCACTCACGGCCAGCACCGTCTTCAGCGCCAACGCCGCAGCCTTGTTCCCATCTCCCAGATCGAACGACTTCAGCGCATAATGTGAACCAGCCGCACCCCGCGCGCTCACCAGCCATGCGCCGGAAGCCATCTCCGCAATCCCACCTGCGTACTCCGCATGGGGCGCAGCAACTGCCGCCTCATGCGCCAGCGGTGAAGTGAACCGCGCCAGCGAATCCCCATGAGTAAACACCACATCGCCAGATGCCAACTGCTTCCCGCCCCACCGTGCTCGTCCATGATCGCAGCGGTAGGCCTCCACGCCCGACCCATCCGAGTACACCAGGTACAACTCCGGCGTCGCTCCCGAGCCCAACGGATACCCTGACTCAAACAGCACGCGCCCATCCAGCAGCACATCCGTCGGCACCGCACTTCCCGCCATATAACTTAACGGCAGCACCGTTGCTCCGGCCTGCGCGTCAATCGCCGCATCCAGCGATCCGCCATCTTTGCCGGCAGCCTCAAGCCGAAACCCTTGCGTAATATGCCGCGCGTACACCAGCCGCCCGCCTGGCAAATAGAACGGACGAATCACATCCCCGTCGCCGGCCACCACCAACCGTACCGCCCGATCCGCCAGCGTCATCTCCCAAATCTGCCACGCATCGCCCGCGGCCTTCTTCCCCGCAAACAGCACCGTCTTGCCATCAAACCCGACATTTGCATCAGCCGTCGTCGCAAACCCCGTCACCAGCGGCGCAACCTTGCCCGCATGAATCAACAGCAACTGCGCGCCCTTCGGAAATCGCTCTCCGCCCTTAAGCGCAGCCAGCGGAACATACACCGGTGCAGCGGTCGCAATCACATCTGCATCGGTTGTCGCGCCCGCGTTCCGCTCCGCAACCGGACCGAACCCGCAAAGCAAAATCAAGCCCGCAATCGCGGCTCCCAGCACAAGGACAGAAACCCTCATCCCAATGCCTCCACCGGCTCCGCGCCTGTCGCACAGCGCCGCACCAACTCCTGCCCGCGCAATTCCAGCCACGGCTCCAGCCCATACATCATGGCGTCGAACCCGGCAAAATCCAGCGACTGTTCCCCATCGCTCCAAGCCTTATCGGGATTGGGGTGCACTTCCACCAGCAACCCATCCGCGCCGCTCGCAACCGCAATTCGCGCCAGCGCAGGGACCAGTTCCCGATGCCCTGCCGCGTGGCTCGGATCAGCAATCACCGGCAAGTGCGAAATCTGTTTCAACAGCGCAATCGCCGCAACATCAAACGTGTTCCGCATCGCCGTTTCAAATGTGCGAATCCCGCGCTCGCAAAGAATCACATGAGGATTACCGCAATCCAGAATCAGTTGTGCCGACCGCAGCCAATCCGCGATCGTCGCCACCAGCCCGCGCTTCAGCAGCACCGGGCGCCCGCTCCGTGCAGCCGCTTCCAGCAGCGAGTAGTTCTCCATGTTCCGCGTGCCAATCTGCAAAATGTCCGCATACTCGGCCACCAGCGGAACATCGTCCTCGCACATCACTTCCGTCACAATCGCAAGCCCACTCTCTTCGCGAGCGCGCGCCAGCATCTTCAGCCCGGAAAGGCCGTGTCCTTGAAAACTGTAGGGAGAACTGCGCGGCTTGAATGCGCCTCCGCGAAGGATGCGCGCGCCTGCGCGGCGAACGTGGTTGGCAGTGGCCATCAGCTGAAACTCGGTCTCAACCGAGCACGGCCCAGCCATGGTAATGAATTCGTCCCCGCCGATTTCCAGATCCAGAACCGGCACCACTGTCTGCTGGCGCCGCGCACTCTTCAGAACATCGGGACTCTCGGCAAATTGTTCGTGCCAGCTATCGCGCACCCGGTGCGCTCCGTTTCTGGGGAAGCGGAAAGGTTAGAGTAACGCGATTATCCGCGCCGCGCGTCCACCCAAAGGATGAGGTGCGCGAACGTTCTCATCGCACCAGCCTCTTCGTTTCCAGCAGCGCGAAAATCACATGTCTGTGACGAATGAACTTGACCCGAGACTTCGAATCGTCAACTTTTGTATCGATCCAATATTCGAAGAGAGCTCACGCCGAGCAGACTGTAACCTGTCATCTTTAATCTGTAATCTATCCCATCGCCATCGCCGGCGCCCGATACCCAAACGCCGCATCAACCACACCGGCAATCCCCAGCGCAATCTCATCCTCAAATGGCCTCGCCACAATCTGCACCCCAATCGGCAATCCCTCGGGCGAACTCCCCACCGGCACCACCGCAGCCGGGCAAGCTAGCGCATTAAACCACTGCGTATATCGCCAGGCATCCAGATACTCGACCGTCCGCCCATCCACATCCCACGCTCGCTCGCCATGTTTGAAAGCAGGCACACTCGCCACCGGGCACAACAGCACCGGATACCTCTTCATCTCCTCCAGCGTCTTCGCACGCAGCAAATCCAACTCCGCCCACGCATTCAACAATTCGGCAGCCGTCAGCGCCGGCGCACCAGCCGCAATCCCCAAAAACTCCTTGAAGATCGGACTCAATTCGTCCTCTCGCCCAGCAATCCCCGGCGCATAAAACAAGGCCCCACACTGCACAAAAAATGTCCACCACAACTTACGCAGCGCCTCCAGCGTCCGCGGCCTGAAAGGCTCAACGGTGAATCCCGCTTCACGCAGCGCACCAGCCGCAGAATGCACCGCAGCCCGCGTTTCCGCCGTTACAGGAACCAGCCCATCGTCCTCAAAATATCCAATCCGATTCGCCCGCAATTCATCCAGGCCCGGCTCCCTCAACTCCACCCGCGCCCCCGCAGGATCAGCCAAGTCCTGCCCGCTCAGCAAGCGAAACAACAGCGCCACATCGGCAATCGTTCGCGCCATCGGCCCAATCGCTCCCAGCGTCGAAAACGGGCCCACGCAAGGCGGTAAATGCCCGCGCCCCGGAACCCGCCCCGGCGTCGGCTTCAGCGAGCAAATCCCCGTGAAATGCGCCGGCACACGCACGCTTCCGCCACTATCGCTGCCCAGCCCCGCAGCCGACATCCCCGCCGCAATCGCCGCAGCCTCACCGCCACTCGATCCGCCCGGCGACCGCGTCAAGTCCCATGGATTCGCCGTCCGCCCATGCAGCAAATTGTCGGTCTCATACGCCATCAAAAACTCAGGGCAATTCGTTGTGCCTAGGATCAGCGCCCCAGCCGCCCGCATCCGCGCCACCACCACTGCGTCCTCATTCGGGATCTCGCCCTCATGCAGCAAGCTCCCAATCTCGCACTTCAATCCTCGCGTCGCAATCGACGACTTCACCGTAACCGGCAATCCAAACAGCTGTCTGCTTGCTCGAGTCCCACGCCACGCATCATGCTTCCGCGCCCGCTCGCGTACTCGCTCTGCATCAAAATCCGCAAACGCATTCAACGCAGGATTCAGCCGCTCAATCTGCCGTATATGCGCCTCGGCCAATTCCACTACGGATATCCTGCCAGAGCTCAATAACTCAAGTTGCCGTACCGCCGATTCAAGCACCACATCTCTCATAGCCACCCCACACAGTGGCCGCCGAGAATGACTAGAAAAAAGCTGTCTTCCTGAGCGCAGCGCAGCGGAGTCGAAGGACCTGCGGTTGCTATTGTCTTTTCCGCTCTCAATGAAGCATGTCCTTACTCGGCGATTTCAGGAGGTCATCAGACGGCGCTGAATCCATCTCCCGATAATCAAACCGATAAGCCCTCACTGGCTCACCCGAATCCCACCGGTCATTCCAATCCAACTGGTACTTCAAAGCATCCCCATCGTCGGGAAACGACTCGCCCGCCGGATACGGATACGTACTCATTCCATGGAACGGCAACTGCGCCACCGTAAATGGCGAAGCATCCCACCAATCCATGTCCTTCACAAATCCATTCGCATAAAAGAAATAATCGCGCTTCCAATGCGCGGGCAATTCCGGCAACTTCGAAGCATCAAACTCCGCCGCAATCTCTTCTCCGCTGCCGAATATAACCATGCGGTTATCGACGCCGATCAGCAATTCCCTCACGTCCCCCATGTGCGTATAATTCCCACGCTGATGCTGAAACGGCCCCGTCAGACTTACAGTGTTGTAGTCATAATCCAGATCCCCAGGACTCACCCCTTCCATCTGTTTCGGATACCCACGGAAATGCAGTGTTGCCGTTGCCAGCGGCACTTCCGTCGCTCGTGTCTGCGCGTCTGCACTCTGATCCACCAACACCTGGTCCCAGTAAATCTGCAAATTCGTCGTCAGCCGAATCTTTCGCGCACCTACCGGCAGTTTGCCCGTCAGATCCACCACAATCGTTCGCTCCAGCCCCGCCGGAAATCCCGCATCCTCAGCAATCCTTTTCCACGTACCATCCGCCAACTGCGCTTCAACATAAGGCGATACCGGCTTCACGCCCGCCTGCCACGCCGCGTACAGCGAAGTCGCGCTGAAGTAATTCACATACCCCGTCATCAGCAGCCGCAGCGGCGCTCCCTGCTTCACCTCGCCCAAATCCAGCGTCAGCGCATGCAGATTCGCAAACCCGTCATACGGCGCAACCGTGAACCCGCTCGCGAAGCTATGATCGCGCCGGCTCAGCGTATCCAGCACGTCCCGCCCCTCGCCATCCCAAGCTCCCACCGGCAGCCGCGCGCCTTCTGTAGCCACCACCCGCCCTGAAGCAAATGGCGGATCATCCAGGAACCGCTCATCCGGATTCACTTCCACATTCTCCGGATGATCGACAGCTACCACCCGCAACTGGTCAATGTAATTCACTTCCTCCATCGGTTCCATGAACCGCAAACTCAGCTTGCCATTCACCAACGCCGTGCGGTCCCCATCCACCTTCACCCACTCCCCAGGATTAGGAATGTTCCGCCGCTCCGGCGTGAACCAATGCCCCACCACTCCCGCGCCAATCACATCCGTCACTAACTTGTACTTATGCCCGTCCCATGCAAACAGCACCGGGCAACTGCTACCGCGACGGTCCGCTTCCTTCATCGCAATCACCGCGCGCCCCTGCACCAGCTTCGGTAAATCAACCTCATCCTGCAGCACACCTGTAGGCCAAAGCATCCGCAGTAGATCAATCCCCTCCGCATCACCCAGCCCCACCAAGATCTGCGGCGGCGCCTGCGTCTGATAGCCCGACGCACCGGCCAACTCCCACTTCTGCCAGTACCCGCCCTCAAACATCTCCACCTTCACGCCCAGCGCCGTCTTGTTATCCGCATACCCGCTCAAATCCAGCCGCACAAAATGATTCTTGTTCGCGCCCACATTCTTCAGCAGCACCGGCGCAGCATTCACCTGCGTAACAATCAAATCCGGAGCGCCATCCCCATCCACATCGGCCGCAATCAATCCGCGTGGCTCATGCAGCTTCACCGCATCCAGCCCCAGCACATGGCTAACATCCTCAAACGTCCCATCGCCCTTGTTGCGAAACACGCGCACCTGCGGCCCCGCCTTCGTTTCCACAATCGCCGCCAGGTCAATCCATCCATCGTTGTCGATATCGACGGCCGTCACACCCCATCCGCGCGTCGCATCTTTCAGCGGCAATTCCACGCGTTCAAACCGCCGGCCAACATTCTCCGGCCCCGCAACATTCCGCCACAACGTCAGCCCCGGCGCGCCATCATGCGTAACGGCAATATCCATCCATCCATCTTTGTTAAAGTCCAGCACCGCAATCCCCACGGTCGGCGGAAGGGGAACGTACTTGTAATCCATAACCGAATTTCCCGCATTCGAAGGAAGATAGTCGATTAACGCCTGCGCCGGATACTTCCCCTCCCGCGGATTCACATAGATCAGCGGCGAAGCCCCATCGCCAGTCACCGCAATATCCACCGCGCGATCATTATTGAAGTCCGTCAAAATCGCCGCATTCGACTTCCCACTTCCGCGCAGCCCCGTCGGCTCCGTCCATTCAGTAAATGTCTTGTTCCCGTTATTCCGCCACAAAACATTCGGCGCATCACCAGCCTTCAGTCCCTCGCCAGTAACGAACAAATCCAGATCCCCATCATGGTCATAATCCACAAACGTAATCCCCGTTGGCCGGTTCTTCGCCGCCAGCCCAGCCTCCGCCGTCACATCCTGAAACTTGCCCTTCCCCAAATTCTTGAACAGCAGCACCTGGTCATCCAGCGCCACAGCCAGATCATTCAATCCATCCGCATCGAAGTCGCCCACAGCGCAAGCCACAGCATGCCCCGCAGCCTTCAACCCCGCCGCAGCGGCATCCAGATCAACGAATTGCCCGTTCCCTTCGTTGTAGAGAACACGAAGAGCCTGAGGTCCGTTCTGCATTAGGATGAGGTCCATACTTCCATCGCCGGTGACGTCCATCATGCAAGCCCCGCCGGTTGCCGCATACACGATGGGATTACCATTCTTAGCGCGCGGAGCTCCAATTTGAAATCCTGAAGGCCCCGGCACCATCTCCGTCACCACCAGCTTCACGGGAATCATCCCCTTAACCCCGCCGCCCAACTCCTTAACCGGCGTCACTGTCGAGTACCGTCCCTGCTCGCCATAAGCCAGCCCAATCGGCGCTCCAATCTTCGCACTCGTCAAGTGCTGGAACCGCTTGAAATGCGCCTTCGCCTCATCCGCATGACCCGACCGCTGCAGCGCCCGCGCCATACCAAATTCGCTCGACGCATGATTCGGATCAATCGCCAAGGCCTGCTTGAAAACCTCAACCGCCTTGTCGAAATCCTTCAGCTCTGAAAGGCACACGCCCTCAAAGTAATACGAGTCCGCATCCCGCGGATCAAGCTTCACCGCCTGCTTAAAACTCTCCAGCGCCGGCTCCAGTTCATTGCCCGCATGCTGCGCCAGCCCCAGGTTGTACCAGGCTTGGGCATTACTCCCATCCAAAACGAGAGCGGCCCGAAGGGCCTTCTTCGCCTCATCCAGCTTTTGCAACGTCAGCAGCGCAATGCCATCATTCACCGCCGCCTGCGCCAGCTTCGGATCCTTTTTGAACGCAGCAGCAAACGACCCCTCGGCCCGCTCCGTAAACTGCTGCCCCATCTCCGCCACGCCGCGATTGTTGCCCCGCACCGCTTCCGCATCAAAGCGCGTCTCCGCACCCGACATCGTCGCTGCCGCCAGCGAAATCCCGAAAAATAAATACCTAATACGATTCATCTAGTCGCTTCCCTTGCGCCGCAAACTGGCTTTGCCCATCGCTCGCCGAACCTATCAAGTGTATGCGAGTAGGCATGCCTGCAGCATCGCCTCATCATGGGTCCGTTTCAACTCATGTAATGTCACCCGCAGTCTGTGATACAAAAGCGGTTAACAAGGACTAATCATGAATACTTCTCAACTCGTGGACCTCAACCGTCATGTGTATCGATTCAGTGGTTGGAGCATTGGCCTGTTTGTGGTCATCGGCATCGTTCTGGCTGGCATTTCTGCCCCGGTTGTTTTCGCGTTGCGTCCAGGAACGAATGCTTGGCCCGATTTGCTTCTCACAGCCGTCCCCTTCCTGATGGGCGCATACTTTCTTATCTACGCCATTCGTTCCCGGCTGATCATTGAGGGAACACGCATCGAAGTCCGCGGTGTCTTCACCGACCGTACAGCGGATCGCAGTGAGATTGAAGGATTCCGTACCATCCGCAGCCGGAATAGCAGCCACATCAAGCTCTTCCTGAATGACGGCCGCGGCGGAATTACCATTCCGCAGAACTTCTCCACCGACGACGACTTCCGGGCATGGTTTGCCCAGATAACCGATCTCGACGAGCGCGACAAGCAATCCATCCTCGATGAGATCGCTCGGGAGCAGACTCTCGGATCCACCGCCGACAAGCGTCTGGCAGCCCTCTCCTCCGCCAAAATATGGGGCGTCTCTGCCAGCGTAGCCACAATCGCTGCGGCGGCCATGCTCTATTGGAGCGCATCACCGGGCAAACTTGCCGCCGCCGCCGCTCTCGCACTCATTCCGCTGTCATTGCTCTTCCTTGTGCAGCGGTCGCCCTTACTCTATACCATCTTCAAACAAAAGAAAGACCCCCGCTTCGATCTGAGCTTTGCGTTTCTCGCTTCGGGATTCGGCTTGGTTTTGAGCGGCATCGGGAAGAGCTATGTCTCATATCAACCCTTGTTGTGGATCGCCGTGCCCGTTGCGATTGTGGTTTTTGCGGCCCTCTTCTTGATCTCCCGCAACGGATTCGCCGTACCTGGATCGCTGGTCGGATTTCTCCTAGTCGCCGGTCTCTATGGATTCGGCCTGACGACCACGACCAACATTGTCCCTGATCAATCCACACCCGTCCCCTACCGCGTCCAGGTTCTCGGTAAACATATCTCCCACGGCAAGTCCAACACCTACTACCTCGACCTTGAACCATGGGGACCCATCGACCACCTCAACAGCCTCAGTGTCCCGTCCCACCTCTACCGCGATACAGCCGTCGGCAGTCAGATTTGCGTTGCGCTCCACTCCGGCATGCTGAACGCGCCGTGGTATCAGCGCGTCGATTGCGACGATCCAAACGGTTCGAACTCTTCACACTAGCCTGGGCCGCGCATGCGCGACCGCACACAATTTATACTTGTCCAGTGATTCCGTCCCTCGAATCCGTCAACTGGCGCAGCTTTCTCGGCCGTCCGCGTTTGCCGTCTCCAGAAGTCGAGGTCTTTGATGAGCTCTACAACCAGCCCATCCTCATCACCGGCGCAGGCGGCTCCATCGGCTCCGCCCTCGCCCTCCGCCTTGCCGTCCTCACCCCACCAGCGCTCCTGCTCCTCGAGTCGTCGGAAAGCCATCTGTACGCCCTCAATCGTGCCTGGGCTGAAGCCGGAACCGCCTGCTTCATGACGCCCATCCTCGGCAGCGCAGCTGACGTGGCTCTAATCGAGCACATCTTCGCCGCCCACCGCCCCCGCATCGTCTTCCACGCCGCCGCCTTCAAGCACGTTCCCCTCATGGAAGAACAGCCCCTCGCCGCCATCGCTAACAACATCTTCGCCACCGAAACACTCGCCATGGCCGCCGCCGCCAACGGTGCGCGCCTCATCCTGCTCTCTACTGACAAGGCCGTCGAACCTGCTTCCGTCATGGGCGCCACCAAGCGTGTCGCTGAGCAAATCGTCCTCGCCTCCGGAGGCGCCGTTCTCCGCCTCGGCAACGTTCTCGCCTCCCGCGACAGTGTTGTTGAGCTCTTCGCCCAGCAAATCGCCCAGGGCGGTCCCGTCACGGTCACCGATCCCGCCGCCCGTCGCTACTTCCTCACCCTCGACGAAGCCGTCAACCTGCTTCTCATCGCAGCCGCCCTCGCTGTGCCATCGGCTTTGCTTGCGCCCGTACTCCCCGCGCCCCACTACGTCTCTGACCTCGCCCACTTCATGATCCGCGAGCTGTCCCCCGGCCGTGAGATCCCCATCGACTTCACCGCGCCCCGCCCCGGCGACAAAATCACCGAGCAGCTCTGGTCCCCCGCCGACCAAACCCGCCCCATTCTCCCCGCTGCATCTTCCCAGCAGCCCGCGATAGTCTCCATCCAAACCAGCCAGCTGCCTCCCGCCCAACTCGCCTCCGGCCTTGAAAGCCTTCGCGAAGCACTCCACGCTCGCAACCTCGCCGCCGCTCTCCTGCATCTCACTTTCCTGGTTCCGGATTACACTCCCAGCCCGTCCGTCCTCGCGCTGTCGCAGCAACAGGGCTCCCGGGTGTCCCTCTGAGACTCCTTTCATGATTGAAACCAGGCCCACCCGCCGCATCGGCGTCGTCACCACCTCCCGCGCCGATTACGGCCATCTCTACTGGCCACTCCGCGAACTCTCCGCCCACCCCGGAGTCAACCTCGGCGTCTTCGTCCTCGGCGCTCATCTCTCTCCCGCGTTCGGCAGCACAATCAAACAAATTGAACGCGACGGATTCCCCATCCAAGCCCGCATCGAGTGCCTTCTCTATTCCGACACCGACACTGGCATGGCCAAGACCATCGGCCTCGCCATCCTCGGTCTCGCCGACGCACTGACCACCTGGCGCCCCGACATCCTCCTCCTTATTGCCGACCGCTACGAGATGCTTGCCCCCGCATCCGTTGCGCTCGCCCTGCGCATCCCCGTCGCCCACATCGAAGGCGGCGAAATCTCGCAGGGCGCCATCGACGATCATGTCCGCAATGCCCTCACCAAGCTCGCCGCCATTCACTTCACCTCCACACCAACAGCCCGCCGGCGCGTCATTGCCATGGGCGAAGAACCTTGGCGCGTGCATCATGCCGGAGCGCCTTCGCTTGACCACATAACCCACTCGGCGCTCCTCGATCGGCCCTCGCTGGAAGCCCGCCTCGGAATCCCCCTCACCACGCCCACTCTCCTCGCCGCATGGCACCCCGTCACCATCCTCAAACACACCAATGCTGAAGCGGATGCATTCTTCGCCGCCGTCGCCGCACTCCACGGCCAACTCATCTTCGTCTATCCCAACGCCGACGCCGGCAGCCACTTTCTTGTCGAACGAACCCGTGCCCTCGCTGCCACCCGTCCCAACACGCATATCTTCATCAACCTCGATCCCGTCATCTATTGGAGCCTGCTTGGCCACGTCGATTGCATGGTCGGCAACTCATCCAGCGGCATCATGGAAGCCGCCAGCTTTGCCCTCCCCGTCGTCAACATCGGCATGCGCCAGCAAGGCCGCGAGCGCGCCGCAAACATCATCGACGCCCCCGCGGAAACCCGTGCCATCCTCGCAGCCATTCACCGCGCCCTGGCCCCCGACTTCCGCGCATCCATCGCAGGCATGGCCAACCCCTACGGCAACGGCACCGCTGCCAGGACGATCGGTCAGGTCCTCACCACCGTCCCCCTCGCGAACCTGCTCATCAAACAGCCTCCGCAACTCTCGGAAAACGCCTCAGTGGCAGAGGACTCCCTTCCCAACACTTCCATTGCCGGGCAAGTTGAGGAAACACCAACCACGCCTGCCATTCAACCTCCCGCCATTCAACCTCTACCCGCAACTCAGTCCGTCAACCTCGCACAGCCTCCCAGCCCATTCAGGATCTCCATCGATCCACCAGAGATGAGCCGCTCCAGGCAAGGAACAATTTTTGGCCATATCTGCTTCTGCTTCGGGGATCAGGCCTTTCCAGCGTCGTGGTACACCGACTTGGTTGTTGCCTTTGTCAGCGTATGGTTCGACGCTATCGTGAAAATACTGTCCGGCAAACGAAACTACGCGCGAATCCGCTTCTATCACAATCCGTATTCAGTCGACATCTCATCAGCGGAAGAAGGCGCAGTCGATCTGGAGTTCATCTGGCATAACACCTCCGGCGACAAACTAATGGGGACATTTCATGCGCGCATTCGTGAACTCACGCAGCAATCAATAGACGCGGCGGAGCAGATTCTAGCGGTTTGCGCGGAGCGCGGCTGGTCCGACCCAGATACCAGGATGCTTGCGGCCACTTTGAAAGAAGCACCGGCCGCGCTGGAACAGAATCCTGCCTCGGATCGCCCATGACGGCGTGCATTCCGCTCAGTGCCCCCGATATCACCCAGCTCGAAATCGACGCTGTCACCGCCGTCCTCCACACACCCCATCTCAGCCTCGGCCCTGAGCTAGCCGCCTTTGAAGCAGCTTTCGCCGCCTACCACGCCGTCCCCCACGCTGTAGCCGTCAGCTCAGGCACCGCAGGCCTTCACCTGGCCTTGCTCACCCTCAACATCGGTGAAGGCGACGAAGTCATCATCCCTTCCTTTACCTTCATCGCCGTCGCCAATGCTGTGCTGCAGGTCCGCGCCACACCCGTCTTCGCGGAAATCGACCCCATCACTCTCAATCTCGATCCACAAGCCGTCGAATGCGCGATCACCCACCGCACCCGCGCCATCCTCATCGTTCACACCTTCGGCGTTCCCGCCGACATCGTCGCTTTTCAAACCCTCGCCGCTCGCCACAACCTCTTCCTTATTGAGGACGCCTGCGAGTCCATCGGCGCTGAATTCGGCCAGCCTCCCAATGCCCACCGCACAGGCAGTTTCGGACATCTCGCCGTCTTCGGCTTCTATCCCAATAAGCAAATCACCACCGGCGAAGGCGGCGCAGTTTTAGCCCACGATCCCGCCCACGCCGACCGCCTCCGTAGCCTGCGCAATCAAGGTCGTCAATCAACCGCAGGTGATTGGCTCGATCACGCCGAACCCGGCTACAACTACCGTCTCTCCGAAATCGCCTGCGCCCTTGGCCGCATCCAGCTCTCCCGTATCGAAGAAATTCTCGCCCTCCGCCACACCGCCGCCGAGCGCTACCAACAGCTCCTTCGTCACATCCCCGGCCTTGAACTTCCTCCGCTCACGCTTCCCAGTCGCCGCATCAGCTGGTTCGTCTATGTCGTTCGCCTTCCCCACTCTGTAAATCGCGATCATGTGCAGGACACTCTCGCTCAGCGCGGCATCGCCACCGGACGCTACTTCGCGCCCATCCATCTGCAACCGGCCTGGCTCGCCCAACCCAGCGCCGCCGTCAGCCTTCCCCTTACCGAGTCCATAGCTCGCCGCACGCTCGCGCTCCCCTTCTTCAACCGCATCACTCTTGACCAGCAACAACACGTCGCCGAGGCTCTACATCAGGTCGTTGCCCTTAGCCGCTAGCGCCCCGTCCCTAAAGTTCTTAACATAAAATGACCTGCCGCCCTGAGCGACCAGCTCACAGAAACAATATGGTTAGAAGTGGTCATCCTGAGCATCATGACTCGCTTCGGCAAGTTACGCCTGAAATGAACAGCTGTCGGAGATCGGGTCGTTTGCTGACTTGCTAACTTGCTATCGCGGCGAAGCCGCGGCTAACTTGCTAAATTTGTTCGACCGAATTTCTTGTTCATCAGGAGCGAACCGGGGTCCCCGGCGACAGGTCTTCGTCGCTGGGGTGGGGAACGGGACCCCAAACGCTTTTCGGTTTGGGGCTGGTGAGTCGAAGGAGCTGCATTTTCTTTTCGCGATTTTCACTCGCAACTTTGGGAACAGCCGCTAGCAGAAACCGACATAAAATCCTTCGCAGCGCCGTCTTTTTTTGACCTCATGACATCTCCCGTTTATTCCGTCGAGTTTCGCTCATCTCGGCAATTGTTCGTTCGAAGAAAATTGATGAAATTCCTTTTTCGCGGGCAACCTCCATCTTCGGCGTGCATCTGTTGGAGAGTAAGAAAATGTCCAACTCAGTCAAACTCCGGAACAGACCTTGACACAGCAGGAAAAGGGGCGCACGATCTTACCTATTAGGGCCTTCCCGCTGACGAGCTTTATCTAAGGGATTTCGCAATACGTGGTCCCCATCGTCAGCATCGGTATCCTTTCCCTCACTCCCCTGGATCAACCTTTTCCGGTGTTGAAGAGCAGGTACCTATGGTCGTAAAAACTCACTCGAAATGCCGTGGTGTCACTGGGCTTCATGTTGGCCAGACCAATGTGCGGCGATATTTCCGTGAACACGTTCCAACAATCGAATTGCAACTCGACCATCTCAATATTCAATGCGGACTGAATCCAGACTTCTGGCAAGGTGAGCCGGAAATCTTCGATCCCCGGCTCTGCGCCTGGCTTGAGTCCAAACACATGCATTCCAAACCGAATCGCGCGCCGGTACCGCTCGCCATGATCCCCGCCGGGCATAACTCGTTCCGTCTCCAACCTGCCCCGCTCCATCAGCCCAGCAACCGCAAGCACGTTCAAGAAGAATCCAACTGACATCGGTGCTCCCGAACCTCGAAACCCTGCCGTCCGGGAGCATCCCCACCTTGAGCCAACACCTCGGTTCCCCTTCCCAACTCCCGCCCGGCCCTCTCCGCATCGCCAATAAATTCCATAAATCCAGCTGAAACCTGATAGAAAGTTCGGCATCTATCCCACATCGGGACTTCCGTAACGCTGGTATCAGCGTAGGAAGTCGGATTGCGAATTCCCCTTGCCCAGCGCGGCTTTGGCCCCTGCGCTCCCTAAACTCACCTCATCCCCACTTGCTCGAAAGGATGATTATGGTAGTGAAAACACAGAGGAAGGCCAGGGGCGTGACCGGTCTTCATGTCGGCGCGGGCAACGTCCAGCGCCATTTTCCACAACACGTTTCTGAGATCGAATTGCACCTCGATCACCTGCAAATCCAGTGCGCGCTTCCTCCCGATTTCTGGAACGGCAACACTGATATTTACGATCCCCGCCTGTGCGCCTGGCTGAAATCCAAACACTTGCTCGCCGTTCTCAATGGCAGGCCTATCTCGTTGGCCATGATTCCCGCCGGAAAGAACTCCTTTCGCCTGCAATTGGTCCCCACAAATCCCCACCCCGCCTCCGACTCCTGAAAGAACTGACCAGAAACAACGCCCCTCCCATTCGACAAATATTGACAGACCCCTCCCTCATGACCCATCTATGATCAGGGACTCAGAGGAAACCCATATCCATGACAAACGACACCGCCCTTCCGCACCCTCCGCGGAAACAGCACAGGAATGACCTTGTTCGCCCCATGTACGCACGCCAGTCGCTTCTCGGTCCCACCCCGCGCCACGCAATTCCCGAGGAAGGCATGGCGCCCTCCACCGCCTACAACCTCATCCACGACGAGCTCATCCTCGACGGCAGTTCGCGCTTCAACCTCGCCACCTTCTGCAGCACGTGGATGGAGCCCGAAGCCCACAAGCTCATGGCCGAAACCTTCGACAAGAACATGATCGACAAGGACGAATATCCGCAGACTGCCGAGCTTGAAATGCGCTGCGTCCACATGTTGGCGGAATTATGGCACGCCCCCTCGCCTGAAACCACCATCGGCACATCCACCATCGGCTCCAGCGAAGCCTGCATGCTCGGCGGCCTCGCCCTCAAGTGGCGCTGGCGTCAAAAGATGAAAGCCCAGGGCAAACCCGATGATCTCGCATGCGCCGTCCGTCCCAACCTCGTCATGGGCACCAACACCCAGGTCTGCTGGCACAAGTTCACTCGCTACTGGGACGTAGAACAGCGCGATGTCCCGCTCGGACCAACCGACAACGTCACCGACCCCGAACGCGCCGCAGCCGCCTGCGATGAGAACACAATCGGAGTCGTCTGCGTCCTCGGCAGCACGTTCACCGGCGACTACGAAAACGTGATCGCTCTCTCCGCCGCCCTCGACCGCCTGCAGGAAACGACCGGCCTCGATATTCCCATCCACGTCGATGGCGCCAGTGGCGGCTTTGTCGCGCCCTTCCTCAGCCCCGACCTGCTCTGGGACTTCCAGCTTCCCCGCGTCAAATCCATCAACACTTCGGGCCACAAGTACGGCCTCGTCTATCCCGGCGTCGGCTGGATCGTCTGGCGCGAAGCCGCCGACCTTCCTTCCGAGCTGGTCTTCAATGTCGACTACCTCGGTGGCTCCATGCCGACCCTCGCCATCAACTTTTCCCGCCCCGCCAGCCAGATCGTCGCCCAGTACTACAACCTCATCCGCCTCGGCAAAGCAGGCTACCGCGCCATCCACCAAGCCTGTCAGGAAGTCGCCGTCCAGCTTTCCTCTGAGATCGCGGCACTCGGCCCCTTCAAAATGCTCTCCACCGGCGTCGATCTCCCCGTCATTGCCTGGACCCTCAAGGACCCAGCCACCAGTTGGTCCCTCTACGACCTCTCCGACCGTCTCCGGGACCGCGGCTGGCAAGTGCCCACCTACCGCATGCCCGCCAACCGCGAAGACATGGCCATCCAG
>Ga0302201_10001497_pt1 | contig 19941 bp, 20 predicted proteins | sample II_Bog_N3_2_FD_194586 | JGI IMG/M metagenome (GOLD analysis project Ga0302201, IMG submission 194586) | Peat permafrost microbial communities from Stordalen Mire near Abisko, Sweden - II_Bog_N3_2 | ecosystem: Environmental > Terrestrial > Soil > Wetlands > Peat | place: Sweden: Abisko... | reverse complement strand
ATCGTGACTTCCCGCGTTTAGCGACCGTCACCCTCTGAGATCCGTACCGTGTGACAGGCCAGCGTACGCATCACGCAGCGATATGGTCAGCACCGGCACTTACTGAAGTGACTTCATCACCACTTCCAAATGTGGTCAAGAGAGCGCCGCTGCCCTCAAAAGCTCGCCGGTCGCGTAACACTTTCGAATTCGAAACCGTCTTCGAATATTTTCACGCACGTGGCCACGACATCAGCGTCGTACTGCGAACCCGCCCCTCGCTTGATCTCCTCGAGCGCCACGTCACTGCCGAGTGCTGGACGGTACGGACGGCGCTGGGTCATTGCCTCGACGGTGTCCGCGACGGCGATGATGCGCGCGGGCATCTTGACGTCGTCACCTTTCAACCCGAAGGGATAGCCAGAACCATCCATGCGTTCGTGGTGCTGTAAGGCGACGTCGGCGATGGGCCAAGGCAAGTGGGCCTTAGCCAGAATGTCCGCGCCCACGATGGGATGGGTCCTGATCAGGTCAAACTCGGTCTCGCTGAGAGGTCCGGGCCGAGTCAGAATCTCGACGGGTATTGCTATTTTTCCCACGTCGTGCAATTCGCCGCTCTGGCGCATCAGGGCACAAAAGGCCGCGTCGAACCCCATTCGTCGCGCGATCTCTTCGGCCAACCAGCCCACCGACGACTGATGACCCGCGGTATAGGGATCGCGCGTCTCCGTCATCTGTGAGAGCGCCGCGATCGTGCCGCGAAGGGCCGTCTCGGTCGCGACGACCGAACTCACGTGAGCCGCCGCAAACTCAACCTCCTGGACGATCGACTGCAGACGCTGAAATTTGCGACCGGGAAACGCGTAGGTGTGGCTCGCGTACGCAGTCAGGACAGCTCGCGCTTTCGACAAGTGCAACGGCACACTTACAGCCGATCGGAGACTGAACTTCTCCATGAGCGCGTGCCAGGGCTCGGCGGCCACATCGCCGAGAAGGTCGTCGACCTGTACGGCGACGTCGCTGCGGAGCGCTCGTCCAATGGGGCCTGCGCCACTCGGCCCGTCCGACCAAGTGATCTTGGCGTCCGCCACGTAGCCGTAGGGACCGGCGAAGCATAATGAACGCACGCTGTGCTCATCGTCGTCGACGGCGACGTCAATCCTCGCTAACGTGTAGCCACCGACCCGCACGAACGCATCACAGACGCTCTTCAAGAATTCGTCCTCCGTAGACGAGAGCATCATCAGGCGATTTATCTCCGTCATCAGTTCAAGTGACTGCGACCGCTGGCGTTCGATGGTCACGTCACGGTAAGAAATCATCGAACCTCTTCGCACGCCGTCCGCGTTGATCGGAAACGCACTCATCATGAGCCAATGGATTGTATGGGCCGGTCCAGTAACGCCCTGGATCCGAGAAGTGGCCATGGCACTGCTTTCCATTTCGGTCAATCCTGGTGATCTGTCGCCGGTCAGCACCGTGAAATCGAAGGGCTCGTCAATCCAAGCTAGATCGGCCAGAGGTCGGCCGAGAATTTGCTCACGCGGCTTGCCGAGGAGTGTCGCCCCTACCTGGTTGCAGGCAACAACTACTCCCTCAGCGTTTTGGAAGGTGATCCCCAAGTTCAAACCGTCAAGGAACTCCTGGGGCGTCATGATAGAAAAGAAATCGTCGACCTCAATCTGAGAATTCAGATCTCGTGCCATTTGGTCACCTAATTCCTTTTCAGAAGCCTGAAAAACCGACAAGACATGGAGCCGCAACTTCGATTTTACCACCGAAATACCCGATCTAAAAAGAGAATTCCTTCTCTTCCAAGTGCTCACGAGAGACCAAAGAACGCCACGAACCATCGACTTCGTGGTTCTCGATCAAGTGTCGTACATTTCGCTGCGATCAGCAAGAAGCACTTTCTCTCCCACCAGTTTTGGCGGGGCTGGCCCTCGTTACGCCGCGGCGACGAGACGTCGCGCGAATCACGACGCCGACTTCTCGAGCGTCATGTTCGCGGCGCAAAAAAAGGGACTTCGGCACCGCGGTTCCAAAGTCGTGGCCAAATGTTCACGACGTCACTGACGCCCAAGAATCTGGCGGGACCCTTCGCCGAGACGGTTACGCGAGACCGGAGTTGCTTTCACCCATTTACGCACCCGGGTGGGCCGTCCGCATCCCCACGATCGTGGCAGGACTAGTTGGCGACGTCCAGTCCGCGAGCGAGCGGATTGGGAGGTGGACCACCGACGCGCACGAGCTGGTTGTGGTCGACGTGCGCGAAGGGTTCGCGCGCACCCGGAATCTCGAGGATTGTCTCTTGCTCGTAGGACCAGGCATCATCATCGAGGACCGTCACTCGCATAACGAAACTCAGCGTGCGAAAAGCACGTTCCAAGAAGGTGTTGGAGACGATGCCGTAGGTGCTCAGTCCGCGCTCGGCCCGAACCATAAATTCGGTGGCGTCGGGTTCCACGTGCCCGGCCGCGAGCAGGGCCTGGCCCCTCGGAATACTCAGGCTGAAGGTCACGAGACGGGTTGCCGGTTCCCATAACCAGTAGCCCACTTGATCGTGGAATGTCTCGACCTCGCCCACCTTGACGATGTGGGTGTGGTAGCGCAGCCCGTAGAACAGCTGCGGACCATTGGTCTGGCGATCGACGGGTGAGAGTTCGTAGTTCTCTGCGTACGCCTGGCGCTCGGTGCCCTCCAGCACCGGATGATCATCACTCCCCCTGGTGCCCTCCCAGCGACCCGCGAGGACCCGTAACGGTCCGAGGTTGGCCAGGGTGTCGTCACTGCCCTCGGCCTCGGTGTAGATGTCGGTGCCGTAGGAATCGCCGCCGCGAAAGACGCGTGACCATTCGCCATCCTCGTTACTCACCGCAATCGAATGTAGCCGACGCCTAACAAACGTCGGGGCGGACCCGAAGGCCCGCCCCGACGCTGATTACCGCAAGTGGTACTTGTTACCTCAAGTTGTACTTGACGTTCGTCCTCTGACCGTTCTTGAAGGTCAGGGCGAAGACGTAGATGCCTTGTCGGACGCCGCTCTTGACCGTCACCTGGACGGTGAGCAATGAGCCAGTGTCCTTACTAACCTTGGCCGTGACGCCACCCACGTTGGTGATGATCGATGGTTGGCCGTAGAAGTACTGTCCGGCGATGCCGATGACCGTGGTCTTTCCGACCAATGGTGCACCAATGACCCGGATGGCCTTGGGAATCGGGTTCACGAAGGTGACCGTGGTCGCGGCCGAGTTGGCGGCGATGTAATTGGCATCAGCCGCCTTGGTCGCGGTGACCAAGCACGTGCCCGCGGTCGTGACCTTGATGGAAGTGCCCGTGACGGTACAGCCCGTTGCCGTGCCGTTGACGGCGCTAAAGGTGACCGCACCCGCCCCGGATCCACCGTTCGCCACGAGAGTCAAGGCCACGCCGACGACGCCCGCGATGGGCGTTACGGTGATTGCGGCCTGTCCGGCGGCGGTGACCGTGTAATTGAGGGCCGCGCTCGTCGAAGGTGCGTAGGTCGTGTTACCCGAGTACACCGCTTCGACGTAATCAAGTCCCGTCGGCAGCGCGTTCGTGACGCACGTCGCAACGGATGACACCGAAAGCACTTCAGCACCGCAACCCGTGATGCTCGTGAACGCAATGTCGTTGAGCGAACTCTCGAAGTTGACCGTTCCGGTGGTACCCGCCGTCACGGTGGAGGTGAACGTCACCGTGCCGCCGTAGGTGATGGGTGAACCAGGGAGCGCACCCAGTGTGGTCACGCTCGTGGTACGTACGAAGTAGGCGATGGCTGGACTCGTGCCCGTGTTATAGGTGGCATTTCCCGAATACACCGCTTGAAGGGACACGGTGCCGTAGGGCAGCGTTGTCGTGACACAAGTCGCCAATCCATTGGTGGCCGTGGCGGGATTCGTGCAGCCCGGCACCGTAAGGTAGCCCGCGCCCGACGAGTATTGGAAGGTCATAGTGCCGCCCGCGGGAGTGCCCACGGGTGAAGTTCCAGTAACCGTTGCCGTCATGGTCACCGTGCTGCCGGCACTTACCGGTGAGGTCGGTGTTGCCGAGAGCGCAACTAGAACGCTACCCGCACCTGGGGTAATGCTATAGGGATAGGGCGAGCTCGTCGAAGGTGCGTAGGTCGTGTTCCCCAAATACACCGCCTCAATATAATTAGCGCCAATTGGTAGCGCGGCGGTAGTGCACGGTGCCGTGTACGATCCGGTAACGGCAATACCGGTGCAGCCTCCGATGTTGACGTAGGGGCCGCCTACGCTGGTCGCCGACAGGAAATTGACCGATCCCGTCGCACTCGTCGTTACGGTCGCGGTGAAGAGCACGTTGTTCTGGTACACCTGAGCCGAAACGGGGCTCGCCCCGAGGCTGGTCGTACTGACGGTGGAACCGGTGACCGAGTACGCGATGGCCGCGCCTGTCGACACGGCGTAGTTCCCGTCACCCGAATACACGCTCTCGAGCGAGACGGTGCCCGCTGGCAGCGCCGTCGTGACACAGGATGCAGTATTACTCGCGACCGTGGCGGGATTCGTGCAACCTGTCACTGCGTTGTAGCCGGCTCCAATCGAATACTCGAAGGTTATAGTGCCCGTTGGCGTACTGACCAAACTCTGATTACTAATGGTCGCCGAAATCGTCACGCTCGTGCCCACGACCTGAGGTGAAGTAGGACCGGCCGAAGTCGTCACCGTCGTAGTTCCCGTTCCTACAGCACCCGCGGATGAGGTCGCCATGAGCGACACCCCCGCCACCATCAGCACGGCCGCCGCGCCCATAGAAATTACCGAACGAAGCTTTCTGTGAAAAAGACGACTAGTTGTGAAAATTGTTGAATGCTTCATGATGAAGATCTCTTCTCTATTCGAGGTTTTGAACCACGACTTAAGAAGATTCTACTTGTGAGAACTTAGAAAGTCCCGTGAAAAGCCGAAGGAGACGCTGCGAGACGACAACGTCTCCGCTCGTCAGGACGGACAAGTTTCCCGTGGTTCGTCTAAGCCGAATCTTTCCACTTAGAACCCGGTGGCTTACGCAGCAATCCATCGTCAATGCCACGACCGAAAGCCCGACCTGTCGCCACCAATAGGGACGCCCGCTTGACTCTCGTAACTTGAAGTACCCCTCAGCGCCGTGCCTCTACGAGTGCCGCGCCAATAACGAAACCGCTCCGGCTTCGATTGCAACACAACTGTAACAATCGCGAGGGCCGCCCACACGCGGTATTACTCCGACCTTTCGGACGCTCGAGCGGGAAGAAACAAGAGCACCAGCGCCGCCGCTGCCCCGGCGATGACCGCTCCGACCCTTACCGAGAACACCATGCCGTTGATGAATGACTCGCGAGCGGACGCCGCGAGTCGCGCACCGAACACGCCACCGACATGACTCGCGACACCCAGGGCGCCGCCCAGTGATCCAAGTACCGTGCTCTTGACCGATGACGGCATCACCACAGCGCCGAGCAGGCGTCGCACGTCGAACTGATAGCGCGTGTTGAGCAGACTGCCCAACACCGCCACGCCCAGCGCACCTCCGATCTGCAGGGCGGTGCTGTTGGTTGCCGAGCCCACGCCCGCCTTTTCGAGCGACACAGATCCCATGACTGACTCAGTGCATGGCGCGAAGGCCAGACCCGAGCCGATGCCCAGGAGGAAGAGCGCCGGCAGCACACCGCCGTACGTCGTGTGCGACGTGACCGTTCCCAGCCAGGCGAAACCGACACCCACCAGGACGATGCCCACGAAGACGACGACCTTGGTCCCCAGTGCACGAACGAGCCAGCTGGAGAGCATCGCCACGATGAGCAGCACGAGGGCGATGGGTACGATGCGAAGACCAGTCTCCAAGGCGCTGTAGCCCAGACAGAATTGCAAGTACTGGGTCAGGAGAAACAGTCCACCCGAGAGCGAAAAAAGCACCAACGCCAATCCGGCCATCGCCATCGAGAATCGACGAGAGCTGAACAGCGACAACTGGAGCAAGGGGTGCGAGGAGTGGCGCTCCCACACGATGAAGCCGGCCGCTACCATCACCGAGCCGAGAATGGTGCTCAGAATTATCGGCGAGGTCCAACCCCGACTGGGACCCTCGATGATGCCCCACAGCAACAGGGCGACGCCGAGCAACGAAGTTCCCGCCCCCACGACGTCGGGTCGCAACGCGTCGGTGTTCCTCGAGTCAGGCACGACGACGATGGCCGCGACGCACGCAAAAGATGCAATGGGCACGTTGATGAGGAACACCGATCCCCACCAGTAGTGCGCCAGCAGCCACCCTCCGACGACCGGCCCGATTGCGAGCCCGAGTCCTTCCGTACCCGACCACAGGCCAATCGCTCGCGCTCGATCCGTAGGATCGGTGTAGACGTTCGTGATTATTGCCAACGTCGAGGGCATGATGGCCGCAGCGCCGACACCCATGAAGGCGCGCGCGCCGATCAATTGATCGGGCGTCGCGGAGAATGCCGACAGCGCCGAGCCGATAGCAAAAATACCGATACCCGCCACGTAGACCCACTTACGACCCAGACGGTCCCCCAGCGAACCCGCAATCATCAGGAGCCCCGCGAAGACGATGGCGTACGCGTCGACCATCCACTGGAGCTGGCTCGAGGTGGCGTGAAGCCGGCGAACGATGGTCGGCAACGCTACGTTCAAGATCGTGGCGTCGAGACTCGCGACGAGCAACGTCAGGCACAAGACGAGCAGTACCATCCACCGTCGCGAATTAGCGGGCCCGGGCTCTAGCGCGAAGGTTTCGCCCGCGTTCCTGGCTTCGAACGATGACGCACGGTCTTCTCGAGAGTTCACGGTACTCCCGCCGAATCCGCATTAACTTGCCACGAGAGGAACGGGTCCGTCGCGATAGGTGTCGGTGCAAGAGTACGAGCGACCAAGTATTCCTTTCAACGAGGCGTCTTCGAAGAAGTCGCCCACCCTCGCTTAAGGTAACCGAATTTTCCCACCGACTCACCAGGGCAAGAAGTTCCAGGCGAGCCAGGGACCAGTTGCAGCAATGACCGCACTTAAATTCCGCCCTCGAGTCACCAACGCCGAGGTGTCACTCACTTCGACTATCAGTCAGTGGCGCACCGCCACGCCTCTCGGCCTTCGCGCAACGCAAAGAACACCACGAACAAACTGGCAAGGGGGTCGGCCCACCACCAACTCAGCCATTGGGTGAGTCCAATCCCCATGAGCGTGCCGATACTCAGCAGAGCGCACAGGGCGGTTTCCGACGCGTCCGAAGCCAGGAGGCGACCAATGTCGGACAGACCGGTACGGGACATTGTGCGAGACGTTTTGCGTTTGGCGAACGCCAGGCCGGGCATCAAGATAGCGCTCGCGATGCACACGGCGAAACCCAGTCTGTTCTCCTTGGCGTGCACCTGGTCCGCGAGTGCCACTGCCGTGCTTATGGTGACGTACAGCGCCAAGCAAAAGAACAGGAACGCAATCACTCGGTGCGACCAGTGCCTACTGCGATCCGAGACCTGACTTCGCTTCAGCATCGCCAACAATTGCGCGATCACGACGAAAGCACTCAACACTTCAATGATCGAATCCGCGCCAAAGGCAATCAGGGCGAACGACGTCGCGACGAGCCCACTGATGAGGGCGGCCAACGCCTCCCCCAGGGCCACGACAACACTCACGGCCTCTAAGAGGACCGCCCAGCGCGCCGATGAATCAGGGCGCTCGCGCACTTCGTTCATGGTTGACACCCTAGAAGCAGCACCATGTCAATCAATGTCCGTGGCACCCGTAGGAGTCGTGACGAAGCCCCTTCACTCGTGGAACAAGAGCCACTTCTCTTCTGCGGCACTTAGGGCCAACTGGACTTCCTCGAGTTCCTTCGCGAGCAACGCCTGTTGTCGGTAGTCCCCGGAAGCGAGAATCTTGTCGCCGAGACTGCGCCGCTGTCTTTCGAGGCGGGTCATCTCCTTTTCCGCGTCACGTAACTGGCGACCTCGGGGCACGGTCATTAATCCCGAAAACGTCGCAGCGGACGAGGCGAGCCCCGCCGACCCGGTCGCGGCGGCGCGCAAAATCCACGCGTCGATTCCACCGGGCACATCGCGAAAGGTGCCATCCTCGTGGATCTCGATTAGCCGATCAGTCGTTCGGCTCAGGAAAGTGCGATCGTGCGATACCACCACGACCGTGCCCGACCATTGGCGCAGAAACTCCTCGACGAGGCGGATCGTCTCGAGGTCCAGATCATTGGTCGGCTCGTCGAGCAGCAGGACGTTGGGCCGTCTTACCAGGGCGAGCAACAATTGCAGGCGGCGGCGCTCGCCGCCCGAGAGATCCCCTGCTCTTATGAGGGTCTGCGCGCCGGAGAACCAGAAATGCTTCATCAGCGCGACGTCACCTAATGATCCGGGGTCCCCTTGCGGGCCGGCGACGAGTTCCTGGACCGTCTTGGTCGGGTCGACGTCGCCGGTCCCTTGTTCGAAGTAGGACGTCACGACCGTCGGCCCTCGTTTGACGGTGCCGGTAGTGGGAAGTCGACGTTGATCGAGCAGATCGAGCAACGTCGACTTTCCCGCGCCATTGGGTCCGACGATGCCGACTCGATCACCGGGACCAAGATCGAGGTTCACGTCAACCAGCACCGGTATACCGTCGTCGTAGGAGAAATTGACGTGGTGGGCCTTGATGACCGTGGTGCCGAGCCGAGGCATTTCGACCTCGAGGTCGAGGGACCCCTCGCGCGCTGGGGCGTCGGGTCGGTGTGCCAGCAACCGCTCCGCGGCGTCGATTCGAGCCTGCGGCTTCGTGGACCGGGCCTTGGCTCCGCGACGAAGCCACGCCAATTCGGTTCTCGCGAGGTTCCGGCGAACCTGTTCGCTGGTGGCCGCCTGCGCCTCACGTTCGGCCTGCGCCTCTAGAAGCGCCGCGTACCCACCCACGTGCACGTACGCCCGCCCGCGATCGATCTCGACCATGCGCGTCGTGACTTGGTCGAGCAGGAAGCGGTCATGACTGACGACCACGACGGCGCCCGGAAACTCGCGGATACGCTGTTCGAGCCACTGGATGGCACCCAGATCGAGATGGTTGGTCGGTTCGTCAAGTACCACCACGTCGTGAGGTCCTGAGAAGAGACGGGCCAGCGCGACGCGCTTGGTCTGCCCGCCCGACAGGTGTTCCGTTCGCGTGTCCACGTGCTCGAGCATGCCGAGGCGATCAAGCGAGGCGTCGATCTGCCAGCCCTCGCCCAACGCGTTTCGAACCGTGCCCGTCGCCAGAATCGGATCCTGTTCCAAGAAGCCGACGCGAACGGTCTTGGCACGTCGAATCACCCCCGACGACGGCTCGTCCTCGCCAGCGATCACCCGCAGCAAACTTGACTTACCCGTACCGTTGATCCCAACGACACCGATCCGGTCTCCTGACTGAATCGTAAGGTTGAGGTTTTCCAACAACGGGCGGTCAAGCCCTTGGAGGGTGACTTTCTGGAGGTCTAGGAGAATAGGCACGGCCCATACAGGTTACTGATGAATCAAGAGCACGAGAGCTAACGATCGGGCCGCACGAATCGCCTATGGCGAAATTGGACCATCACCAACGAAGAGTGCGGCGTTCTAGCAACTTTTCGACGGTGAGCAATCGCAACGCGCGAGAGCAGCTTCTCACACTACCGAGCCATTCGGGTTCCCGTGATAGACCGGGACTGTAGCCGGGACGCGAAGCGTTGCGACAGTGCGTGCAGCACACCGGTGACGAGAGGTTGTACCTTGAAGAAATCGCGCAGGTACCTATTGGGTCTTGAACCATTCTTCGAGGGCGGGTGGCTCCACAAAGGCGCACGCGCCACCCGTTGGCAGGTTGAAGAGCATCTCGTGGCACTCGCGATATTTGGCGACGTAACAATCGATCTGACGGAGGTCAAAATTCTTCCCGCGCAAATAGAAATCAGAGCGTACGCCCTTGGCCGCGACGTCGACGTCCTCGTGCCCGAAGGCACTCGTGTCCAACTCGTCGGCCGAAAGAATAACGGACACTTGAAAGACCAAGCGACTTCAGTGACCGGCTCGGTCGCCCATTCAGTGAAGATCAAAGGCCATACCATCTTGGGAGACGTGACGATCCGTACCGATTAGAGAATCCCACGGGTCTAGACGGACACCGGCGCAAACGAGGTCACACTCGCAGGCGTGAAGTATGAAATCAAACGTTTCAGCAACTCTCGGTGGCTCGAGAGCGGAATCGAGCGACGTGTTTGGTCCCTAAGGCCGAAGTCCCTACCAGCCGACCACCTCGGTGCGAGTAGTGGAAGACAATGAATCCACGGGCGTTCGCTTCTTCCCATACTGGTAGTCGAGGACAAGAAGTCCTCCACGCCTCCATCACCTCAACGTAGGGCCGAGGACGAACTTCCAGCCACTCGAGCAAATCGAGTATCAGGTCGTCTACTGCGCTCCCGGTGCCCCCCATATGAGCCATTCTATTTTCGATTGTTAGGTCGCGTCAGTGTGGCGACGAAGAATTTCGACACCAACCTTCCACTCACGCATCTGACGCCGGGTCACGACTGGACCAGTGAACTCTGCTCGACGGCAGACCAGCGCCCACGAGCAAGAGACCCACGACGCCGACGCCAAGTAACCCGAGGAAGAGGCCAAAAAGAGAGACGAGAACGACAACAGCGCCCGCCACCATGGTTGCCGTTCCCGGAGCCGTACTTCGACGCACGCACCGCCCTCCGAGGTCCGCCAAGGAGACCAGAAGGCAAACGCCCAAGGTCACCGTTATCGTGACGAACGACACGGGGTCACGTTCAATGAGCGTGAGGGCTGGCGGATTCCCGACGTAGGTATGCCCGTTAGTCGTAATCGAAGTCACCCCGAGTGGTTCGGGTAGGTGGTAACCGAGCAGCACGCCTACGGCGACGCCTGACCATAAAAAACCCAGACCGAGGAACAACCACGATCGGCGAAACGATCGACGCGCGAGCACACGTGGTGCTTGGCTTGGTGACGTAGTGCCCACTCCTCGACCCTAACGGTGCGAGTCCTCCGCGCCATTCGACACGCCCGGTTGACGGACCGCCGTCAACTCGGGGTTTACCCTTAATGGTGACACGTTGGCACTAGTGCGCGTCGGTAATCTTCCACTAACCACATGCTGCGATGGCGAAAGTTTGACGATGACCGACATCTCCGCAACACCGAGGACCGCCACGAGGGCCGAACGACGGCGCTGGTACGTCCACCTCGGGCTACTGATATCCCTCGCTGGATCATTCCTGTCGCTCATCATCTTGAGCCGCAGCATCACCGTTCACGTGATACTTGGCGTGCTCTTCATGGTGATGCTGCTCGGTCATCTCTATCAGCGCCGCCGCACCTTGAGTTCTCTGCACAAGCGACTGGTGGGCATCACGGTCCGGGCCAAGGTCACCCGACGACTGGCGGTGTCGGATACCATCCTGGAACTCCTCGTCACCAACGTCCTGGTCTCTGGGATTGTCGACGCGATAAACCACCAGGAGACGCAGTTTTCCTTCCTCGCGTCGATCGGCTTCCCGCGGGGACTAGTCCAGTGGCACAAACTCGCCGCATTCGTTCTCTTCGTGTACGTCATAATCCACGTGTATCGGAGGCGAAAACGCTTACGCCGTTCACGAATCCAGTAGATTGCGACGAGATCGGTTACGGCGCCCGGCGACGTCGCCTAGGAGCTCTCAGTCTGAAGCCAACGATGGTCGAAGGTAATTCAGAGGTTGTGTTTAACTTTCGAACTCGAATCCAGCTTCGAACTGAGCGATGCACGCAGCTACTACATTGACATCGAACAAGGTGCCGCTCCCTCGAGTTACCTCGGTCAGGGCCGCTTCAAGTCCGAGGGCCTGACGATAGGGCCGGTAATGCATCATCGCTTCGACGACGTCGGCCACCGCGACAATTCGGGCCGGCATTCCAATCTGGTCGCCGCTCAATCCATGGGGATAGCCCGATCCGTCCAGACGTTCATGGTGTTGAAGAGCTACTTCGACAATTACTTTGGGCAGCGAGGCTTTCTGCAGGATGTTCGCACCCACTTCACAGTGACGCTTGATCAATTCGAACTCCAGCGCACCTAGTTTTCCCGGACGAGTAAGGATTTCGGCAGGTACTGAGATCTTTCCCACATCGTGGACATCGCCCGCGAGACGGATGGTGTCAACTGCCTCACTGTCGAACTCGAGGGTCCGAGCTATAGCGGCCGACAACTCTCCGACTCGCGTTTGGTGGCCTTCGGTATAGCGATCGCGCTCTTCGGTTAACTGGCCCAAAGAAGCAATCGTCCCTTCGAGACTTGATTTCACTCTGGCGAGTGTGGCCAGAATTTGCGCCCGTTGAGCAAAGGTATTGGTCATCTCAACGATGCCGGTAATGATGGCTTGATCGAAGGCAATGGTGTGGCGGTCATAAATCGTGAGGACATGAGAGCGAGTTGTGTGAAATGGTATGGACACTGCCGACGAGAAGCCGAATTCCTGCACCTGCTCTCGCCAGAATTTATAACTTTCTCCATTAAGTAGGTCGCCGGCGATTACCACTTCCTGGGTCCGGAAGCATTTCGCAACCGGTCCGATGCCATTCGGCTCGGATGGGAGCAAGGAAACGATTCCGTCGTGGAGGTATCCGACGACACCAGCAGAATACGAAACTTCGACCGTGCCTCGCCCGTCTTCTACATCGGTAGCGATCCACGCCAATGGATAGCGACCATTCACCACCAGGACGTCACAGAGTTTCTGGAGTAGCTCCGAGGGATCATTCACTGTTTCGATTTCGCCAAGCATGCTGGCGCCGAGTTCTAAGATCTTACTCAACTCGATCTCAGATGTGCAGTCCACCAAGTTAGCGATGACGCCTTGGAGTTCTCCTCCTAAGTCGACCAAGTTCGTAGACACTCTCGCCCATCTGAGTGGCTTTGAAGGAATGTCAATTCCGACAAGGACATCTTTCAGAACACGTTGCTCTCGAAACGACTTAATTCCGGGTCGCTCGTCGTTAGAAATCTGAGTTCCATCTTTGTTCTGGAGGCGTACTCCGGGAATAATCAATCTTCCCAAAAGGTCAGACCGTGCGCACTGAAAGTAACTCGTGGCAGCGTCATTGCAATCGATAATCGATCCCGATTCGTCGTACATCACGAGACCGATGCTTGTCGCTTCAACGAAGTCGCTTGATGACACAGCTGCCCTCAGTAACTGCAGTGGCGGAGCTTCGTTAACTTCCAAAGATTTACTCACGTACGCTCGTTTCGGTAGCGGCGTTTCCAATCTAGTCGAGAACATCCAAATCTGCTATGGAGAAGTTGCGACGCCTCAACGAAGTTTGCTTTGCTTGTGAGAAGGTTCACCTAAGGCGAATCCAGTGCCTTGGCGCAAGCGGTGCGAAGCGACACCTTACCGGATCGAGCGGATTCTGTGAAACTCACGCGTCGACGATGTCAAATCGAAGGTTCGCGCAAAGTACGCGACGGATGCGGTGCGTCAATCCAAGTGACTACACCTTGCGGATCAAGAACTTGTCTTGTGGGAAAAGAATCCTCGAAGTTGGCACGTCAGGCGAGTGATGGAAGATACCTCATCGGGTAAGAGACTTGAAAGGGGACTACGACAGACGCAAGAGTCACTTGATCTGTTACGCGGAATCGAATCTTGATGACCACGCGTCGTCGATTGATGAAAGAGGCTCTTCGGGACCGCAGAAATGGCAATTACGGTAGCTTGCGAGTGTCACGGCTTAGGAAGATCTATGTCGTCGCATGGTGCCCGAGTGAAGAGCTATGCCAACGCGGGCAACTTCGGGGAGGTGGTTCGAAGAGAGTTCGCGAGGCTCGACCGCTAGGCAAAACCTCAGGACGTCGGGAGTGAGCGTCACTCGTCACCCGTGAATGGTCGTAACCTCGATTCAAGAGAATCCGACGTTGTCCTTCCCACGCACGAGTTGCCACCGAATGGGCGCCTAAAGTATATTCATTGAACGTGGGCCGTTCGCACCAGTGAAGGCGAACTGTTCCTCTGTTGTGAGGCTAAAGAGTCTGAAAGGCACGGATGGTCTTCAATACCAGTTCTAAGAGAGCGGTAGGCGTTGTTGGCCGTGCGCAGACGAACGATCTCGAGATGACTGAAAGTAGTTGGTGAGTTGTACTCATGAGCAATGATTCACTTTCTCAACCAGTTGACGAGTCCCTGTCGGAGTCAGTTGTCATTGCTTCAGAGTCCTTGAAGACCGTCGCTCTGACGACTGCCAACACCCTCAAAGACTTGGCCGCGCTCGCTGCCACGATGCTGCGAACCTCAGAAAAGGAGACCGGCGTCCTAGTGGCCGTCGCGACGGTCGCCTCTGAGGAATTGAAGGAAACTGCCGAGGTCGCGGCCGAAAGTTTGATGGCGACCGCTGCCGCCGCTGCCATGGGCCTCACGGCAACCGCGGTGGCCGCGGCAAATGATCTCACCGCCACCGCTACCGCGGCCGCAAAAGGCATTCACATACTCGCGAACACTGTCGCCGACGGCCTGAAGCTACCCACCGCCACCGTGAGGATTACCGCCGAGGCGTTGAAGGAAACGGCCGTCGCCGCCGCCGACGATCTCATTGCCGCTGCCGGGGTTGCCGCCAACGATCTTCAATCGCTCGCATCGGCCACCGCGACTGGCCTCAAAGAGTTAGCGACCACCACGAGCGTACTGCTCAGGGCCACTGCAACGACTAACGCCGCAGAACAGCTGAAGAACTTAGCCTCAGTCACCGCCGAGGGCCTACGGGTTCTCGCGTCCGTCACGGCCGAAGGATTGCAGATGACTGCTGCAACGAAGGGAGCAGCCCATGGTTCCAAGGACCTCGCGGCACTCGCCGCCGCGACGGCGGAGGGTCTGAGGGCCACCGCCGCTGCCACCGCCGAGGTTCTGAAGTCCGCCGCGACCTCTAACGCTGCGGAGTCAGTGAGGAACCTCGCCACGCTGACCGCCGGGGGCCTCAAAGCTCTCGCCTTAGTCACCGCCGAGGGTCTCAAGGCAACGGCGGCTGTTACAGCACAGATGTTGAAATCTACCGCGACCGCCGCGGGAGAGATTTTGAAAGGTGCGTCAGGGACCTAGTCTCTTGAGACGAAGAAGCGAACCTCGACATGATCGGAATCTCAAAACCGTCTGCCATCAGCACTTGTTTGCGGCGTACCCAGGTAGCGTCAAAATTAAACCAGCCAACCGCATCCCTTCATGAACGTTGTCAGAAGATAGGTACATTCGCGAGGCTCAGCAGAAGGAATACCTTCGCAAATTCCCGGTGGTCGATTCTTCATCGCACTGCACAGCGAAGCGCATCTGAGCCGTCGCACTATAAACAACCGCCATTCGTCCGCAATCACGAAGTGGAGAATGCATCCGAACTCCGGTAGCTACCTGGTTTCCAGTCCTGATGATTTATAACAACGATTCGGCGAACTCAGATCGATTCTCCCGTCATCCTCTTTGATACTGCGGGGCTGCCCACGATGAAGTATCTCGACATCCGTTCTTGGCCTCTCGAGATGCCCACCCGGGCTGACACGCCTATCTCGAACGTCGTCGACGCGTCACGGGGCTTGAAGCGGATCTTCGACGGCGTTCCTTCACAACAGTCGACGCCGTTGTCGGCGCCGGTGATTCCCAGTTCACGCGTGAGAATACCGGGACCGCAGAGCAGATTCGACTTGGCGCTCAAAACGAGTCTGACGGTGGGTCCATCGACGACTTGTGCGGCGCGGAGCAAGACCGCACTGGCGGTCCCCGCGCGTTCGGTGACCACGTTCATGCACCAGTGAATCCCGTAACTACGATAAACGTAGAGCATTCCCGCTCTCTCGAACATGATCGCCGAGCGCGCCGTCGGACCTCGAAATGCGTGCGACGCGGGATCGTCGCGCCCTCCGTACGCTTCGGTCTCGTCGATGCGCACGCGCCTCACTGCGCCCTCGTGGCGTACCACCAAGATTGAACCAACCAGTTCGCGCGCCACGATGTCCGGGGGCCGTTCGAAGAAGTCCCTGCCTAAACCCGCACGAACCATCGCCGTCCACCCTTTGTCTCCTTGCGCGCCCGAGCGGCACCGTGTCAATTTTACGAGGGGAGCGCCCATCGGACTCTGGAATCCGCGAACGACAATCGCACTGACTGGCCCTCCCATGACGCAGCCAAAAATATTCAATCACTGGGTCGTAGCCGAGCGGCGGCGCCGGAAGCACGACGCGACCATTTTGCAACCACTCACTGGTAAAGCGAGTGATCGCCTACGGCGTGGATCGATCTGTGATTTCTTCACGCACACCAGCTCTCGGATTTGCCTCGACGTAGAAAGCGCCCTCGCGACCTATCTTCAGAAATGACCGGAAGAAAGGTGTAGCGTCCCTCAATACCGACATCGAACTGGGAGACCCAATGTCCGTACTTGTCAGAACTACCGCCACCGGGTTGGATCATTCGACCTACGACCAAATGGCACCGGGACTTCACCCACTTCTGAAGCACCAGCCCGGCTTCATCATGCACGTGGCTTATCCGATTTCCGGCGGATTCGCGATCGGCGAAATTTGGGAAAATCGAGCCCAGCACGAAGCGTGGTACAACGGGTTCGTAGCGCCTAATCTTCCGGATCCGGATGCCATGTCTAACGAATACCACGAACTGCATGCTTTGGTGCAGCCCTAGATCGGTTACGAAAGAACAGCAATAAGCCATCGCTTCTTGCACCTCGCGAGAGGCAAATGGGACTGAATAGTGCTACAGGACTGGTTCGATGGTTCGGCTCCCTCCCGTGGGCCGCGCACAATTGTGGAAGCAAGTTCGTTTCGAAGGACCGATTGGCACACTCTCGAGCTGGAGAGTCCTGCCCTGGAAGTGGCGACGTAGACTGGCGATCTGGGGCGCCCGACGGTCGAACCGTGTTGTCAGTTTAAGTTGACAAATCAACAATGTCAATCTACACTGACAACCATGAACGCCGAAGAACTCAGTGCGAATCTTGCCTCGGGCGACCCGGCAATAGGGCTTCGCGCCTCGTTAGCGCTGCATCGCCTGGCCGAAAGGGTCGAAGCGAAGCACGTCGCGTCGGCCCGGGAAATGGGCTGGTCGTGGCAGCAGATTGGCGACGCCTTGGGCGTCACCCGCCAATCCGTACACACCAAGTACAACAAGGAGTCATCATGACCACCGATTCCGTTACGCCAGGGACGCTTCACGCCTGGGCCCTCTGTCTGCAGGCCGGTGAAGAAGCTCGTCGCCGAGGTGATCGCCGAATTGGCACCGATCACCTCTTGCTCGCCTTGTTCGAGGATCCCTTGATCGAAAATGTGTTGGGAGTGAGCCTGGAGCAAGCCTGCCAGGCCCTCGCGTCGCTCGATCACGATGCCCTGGGTACCCTGGGCCTGAAGTCCGGTGCCGACGCTCCCCCACTGCCGATGCGCGCCGTACCCAAGAAGCCGAGGATTAGAGACGTCGCGCAAAAGGATCGCCTCCGCTTGACGCCCGCGGCAAAGAAAGTGCTCGAGCAAGCATCGAAGCCCAACCGGCGCCGGCTGAAGGTCACGGCCCAGCAGGTGCTCGCCCAGATCCTTACGCTCCAACTACCAGATCCTGCGGCGACTCTTCTGGGCGCTCTCGGCATGAACTCATCAGAGGTTCTGCGCCGATTGCACGCGCTCACGCCCGAGAGTTAAGGCCCGATCGAGTGGTCGAAGTGCCTCCGTCGAACGTGGCGCTCTACGAGGTAGGGCTAACGCAAGATTGCGATCTCTCTGGCGACTTCTCAACTCACTCGAGTGAGGAGCAATGAACTACTTGGAAGTTCTTGGCGCTTGTGGATGGATGGTCTCACCTCGGGCCAACATCTCGACGAACTCGCCGATCCGTCTTGAACGCGTTTCGAGTTTCTTGGCGTTTCCAATCCTGTAGAGGATGGCGTACCGATTCGCTCTTGTGAGCGTCGAAAACATCGCCTTGGCGCGAGGATTGGCACTCAGCGCAGCGAGAAGATCTTCCGGCACTGCGATACTGGCTTGCCCGGTGTAGGCGGCCTCCCACCGACCATCCTCTTTCGCCCTTCGCACCTCAACTACGCCGGTTCGATGCATGCGACCGGTGGCGATGAGTCTTTCAGCAATCGTTGCATTCCTTTGCGACCACCGGCTACGAGATTTTCGAGGAGTGAAACGTCGTCGAAACGTCGCTGTATCACGGCGCCCTAATTGGCCATCGATCCAGCCGAAGCCGATAGCCTCTTCCAACGCTTCGTCGTACGAGATAGTTGTCGGATCGGTCGTTCCCTTTCTAGCCAATACCAGCCATACACCCTTTGAATTGGTGTGATGAGTGCGCAACCATCTTCGCCATTCGCCAGCGTCCGCGACCAGAAGCTCAGGGAGTTCCACCTCATTCAGGGTAACGCTCAACGGCTGACCCGTGGCAGTTCACGACGGCGGTGCGCTGCCGATATCGCGACACACGCAATTTGGATGACCCAACTCATGCTGCTTGAAGGAATCGAGTCCCCTTTCCGCGGCGAGCCAGCCATCGTTGATGTCAGAGGCACGACGCAACACACTTGCGACCATGATCTGACGCTTGGAATGGAACGCGTGGGATCATCGCAAACAATTTCTGTTTTGGGTTCTCGAGCGTTGCGCAATATCACGAGTGCGGCGCGAAGAACTCCAATGCAATGTTGTCGGGATCTCGGAAGGGCAGCACAAATCCATAACCTGCATCGATAATTCCCCCATTCTCAATTCCACGATTGCCTATCCAAACCCGCCAGTTCTTAAACGAAGTGCGATCGGCGCACGCGAGTGCGACGTGATCCAGGCCAACTTGGCGCTCATCGAATTTTGAGTCATTGACGGGATTAGGAAACTGATTGAGAGCGAAGAGGATCTGACCACCCAAGTGCCACACCACGTGGCGAAAGGGACCAGTGTCTTCATCAAGGACGGGCCTCGCGTTAAAGAGGCGCTCGTACCACGGAGCTCTCTTATCAAGATCCCGCACTGTCACAGCCAAATGAGCGTTTGTTGGTAACTCAAGCATCAAGGTCACCTATTCGAAGTCTTCGAAGGACATTTCAGCAACTTAGAAACGAGCTCGTGAAACAAGAACGTGAATTCGGCCTCGGCAATGTGTCCCAAATCCGAGGCGACTGACAGACAACTTCTCAATGGCGACGGACATCGTAGACATACCGCGTCAAGCAGAAAAGGTGCGGCCCCTCTTCTGCCTAGTCGGGTCAAGTCGTATACGGTCATTCGGATGGAAATCATTGAGCCACCAAGGGTTGAGGAGCGAGCCGAGATTCCGTACGTGGGCATACGCGTCGTCACGCCCTTTCGGGGAATGTTGGCGACTCGAGACCGTCTTCTGGCAGAAGCGCGGGCCGGGGTCAAAGAGACCGGAATCGAGACTGTCGGCTACGGCTTTCTCCGGCTGCACGTAGTCGACATGGACGGGCCAATGGACCTAGAAGCGGGCTATTTCACGAAGGGGCCCGCGCACATCGTGCACCCGAAACTCCAATCTGGCTCGATGGTGGCGGGCAGCTACGCGACGCTGACGTACCAAGACCACGCCCTTCGAGCGAACCAGGCGTTGCAGGATTGGGTGCGCGACAACGGTTTGGTGCTCGACCGTCAGACCGTGCCTGAAGGTGATTTATTCACGTGTCGCTACGAGGCCTTCTGGACCGACCCGTCGGTCGAATCGCGCAAAACGAGGTGGACGGTCGAGTTGGCAATCCTTCTAGCCAAGTACGTCGACGCTTCTCAGAAAATTGCGTCAGCTTTTCGAGCAAGGGGAGAACACTCTGGTGCCAGGGGTCCGGCTTCGCAGCTCGACAGCCTCTCGTTGACGAATTGATGGACTCCAGGTCTGATCTCGCCTTTGTCATTATCGACGCTGTCAGAAACAGTT
>Ga0302201_10001495_pt1 | contig 19958 bp, 22 predicted proteins | sample II_Bog_N3_2_FD_194586 | JGI IMG/M metagenome (GOLD analysis project Ga0302201, IMG submission 194586) | Peat permafrost microbial communities from Stordalen Mire near Abisko, Sweden - II_Bog_N3_2 | ecosystem: Environmental > Terrestrial > Soil > Wetlands > Peat | place: Sweden: Abisko... | reverse complement strand
AGGCGCTCTCAGCCAGTACACGGACGCGCCCATGCGTACTTCCGACTTTGAGAAAGTCGCCGAAGAGCAGAGCCAACAGCAGTTGATCGCCTTCTTTTCTCAGTGGATCGACGGCACCGGCGCGCCCCAGTTCACCGATAAATACGAGGTCTTCCGCCTCGGCAACAACAAGGGCTTCCGCACCGTTGGCCAAATCCAGCAGGATCTTGACCTGTTCCGCATGCCCGTCGATCTGCGCATCGAGACAGACGGCAAAACGGAAGACGAGAAGGTAGATGTGGTGGGAACGGATTCGCAATACGCCTTCACCACCTTCGGCCGCCCCCGCCGCATCGCCATCGATCCCAATGACTGGGTTCTCAAGTCCACGCCCGATCTGCAGGTGCGCATCGCTATTCTCAAAGGCCAGTATCTCGTTGCTCAGGGCGATCTTCCCGGCGGCCTCGCCGAGTATCAGAAGGCGCTCGACTCCAACCCCCAAAGCTCCCTCGCCAACTACCGCATCGGCGAGCTGCTCTACACCCAGAAAAACTACCAGGCCAGCGTCAACGCCTACCGAGACTCCCTGCGTGGCGACGGAGAGCCGCGTTGGACCGAGGTCTGGAGCCACATCGCTCTCGGCAAAATCTTTGACATCACCGGCCAGCGCGACCGTGCAGTAGGCGAATATCGCCTCGCCGTTCAAACCAACGACAACACCCAGGGCGCCGTGAATGAAGCCCGCCAATGGCTGCAAAAACCCTACAAACGCCCCGACACGGAGTAGTGCAAGGGCCACAATTCAACAGACTGGGTCCCACCAAGCTCGGACGTTGTCGCGATGGACAGTGGACCGCGACTGGCCTGGAGTAGGTCCTCAAATGAGAATCTTTGGCTGGATCCTGCGCAGTTTGCTGGCAATGGACTTCGCGCTTTTCGTATTGACATTTGTCCCCGCATTCTCTGGAATTGGCGGGAATGATCCCGGACTCGCTGACCGTCTTTTCGGAAACTATCGGTTCGGCGGTTGGAGGGCGGACATTGTGTGGATGTGCTCATCATCGGTGTTCATAATCGCTGCAGGGTTGCCGTGGATAATGAGAAACCGTTCTGCGAAGATCACCAGAATCACCTGGTTCCTGTGGTTAGCCTGTTTCCCTTTTTACTTGTTCTACATCCTCCTTCACATGTTTGGATAAGCGGCATGAACACACGTCCAAGAGGTGACGTCGCGTTGCTGAAGCGTGCCCCCGGTCCCTCGCATTTGGGGACCGGAGATTGACCAAGCCAATGCGAGCCTCTCGCGAGCGTCTGCCGCGCCGCAGATGCAAAGATGCACCTAACCGCAAGCAGCTTCGAGCCGTCTTTTCTGTGAGTGCAATCTGCACTCTCAGAAGAGGCTTTCTCGTGAGCAACATCGGTTTTGCTTTCCGCGTCGCCCTGATTGCCGCCCTCATCCCAGCAGCATTCGCAATCGCTCAACAGCCTGCAACGACTGCGGCGCCTGTCCCACCGGCCATCCAAACCGCAAAAAAGATCTTCGTCTCGAACGCCGGCGCAGACAGCGGGCTGTTTCCCTCGCCCTTCAGCGGCGATCCAAACCGCGGCTACAACCAGTTCTACGCGGGCCTCAAGGCTGCCGGCCAATACGAACTGGTCAACGATCCGGCGCAGGCTGACCTGGTGCTCGAGATTCAGCTCACCGCCCCCGTTGGCTCAACGCATTCGATGAACACTAACAAGGTGAACGGCGCTTCTGACCCCGTGCCCATGTTTCGCCTCATCGTTTATGACCGCCAGACCCATTTTGTTTTGTGGGCTGTGACCGAATCCATCGGAATCGCGGTGCTTCAAAAGACCCACGACCGCAATTTTGATGAAGCCTTGTCCGCAATTCTGTTGGATTTTGAAACGCTCACCGGCAAGTCGCCCGCCGCGCTCCGCTAAAGCAGCGAGCCCAAATGCACAGATTTTGCAGATTATTTCCGCTACCCTGTTAGCGTCAGATTTGGCCACATTTTGGCCATTCATGGTGAGACTATGGCATTTGGCTCCGCAGGACTCAGCTTGCTCAAAAAATCGGAAGGCTTTCGCAATCGTATCTATTTTGATCCGGCAGACATTCCAACCATCGGCTACGGCCATCGCGTGCTGCCGTCAGAGTCCTTTCCAAATGGAATCGACGAAGCCCAGGCAAGTCAATTGCTCTCCCAGGACATCCGCACCGCCGAGCAAACCGTGCTGAAGCTCGTCAAAGTCGCCATCACGCAGGGCCAGTTCGATGCGCTCGTCGACTTCGTCTACAACCTCGGCGCCAATCGGCTCGCCGCCTCCACCCTCCTGCGCGACCTGAACATCGGCCGCTACGACGCCGCTGCCGAACAATTGCTGATGTGGGACCACGTCGGCACAAAAGAAGTTGCCGGCCTCAAAGCCCGTCGCGAAGCCGAATTCCACCTCTGGCACAACCCGCTCCTCCGCGCAGAAGTCGTCTCCTGGGCCTAAGCTCCACCCGCTCCCCCAGCCAACTCCACAACCTCCAGCCGCTCGCCCGCCTTCAAATACCCCTTGCGCCGAAACCAATCTTCCATCCCGGTCTGCAGCCGTTCCAGCGGCACACGATGTCCCGCCTCAAGCAGGCCATCCCCCACCGGCAGCGTGTCGTCGAATACCGAATCGTTGGTAAAGTTCCGCATGGCAAAGTTGTCGATCCACTTGATAGGGCAAGCAAGCTTCGCCCCGGAACTATCTACCCGCTCCACAGAAATCTTCCGCACAAACATCCATCCACTCTAAAGGAACCGCGCCCTCCGGTGGCCGAACTCCGCCCGTCGGTCATCCCACCCGGCCAATCCCCGTCTACCTCAGTGAGCGCTTCGCCGGCGAAGATGCTCACCAGGATCGAGAGCTCGTTCCCCCGCCGCGGCGTTGGGACGGAGCCCAAAGAGATTCCCCCAAACGGGGAGGAGCATCGCACCATGATCACTATTTCTTCCACAAATTCGTTTGCGCGGCGCGCCGTGCTTGCCGCCGTCCTGCTCGCCGGTTCCTGTGCCCTTTGGGCCCAGGCCGACCAGCCCCCCGCCCCACCCACCGGCCCACCTCAAGGCGAGATGCGCGGCCGCGGTCCCGACACCGAACGCGAGCTCGGCCAACTCACTTATCATCTTTCCCTGACGCCCGATCAGCAGACCCAGATAAAAGCCCTGCTAAAGGAGCGGCACAGCAAGGTGGAAGCTCTCCGCTCCGGCGAGAACAGGCCTTCCCGCGAGCAGATGCAAGCCCTCCGCAAAGACACCGATACCAAAATCGCCGCGCTCCTGAATGACGACCAGAAAATCAAGTTCGCCGCCCTGCAGCAGGAGCGGATGGAGCATCGGCGCGGCCCCGGCGGTCCCGGAGGCGATCAGCCCCCACCACCGCCGCCCCCTCAATAACATCCCCGTAGCTTCACGAATGAAAGTCTGTGCTCCATTCATCGCGCAGCCTTACCGCGCGATGAGTGGGAGCGCAAGAACCTGGATAAGAGGGATCACCCTAAGGCTTCGTATCCGGAACAACCTTCGCGTCCTTCGTCCCCGACGCGTCCACGTGGAACCGCTTGTAATCCGAATCCCGCTCCGTAAAATGCTGCCGCACATTCTTCAGCAGCAGCACCTTCGCCTGGAAATTCGCCTCCGCACCCGTCGGCAGCCACACTTCGCCATTCACCAGGTTCTGGTCGAACCGAAAGCTCGAGCCCTTCTCCACGCTCGCCACCAGCCCGCCGCCTACGCGGAAATTGTCGGTAAAGCTTACTTCCATGTGCGCCACCTGGCGGTCGGCCTCGTCAATCCACATCGTCCCCTGCAGCTTCTTTGACGCATCCTCGGCCAGCCCATGCGTCTTCGCGTCTTTGCGCCCCACAAAGTCGAAAACAATCGCCGCCCGCCCCCTGTACACCTCACGCCGCGGATTGCGCACATCCATAATCTCCAGCACCCGGCTGATGCTGATGCTCTGCCCCTCCAGCGGCTGATCCGGCGGTGTCTTCTCCGCCTTCTCCACCTGCTTGGTCACCCGCTCGGTTTCCTTCTGCTGCTCACTGTCATTCAGCGGCTGGCCATCCTTCTTCACCTTCCGCTCAATCACGTGCCCGTTCACAAAAAAGTCTTCGCCCTCTTCGCTCTCGGTCTTCTTCACCTGCCCATTTGCGTCAATGTCCTGCGTGGTCTGCAGCGATGAATAGGTGTAGTTCTCCCGCACTTTCTCGAGTTCCTTCTGGTGCGCCTGCACCTCCAGCATCAGCGCGCGGATATCCGGAAGCGGCGCGCCCGCACCCTGCTGGGCCACAGCAGGCGCTGCCAGCAATGCCACGCAGAAACCCGTCAATTGAATCATTCGAAAAATAGCCATAGGAAGGTAGAAACGTGCGCGAATGGTTGCGCGAGATTCCCCCATAAGGACCCCGCCCGCGTTAAAATGTTGTACTCTTTTGACCAGCTTTCACTGAGGCCGACCAAACAGAATCGTTTGAAGCCATACTACCGGGGTGCAACACCGCATCAAAATTCACAAGCTGCAACGGGTGCCAGTTGCCGGGAACCGGCAGTCCTGCTCCCTGCACAAAAGGAGAACGACAGCATGATAAAGATGTTGATTCACTGGGTGGTAAGCGCAATCACCTTGATCGTCATTTCCCATTTCCTGCACGGCTTCGTAGTCATGGGTCTCAAACCTGCGCTCATCGCGGCGCTCGTCATTGGCCTGCTCAACGCGACCCTGGGCCTGGCGTTGAAGATCATTACCTTCCCCATCACCATCCTCACGCTGGGCCTGTTCCTGCTGGTCATCAACGCGGCCATGATCCTGTTGGCGTCGCGCCTCGTCACCGGCTTCCACGTCACCGGATGGATCCCCGCTCTGTGGGGCGCAGTAGCACTCGCTCTGGTAGGAATCGCCGTCCACGCAGGTTCAAAGCGTATCTAATCTCATACGGTGCCAGAGGTTTTCCCGGATGTCGCAGGGGTCGGAGGGAGCAGGGATTTCAACCCCCTGAAACCGACCTGATTGGAGCCGGCCTTCAGGCCCGGGTTCTTACTTCGCCACAGCAACCGGCTGAACCGCCGTCTTGCTTACGATCGTGGGGCCCGTCCGCCGGTTTGCCTTTTTCGTGGTTGGCACCGGCGTAGGAGTCTGCACCGGCTTCGGCGCCACCAGCACAGGAGCCACCGGCCCATTCAGCGTATTCGGCGTCCGCATCGCGCCCGCGTTTGAGAATCCACCCGGCGCGGCCATACGCGCAGGCATCGTAATCACTTTGGCGGTCTGCGGCTTCTGCACGCGCGAATAAATACCCCATCCGCCGCCGGCCACCACAAACACAATCGCCGCCGCCGCCGCGCCACGCATCCAGCTGGCACCCGGCCGCAGAGCAGGGAAATCCAACACCCGCGCCTTGCGCCCCGACCCGGCACGCACCCCGGCCATCACCCGCTCTTCCAGCCCCTCCGGCGCAGGCAGCCGCGCAATTTCGCGCAAGCTCTCCTCGAACCCGCCGGAGCCGCCTTCACCACCCACCGAATTGTCCCTGAACGAATTCATTCCAAAATTCCTCAACCCCAAACCACCAGTCCCTAGTCCCTGTTCCCTGTTCTTTCTCTTCCCAACAGTCCCGCCATCAAATTCCGCGCCCTGAACAATCTCGACCGCACGCTCGATTCCGTAATCCCCAGCACCTGCGCAATCTCAACGCTGGTCAGTTCCTCGAAGGCTGAAAGCATCAGCACCTCGCGCTCTTTCGCCGGAAGCGTCTCAACGCATGCCAGCACCTGCGCATGGTGTTGTGCCGCCGCCGCGCGATCCTCCGCGCTCAAACCCTCCGCCGGCAGCACCCGCGCCAGCTCCGCCACGTCGTCCGTCTCCGGCCGGGTCTTCGCGCGCCGCTTCCGGTCGAGCACAATATTCCAAACAATGCGGATCAGCCAAACCCGCCGATCGCGCACCTCGTCCAGCGTGTCCCGATGCCGCAGCACTCGGAGAAACGCCTCCTGCACCGCGTCCTCCGCATCGGCCGCATTCCGCAGCACTGAAAAGGACACACGGTAGAGCGTCCCGGCATACTCGCTCACCAGGGCCGCAAGCGCCTCTTCTTCCGCCCGCACGCGGGCACTTTCTGTGCGGGCTAGCTCGTCCACAGCGCTCGAAGGAATCTCCATCCAACCTGCGAATACTGCCTGGCTGGCGCTCATAAACCACCAGACGCAGGCGAATTCAAAAATGCTCGGGGCGCAGGGCATTCACGTCCCATTCCAAAAACAAAATCCAAAAGAAAAACTCGCGGGCGCATACGCCCCGCGAGTCCTTCTCTAACCCAACATGACTACTGCCGCGGGTTCAGCTTCTCTTGAGCAATCTGCCCAGCCGCGCCCGTCTTGTCGCTGTCCTTCAACTCGGCCCAAATCTTGCGTGCCTGGTCCTGCTTGCCCTCGGCCACGTAAAGGTCCGCCAAATCCAGCTTCGCTACACCCGCCGACACAGTCGTGGATGGCTTGGCCGCAAGCCCGTTGTAAATATCAATTGCCTGCGCGTCCCGGTTCGTCTGGTGGTAGATTCCCGCCAGTGCCAGCTTCGCCAGGTTCGACAAATTCTTGTCCCACCCGTCCGCAGCCTTCTTCAACTCCGTCTCAGCCGCAGCCGTCTGACCCAGTTCCTGGTCCGTGATCCCCACAAAGTAATGAGCTTTCGCGCCCTCGGGAAGGTAGCCATACTGATCCGCCACTGCCTGAAATTGCTTGTTCGCCGCCGTCGACCGGTCCTTGGCGTTGGTATACGTGCCCGCCTCAGCCGGTGCCCCAGGCTGCGCAAGTGGCCCATCGTAGGTGTCCATCGCCGCACCCAGCGCGCTGTCCGCCGCCGTCGACTTCATATTCCAGAACACCAGCCCGCCCACCACAACGGCCAGCACAACCACACCAATAATCGCCCAGCGCACCACGCCGGAGCGGTGATCACCTACCCAGCTCACGCTGGTTGCAGTCGCCTGCACAAAACTGTCCTTTTTCAAGGCCTGACGGGTTCTTGTATCCACGGGGTTTTTCTTGTCCTTCTTCGGGAGACTTGCAGGCGGGTCCTTACGCTTATAGGCACTGCCAATGCAACCCTATTATAGCGGTTCGACCGTTCGAATACCCTGAACACAATCGCACTGCCCATTTTTCCCAAAGAAAACGAACAGGTCCCGAGGTCGCTATTGAAGAATGTACCGGGTCCCCCTGTCCCCAGCACTTGGGGACCGGGGATCCGGGATTCAGGGAACCTCTATCGCTTCCGCTCCATCGTCTCCCCAATTGCCGGCGACCTCAGCGCGCGAATCCGCGCCATTGCGTCGTTGAGCACCGGCCGCTCCTTCACCAAGCTGAACCCCTTGTCGATCAGCGTCTCAATAAAATCGACCACCGGGAGCCCCCGAGCCCCCGCTTCGCGCACAAGTTCATCCGAGACCGTCACCGTAATCTGCATTTCCGCCAAACCCTCTGTGGGGTTCATCGGCTGCGCATGAAGGTTGAATAGTTACCGCCTGGTTTGATCACAGGGAAGTCGGGCTGGCGATTAGCCAGCCGCAAATTCGGTAGCGGATTCGTTCGGCAGGTATTTCGGAAACGGATAGACTTCCATCATCTTTGCGATGACAGCCTCGGCCTCGGCTTGTACTACCCCGACCGCGAGGACCTTGGTCCGGTAATCCCGGTCGATCTGCAATTCCGACAGGCTGGCCGGAAACACGGTGTTCTTCCGACTGAGGCGCGGATTATGTAGCAAGGGATTCGGGTATCGCAGCGAGAGCCAGCGGACCCCTAAAACCCGGTACTCGATTGCCATGATGTCGGCGCTAAGTACGATCCGTGTGGATGTCAGGATGATCCATAAAAACCAGCAGAGAATCAAGACGGGGATGGCAAGAAGTGATGCCATGAAACTCCAGCGGAGCGCGCTAACATGCGCGGAATTGACGGCCCATCGAACAGCATCCTCTCCCATCAACCATAGCCAGACGAGGCCGAACGAGGGCGGAAACAGCCAGCCCTTCGCGCTGAGATGCGCGGGGATTCCCACGCAAATGCCGTCGTTTGTCGCCTCCCACTTCAGTCTTCCTGCGAGCGTTTCGAGCATCTTGCCTTCCTCGCATCGATGTTACCCGAAATTGGGGCTGCCCCTATCGCCATATCTGGTTGCCGGTATACTGGGTCGATATGATGCGCCGATTTCACATCGCCCTTTACTCCATTTATCTTTTGGCATTTGGGGCAATCTTCGTTGGAATCGTGGTTTGTTGCATCGCAGAGCTAGTCGCTCACCGCACCATTCCCTGGCAATTTCTCGCATGGGGCCCGGTGTTTGGCTGGTTTGCGTGGACCGCGCGCAAGTATCTCCTGCGCAGGGTTCGCACGGTCAGCGAGTAAGAAAGAGTCGGACGCGGAAAGCTCCGACAATGTGACGCACCGCTCCAACAATCCTTGCAGTCGTCTCTGCGCCCCCTTGCCCAACCCGCCCTGCCCCGCCCCAGCTCACGAAACCGCGCGCGGATCGCGGTAAACCACCCGATTTCGCCCCGAAGCTTTCGCGGCGTAAAGCGCCTGGTCCGCAATTGCCAGCAAGGACTCTTTCTTCTCTACTCCCATCGAAGGGTCGTATATGGTCGCACCAATGCTGCATGTGACGGTGAACGAAGTCTGCTCGGTACGAACCTCAAGATTCGAAACGGAGGCGTGCAGGGATTTAAGTCGTTGCTCAACCTTCCCCAGCGGAATCTCCGGCAGAACAAACAGGAACTCCTCACCGCCGAACCGCCCTGTATGGTCATACGGACGGAGGGCGGTATTCACCGCAGCGGCGAAGCACCGAAGCGCCTCATCGCCGGCCAGGTGCCCATACACATCGTTAACGCGCTTGAAGTGATCCAGGTCTGCCATTGCCAGCACAAGTGTTCTGTTCTCGCGGCGAGCACGCTCCATCTCCGCAACAAGCATGCGCAAAACTGCCGCTCGATTCAGCATTCCCGTTTGCCCGTCATAGGTGGCTTGAATGCGCAACTGTTCGCGGCTGGCTTCCAGTTCCTGGGTGCGTTCGCTGACGAGTCGCTCCAGATTCTGTCTCGTTTGGCGCAAGCTTCTCGCACGAAACTGGTCAGCCGTCAGTAAAAGGAGTAGTAATCCCAACGCACACGCGACGTAGAACCAGTCAGTCCGCCACCACGGAGGCAGGATTGTGACCTTCACTTTGACGACCCCCGAGCATTGCTGGAACGCCGGATTGCAGGCCATCGCCATAAACGTGTAGTCCCCTGGCTGCAGGCTCGTAAATGTCGCGACGCCATTCTCGTCGTCAACCCAGTTTTTCTGAAGTCCCACCATCCATATCTTCAGGTTCAGCTCGCTGCGGTTGCGTGTGGTCGGCGTCGTCACCAGGAAGTGCAATGGAGTGCCAGGCCATGGCAGAGTCACTTGCTGGGATGCCACAAAGCTATCGTTTCCATGGCGAATATCCGAGATCGACACGGCTAGCGGGACCGGGTCGAAAACTCGCTCTGGATGAAGCAGCCGAGCGACACCGCCGCTGGTTCCAATCCACAGCGATCCATCGGGAAATGCGCGCAGTGCGTTTTGGTTCACATCGTTCCAAATCAGGCCCGTCTCCTCGGTCAGGTGTCGCCAGCCCTGGCCATTCCACACCGACAATCCGGCATCGGTGCCCACCCAGACCCAGCCATTTCGGTCCGCGAGAATCGCCAATGGTTCAGAGGACCGTAACTCGGGAGAAGATTGGAGTTGCGACGCCTGCAGACTTCCGCCTTTCGCCGTCAATCGCCACACCCCATCTTGATCGCCCGCGATCCATAGGGTGCCGTCTGGCGCAAACGAGAACGCCACCAGCGACCCACCCAACTTGGGCAGCCCCACAATCGCAGGCGCTGTCCACTCCCCGTTCTTCTCCCGCAAAAGACGATTGTCGATCAGGAACCAGATCGCGCCGTCAGGCGCCTCAGTCGCCGCCTGCGGTGTGAAATATCCTCCCAGCAGCTTGTCAGCCTCCAAGATCCGCTGCGGAGCATCATGCGATCCCGGTTCGCGCTCGAAAATCCCATGGTCGGTGCCGAGAAGCAGCCTGCCAGCCGAATCCTGAATGCCCACAGTGATAATTGCCGCCAGTTTTGCCGTCTCTACCGTGCGGCCCGTGTCTGGGTCCATGCGAAGAATGGCGCCGGAAAAGGTGGCTGCCCACAAAGAACCATCGCGATCAAATCCCATCGAGCCAACCTGGCCAAACGTCCATCGCGACCCCGAATTCAATGGTCCGGACAAGCCGGTACGCGGGTCGATCCATGCCGGCCCCTTATCGGTTCCCACATACACTCGATCAGCACGACCAGGGACTATCGACCAGACCGACGCGCCCGGCAGCCCCTGCACATTGCTCCAGCCCGTCCAGCCTTCATACCCCGTCCAGTTGTAGAGTCCGTCCCCTTTGCTTCCCAGCCACAGATCGCCCGCCGGATCTATCTCCATGCTCGTGATGTGACTGTTGTGGATCAGGCCGTTTGTCCGTCCGATACTCTGCCACCCGGTACCGTTCCACCGTGTGATCCCATCCTCGGTGGGGGACAGAATTCTGCCGTCCCGGTCTTCAATCAGCGGGGCATGACCGTAAACGCTTTCGGCATCTGAACCGGGAATACTGCGATCGATAAAATGCGATGACCCCGCCGGCAACGCAACCACATGCTTCTGACCACCCGCCCAAAGCACTCCGTTCCGCGCCAGAAGTACGGTTTGCCAGTCGTCCTCAGGAAGATCTCGGTCTTTACCCCAGGCAGTCACCGCGCCATCGCGAGGCTTGCTCGATCCTCCGGCGCCGCTATCGGACCACGAATAAAGCCTTCCGCCACATCCGATCCAGACTTGCGACGATTTCGAAGATGCGCCAATTACGCTTACGCTGAATACATTCCCCAAAGCGGGGTTGGCTGCCACATCGTGATCGTTAAACACGGGCCTGTAGCTAAGCGCATGGCCATCGTTGTCGTGCTCGAACCTGAAGAGACGGTGTTGCACTACGATCAGCAAATCGTGAGCGTCTTCCACCGCCACCAGGTGGCTCGCGTCCTGCATGGCAATCGATTGCGGGCCGGACATGTGAATCGACTGCTGCATTGCAGGGATGAAGCGTTCGCCATCCCACCTATACATGTTCTGGTCGGTTGTCACCCAGACGGTGCCCGCCGGGTCCGCAACTACGGTTCGGATATCTAATTCCGCCAGGCCCTGTTCCCGCCCAAATTGCTGAAATCGGGATCCGAGAAACCGATACACACCGTTCTCCGTCGCCACCCACAGATATCCTTCGCGGTCCCGGGCAAGTGCGTTCACCGCCAGGTTCTTAAGTCCCTCAGCCTGCTGATACGCGTGAAAAATATACTGTTGTGCATCCAGATAGGCCGCGGATGTCAGACACCAGAGGATTACGCAAATTGTGCTTACGCGTTGCAGCTTTCTCTCCGTTATCGTGGCGCGAAATGTCGATGGCTGAATCGTTTCTCGGCAGTGTAAAGTGGCGACGCCAAGCCAACCACCCATGCGACGCACCTTTCGCTGCCAACTAACATCGGCAGTTCCAGGGAACTGTTCATGTAATTCAGATCATAGTTCAACGCGACGTCAATGAAGTGGCCAACTTGGGCCAGCAAGACACGCGTCAAAACTCGAAACAGCATGTGTTTACGATGAGCGGGAAGCAAGCAGCCCGTGCGAGCCTCCCGCGAACGTCTGCCCACCGCAGGTGGCCCTTGCCCAACCCGCCCCACAGCGATACGCTAACACTATGTACGAAGATTTCCATGTAGCCGACCGCTGGACCGGCGAAGACCTCCACTGCCGCTGGAAGGGCACCATCGTCGCCATCGCCACACGCCACGCCGACGCCGTCGACATCCGCTTCGACGTCAACGGCCGCCCCATGTGGATCGCCCTGCCGTGTACCGCATGGGTCGAGCAGAAAAAGCGCACCGGCAAGGTTATCACCGACCAGCTAGCCGCCCAGATTGGCGGCCGCTACCTCCGCCAGCTCATCGAAGAAGGCTACGACTCCCAGCGCGAAATCTACACCATGACCGTCCCTGAAGTCCTCGCCCACCTCGACGTAGTAGTCGACGAAGCCAAAGCGCTAGGTGCCATGCCGACGCTGCCGGTAATAGCGTAAGGACAGTGGTTAGTGATTAGTGGTTAGTGATTAGAGGCTCTGTCGCATGTTTTTGGCCGATCACTCGCAACTGACAACCCGATTCCCTCGATTGTCAGACACTCCGCGGCGGGCTTTTAACTAACCACTAATCACTATCCACTAACCACTGCTCTACTCGTGCCTCAACGCCTCCATCGGCTGCACCCCCGCCGCCCGCCGCGCCGGAATCCAACTAGCCGCCACCGCTACCGCCTGCAGAATCACCACGCCCCCAATCATCGTCAGCGGATCCCAAGGCTCAATCCCGTACAGCATCGTTTTCACCAGCCGCGTCAGCAGCAGCGCCGCCGCAACGCCCGCAACCACGCCGGCAATCGCCAGCCACGTGCTCTCCCGCAGAATCATGCCGCGCACCTGCCCCGGCTGCGCACCCAACGCCAACCGTATCCCAATCTCGTTCGTTCGGTTGGCGACGGAATACGCCATCACCCCGTAAATCCCCACGCAGGCCAACGCCAGCGCCAGCACGCCAAACCCCACGGTCAGCGCCGCAAACAGACGCTCCATCTGCATGTTTGCGTCAATCTGTTCCTTCTGCGTCCGCACGTCGATGATGGGCAAATCGCGGTCCGCCGCCTGCACCACTCGCCGCAAGGCCGGCACCAGCTCGGCAACCGGCAGCCTCGTCCGAACTGCATAGGTCATGCCGCCCACACCCTTTTGCTGCGTATAGGCCACAAAGAATTGCGGAGGCGGTTCGTCGCGCAACGTCGCATAATGCGTGTCCGCGCACACCCCCACAATTTGGAACCAATCCTTCGCGTCCCCGTCCGTCTTGAATCGCTTCCCCACCGGGTTCTGGTTCGGGAATCGCTTCCTCGCCAGCGCCTGGTTAATAATCGCCACCTTCTGCGAGCTCGCCGTATCCTGCGCCCCAAAACTTCGTCCCGCAATCATCGGAATCCCCAGCGTTTCAAAAAACGTGTTGCCCACCATATTGAAGTCCACAGCCCCGCCGTGGTCGCCCTTGTTCGTCTCGCCCTCCGCAATGAAATCGGAGTTGCTCATGTTGTCCGCAATATAGGCCGTCTGTCCCGGCGAAACACCCTCCACCCCCGGCAGCGCCGCAAACGCCTGCTCCAGCCTTTGGTGCAGTTGAACGTCCAGGCCCTTTTCATACCGCTTTCCCGGCGGGTCCACCTCAAACAGCACCAGGTGATCTGTCCTGAACCCCACATCAACCGCGTTCAACGCAATCAGCGTCCGCAAAAACAGTCCAGCACCCACCACCAGCAGCGTCGAAAGCGCAATCTGGAACACCACAATTGCCTTCCCGCCCAATCCCTTGCGCCTCCGCGTTGTCGTCTGCGAGCTTTCCTTCAAACTGCTGCTCACCTCGCTGCGTGCCGCCAGCCACGCCGGAGCCAGCCCGAACACCACGCCCGTCACCAGCGTCACCGCCGCCGCAAATGCAAACACTCCCCAATCCATGGGAACATTCATCTGGTCCTGATCCCATGCATTCGCCATCAGCCGCGGAATCACATTCCTGCTCAGATATCCCAGCAGCAATCCACCAGCTCCGCCAATCCCCGCCAGCAGCAGGCTCTCCGTCAACAACTGCCGTGCCACCCGGCCCCGTCCCGCGCCCAGCGCAATGCGCACACTCATCTCCCGCTGCCTCTGCGCACCACGCGCCAGCAGCAGATTGGCAATGTTGGCGCAGGCCAGCAGCAGCACAAACCCGGTCAGCGTCAGCAGAACATACACCGGCTTGCCAAACTCCCGCGCCGCAGACCCAATGCCCCGGCTGCCGTCATCCAGCCGGAGCAGCGGAATCGTGTCCCCGGCCTTCACCGTCATCGTCCCGCGAATCGCTGCCGACAACGCAACATTCATCTCCGCCTGTGCCTGTGCGTCCGTCACTCCTTGCTTCACGCGGCCCACCAGCACCACCCACCACGTGTCAGCATCGTCAATAAACCCGCCCTTGTCCCCCTTGGGATCAATCACCGGCTGCGTAGTGATCGGTACATACACCTCCGGACCCGACTGCACATTCTTCGCCCCGGTAAACCCGCGCGGCGCAACGCCGACAATGGTAAACAGCTTCTGGTTCACACTGATCGTCTGACCCAATGCCGCCGTCGACCGTCCAAACTCCCTGGTCCACAACTCATCGCTGATGACCGCAACCGGGCTCGGTGCTCCCGGCTGATCATCGGAGGCCTGCAAGGCCCGCCCCAGTTGCGGCCGCGCCTCAAGCACATTGAAGAAATTGCCCGAAACCATATCCACATTGGCCCGCTGCGCATTCCCGCGCACCGTCACGTTCATGCTGTCTTCGTTGTAAGCGGCCAGATCTTCCATCGCAGTGCTGTGCAACCGGAGCTGCACGAAAACCGGGTACGAGAAGCAGGAGCCAAGCATCCCACCTCCGGGCGCGGGATCGAATTCGCCCCACATGCTATGCACCACGTTGTGATCGTTACCAATCCAGCGCAGCAGCCGCAGTTGCTCCGGATGCGTCACGTGAAGCCGGTCGTACAGCAAGCTCTTGGCCAGCGAAAACATCGCAGTATTCGCCCCAATCGCCAGCGCCAGCGAGAGCGCAGCGATCGCAGTAAACCCCGGGCTCTTGCGCAGAATCCGCACCCCATACCGCAAATCCGCCCGCAGCTCATCCAGCCACTTCAACCCCAGTGATGCCCGCATCCCTTCCTTCGCCACCGTCACTCCTCCCAGCGCAATCCGCGCCCGCCGCCGCGCTTCCCCCGGCCCATATCCCGCCCTCACCAAATCCGCAGTCAGGAACTCCAGATGCGAAGCCAACTCGGCGTCCATCTCCGTCTCCAGCCGATCGCGCCCAACCACCGCCCGCACCCACGACCGCGGCCGCGCTGTTAACCGTGCTAACTTCGACCGCAATCCCATATGCTCCCCCCCGTCTTTGCTAGCCACTAATCACTAACCACTAATCACTGCCCTACTCGTGCCTCAACGCTTCCATCGGCTGCACCCCCGCCGCTCTTCGCGCAGGAATCCAGCTAGCCGCAAGCGCAACCGCCATCAGAATCAGCACACCGCAAATCATCGTCAACGGATCCCACGCCTCAATCCCGTACAGCATCGACTTCACCAGCCGCGTGAGCCCAAGCGCCGCCGCCACGCCCACAATCACGCCTGCAGAGGCCAGCCCCGTGCTCTCCCGCAGAATCATTCCGCGCACCTGCCCCGGCTGCGCCCCCAGCGCCAACCGTATCCCAATCTCGTTTGTGCGGTTGGCCACCTGGTACGCCATCACCCCATAGATCCCCACGCACGCCAGCGCCAAAGCCAGCAGCCCAAAGCCGGAGGTCAACGTCACAAACAGCCTCTCCTGCTGCAACGCCGATTCAATCTGCTCATCCTGCGTTCGCACCTTCACCAGCCCAAGATCCGGGTCGACCTGGCGCACAATTCCACGCAGCGCCGTCACCACCGTCTCCGGCTTCACACTGGTACGAATCTCGTAGGCCATGCCGCCAACGCTTGACTGCTGTACATAAGGCAGAAAAAATTGTGGCGGCGGCTCATCGCGAAGATTCATATACTTCGTATCCCCGCACACGCCCACAATCTCAATCGAATTCTGCGCCAGCACACCATCCCCACCGTCCGAGTCATGTGGGTCGGTCACAAACCGTTTCCCAATCGGGTTCTGACCGGGGAAACGGCTCCGCGCCAGGCTCTGGTTGATGACCGCCACTTTGGGAGAATTTGCTGTGTCCTGCTCCCCGAATGCACGCCCGGCCACTATCGGAATTCGCAACGCATTGAAGAACTGGTTGCCAACGACGTTGTAGTCCTCCCCTTGCGACTGGCTCGCGTTATACGTCTCTCCTGCGGGAAGAAAATCCGTCGCCGATCGGTCCTCGTTGATGTAGACATCCTGGGCCGGCGCCACCGCGATCACTCCCGGCACCCCAGCAAATGCCTGCTCAATGCGCTGATGCAGGGCTATATCCTTGCCCGCGGGATATCTCCCCGCAGGCGGATCAATCTCCGCGATCAGCAGATGGTCCGACTGAAAGCCGAGAGCCACCGAGCTCAACCCCGCCAGAGTCCGCAGAAACAATCCAGCTCCGATCACCAGCAATGTTGAAAGAGCAATCTGGAATCCGACCAGCGCTTTGCCGCTAAAGCCCTTCCGCCGGCGAGTCGTAGTCTTCGCCGTGTCCTTCAGCCCTTGCGTAACTTCCGCGCGTGCCGCTGCCAGCGCGGGAGCAATGCCGAACAGTACACCCGTCGCAATCGTGATTCCCGCCGTGAACGCAAACACCGCCCAGTCGAAATGAATCTGAAAGCCCGCGTTCTCCCACGGCGTCTCCAGCATCTTTGGAATGGCACTGCGCCCCAGGTATCCAGCAAACAGGCCGCCCGCCCCGCCCAACGTCGCCAGCATCAGGCTCTCCACCAGCATCTGCCGCACAATGCGTCCGCGCCCCGCACCCAGCGCCAGCCTCACACCCATCTCGCGCGAGCGTTGCGTACCCCGTGCCAGCATCAGGTTCGCCACATTCGCGCAAGCCAGCAGCAGGACGAATCCAACCAGCGTCATCAACACGGCCATGGGCCTGGCGAATTGCCTCCGCTGCTCAAACAATCCGCGGCTGCCATCGCGTAAATCCATGCGCGGCAAGTCTTCATTCGGCCGCACCGGCATCGTCGCGCGCACAATCGCGGCCAACTCCCCATCCAACTCCGCCTGTGCCGACGCGTCTGAAACGCCCGGCTTCGCGCGGCCGATCACGTTGACCCACCACCGCCTGGAACTGACAAAGAGCGAGCCATCGCCTGGCCGCGGAAACACCAGCGGTTGCGTCGAAAGCGGCACAAAGAAATCCACCGGAAGCTGTACGTCCTTGGCCCCGGTAAACCCTTTCGCACTGACTCCCACAATTGTGAAGAACACATTGTTCAGCTTCACCGTTTGCCCAAGCACCGCGGGAGACCTGTCATATGCGCGCGTCCACAACGCGTCACTGATCACCACCACGGTGCCCTGTCCGGGGACGGCGTCATCTGCCGGTTGAATTGTTCGGCCCAGTTGCGGTTGAACCTCGAGCGCGGCAAAGTAGTTGCCGGAGACCATCTCGGTCCGCACCCTTTGCGCATCCTCGCCAATGGTCGCAATCATGCCCATCCTCTTGAATGCGAATACATCGTCGAGAACGTGATTCTGGGCCTGCAACTGTTTGTAAGCAGGATAAGAAAATGCCGTACTCGTCACTCTTCCGCCGGGCAGCGGATCGTAATCGCCCCAGATGGAATGAACCGCAACATGCTTTTCCGTTCCCGTCCACGACAACAACCGCAAGTCCGCCGCATGCGGCACGTCCAGCCGCTCATAAAGCAACTGTTTGGCAACGGAAAAGATTGTCGCGTTCGCCCCAATCGCCAGTGCCAACGAAGTAGCCGCAACCACCGTAAATCCCGGGCTCTTGAGCAGCATGCGCGCCCCATAGCGCACATCGGCCCGCAACGCATCCCACCACCGCAATCCCAGTTCAGCCCGCATCTCTTCCTTCGTCACCGTCACCGCTCCCAGCGCAATCCGCGCCCGCCGCCGCGCCTCATCCGGCGCATAACCAGCCCTAATCAAATCCGCAGTCAGGTAATCCAGATGCGAAGCCAGCTCGGCATCCATCTCCGCCTCCAGCCGATCGCGGCGCACAACCGCCCGCACCCACGACCGCGGCTGCCCAACAATCCGTGCCAACACCGAGCGCATTCTACGCATCCCGCCTCCACCGACCACCGACCACCGACCACCGACCACCGACCACTGTTAGCTGTGAGCTGTCAGCTGTCAGCTGGCTCTCAAAACCGTCCCAATAATCCCCGCCATCCGGTCCCACTTGTCCGTCTCTTCAACCAGCCGTTCCCGCCCCGCCGCCGTCAAGCTGTAGTACTTCGCCTTCCGGTTGTTCTCGCTCTCTCCCCACTCGCTCGCAATCGCGCCCTGGTGCTCCAGCCTATAGAGCGCCGGGTAAAGCGACCCCTGCTGAATCACCAACTCCTCGCCAGAAATCTGCTGGATCCGCAGCAACACTCCATACCCATGCAGAGGCCCCAGCGAAACCGCCTTCAGAATCATCAGGTCCAACGTCCCCTGCAGCAAATCAATCCCCTTCTCCTGCTTTTCCCGCACCATGTAAACTCCCCGCTCTTCCTAGCCGCTCTAGGAAAGAAATTACCCGCACTCTCCTAGAATGTCAAGGAGAGCAGCACCATCGGGTTCCGACAAAACGTCCTCAGACCAGGAAAAAAGCACCGTGCCCCATTCATCGCGAAGTTCTATCTCGCGATGCGTGGGAAACCACAAAGGCCAACCCTCCGCCATCAGGCCCTCCCCAACTCCGCCCCAAAAATCCCCGGTGTACACTACGCTAACCACGAAAATCACTTCCCAGCGGAGACCGCCCCGCCCCATGCCCACGGAAACCGCATCTCCGCTAGCCGACCCCATCCTCCAGCAGGAATGGTTCGCCATCGCCTGGTCTACAGAAGTCCAGCCCGGCACCCTCCTGGCCCGTCGCCTCCTCGCCACCGACCTCGTCCTCTGGCGTTCCCAGCAAGGCCTCCATTGCTGGCGCGACCTCTGCATCCACCGCGGCGCCAAGCTCTCCCTTGGAACTATCCACTCTCGCACGATCCACCCCGCCGCCAACGCCCAACCCACCGACTGCCTGGTCTGCCCCTATCACGCATGGGAATACGCGCCCTCCGGCCAGTGCGTCCACATCCCCGCCCATCCCGGCCTAACCCCGCCTGCCAAGGCCCGCGCGCAAACCTACAACGTAGTCGAGCGCTACGGCGTCATCTGGGTCTCCCTCGGCGAATCCAACACCGAGCTCCCCACGTTCCCCCTCGCCCACCAGCCCGGCATCCGCACCATCCACGCCGGCCCCTACCGCATGAACGCCAAAGGCCCGCGCATCGTCGAAAACTTCCTCGACGTAGCCCACCTCGGCTTCGTCCACGCCGGCCTTCTCGGTGATCCGCAACACGGCGAAATTGAGGACTACGAAGTCACTCCCGGCACCGCCACCACCGGCCCGGAAGCCCGCGAAATCCGCATCTGGCAGCCCAATCCCGACGGCACCGGCCAGGCCGCCCTCGTCAGTTACCACTACTGGGTCAACGCCCCGCTCACCATGGGACTCGTAAAAACCGAAGGCGATCGCAAATTCGGCATCCTCGCCCAGGTCGCCCCCATCGACCCCGAAACCTGCGAGATCCGCCTCATCCTCTGCCTCAACTACGGCGACCAGCACTCCGATGACGACCTCCGCAGCTTCCAGGACCGCGTCACCGAGCAGGACCGCCTAATCGTCGAATCCCAGCGCCCCGAGCTCCTTCCCCTCGACCTCCAGTCCGAGCTCCATCTCCGCTCCGACCGCATGGCCATCGCCTACCGCAAATGGCTCCGCGAAATCGGCTTCACCTACGGCACCGAATAATCCAGATGCCTGCATCCGACACCCCAGCCGCCGCCCATCACTCCCCTCCCTGGTTTACCTCAGGAGACGTAGACGGCTTCTTCGGCCTCTTCTTTTCCGGCTTCCCTGACCTCCTCCTCATCGTTGGCCTCGCCCCCGTCTGCGGTTTCTCCGTCGACTTCGTAACCCGCCAAATCCTTCCCGGCGTCGCCATCTCCATCCTTATCGGAAACCTCTTCTACGCCTGGCAAGCTCGCCGCCTCGCCGTCCGCACCGGCC